>Ga0315314_1000465_pt1 | contig 44676 bp, 71 predicted proteins | sample TDP9_MG_FD_203631 | JGI IMG/M metagenome (GOLD analysis project Ga0315314, IMG submission 203631) | Freshwater sediment microbial communities from Lake Towuti, South Sulawesi, Indonesia - TDP9 | ecosystem: Environmental > Aquatic > Freshwater > Lake > Sediment | place: Indonesia: South Sulawesi... | reverse complement strand
CCGGCAAGCCATTATACCACACCGAATTTCTGTCACATTTCTGTTACTCCCCAAAAGTATGACCCGATTACTGGTGCAATCAAAGTCATACTTTTAACAGCGTTCTTGTTAGGAACGCTTGACTTCCAAAAAGAACTCTGCTATTGTCCCAGTGAAAGGAGGTGCCCTATGGGAGAATTGGCTGAGATGATTTACAACGACCTTATCGCCCGCGGCAAAAAGGTTGACACCGCGCAGCACTGGCGGACCTGGACGGAAAGGTTTGAGAATGCTTGTGGTATCAAGAAGGCCTATGACCGGCAGGACCTGATGAAATTCCTGAAGTGGGAGAGAGAGCAGGGCTTTACCCAGAACTCCATCAATACGCACCTCCGCCCCATCAAGCTGCTGGCCCAGGTCCAGGGGTGGACATTCCCAAAGCTCTCCATGCCGAAGGTCAGAGCTGAAGATATCACCCGGACTATCTTCACCAGGGAACAGGTCATCAGCCTGATACAGACGGGGCAGCGACTCCTCGAGCCGAAGGAGCTCTCTTACTTGGCCATAGCAACAACCTATGGGCCGCGGAGGGAAGAAATGTGCTACCCTGAGCCGCCTGAGATAACCGGCAGTAAAATCACATTCCACACCGTCAAAGGGGGGCCGACGACGACTCACCTGGTTCCGCCCGAGCTGGCGCCTTTCCTGGAAGACTTCAAGCCCTACTCCGCCGATTATATGTCCCACATGTTCCTGCAGATACTCCATAAAACCGGGATGAGGATAGGCAAGAAGTACGGCTGGCACTCATTCCGGCGGGCCTTGGCCACGGAGCTGCTGCTGTCTGAAGCCAGCGCCCTGAACATTTCCCGCTTCATGCGGTGGTCCGATGCCACCCTTAAGCGAGAGTTCGGAATGCTTGCCATCTACGCCAAGAAAGACCAGGCCAGGATAGACAACCAGATATTCCGGATTCACCCCTTCCTGCCTTACTGGGGTACCGGTGCAACCAAGGAGATAGAGCGGCGGAGTAAGCTGCAGTCTCTTATTGACCTCCTGGAATCCGGAGAGCTGAGCGGAGAAGAAATCGAGCAGGTCATCACCATGGTGAGGACCCGAGGCACAACTTAAGTGTTCCTTTGAAGAACAAGGAGCTATTTAGATGTGGAAGAGGGTTGGGAAATGTAAGAGGTGCGGGGACTGCTGCCGGATGGAAACCTTACCCAAAAGGCTTGAAGTCTATAAAAAGTGGGGGATGGACGCTGTTATTAAGATAGAGCCGTGCCCCTATTTCATAGACGATGAGCCCGCGACTTGCGTGATTTATACCTCCCGTCCCCCGATGTGCCGACTATTCCCAATACACCCTGCCGACATCGAGGCTCTACCCCGCTGTGGCTATCGCTTTATAAAGGTAGGAACACACAGGCGACTCAGGGAAACCGCCTAGGTTTTGATTCTGGTGCGTCGCAGCTTCAGGAAAAGAGGCAGACCCTGGCTAATCCATAGCTTGGGTCTCTTTTTTGCCCTTTTCAGGCCCCCCACTTTGCCCGGGGAGAAAGGCAACGATTTCAAGACCTGGTACCGTTAGGTACCGCCAAAAAGTCCCTTAAAAATTCCCACCAGGGGGGTTGACAAAATAGCGCCGTTGTGTCACAGTATTGGACATGGCTATCGAACTGAGGGGGCTCTATAATCACGGTGACGCTGCCCGAATGCTGAACGTTACTCGCCGAACTATACTTCGGTGGCTGAAAAGCGGGCGAATCACTCCGGTTCTCGTGGCCCGCCAAAAGCTTATACCTGAGAGCGAGATAGAACGGCTCAGGAAGGAGAGGGGTGGCAATGCTGACACTTAGAAGGCTCTCCTCCAAACTGGCTGGGGAGGAAGGATTCGAATCTTACGAATACAACAAAAAGCCTCATTTTGTTCTATTCGACCCCCGCTGCCTCCAATGCCTCGGAGCTCTATTCAACGAAAGTATATCAGAAAACGAACTAAAGTACCAAGCCAACCTCTCCCCGGCTGCCGTAACACGGCTGTACAATAAAGGGGGGTGCTTTGCCCCCGGGCGCGAGGTGGTGGTCGGATGAAGACGCTGTTGGCCATCAACGAGTTCATCCATTCCTGCCAGGCCCGCAACCTGAAAAGGGGAACTGTCAGCTCCTACCGAGCCATACTCGAGAGATTTTCCCAGGTATGCCCCAAGCTGCCGAAGAAACCCCAGCCGGTCGAGGCCTTCCTTGCTAGTATCCACTGCTCTGACGCTCATAAGGTCAACCACTTTGCCGCTCTCAGGGTCTTTTTCAGATTTGTCGCCCAACGATACCACCGGGCCAACCCGATGGCCCAGATGCTGCCACCACCATTACCCGACGAGTTGCCACCAACTCTGGAACCCGAGGAAATGATGAGACTATACTGTGCAGCCTCTAAACCTAGGGACCGGGCGATATTGACCCTCCTGATCGATTCTGGAATCCGCTGCAGTGAACTCACCGGACTCTGCTGGAACGATATTAAGGGCGAAATCATCGAGGTTGATGGCAAGACGGGCAAGCGAGAAGTCCCCATCAGCGAAGAGACGAGAAGGCTCCTCCTATCACTTCCCAGGCGCAACCAGTACATTTTCCATGGGCATAAGGGAAAGCTGGCCAGGAGTGGCGTCTACGGGATAGTCTCTCGGTGCATGAGAGAAGCTGAAATCTGTAAACCAAAAGTGGGGCCACATCGGCTGCGGCATGCCTTTGGCAAGGGCTTCCTGGCGATGGGCGGTGATTTGCGGTCGCTGCAAATGATACTGGGACACAAGAGGATTAGTACCACCGAAAAATACGCCAAGCTCGCTACCCGTGACCTTATCCGAAAGCATCACCTATTCACTCCTCTCCGGGCCGTTCACACTGCAGCTCAAGAGAGCTTGTTTAAGGAAGAGGCCATAAAGGAGGCTGAAGCAATAGTAACGGATATGGAGAGGAGGGAATCTGGATAAAGATGGTTACCAACATGCAGACGCAAGCTCTCGGTGAATTCGCTCGGCGGGGTTTTACCTTGGAGTATCCTGATGACCACGTGGTGAGGCTTATACACGAAGGGGAACGGGTAGCCGTGTTTAGCCAGACGGGAGCCACAGAGGAGAGCCTCCAAGCCGAGTGTGCCCGGCACTTAGCCACTAGGCACCAGCGCCCGCCAGAGGGAAAAGGTGTGTAAATGGGTATTATACGCACTCACGAAGGGGGAGAATATGAGCTACAAGCCGAGTGCACAGAGTAAATATATCCTTGACCGAGCATGGCAGTGGGTTCAGAGTGTTCCTTATCAGCCGAGTGCCCGCTGGGTCTTTTACCGCCTTCTACAAGATGGCACCTATCCCACGAAGGCGGGGTATCGCCATCTATTACCCTTACTGTCAAAGGCACGTAAGGAATTCTACGATAAATGGAATCCAGGCACTCTAGCGGATGACACCAGAGCGCCGGTGCTGATGCAGAGAGACGGCTTTTATACTGTCTCATTACGAGGCTGGGGTTTTAAGGATGAAGCTGAGTGGCTGGAAACCATTAAGAAGGAGCTTAATTGCCCGCTGGACAGGTGGACTACACAACCCATTTATGAGGAACTCTGGTTTGAGGCAGCAGCCATGCAGGGCCAGTTTATCTATTATGCCAATCCCAATGTGCCTCTTCTAGCTTTTCATGGCGATATATCAATACCAGAGAAATGGCGGACGGCTCAAAGGCTTGCAGAGCGATGGCTCCGGATGAGGAAGCCAATTCATATATTCTACTATGGTGACTTAGACCCGAAGGGGCTGATAATACCTGAATCAGCTTGGGAAGATATTGAACTCTGGACATTTTGGCTGATGCAGGCTCACGACCAGAGTGTAGATGGTAGAAACTTAAAAGACCTCATTTTCACCAGGGTCGGCATTACTAAGGAGCAGGTGGATAGGCTCAATATTCCTGAAAACCCGGAGCGACCAGGAACCTACCAGTGGGAAGCACTAGATGACAAGCAGGCTGCCGAGTTGATAGCCAAGGCCAATGAACCTTTAGACTTGGATGCCTTCGCTGAGTTTGAAAGGCAGGAAAAGGAGATCGCTGAGCGATTACGGAGGCAGATTAACGTATAACAGCCGCTAGACGCAGAAGGAGGGTAGACCCCATGCTAGTGAGATTTAATCAGGTTGAGGAGTTCTGTGACGAGCTCCGGAGGGAGCAGGGAAACATTGAGCGGCGGATAGTAAGGCTTACCAACCTCTATACACCATCAAAGCTAAGTGTCAATATCCAAATCGTCCAGGTGGTAGCAACCTTCCTAGTGTGTGCTTTCCCGGCGGCGCTGCCACCAGCTCAATCTCAAATAGTCCGCCTCGAACGATACTGTGGGGATATCTGGGAACCACATGGCACGGATAAACGGGCACTTGAGAAGGCGGAAGAGGTCTCAAAGAGGATAGAGGCTGTGTGTCAAGAGCTCGGCCTCCAGGTTCGTCCTGGAATGATTGAAGCGGAGCTGAGGTGAAAGATGGCTTTAGAGCTACCAAATTACACCATAGAAGTGAATGCTTTTGAAGCTGGCGTCTTGATGGGCATGATTGAGAAGGAGGGAGGTCGTGTAAGGAGCCCGCTATCAAATGTCTGGAGGCAGTTGGTCGAACTAAAGAAAAAGTACGAGAAGGACGCTGGGGTTGTGAAGAGACTTCTCCCTAATGGCTCGCTTGAGATAACAGATGTATATGGGAACCGAATCATCCGACCACCTTACTCTTGGGAGATAGGGAATAGCTAAGCGCAGCCTATCAAAAGAAAGGAGCTTAAAAATGGTAAGTGAAAAGGATATCGAGTATGAGGAGCTCGGGCCAGGGAAGGGTGCCCGGATAACACTTACTGGGGAGACTGCCGATAAGGTTATTACCACGGCTAAGGAGAGAGGCATTAAGCCCGAGGATGTAATTCAAGGCTGTATCGAGGCATTTATCAAAGACGCCCACCTGCGGGCGGAAGTAATAGAGCGCTTAAGAGAGAAAACGGGGGAGCAAGGCTAGTGGGTGACAGCGACAGGCTTTGGGATGAACTCTGCTGCTGCGGAGAGGATCATACCATAAAGGAAGGCGGTAGCCACATTAACCTTGTAATGGTCCGGAAGTTAGCGAAGTGGCCATACCTAGCTTCGTTCAACGTCCTGGTGCCAGAATCTAAGGACTATCCTCTGGCCACAGCCATAGTTTGCGACCGCTGCCTTGATGAGAAAAGAGAGATTAAGTATGTGATTGGGGGAAAGCCAGGAAACAATGGGAATGCCGAGTATTTCCGTGTCCCCATGGATGAGCTGGAGAACCCAGCTGTTTACTGGCCAGACCTTCACCCTTACAATAAGCCTCTGTTTGGGAGCTGACCATTATAAGGAGGTTGATATGGAAGCCAAGACGCCCAAGGTGTCTTTTGTGAATGTGGAGGACCTGGACATACGCATTAAGGGAGGCATCACTAAAATCAGCTTTGAAGTCCTGGCGTCTCCCAGCGAAGTTGCTCGGATAATGTATCTTACCGGGCAGAAACCACCGATTAACGTAACGATTGAGAGCCCCCAGGCGCAATTTGACCTCACGGTAACACCGGTCGATGTCGCCACTGGGGAGATCGCTACTGACGAGCTGCACAAGCGGCTGTAAGGCAGATAAAGACCATGAAAGGGATAACGCTAATTGAGGCTCTGCTTATATTTTCGATTCTGGCTATCTTGGCAGCTGTGGTCGTGCCGAGAATACTAGGATACTAAAAGGGTAAGTTCGGGCATAGGTTAAAGAAGCAGGGCAGTTAAGAAAGGAGGTGTGACTATGCCATACGACAAATACCGAAACTGGGATATGGTCAGCCCGGATGGAATGAATACGCTTAAGGAGCAGTTGTTAAAGGATCTCTCAACTGCCGCGGACAATACAGATAAGATGGAGTTGCTGGACGGCTTTGAGGTCTACGTAAAGAGGTTCTACAGGGACGAGTTAGCAACGGCTATCGGCTTTGAAATTGCACGTATTCTTCAACCGTTTATTAGTTCCGGAATCCGGGACAAAATCCCCTACCCTTACCCGATATCCCGACCAAGGAGAGCTGACCGTGACTGAGCGTTATCCGGGCATGATTAAATATGTCACCTGCCCTGTCTGTGGGGAGCGGGTGAAGCTAAAAGTCAACCGCAACTGGCACTGGGATGGGGTCTGTCCCCAGTGCCACAAGAAAATTATAGAGTAGGGAGTCCAGCAGTGGTGTTTATCAAAGTGCACTTATCTATCAACCTGGGCGAGCGTCTGATTCAGGTTGGTGACAAGGTGCTTAGGGTTTGCGACGGGGTAACCATCGTTGTTGAGGAAGCTACGCCAGAGGAGCTCATCACCCTAAAGAATGCCCCAGAGATAAAGCTGATTAAGCCCTCGCGAGAGAAATTGAAACCGGAAGATAAAACGCAATGACCGTAATGAAAATCGTCTGTGCCTGGTGTGGTAAGCCTATGGGAGAGAAAGACGGCCAGGGGCAAGAGGGCATCTCCCATGGCATGTGTGAAGAGTGTCATGAGAGACTGGTCGGGGGGAATCCTGGCCCCCGGGCAGAGAAGAATGATAAAAATATGGAGGTGAAGCATGACTCCGATTGAGAAGGTTAGTGATATCCGCCGGTTTCCGAGGTTGAACAAGATACGGCTCGGTATTAAAAAGGAAGGGGCGCGCGGTCCCTACCCCCAGGCGGTTGATTATTTTGTCTGCCCTGATGAGGTCAAGGCTGTCCATGGTGATACCCCCAGGGAGCTTCCAGTGATGTTCCCGGCCAATGACCTCGAGCTGGTGGCGCCGCAGTGGTATAAGTGCTATTCCTATTCGCAGGGCTTAATCTGCAAAGGGGACGGGAAGCATTGCCGGCGAAAGGTAGATACTGCCACCGGGGACTTCGCTAACCGGGATACTAAGCATTGGGTGTTGGCGGATAGCGTCTGCGACCCTGAGCACTGCCCCATGATCGGGACAAAGCAGTGCCGCAAGATGATGTCGCTTCTGTTCATTCTATACAAGGTCCCTGGCTTGGGTGTTTACCAGCTCGATACCAGCTCCTTTTACTCCATCGTCAACCTGAACTCTCAGCTCGCCCCAGATGGATTCCTGCGTCATTTCACCCGGGGGAAAATCGCCTTTATTCCACTAATTCTTTCCCTTGAGCCCCAGGTAGTTAATCCGCCTGGCGAGGGAAGAAAGACTGTCCATGTCCTTCAGGTCAGAGCCGATGTGAAGCTGGAGGATATCATCCGCCTATCCCGCCAGGCGCCAGCCCGGGTGTTACTGCCAACCCTTGAAGAAGAGGAACCGCCAGAGGACCTGTATCCTGAGGAAGTGCTGGCCGAGGCAGAAGAGGCAGCCGCCACAACAGCGGGGGAGGGGGAAGCCACCTTAAAAGGTGGTGAGGGCGATGGCTCAACGACTTTAGCGGCGCCAATAGCTACGGAAAAGAAAGAGGGGGTGGGGAAAGTCGGTGAGCCAGCACCATCACCACCGAAGAAGCCAAAAACCAAAAAATCCGCCGAGGCTGCGCTGGCACCAGCCACCGCCGAGCCCGCCATCGAGGGGGATGGCTTTAATATTAACCTGACCTGGCTTGATAAAACGCTTAAAGCGATAAAGTGGAGCGAGGACACGGCTAAATCCTGGATCGCCAGCGCCTTCAAGGTGGATACCCAAGGCAAACTGACCGACGTGCTCTCCCGGCTCACCAGGGACCAAGCCGAGCGATTTACTGAAGAGATTCAGGATAAAGCTGACAGGGTGCAGCCACAATTACTTTAAGGGAAGGTGCTAATGAGACGAGCTGTTGCCCGGGGCAGAATGTTTCCCCAGAGCTACTCCACCGACAGGCGATACGGGCGCCTGTCATTAAAAGCCATCGGCCTCTTTCCCCTAATGTGGTCAAATGCCGATGACCAAGGTCGGCTATGTGGTGACCCCGAGGAGATTAAATACGCCGTCTGCCCCAACATAGACCATATCACCAAGCAGGATATCCCTACACTGCTTAAAGAGCTCCAGGAAAACAACCTCATACTCCTCTACAATACCCCAAAGTCTGCGGCCATCCAGCTTCTTGACTGGTGGGACGCCAATCAGAAGATGCAGTGGGCATGGCCATCAGAGTATTCAGCGCCGGAGGGCTGGCAGGACCACCTACGCTACAAAAAAGACTCAAAAACGGTCGTTACCCAAGACTGGCCTGTCTCAGGTGAGCGCTCAGGTGAGACTATTGTTTCTGCTCAGGTGAGCGGCGATGAGGCTTCAGGTGAGCGCTCAGGTGAGAAACCGCGGGACTTCCCCTTAACAACCCCTTCTGAAAAACATAAATCTAAACTAAGAAAGAGAAGAGGAAGAGGAAATTCACCTGAGGGCTCAGGTGAGAAACCCGCCCCCTCACTTACCGGTCAGACACTTTTAGACTATTTGGTTAAAGTTTTTCCCCACGCTTTCGGTAAAGAGCCTGATAGCCGTGAAATTGCCCAGCTGAGGGATCTGGGAATTGAAATATCCGCCGCGGGTGGCGCGACTGCCAAACAAGTCTACGAAGCCTATAAAGAGGCCTGCGACCATGCTAAATTCAGTGTCAGCTATGTTCGAGCAGTGCTTCTTGACTGGCTGGGCGTGGAGAGGATAAGGGCACCATGAGCTACGGAATTAAATTTTGAGGGGGAGAGAAATGACAGGGAAAATAGCGTTAGAAAGAGCTCAGAAAACAGCCGAAGTGATTGTTAAACGCCTGGCGCCATACTGTAAAAAGAAAGCGGACGTCCAGACCCCTTATATTGAAGTTGTTGGGAGCGTCCGCAGGCAGAGGCCCTGGGTGAACGATATTGATATCGTGCTGATACCAGCCGACCCTTGGAATTTATACCACGCAATACTCGGCCTCGGGCAGACCCGGGCAGCCGGTAATAAGATTATGCGAGTCATTGTTGGTGATATCCAGGTCGATATCTATATCGCCAGTGAGGAAACCTGGGCGACACTTCTCCTTATTAGAACTGGCTCGGCCGAGAACAATATCCGCCTGTGCTTGAGGGCAAAGCACATGGGCTGGCACCTGCATGCAGACGGGTCTGGGCTTTTTAATGAGAAGGGCGAAAGAATCGCTGGAGACACGGAGGAGTCTATCTATAATGCTCTTGGACTTAAATATCAACTACCGGAAGAAAGGGGGTAAAAGATGATAAACCGAGAACGTATGGCCTATGCTTTTATCGTATTCCTCTTGATATGGTTTGGCGGTGTCATTCTAGCTGTGAAATTTCTCACCATATCAGTCATGGAGGGAGTGGGGTTGGGGACGGCCGGCGGGGTGTTCCTGGGTGCTTTCAAGGATATGTGGCAGTTCTTGTGGAGGAAGCAATCACCGCAGGAAGAGGCCGTTGGAAGTAGCAAACTAGGGGGGAATCAAGCGAAGAAGGAACCCGTGCAATGAAGGCAGATATTCTGCTGGGGTTTGAAGTCGGGACAGGCATGCCTGTCAACATACCGTTGCACCACTTAGCTATATTCGGTATGACGCAGCTCTCAGGAAAGACGACGACCCTCGAGGCTTTAATTACCCGCTCGGAGCTGAAAGCCATTGCCTTTATCACCAAAAGAGGCGAGGTTGGCTTTACCAGTTGTCGCTACGTGCTGCCTTATTATAAACCCAGGGCGGATTGGCAGTTTGTAGAAGGGCTGGTTAATGTGGCTTTGGGCGAAAAGGTAAAATATGAGCCTGGAATGCGCTGGGGGATCATGCAGGTCTGCAAAGGACGTAAGAATCTCCGCGAAATACATCGCGCCGCCCAGGAATTGGCCAAGGAAACGAAGAAGGATTTTCTTAAGTCGGTTTTTGAGAAGCTGGCTGCCTATTTAGAGATTGTCGTCCCTGAGCTGGAGAAATGGTCTTTTTCTGATAAGCTTGAGCTCACCGAAGGTGTCAATGTTATGGATTTAAGCATAATGAGGCTCGAAACGCAGCACCTGGTAATCGCCAGCGCCATTGAATATATTTTCGAGAACCTTGACCATGTAGTTGTAATTGTCCCGGAAGCCTGGGAAACGCTGCCACAGAGCAGAATGACTCCGGTTAAGTGGGTGGCTCAGCAATTTATCCGGAAGGGCGCCGCCATCGGGAACTATATGTTTCTCGATAGCCAGGATATCGGTGGCATAGATAAGACACCGCTCCGTCAATGCGACAACTGGCTTATGGGACGCATGAAGGAAGCCCATGAGGTTGAGCGTGTCTTAAAGCAGCTCCTGGGCATGAAAATTAAAGCTGAGGAGATTCAGACTTTGCCTTTAGGTCACTTCTATGCCGTGGTCGGCAACCTAGTGAAAAAAGTATATGTCTTGCCCGCCGGAGCTCCTGAAGAGGTTGGGGTGAAGGTGGCGAAGGGAACTCTACCCCCGGAAGCTGTCCGGGATAAGTATTTGAAGAAAGAAGGTAGCGGGTACCGCGCAGCACCCCCCCAGCCCTTAGTAGAGCAACCGACCGCTGCCGAACTTGAGGCTATTTGGTCCCGGATAAAAGAACTGGAAAAGGAGGTAGCATCACTTGAGTGAACTATCAGATAAGCTAGCTGAGCTGGAGAGCCGAGTCGCTAACCTGAAAGACTGGAAGCAGAAGTATGAGGAGGATAAGGGTAAGTGGGATCAGGAAAAGAAGGAGTTGACGAAAAAGGACGAGGACGTAGAGAAGCTCAGGGAAGCTATGATAAAGTTTCTCAACCTGGATAGAGTCTCCATGCCAGAGGGGACCGGCAAGAGGGTCGTAAATCTGGATCATAAAGAGCTGACTGTCAATCTGGCCTATGGAGAGAAAGAACTAAACATGACAACCAGTACGGCGGTGGGGAAGGTCCTGTTTTGCGCCTCAACCGAGCTGTCTAAAGATGGCTTCAGTGAGTCAGAGCTTTCCGAGACTCTAAAAGAGCATGGTTGGAACGTCCCTCATAATACACTGGCCCCGACTCTGGGCGGCCTTGTCCGGGACGGATACCTGGTGAAGCTTGAGGGAATAAAGCCGGCGAAGTATCGGCTGCCTACGAAGGTGAAATTAAATGTCAGAAAGGAAGGCGGATAGAGAGGAGGTAGGGAACTATGGCGCTTATAAACTGCCCCCGCTGTGGGGGTTCTAAAAGGGATCGACTCACCGGGAAGCCGTGCGAGTTTTGTGGAGGCACCGGGGAGGTTGAGGTTAATGACAAAGAACTAGAGAGCTTGGAGCAAGAGAAGTGCGGGGGCGATTCTACTGGTGCCGGATGAGCCGATGCATAGCCGAGGTAGTCTGGAGAGAGGATGGGCTGCCTATCTGTTTTCGGGGGAAAGGCGGAACCGGAAACGTCTGCGATGAGCCGGATGCCAACTTTGTGCCTGTGCCCCTAGAACCCCTTTGGTGGCATCTTGCCTACTGGTTTAATAATCTAAGAAGGAGGATAGCATGAAGAGAAACGTAACCGAGGAGAGAGTATTCTGTGACTTCTGTGAGGAGCCAGGTTATACCCAATGCCTCTTGTGCGATAAGGACCTCTGCCCAAAGCACAGAATCGAGGTAGTAATCTACGTGGACCGCCAGGACTGGGCTTTTAGGGCCAGCCTATGTCAAGAAGATGCCCAACCGCTTTTGCCCTTTCTGTGTAATTTAGTCGGCAAAAGTACCACCGAGCGGAAAGCTGGGCAAAACCCGGGGTTCAATGAGGCTAGACTGGCAGACATCATTAACTTCATAAGATATGGCGTCGGAGTGACCTAAGTGGGCAGGCGCAATCGCGAGAGGATAGAAAGGATTAGCGCCGGTCTCGAAAAGCCGATCGCTAAGCCTACCGACCCAAAGCAAAAAGCCCAGCTTGGGCTCTGTCCCTTCCCAGGGTGCTCGGGGACACAGCTCCGGTCGGCGGGCGCCCATGGGTTTTGTGTGAAGCATGAGAGCTTTCTCGCCGACCTCCTCTTTATCCTTCCGCATATCCAGTGGCAGCCGCGTGAGACAAAGGGCGGTCTGGTCCTGCCCGGCCACCCTGAATTTAGCGTTCTTAAGCAGAACACTGGTTAGAGCTTTCAGGAGGTAACTATGGAAAACAAGCTTTTATATCAGGGTGAACCAGGTGATGTGCTCCTGATGCGAAGTGAGGAAACCGGCTGGTATAGGCGGTTGAAGGATTGGCTGCTCGGCAGCCAGTGGGGGCATGTGGCCATCTTCTATGACTACACCAAGCGAGGCTTACCCCTGGTTATTGAGAGCATTGGCCGAGGGGTGATGATACGCTCACTACTGGCCTCAGAGGGCAGGTATGTCCAAATCCTAAGACACCTCACCCCAGGGAGAGCCCGAGCTGCAGCGAAAAAGGCGGAGCGACTTGCCGATAACCCCGGCTCCTGGTATGACTATTGGGTGATTCCCCGCTTCGTCTTACCGCGGCTGCTCTGGTATAAGCTGACCGGCCGCCGCTCAGGATTCGGCTATAGACACAATCCTCACTTCATTTGCTCTGAGCTGGTAGATGAAGCCTTTGACCGGATAATCCCCCCGGAGCTGGAGCCGCCGCTGCCGGCAGATTTCCTGTCAGTTGGAGAATTCCGCCCGATGGGGAAAGGTAAGTTGATATTTGTTGAGTCGCTAAAGCGGAGACGAGATTAAGTTACCCCCTCTTGAGGGACATACCGAAAAGTGAACCTAGAGGAATGTAGACCAAAGCTCGGGCTGCCTCATCCAGCCCGGCAATCTGTAAGCAAGAGCTGGTTATCCAGGAAGCGATGCCGATGATAATGCAGAGCACCGCCCCCCACCAGGGGACCGCCGATTCCTGCTTAATGTCAGGGCTGTTCCCTACCTTCTTGCCGCACTTTGGGCACTCATGACTGTTCCCAGGAAAGCGAAGGTTGCAGTCTGGACAATAGAGATATTTGATAGGCTGCCTGGGGTGCCTGATTGCTTGGCGGAGCGCATAGATTAAGAATTTATGGGGTGAGCTTATGTCTTTCATTTCTTCCTTTGCTTAAGCTCCTCTTATAGTATGGTTTCGAAGCCGCATAGGGTACAGGTTTCTTGAACCATCACCCGGCACTGGCTACCCGTTTTTAGGATATCGTGCTCGGGGTCCGCTGGTGGCCACCAGTCGTTAGTTTCCGGGTCATAGACATCCAAGGTGTAGATGACCGGGTAGCACTCGCCCAAGGCTGCTTTCACCGTTTGGTCGGGGCCGGTGTATTTGAAGTAGTAAAATCGGTCTGGGGCCAACTCTAGGCACATGCTTGGAGCAGCTGCCCGGGCTAAGACAGCGAACCCGATCACTGCGACGAGGCCCAAGCCTAAACCTATCGGTATGATTATTGCTGGTGAAATTCTCCGTTCTTCTGGCATTGCCCTCCTCCTTACTCCTCTTCTGCTCAACTCCCCCTGTCTGCCGGTATCATTTTTTCAGCTATAGGGGAGAATACGACTATTGGCATTGTATACCCAATATACAGTTTGGGGGCATAAGTGGTAGAGGTATCATAGGAATAGGCAGGTCTATAACAGTCAGCTGCATGTGTGCTCCTGTCCTCAAAATCCTCCCAAAAGATAACTAGGGCATTGCCAGAAGCCCAGCCAGCTCGGTTAATAATTTCTTGGATAACTGTTTTTATTTCAGGGCTGTTATAATTTGTGTTTAGTGTCCAAGCGGGAATATTATCCCAGTTAACTCTGGCAGTAGTCCTGTTAGCCCAGCGGGCATCAAAGGCAGCAGCATCATTGGCAAAGGTAGGAGCATTATCTATTTTCTCGGCACTGATTCTTGTTTTAACAGTTGTGCCAGCTTTGGCACCACTACACCGCAAAGTCAGATACGCTTGGTTAATAGTCGAACCTTTAGGAATAGTAATATTGGTGAATCGTGCCCCATCACCCATCTGATAATTTGAAGTAGTTAGATGTGCCCCAGCTCTGAAAACACCTGTTAAGTCAAATGTATTAAGTGAAAGCTGTCTAAGACAGTCGTCACTACTAACCCCAACCTGCCACGTAGGGTCAATTCTAATATTGCCTTTAGCTGGTCTAGGTAAAAAGGACAGCCTCTCGGTCAAGATACCATCTTTGAGAATAGCCTCTAGTGGCAGCTCATCCTCATCATCAGAAGCACGGGTCATAAAGGGGATTTTGCCAGTAACCTTGAACTTGGCTTCAAAAGGGATTTTATTAGAGGGTAGGATGTGTCTGAAGCGAACTGCAGAGTATTCGGGGATAATCTCCCACTTCAGACCAGTAGGTTTGACCTCCGATAGCTCAATAGTAGAGACCTCACCAGTTTTCTTATCCCTGAGCGTAAGTTTCTGCCCGTCAACGGTTAGTTCGTATGGCACTTTGGTTACCCTGCCATTGACAATGGTGAGATCAATATCTTTCCATTGTTCGGATTTATCGGCATAGTTGTCCTTATAGTGGATAGCGCCTATGCTAATCTCGCAGACACGCTTATGCCCACCTAAATCATAGGTTTTTGAGTTTTCCTGGCGGCGATTTAACAACTCTCTCATGCTATAATGAATACCAAATCCTCAGCCCGACTTGACAATCATTGAAGTTGAGGTAGTCCTGGTCGGCTCTAGCCAGAAGCCACCGGACACTGTAGGTATCAAGAGCGTCAACTTTACCGGCTCCAGCCACATCTACAGTGCCTACAATGACATCCCCTCCCTCTCTGGTAGCTTCAGCAAAGGTAAAGAAATCATCAACGAAGTTTATGGCGTCAGCCCAACCGCTTGCGGCACTATCTTGAATCTGTATGACCTGACTCGTGGCAGCCACCGTAGCACCATTCAACTTGTTCACTCCAGCATAGGTGTTCTCTATCATCCTGAACTTAAACATAAGGATTGCCCTGACTATTGTGGCTCCATCAGGCAGGTCGGCCACAACAATATTAGGCAGGGATACCGTTGCTCCAGCAACGGTATCCCCAATCTGGGCTTCCTCAAGCCCTTCACTCCAGAAGTCCATTGAGAAGAGCATCTTGCCAGCAATCTTGTCGGTCTGGGTCTTGATTGCAGCCACTTCAGTGTCAACAGCAGCCAGGATTGTAGCTATCTCAGTGTCAAGGTAACCTGCAATTGTGTCGATCGCTGCCTTCAGGGGAGCGGCAGCGGTGTAGGCTCCTAGAATAGCCTTGAGGTTATCAGTCACGGTTAGGGGACCAAGCCTATCGAGTATATTGGCAACGTCTATCTCAACGGTGGAGATGTTAAGCACTCTGAAGATGGTGCCGGCTTTTATCTGGGCGCTGAAGCCGGTGCCCTGGAGAGTGATAGTCCCATTGCCGCTATTGAATAATGCCGCACCCTTGTCCTCATCCTTGGCATCACCGCTCATAATGAGAATGGTCTTTTGGGTGACGAAGTCGTTTCTGTCTATGAGGTTCGAGTCAACTAAGGTAGTGCCGTCCGCAGCGCCGTCGGCAGTGGTAATACCCGAGTATGCGGTCAGCGCTCGTATTAGTTCTGCCCTGGCCAGGGCGTATCCTATACTGTTCATAATTCCTCCCTCGCTAAGGCGTAGGCCTTGCTTATTACTAGCGCGGTGGTAAATGTCCTATCTGCGCCGTAGCCTGTCCCGAATGAGTTAGTAGCAAAGGCTCGGAAGTGATAGGTGGTGTTAGGTACAAGTCCACCTATCACCCGGGAGAAGGCTTGGCCTGTTGTCTTGCTCTCGGTGGCAGTGATGGTGCCATAGCCGGTGTCCAGCCCCCACTCGAAGCCACAGTCGCAGGCCTCTCCAATATCATCGTCCAGGGTGCCATTTAACACAGCTAATGTTGCTCCCAGCCCCGTAGCCGGGTCGGTGGTAACCAGGGGAGAAGCCGCCAGTGTAGTAAACGTCCTGTCGTCTCCGTAGCCTGTCCCTGCCGAGTTGGTAGCGAATGCCCTGAAGTGGTATGTCTTATTTGGGTCTAGCCCACTTATCACCTGGGAGAAGGTTTGACCGGTTGTTCTACTCTGGGTGGGAGTAGTATTACCGTAGGCAATGGTCTCCCCCCACTCAAAACCGCAGTCACAGGCCTCACCGCCATCGTCATCCAGGGTGCCATTTAAGGTGGCTGCGGCATCGGAGATAGCTGTGGCTGGGTCGGTAACTACGGTGGGAGCAGTGGCCAGTGTAGTAAAGGTTCTGTCGGCACCGTAGCTTGTCCCCATAGAGTTGGTGGCAAAAGCCCTGAAATGATAGGTTTTAATGCGGTCTAGCCCAGTTATTGTCTGAGCGAAGGTCTGCCCTGTCGTCCGACTCTGGGTAGGGGTAGTGTTACCGTAGGCAATGGTCTCCCCCCACTCAAAGCCGCAGTCACAGGCCTCACCGCCATCGTCATCCAGGGTGCCATTTAAAGTGGCTGCAGCATCGGAGATAGCTGTGGCTGGGTCGGTGGTTACCTGGGGAGGAAGCAAGCCGTGCGCATATCCCGTCATCCAGAAAGTAGTATCTGCAGCTGCCTTCTGGCCTTCGACCTGGCCACCAGCTCCAGCCTGAACTATAGCCCAGGGGTGAAGGCTAGCTACTCTCAGGGGCCCCCAGCCTCCGGGGTAGGCTCTGACACTATCCCCTGTAGTTCCGCCGGCCGGGGCGACCATCTCGATAAAAGCCAAGACGCCCGGAACGCTATTGGGACAGAGTTGCCAAGTGGCTACACCAGGCGGGGTCATATCGAGAGCATTGAGATAAAATGTCGCTCCCTCCTCGATATATCCCAGAAGGTACATCCGGACGCTAGATCCTCCACCTTCGGCTCGGGCTTCAACCTTTTGGTCGGTGCAGCCAACAATAGCAGTAAATTGATTTCCTTGATTGCTGCAGTCCGCGATACGAAAGTCACTGCTTCCAGGCATCTGTATACCATAAGCCATACCGGGATTGGGGTCAATTTCGACTATCACACCTATCGCCGTAGCAGGCACCCAAGCGGAAAGGTCTATCGTCTGCCAGCCGCCAGGGAATCCGGCGTTGATGTGAATTCCGTTCTGGAGCATGGTGACCCCGGGCATAGTGTAGCCGAGCAGACGGCACCCACACTTCGCTGTCCAAGTTGTCTGGTTATTAAACTGGATACGTCTGTTGGCATCTACGCCTACAATACCCCAGCAATGGATATTACCTGAAGCGTTTTTGATGCGGGTATCGCTGCTGCCGTTCATGCGAATTCCCCAGGGTCTTACCGCAGAGCTGGAGTTCCAGATGTAGACGATCGCCCCTGTGGCCCCTGCAGGTATGTAGGGGCTCAAATCTAGAACATCCCAGTTGTAATTTACATTCGACTGGGCTATGGTAACTCCCCCTATGGGGAAAAATATCTGTGGCATTAAGTTAATCCTAGCCTCTTCGCGTCGTAGAATTCACAATCGCCTATTGCCATTTCTACCTAACTATTCCTGGATTGTTGCTCGGATAGTGAGAATACCCGCCGTTGGCGCCACGGGTACCGCTATCTTGAGGCCGACGTATGGGTGCCAGTCGTCCCAGGCCAGGCCCACGCTGATGTTGCCATTAGCCGGGCAGGGGAGCACTCCATTTATGTCTGTAGCCAGCTCCTTAGAATCGGTATCATTGCCGATAATCTGAAGATTAACCGCTTGGTTTAGCGATGACTCTACCTTAAAGAGGATTCTCTTACCGTTGCGAAGGTCAACCATCTTGTCGCTGTAAAAGGTGCCGGCTGATCTGATAGCGTTGCTGAATATTTGCTCCTTCTCTTTGGCTACCCAGGGCGTTGAGATGGTAACCTCTACTCCAGGGACGCTTGGCACCCCTTGCGCAGCGAGCCACTGCTGAATCGCTGCAATTAGCCTAGTTTGACCTTCAGATACCTCTGCTAACACTGGGGCCAGAACCGTCAGCACTTCAATTAAGTAATCCAGCTTTTCCTCGGGAGGAGCAGCCTTGGCTGGCTTGGCCGCTATTAGCGCGGTAAAAGTCGCTCCCAGTATGGTGCCACCTATACCACCAATGACTAATGCGGCAGCTCTATCTCTATCTTGAACCATCACAGCACCCCCGCCAAAACTTTTTGGTAGGTGTCTCCAGGTATCTCTTCCGGGGTAACCAGCCCCCACCTCGCCCGGAAGATGTTGGTTAAGGCACACTTCTGGACCGTAAACCTGATGTTGATAGTCCTGCTTACGGTTGCCTTCAATTTGATTCGGAGCTCCTTCAGAGCCGGGATGAAGCAGCTGATCTCCTTCCCCCGGGCCACGGCAGCGGTTGCCCCCAGCGCCCAGGTGGGGAACTCCATATAGTCAGACACGTAGTCTCGGTCAACAGCTACCTTGATGACATCCGTGGAAAGAGTGCCAGGGTCAGCTGATAGTTTAGTCAGAATTAGAAATTGCCCGGGCAATGGATGAAGCGTCTCAACCTCAACCCCAGCCGTGGGCACGGTAACCTGAAAGCCGTGTGTCTCTTCCTGGATAACCTGATACTCCCTAGCTATCTGCTCAGCTAGGGGTAAGGGCAATAACCCCTTTTCTACAGTGTCGGAGATACCCAGGTCTTTGTTCAGCTTCTGCTCCTCTGGGGTAAGAGGTATTCCATAGCGGAGCTTATGGGCTACCGTCGGCTTGATGACCCAGAGGGAGAAGAAAGTTTTGACGTCAGTCAGGGCACCAGCCGACGAGTTATAGAGGTTGTAGTAAATCCTGCTTTTGGCTAGGAGCGAAAAGTTGTTGGCCAACAGGTCGAACATTGAGCCGGCCAGAACATTAAGGGTTCTGTCGTCCACCTTGAAACGCATCTCAACAGTATCAAGTTGGTCAACGGCAACCCCTGATAGGGCAACCAGCAGTGGGGGGAACTGCCTGAGGTCAAGCATAGTTGGCGAGGCCTCACTGGTAGCGGAAATATCAGGCAGCGCTCCATCCGGGAGCTGCTCCGGGAAGTAGAGGGCTCGTTTAATAGTCGCTTCACTAATCATGGTTTAACCTCCAAAACAATATTGCCTACCAACGACGAGCTACTTGCCGCTGATAGGCAATATTACTTTGCTTCCCACCGGCAAGGCTCCGGCGATTATCTCTCTTAACTCTGCGGGCTTAGCTATTCCTCAGGTGGCTTAACTTTTGGCTGCGGCTCAGGCTCTTTCGACTGAGCCTTCTCCCATGCTACCAACCTGGCGATTAACGTGCTTCTATCGCCAGTGTGGTCTAAATCCCGTCGGTCGCACATGGCTATGAGTGCACCCTGGGGCTTCTGTTCGAGCTCCCGCTGAAAATTTGTCTTTACCATGCAAAGCTCCTTTCTACGGTGCTAACTGTAGCATATAGGCTTGGTCACCACCGCCTGAAGAAGTCAATGGGAGCAGGTACCCGGCGCGCTGTTTCGAGATAGTTCCCACTGTAGCTTGGGCAGCCGACATTAACGACCCATCTATGTGGAAGTACAGGTCTCGCTCATTCGCTACGAGTCCAAATGGGTCACTATAAGGAACACCGTGGCAGAAGCCGTAGGTCTGCCCCCAGAAATGGAAGCCGAGAGTGACAGGGATTAGGTTTACACAGACGAAGGTATAGAAGCCTGTCCCGGCTGCCCATTGGGTTCCTATGTTGCTATAGATGTTCGGGTACCACCCGCAGAAGGTGCCACTGGGAACGTCAGCCAATAACGGGTCTTTCAGGGTGAGGGTTACATAGCCGCCTAGGGTGGCCGTATTGCTTGCAATCCTCAACATCTGTCTTAGGGTGGTGAAGATTGTTATAATGCCGTCTTTGTACTGGTTGAGAGTTCCCGTTGCGTCGGCAACGACTATCGTCTTGCCACCCGCGGAGACGGCTCCATAGGAGTTGCCCTCATGCAGGCCGTTTAGATTGACCTGGCCGATCCATAGCTTAGTCAAAGCTTGACCTGCGTGGCAGTAGTGGAATGTTCGGCCCATGGGGCCTGGTTCCTTATACCTCAAGCCTATGGGGTATTTCGCGGCCAAGCTCTGCTCGTAAACACCTTGTTTCATTTACTTTTCCTCCTTATGCGTTAGTGATTCTGTCACTAGCCTGGCTTTCTACCAGTTCGTGACGCCTTCGGATTTTATCCTACCCCTTCATCTCTATCCTGATTCCGGTTAGAGCTGCGATCAGGTCATCGGCAGCAACCGCCACGCCGTTATCTTGGACAAGGACGAAGCCGATCTCGTTCCAGATGAGGTATGGCTTCTCCAGCTTGGGGATGACATACCAAAACGGGTTTTCCGGCAGAGTATTGAAGATGAACGGGTATGTAATCCCGAAGTGCAGAGGGTTGTCAGCATAATCGGTCGGGATAAGCCCCTTGGGGTGGTAGTCACCGGCAATCTTTAGCCCGGTCTTGGCCAGGTTCCCGGCAACGTCAGCCCTGATGCCGATACTTTCTACCAGCAGTGCGTTGAGATCATCGAAGTCGAAATACATGTTCTCATCGCTGTCGTCAACATTGCCGATATCGTACCGGAACTGGTAATCACCGCTCTTGCCGTCAGTGGCTTTCTTGTTGTAGGCGAAGCGGATGAGGGGGTTTATCTTGGGGATGCTCTGGTCCTTGCCGCCAGGCAGCGTCTTCCAAGTATCGCCGGTGACGGGGATGGCCGCCTTGGCAAGAACGAGGGTGCGGTTTCTGGCTCTTTCAGTGGCGTAGGCGGGGAATGCCATGGTGCCAAAGACGATGGGCAGTTCATCTACCTTGTAGACGTAGCCCCACAGCCTGACGCGGTAGTCCGCCGTAATCGGGGTAGCCCCGGCCAGACACTCAAACGCGATGGTCTGGGAGTACTTGAGGGTAGTGGAGAGCAAGGGGTTATTGCTCCCCGGGGTGCCGAAGCTGTAGAGCTTGCCTGCCCAGATTGACCTCTTGGGCGGCACCATTACCGAGGACTGAATGCCGGATAGTGAGACATACTCTCCGTACCTCTGACCATCGAGGACGGGGATGACCTTCTTCAGTGCTTCCTCGCCGCCGCCAGCGACCGGGGAGAAGATTTCGGCAAAGACGACCTCGGCTCGCTCGTCCCTCTCAAGCTCGCCCAGGACATCTCTTGGAGTGGGTTTTGCCCAGGTATTCGCAGCCTGGAGACCAGTGTGAGTATAATCAGCTAGGACGCGTAACTCGAAATGTTCCATTTGAATAAACTCCTTTCCATTTGAGAGTCAAATGGATTGACTATTTTTTGGCTTTAACGCCTAGAACTCAACGCCAACTCTGGCTTGAGCCTGTGCCCTCTGGGGAGCAGCTGCTGGGCCAGCCCCCAATTGCTTGATGCCGGGTTCACCCTGCATCAGCTGCTGGCTGCCAGGCCCTCGGCGTCCTGTGGGCATATAGGGTGCAACCAGGGCTGGCAGTGAGTAGCCAAGGATAGCAGCACCACCGGAAGCGACGCCTTGGAAAAGGTCACCCAGCATACCCCTGGTGAAGAGAGCACCAGCTGCTCCAAGTAGTGGCACACCAAGGAGAGTCCCCCAGGTGAAGACCGGCTGGAGGGCGCCCAATCCCGGTGCAAATTTGACGATTACGCCCTCAGCCAGACCGGTGACTACAGCACCGCCCAAGCCGAGAGCTGTTTTCGTCATCTCCTCTGTTCTTGGGGCTGCAATTGCAAGTCCATCCATTGCTCTAACCTCCTCTTTGGTATTTGCCGGGCAACCTTCGGCCGGAAAAGGAAGGGCCGAGCATTTTGACCCAAAGCTCTTCCCGCTCTGGTTGCTCGGCCCTTCTTATCGCTCACTCGACTAATGAGCAGACTACTTCAGTGTTATTGGATATTATGTTAATGAACTTATATTGACCCACCCCTTCTTTGTAGGTCGGGAAACGTCCACTAAAAAATAACGGTCGGGCCGAAACTTTTTTAGTTTCGGTTTCCCGACCGTTTTTCAGCGCCCATTCAACTTATGAGCTGACGATTAAATGCTACGCTAGTTAATTTCTCTTGTCAAGTCCCTTTTCGACTTATTTAATAAAAACCCTCTGATAAATCTGGCCAGGGCCCCCACTGTAATAATTGGTATATGGAATTTTCTAGCCAGTGCCTTCAGCTCCCTGGCGTTCATCATGTCCCCCGTGTCACTGACCAGCTCACATAATACTCCACTCGGGTATAAGCCGGCAAGTTCCGCTAGTGACACTACAGCTTCAGTGTGACCATTGCGGCCGATCAAACCATCAGGGTGAGCTCCAAGGAGCATAACATGGCCGGGCCGGGCTAGGTCCTCCGGACGGGTATTCGGGTCAATGATTTTTCTTATGGTGAACGCCCTGTCTTTGGCTGAAACGCCAGAGCGTTCAACCTCCTTAGCGTCAACGGGGCTGTAGAAGGGCGTATCGGTTGCCCGATAACGAGAGGGTAAAGAATCTATCTGGAGCTCTTTGAGCCTGTCCTTGGGGAGTGCAAGACATAAAAGCCCAGAAGCGATTTTAGCTAGAAAGATGATAGCCTCGGCAGTTATCTCCTGGGCAGGGATAGCCAGATCCGCCTCCTTTTCATTCTCGGAGAAGATGATAACAAAGCGCCTTTCCCTGAAGGCTTTGATGGCATCTACAATTCGAGAAAACATCAGCTCTAGTCTCCTCCAAAGCGCCTTTTTCTCCCCGTATAAGTCTTCAGGGCTTTTTCCAGCTCTAGGCTATCGAAGTCAGGCCAGAAAACTGGTGTGAAATAGTATTCGCTATAGGCCGTCTGCCAGAGCATAAAGTTTGATAGCCGGAACTCATTGGCGGTCCGAATTACCAGGTCAACATCAGGCATACTTTTTGTGTAGAGGTAGCGGCTGATCATTGCCTCGTCAAGGAGCTCACAGGGGATACCTAAAGCGATGATCTGGCGGACCGCATCTACTATTTCCCCCCGGCCACTATAGTTGAAAGCGAGGTTTAAGGTCATGCCTATGTTATCATCAGTAAGGCCCATCGCACGGTTAATCACATCCTGCAGCCCTTTAGGAAGTTCATGCAGACGCCCGATATGATTAAGCCTGACTCCATTCTCATGGAGCCATGGGGTATCTTCTTCTATCCACAGTTGCAAAAGGCTGAATATATCGGTAATCTCCTCCTGGGAGCGTTTCCAGTTATCAGCGGAAAAGCCCCAGACAGTGAGATAGCTGACCTGACGGCGAATCAGCTCATCAACGACCTGGTGCATTCGCTCCGCGCCAGCACGATGTCCCTCGACTGTAGCTACGTTATGCAAGTGTGCCCAGCGGCGGTTACCATCTGGGACTATTGCAATATGCTCGGGAAGGTTACTCGCTACCATGCTGCTCTCCTCAATGCATTAGCCATCAAGTTTAGCTTAAGTCGTTCATTATGCCGGCCTAGTGCAAAGAGCTGGGACAGGGCGCCCGGCCACATCTCTATTACCTCCTGGTCATTGAACATGACAAAGGGGCGATAATTCTGGGGATCCGGAACTGGATGAGCATACGCATAGGTAGATTCCAAGATTTCGCTGTCGAGCTGGTCCCAAGCATGGCCAAAACCCCGATAGGTGCCGAGAACCTCATAGCATTGAGTAAAGTTACGAATAAGGGAACAGGTGAGGCTAGCACTGTCATCACAATCACCCAAGGCTTTCCTTACGGTTTCCCCAGGGAAGCTCCACCATTCGCCATTATCAGGGTTATAGCTGACATTGTGGCAGACCCAGTCCAGCAAAGCCCAGGCATCTGGCCCTACGTCATAATAGATTCGCTGAACTTCAGCGTCATGGGGATTAACGAATTCCCGGATCTCATGCCACTCTCCGGGGTTGCGGACCTCAACCAACAACTGACTGTCCTCATAATGAACCTTTGGGATACTTACAGCCAGGTCAGAAGAAACGGGCACCGGCTCACGGCTACCAAGGCCGATTGCCTGAGACTGGGAGCGCAGAAGTGCCAAAAAAGCGAGGGCAACACCCACGGAACTGACACACACGCCCACGACAGGTATCACATTCGTATAAAGTGTGTTCCATTCCTCTTTGGTTACCATCGGTCATTTCCTAGTTTCCTTCGGCGCGGCCATAGCGTAGGCTACTATTCCCAGAGCTCCCAGGCCAAGAATACCTGCGCCGATTATAGCTATCGCCAGCCCTGCCCCGGCTGCCGGCGGCACTACCGCCGACGCCAGCTCATTGCAGTAGTCACGGAGCTCTTGGTCCGATTTCTTCTCGAGATCCTCGGCCGGTGTTGGCGTCCGTTCAAGCTTTCCCTCAAAGTCGCCGATGGCGCTAATCAGCGTCTCCCCGGACCATGCCGCCTTAACTTCCTCACTGATCGGCTTATGTGTAAAGGTGCTCACGACGGTTTTAATTGCCCAGGTTATAACAATGATGAGGATTATGGCCAGGGCGGCGAGTATGGCGACCGTCCACCAGGTGATACCAACGGACATGCCTAATCCTGCAGTGGTGGGGGCGGGTGTGCCGACAACTTCAATTCTCCAGTCGGTCCAGAGAAGGGGGCTCTTGTCAACGTAAACCCTCATTTCCATGACCCGGCCGCCAGCCTCTTTCACCTTTTGTTCAACAGCTGCAGCCAGCTTGCCGGATATCCAGCTGGCCGGGGTGAAGGGGTCGGTCTTGAAGGTAAAGGTGGAGACGTCACACGGACCATCAAAAACGTAGGCGTAGGGGTAGATGGTCTCCTCGAGCAGCTCAAAGGTCGGCGGCATGCCGACAATATCAATGACGTTATCTACCTCCGGCCGCCCGGCTTCAGAAACATACTCCCTTATCTTACAGTAGATAGAATATGTCTTGTCCGGTGCGATATCGGCGGTGATCGGTATATCTACCGAAGCCTGAACGGGAGTAAAATCAGTGGGGGTCTCCGGCAGCGATATAGGAGACTCTGAGCTTATGACCTCGTCGAATCCGAAGGCACCCTTGTTTCCAATGGATCCATAAAGGGTGACTCCCCTAGCTGAACCCCTGTACTTAAGGCTGGTAGCAATACGGAGCTTATCGCCGTAGGTAAGCGCCAGCTTCCCCCCTGGAGCGACGTCGACAAAGGAGCCAGGATTATCCCGGATGACTTCTATACCAGTAACTAACATCATCACACCTCTTGGAGGTTAGACCTTACTGTAATCAGTAATCTGGAAGTTCTGGAATTCGGGGGCACCAAGGACATCGATGACATCGTCTATCTTGACAAGAGTTTGACCGGCATACTCTGAAATCTTAGCCTCGATGTCGTAGTTAGTGGCCGGGGAGATGGCGCTGGTGGGGATGTCAACATAGGCCGTGTAGGAAACAAAATCGGCTGACTGTGAGAGGGATATGGATTTTGTCTTGTAGGCTATTTCATCAAAGACGCCCAACGTCCTCTTACCTATTGAGCCGCGTAGTGTGACCGTCATGGCTGAGCCCCGATATTTAAAGGCGACACTCATTCTTACCACGTCGCCGACCATCACGGTAAGCTTCCCCGAGGGGGCGACGCCAAGACCCTCGACCTCCCTGATGATGCCTTCCACCGTATCAGCATATAGATTTCTCATGGCTAACCTCCTCTATAGCTTGCTGTAATCCGAGATGCCAAAGCCGCTGAACTCAGGCGTCAGCACTTTTAGTGCGATGGTGACAGATGTGTGGTCATCCTGATACCATTCGGAGCCGGTCCAGTACCAGCTCCAGATATCTACCGTTATGTCTTTATTTGGCATGCTAAATGAGGCCGAGAAAGGACCATAAGCTCCAGCCTCTACGTTTGCATATTCAGGGCTGAAGGTGAAGTCGACGCCATTATAACGCCCAGTGACGGCAATATATATGGGGTACGCAGCTTTATTTCGGATTTGTACGTCAATGGTTACCTGTTCACCATAGGAAGCCTGGGAAGGAGCGGAACCGTATATGGTGGTGTAGGTCCCTGCGCCGACAGCAGCACCCAAATTGCCTCTGCGTCGTGGGCCTGCAGGGGGCAGTGATTCTGATACTGGTGCCGGCATCGGTAAGCCCTGTCTCACTTCCATTAGTCTCCCTTTACCAAAAAAGTACGGCCGGGCTGAAACTTATTTAGTTTCAGGTACCCGACCGTTTTCAAGTCGCCCATTCGACTAATGAGCAGGCAATTAAATACTACGCCAGTTAAGTTACCTCGTCAAGCCCTCCTTAAGAAAGTCCATAATTCGGTCTATCTCGGCTTTTCGGTAATTGGGCATGCTCTCCATTATTGGCTTTATTTCGGGCTGTTGTCTAGCCGCCTTCTCCAATATCATATCTATGGTTACCCCGGATTTCAAAAGGGCAGCCAGCTCGCCCCTCATCTTTTTCTTTTTCTCATCTGAGCATGTGCTCAGGTAAACAGCAAAAATGCTGCGCCCGCTTTCTGCTAGGGCTTTGAGGTTGTCCAGTCCTGCAGGCATGATTTCCTCTAAATAAGCCCGCGCGGCCTTCTCTGCCATGAAATGCTTTGCCGTCCTTGCCATGAAGCTCATGCAGCCTGGACCTCCGCTTTGGTGTATTCATGTCGACACTTTGGGCAGGCTACTTTCTCGAACTCGATATTGGGGATTGTAAAAATAGTCCCACACTCACCACATTTATAACCCTGCGGCGTGTTTGCCTGGGCGCCCGTGCCTTTGCTTTCCTTCCCGGCTTCCTCCACCGCCGCTTTAACAGCGGCAGCAATGTCTGGAAGATTCTCCCTAGCTGACTTGACCAGTCCTGATAACATAGACTGGCGCTCGTCAGCTCGCCTTTGCTCAGCTTGAAAGCCAAGCATTTTTAGCATGGGGTCAAGATTAACGAAGACTGGCTTGCCCTCACTGTCGAGAATCGGCTTTCCATCAAGCCCAAACGCAGGCCATGGTGTCAATGGTATCCCCCCGCCGCCTGGGGCAGGATTATTTAAGATAATGACCTCGCCAGCTGGATACTCCTCTTTCACCATACCTTTGTCAGTTTGCCTTACCAGGGTGATCTTTTGTGCCGGTGGGTTGCCACTTCCAGGCTTAGCTCCAACACGTAGTCCCGGCTTCATCTCCTGAACAACACCCTCAGCGTCTATGATAAGCATGGGCTGAGGCTTGGCTCCCCCTGGGGGGTTCAAGTTCAGCGGCGTTCCTGGTGTTACTTCTTTGAGGACTGTCCCCTGCTCAGTCTGCTCAAGGGCATAAAGTTTGGCGGCAGCTCCTTCCACACGTTTTTCATTTATCTTGTCAACGAGGTCCGTTATGTCTTTGATACTCCACCCTTGTCCACTACCGCCATCGCGGGGGCCAGCGAACCGAGAGCGGATGGCTCTGATGCTAATCAAGTCCTTGGCATCCTTCAGAGAAAAGTCACCGGCTCCGGCTCCCACAAAAACAGGCAGGTCATCAGCTATAATATAGTCCCTGCCCTTATCCTTGCCCGAGACGGGTGCCCCTTCCGCTTCTTCCCCCCCAGCCTCTTCACTGATCCCTACCACCTTTTCCTTAAGGGTGGGTGGAATCCCCTGCTTGAGATAGTTCCGCCACAGGTTAAACCAGCGCCGGCGTGCCGCCATCGGCACATCCATCTCGGTCATGCAGCGCCACACATGGTCGAGGTCCTCCGGATCGCCACTCATAATGAGTTCCACCGTAGCTAGAATGATATCAGGACTGACGCTGGCCAGCTGCCCGTAGTAATTGAGTTTGCTTTCCGTGTCGGCGCCGACGTCCTTAGCGGTAACCGGTATCTTCTCCTGGCGTTCTAAGGAGTCTCGACCTTCCTGGGTGATGATCCAGCCCTCTTTGGAGTTACCGTCCACGTAGCCCTTGCCCTTTAGCGTTGACAACTGTTTTCTGAGAGTATCTTCGGTGCTGCCCGCCTTCTTCGCCAGCGCAGAAGTTGATATCATTTCTTGCTCGCCAGCCAACGCCTTCAAAGCGTCATTTATGGTTCCCATAGTGCACCTCCTTGAGTTGAGTTAGCCTCTGAGTTGATTATATAACTCGCAGTGAAAAAGTCAAGGGGCTTCTGGACTATTTTTGAACTGCAGGGTCGGGAATCTTTTTTAGAGCTCGGGCCCGGCGAGTGTGTCGATCACCACCTTGACAAAAGAGAATCATGGGGGCAAAATATGGCTATGGGCTTATTAGAGATGGGTCTTAACTACCTCAGGAGAATCCCCTTTGAGAGAGTTCTGTTCCCGCCGCGGGATAACGCCAAGGCGCTGCAGGAGTTCCTGGGCACCTTCAAAGCCTCTGAAACCGAAATTCCAGCGCCCCGAGCAAAAAAGGCGACCATTTCCCCGCAACAGCCTCAAGGGGTGGCTCAGGGTGGCTCTACCGCTGTTCTAACCAGGGAAGGTGTCGATGCCAAAAGAATGGCCTGGCAGGACGGCATTATCCGGGGCGAGTTGTGGCTCCTGGAAGGCCACCTCAAAAATAACTGCCTAGGCTGCGGGGGCGACGTTGAGTGCTGCTGGAAGCATACCCAAAACACGCTTGACTCAGTAAGGGAAACTCAGTCAATGACCACCGAGCCTCTCTATCGCGAGGCCGCCGCTGTTGCCGAGCGTGTCCTGCCCTTCGTTCATCCTGAAGACGTTAAAGCGGGCAAGTTCGTTGACCGATATCCCGCCCTGACCCTTGAGGTGAGTCAGATAAGAACTCAATTCGACAAAAGGGTAATGGGGTATGCCCGCAAGCCGATTACCATGGAAGAGGCTAAAAAACTGGCTGCCGAGGAAGCGGCGAAGGAAGTCGAGAGACAGTGGACATCTCAAGAGAAGAAATAGCCAGAATTGCCACAGCTTCGGCGGATGAGATAAGCCGCCGGTTAGCTCAAGAGGGAGGAGCTCTATATTCTCCGACTCGAGCCGGCACTTGCTACGAAGATGCCTGGCGATTCCTTATGAATGAAAAGGAAGGCTACCTTATCCACGGCACAGTCTTGAGCGATGGCAAAAGAATTGGGCATGCGTGGGTGGAGACACTCACTGGATATATCTGGGAACCCGAAACCAAGACGTTCTACACCCGCCAAGCGTTCAAGGCAATCGCTAAACCCCTAGAGGAAAATAGGTATGCTGTCGAACAGGCTGCGATTATAGCTGCTAGAGCACGTCACCTGGGGCCATGGACAGAAGAAGAGAGACAAGGAGGTGGGTGATATGCCGCTGAGTCAAGAAGAAATAAGGAAAATCGCTATAGCCACCGCTGATGAGGTAATGGCTCAGCAAAGAGACCTTGAGCTTGACAGCTTAATGCTCCATTCCATCCCCTATGCTCATGGCAGCCCGGGTATTGTGGTCAATGAGGCGGTGGCCAAGGCTTCGCCCTGCCGGTGCTTTGAGTATGAACCGGGGAAGAAGCTCTGTTTCTCCAAAGGCATTGTTGGCGCCTTAAGCGATGAGCAGGAGAAAATCTACTGCCCCACCATTGAGAAGCTGGAAAGCCCCGGGCTGGAAAGGCGACTCAAATCTTGGATGGGGGCTAAAACAATCTGCAAGGCTGAGATTGAGCCGATCCCCAAAGGCGAGAGACTGGAACCCTGGCTTCACTGTATGTCGAGGGAGTTGGCAGCCAGGGGTATTGAAGCTGGTGGCAGGAGCGAGTAACGATGAATATGATGGAGCAACTCCTCACAGCAGTAAAAGATGAGGATAATGCCTCTCTACTGTATATCAAATTGGCTGAGGAAGTAGAGACCAGAGGGCTCCATAGGTCAGCGCGGCTCTTAAACAGCATGGCGGTAGATGAGAAAAGGCATAAAGACACGCTCCAGGGTATTATTGAGGAAGTCAAAACCATCGGTGGCCTGGTGGGGGCAACCGCACCAGAGACCCGTGTCTACTGGTGGGTTCGTCTTGGCGCCGTCGTTGAATATGAGAAGTTCGACTCCGCAGAAGAAGCCAAGAAGTACGTTGAAGAGCGCACCGGTAAACGCTTTTCCGAAGCCAAATGGATAAATCCCTATGGCTTTACACTCGGACCCTTTGTAGGGCAGAACTACATCAGCTTCTTTGAAGGGGATGAGGCGGCACAACCAACCGGACGCCACCTAGGGGGTAAATTTAGCTCAGGAGGGAATCCCAATGCCAATGAGGGTAATCCTGTTCGTGGACGAAGAGTGCCCACCATGCGCCGACGCTGAAGAGGCGATGAAGCAATACATCAAGAATGAAGAGGTGGAAGTTATGCCCATCCAAGAAGGGCTTAAGCAATTTGACCTCGGGAACCCAGAAGGTGTTCCCTTCCTGGGAGTCATTTCCCCCTCTACTGGCAAGTGCATAAACAAAATCTTCTTCCAGGGCGCCCCCATCAAAGAGGTAAAGTCCGAGTCGCCGAGTCAAGCCAAGTCAGAGGGTTAACTCGCATGGCTAAACTCACCCGGGAAGAGCTGGAGCATATAACCGGGGAGAAGGTCGAGTCCATCCTCAGAGATAAGAGAATTCGCCTCGCTACCTCCCCATTTGGAGCTAAGCCTGGTAAGGTCATTGCCTATGTATCGCGGGCTGTTTCTTGGAAGAAGAGGGGCCGGGCCCCTCGGAAGCTTCACTTAACTCAAGACTAGGTTTCACCAGCTTAATCTCCATCGCTTCTTCGCAATTCGGACACCTCAGACTGTAGCCCCTGATCGCATATGTCCCCAGGGAGCCGATGGCCAGGGCGACGAGGTAGGCGCCCCAGCTGAATTTAGCCCCGGTCAGGACCTCAAAATTCTTCTTAGCCTGGTTAAGCACCAGGTATTCGGGATCGGTTATGAAGATACCCTTTTGACCTTTAGCCATAGCACTAGGTTATTATACCACCTTTCCTAGTGGTAATCTTTACAACCACCCTGGTGGCAGGTAAACTAAAGAAAAACGTAGAAGGAGGACAACGTGGCAAAGTTACTACCAGAAGAGGTCTCATTGGTCGAAGTAGCTGAGATATCGGCTACCCCAGGGGTCAGGACGGCAACGACTCCTTTTGGCGCCATGCCTGGTCATCAACAGAGATATGTTGGTCGCTCCGTGCCCTGGAAGAAACACCCGGAGGCGATGCCTACCGAAGTCGAGAAGGGACTGGACAAGGCAATTGGTATTTCCAAGAAATGTGCCGGCGTTAAAGGGATCGCTGTGAATCCTATCAATGGGGAAACGGTCCCGAACAAGGTAATCTGCCAGCTCAAGGCAGCCGGAAAGACTAAGTAGTAGTGATACCCCTGCCTGCTCTTGGTCGAAGATTGCCATAGCGAAGGTCTATGAGGCGGCGCTTGTGTTCAAGTAGCCGCCTTCTTCTTTGCACACAGTCAGGGCATATTTTGTGCTTCCCAGTAAGACCCAAAGGTATCAGCTTCAGCGTATAATTGTTGCAACGCGGACATTTAACCCCGCCGGCTTTATTCCAGTCCTCTTCAGTCATACGGCGTGGTATATAGGCAGGGAGCTCAATGTGTGACACTGCATTGAGCTTGACGGCTTTCTCTCTGCGCCGGTGGGGATATGACCCACCAGGAATAACCGTGAGTCCCGGACTTGCCTCACGTAACGCCTGAGCAGTTGATTTCCGCCTTCTCATTTCTTTTCCCTCATGATTCGCTTATAAGCCCTGTCGAGGAGCTTAAAAGCCTCAGCGTATCCTCCTGGCTTATCCGGATGATAAAGGAAGGCCAGGGCCCGGTACCGCTTCTTGACTTCTTCGATGGGGGCATCCCCAGCGAGCCCCATGACCATATAGGCGGTATCCAAAGACATTTCTTTTTCCTGGGCTGCCGGGCGCTCTCCTAGCGGCAGCTCTCGCGGCTGCCGGCGGAACTCCTCAAGCCAATCCTTCATCCGCTTACCAGTCGCCCGGGTAAACACAGCATCAAGCACATTCACGTATCCAAGAAGAATCCCCTGGACAACATCCAGCTCAGTTTTCTTTTTATGCCTTGCCATGGACCTGCCTCCTTCCGAGCTTGGGGGCTTGACAGATGGCGTCTCTCCTGCTATACTTACAATATAAACTTTACTGCCACCGACAGAATTTGTCAAGAGGAGGCGCAATGCCAAGGAGAGAGGGAATTACCCAGTACTGGAGCGAAGGACAGGAGAGATTTTACGAGAGACTGCTGGCCGGCAGCAGCACCCCTGCCATGCAGCACCTGGTAATGACCATCCGGGACCTGTTGAAGTATGACCAGCGCAGCAAACAGGCAAAGCGGGCCGTCACCCAGGGTAGGCTACGGCTGGCCACCGCGACTGATGATGAGCTAGCGGACTTGGCTAGGTTAGAAGCTCGAATAGGCGGCAACAGTGACCCCAGACTTCTTAACCTTAAATTGGAGCAACTAAAGCAGCTCCGCCAATCGGTGAGAGAGCAGGGAATCAGGAAGGAGGAGATTACAGGCTAGATGGTTTCATCCAATGAGCTAAAGGGTGCTGGGGGGCGCGGAGGTAATCGGCACCCGCTTTCGGTCATGACGTTTATCCTGGAGCATCTGGCAATTTCAGGAGAGGACTATATCGCCAACATGCACCGGGCTTATAAATTCCAGCTTGATACCCTGGCTGCCGAGAGGAATCGGCGGGAGCCGTATCACAAGCCAAGTTATCATAGCTTCGAGGTCAAGGTTCTGCAACTCGTCAGAGAGGGAAAACTTGAGTTCGCAGATAGGGAAGAGAACTCGGACAGCGCCCGGGTCCAGAGGTTTGAGAGGAAACCAGTCAGGCGGTTCTACCGCCTCAAGAGATAGCTGTTGAAGGTATAATCAGTCTCGGCTTAGCTTCCAGAGGCTTAGATTTTGATTGTAGAGGGCCATTTAAGGGGTGATGAGGCATTTTGGAGCCTGACTGAAGCTGTTTAAGGGTAACTCGGATTAAAGACCTGGTTGACCGCCTGGCGGAAACAGGCTAGGATTTTGATTAAGCAAGGGTGTAAGGGAGGGGGGTTATCGCCCGCTCTCTTTTTTTATAGCTAAAATTGCCGATAATAACCTAAAAAAACTGAAGCTAGGTAAAATAGAGTTGACAACTCCCCTCAGAACCTTTATATTGTAAATGTAGCTGTAAATCAGCTTCAAAACCAGCGTTCTACCCTAGAACGCTTTAGCTATCAGGAAAGCTAAAAAGAGGGGGTCAAATAAGCTAAATTAACTTGATGCTAGGTCATCAGCCAGCTTGGCAAGCTGGAGCACCTTAAAAACCAAATAGCTCCGTCCGGTGTTGAACGCTTACCCCAAGTTAAAAAAGGGGGTGAGCTATGAGGCAAGAGGAATTGAAAGCCGAGATTGACCAGATAGCAGAGCAATCCTACAGCCAGCTAGAGGGTGAATGGGGGGAATGGCTAGAGATAGCCAAAAGGTATGAGCTCAAGGTGCCAAGTCAGGACAGGCTAGACATCAGACATACCATATTATTAGAGCTTGCCCTAGCCAGACTTGACAGCAAAAAGCTGATACCCAAGTTTAGAGCCTACAGGATAGCCAGCTTTATGGTAGCTGATTACTGGCGAACACGAAAGAGGCTTACCAGCGGGCTAGATTGTGCTCACTGTAGCAAGGCACAGCGGGCAAGGTGTAAAAAGGAATGGCTATACTCCCAATGCCCAAAGCTGATAAAGCTAGTGAGCCTTGATACAGTAACCATAGACGCCGATGGTAACCCGCACACTCTAAAGGACACTCTAGCCGATGACCACGCTATTGACCTTGACGCTTGGCTAGATGTTACCACTTGGCTACTCGGTTGCCCTGCTCGGTTGATTGAGATAGCTAACAAAAGGATAGACGGAAAGCCCTTAAATCAGGCAGACCGCCAATACTTATCCCGCTTTAGACGGCGGGAGCAAAAAAGACTACTCTAGTATGTCACACTTTGCCCTCTTTCGGCGGTTTATAGAGTGGGAGCACCGTTTAGGCTAGCGAGTGGCAGCTAGACGGAAGCTCACTAACAGGCTAGGTTAGAGCTTTGCCCACTCTAGCCAATGCCAAAAGGGGGTAAGAAAATAGAACAACTGAATATTGAGGGCAAGCGTTCTGGCGAGGGCTTTGTCGCCCACAAGGTCGCACTGGTGAGAGCCCTAGCAAGGGCGTTATCCGCAAGGATAACACTCTTGGACATCACCATAGGGCTTAAGGGCTTACTCGGTTACCTTAAGGCTCTGGGGGGAAGCAACATCGTCAAAATTGTCCCCTCTAACGGAAGTGCTAGCGGGTCGCAGACTAACGGACATAAGAGGCTCAAGGTAATCTGCGGTAGCAATACCAGTTTCCTTGCTGATGGACTTTGGATAGGCGATAAGACACCTATGACGCTTTGTGATGTCAGGGTAAGCCCTAATAATTCCGTCAAGCCGAATGTAGGGACTACCGAGCTAGCGGAAGCACTTAACCGAGTGCTACCCTTTACCGCTAAAGATGACAATAGACCAGTTCTCCAGTGTGTCAAATTTACCGCTAAAGAGGGTAAGCTCACTTTGGTTAGTGCCGATGGTTTCAGGCTAGCGGTAGTTACCCTTGATTTTGATGACGGAGAGGGTGAAGCCTTGATAAACGGAGATGAGCTCAAGGGTGTCGCCAATGCCTTACGGAGAGCCAAGCGGGCAAGGGTTAGCTTTGACGGAGAGAATATCAAGACGCTGACCATAGACACGGAGCTAATCCGCTATAAGTGGATAAGCGTCAATGGTAACTATCCCGATTATGAGAAGCTAATCCCCACAGAGTTTAACTACTTTGCCCATTTTGACACTGTAGAGGCAATCAAGGCTTTAGCCTGTCTGAAAGTCCTGTCCGATAGCAAGACCTACCCGATAGACCTCACAATAGGTAATGGCGTGGTGATTATGTCTAACCCCGATGATAAGGGGCAATCCGAATTACCAGCCGATACCGATGGCGAGGGCAAAATCAGGGTAGATGGCGGTTACCTCGCTAGTGTCCTTAAGGCTTGCGGCGGTATGGTAGATTTGAGCCTTACCGACGCCGCTAGACCGATGCTCTTTAGCCAAGACGGTTATCGTGTGGTAGTAATGCCGATGATGACCGCAGAAGCTAAAAAGGCACAAGACAAGGCTGCGAAAGCCGAGCCTGCCGAGCCTAAAGCGGAAGTCAAGCGGAAACAGAAGGGCAGTAAAAAGAGTAAGGCTAAAGCCGAGCCCAAGCCCATAACCGAGCCAGTAGCCGAGCCAGCAAAAGAGGCAGAGCCAGTTACAGCTAAATAGAACGCTTACGCTCAAAAAAACGAGCCACGCAAGGAAGCGGGGGAAACCCCGCTTTTTTGCTTTTTTCAGGGGATTTCGCTCCCCAAGCGTGGGAGTGAAGTCCCCTTATTTGTGCCCAAAAAGAGGGGGAGAATGGCACAGGACTAGCCGAGCTGGAAGCGTGGCGGAGCGGAACAGCTTGAAAGAGGGGGGTCAGAAAAAGACCCCCCTCTTTGTTTCAAATTTAGGGCGAAAGGGGGTGAACGGGATGAGCGACCCGAACACAATCTTTATCCTGACCAGGGATGATGTTGTCGGTTGCGCCCGGGAAATGGGGATACCCGAAGAAGCGATAACCGATGATGTGCTCTACCAGGTCAAGAAAGGTGTGGAGTGGGGGTTAGAGTGCTGGGCAGAGGTGATGAAGGAAGCCATAAACCTAGCTCTTAAGAGCTAGCCTGAAATGGGCTAGAGCTAAAAGGCGAAGTTTGGCCAGAAGGGAGGTGAAAACGATGGAGAAGCGTAAGGAATACGAGGAGGGGGACATTATGGACTGCCCCAGGTGCGGGAGTGTTGACCTAGACTACGAAGAAGCCCCCACCACGGGAAAGTGTAACGCCTGTGGGTTGGAGTTCACCATTAAGACAGTGCTTGTCTGGGAAGAATAAGGCAGGAGCCAGATTATAGGCAAATTTGAAAGGGTAACTATGCTCAGAAAGGAGGTGAACCTATGCCTATCAGATGGAGTGCCCTGAAGGTAAGTGAGGCAGCGGACATGATGGAGGGGTTTGTCAAACAAGCTGCCGAGCCACTGGAACAAGTCCGAATCGTGGCCCAAGCAGCCCGCCAAATCCGCAACCTTCCCGAGTATATTGACCAGGACTTAATCAGGATTATCGGGGAGGTTGACCGTGCCATCGGCGGGAGCCAGTTTGAACCCATAGGGAGACTAAACAAAGGCATATCAAGTCTCCGCAAGGATTTACCCGAAGGCGCAGTTGAAGGCGAGAAGGCAAACCTTAAGCATGGCGTCACGGCGTCGATGCTCTAAAGCAGGTCGCAGCGCCAGCTTAGAAAGGGTAACTATGCCCAAAATAAGGAGAGAAAGGAGGTGATATCGTGACTACCCAACTTGACCTCTTTGGCGAGGCTAAAGTGACAGTGGAAAAGCCAGAGCCAATGACCGAGGTCAAGGTAGGGCACCGGTCGGCCCAAATCCCTCTCCGCCGGCAGCGGAGAAAAGCCCTGACCAGGCTAATGGAAATCTTGAACGAGCTGGAAGGGAAGGATATCTATATCGGTTGTTATGAGGCTGGGGGACGGCACTTCCATATTGATAACCTGCTCCTCAGACGGCTCCAGCTGGAATACTTCCCCTTCAGATTCAAGGACGACACCAACTATATCCCCGGCGTGATAGTCCTCTGGGGGAGTCGGTCTGGCCAGGTGAGGATATTCACCGATTACCTGGTTGCGGTCCGCGAGCAGGAATATCAGGGCTACTGGCATTACCTACTTGACTTCCGTAATGGCTTCTGGGAAAGCCCGATTGACAACTACCGGTCGCACTACGCCTGTCTCACGATAACCAAATTTAAGGACTAACGGCTAAACCGTTGAAAGACAGCGGTTTAGCAAGGGGTAACTATGCTCAGAAAGGGGGTGAAAAAGGATGCCGCAGATTTCAGTTCGTCAAGAGGAGATAGAGGTAATGGGGCGCCGCTTTACTGTGACCCATATACCGACCGCAACCTCGGGGAGCTGGTTCACTGTCCACGATGCTTGTGAGGTCTGGGGAGCTGTGGCCATAGACGACCTCAGTGGTGAGGTCATTGGCTGGCGTAATCCGCCAGATAAACTCCAGGCGGAGATAGAGCAAGCCATTAAAACGGCTTTCGGCATTCCAAGTAAATTCTAGGGTGCCGGGGAAACTGAAAGGGTAACTATACCCGGAAAGGAGGTGAAATCTTGGTTTATCGCAAGGCGACACTGCGCAAGATGCCCCCAGTGACCCGGAAGTATGCCCGGCTGCTCGGGGAACTGGATAGCGTCTTGCGCAAAGGTAAGAACCTGGTAGTGGAGATAGGGCGGTTAGAGCTCGATAGTCGGGCCCTGGCTCACGCAAAAGAGATTCCGGACCGTCTGCCCTTACGGAATAGTGGCAGAGATATCACCATTACAGACCACAAAGAAAGGAGGTAACAATAATTGAATAGGCCAACGATTGAGAAAGGCATCTCCGATATCGTAGGTGTCTTTACGGACCCCATTCTTGTCTTTCCTGGGGGTTGGGGCGATACCCTTCCAGAATGGCTAAAGAATGCTATCACCATGGAAAGGCTGGCCATGAACATGAAGGCGCTTAAGGGAGAGGAGATGACCGGAACGGACGCCGAAGCCTGCGCCTATCTCTATACGGCTTGCCTGACTCAGCCAGTGGACCATGACTGGGGGCAAATCTACCTTTACATCGCCGGCAAGGTCTACTCGCGGTGGAAAAAGAACGAGATACCCGAGGATATCCAGGTAGAGTCGCTGCGGGATGACCAGATGGCAGAGCTGAATCGGCTGAAAGAGTGGATTTACCGCAAGCGAACCCAGATAAGGTTAGAGCGGGATAGAGCCGAGCGGCGCCAGGTGAAACAGGAAGAGGCAACCAAGAGAAAGGCGGAACAGCCAGCATTGTTTGATTTATAATCATATACTACTAATCATATATTAAGAGTAAAATCTGAAAGGGCAGCTATGCCCAGGAGGTGACTTTTGTGAACAGAAGTCAACCAAAGTTACCCGGGTGGGAGAAGGTTGAGAAACAGTGGGACGCTGAGAAAGCGGCTGCCAGGGAAAAGGCTCACAAAGACCAAGCAGCCAGCTGGCTCAGGGGCATGGTTGAGAGATATCCGCCGACCGCTGAGGAGTGCGATATTATGCTTTCAGGAATCAGACTATGCCGCTTTGTCTCCGACCTGGAATGTGAGAAGTGCAACCTTGCCTGTGAGGACCATACCGTCGACTGGCTCTTTCCAACCAAGGTCTGTCTTAAAGACTACCATGCCTTAAGGCGCCGGCTAGGGCTCCGGAAGTAGTAGTAGTAATAATAGTAGTAGTAGAAGAAGAAGGGGGTCGGGGGTTCAAATCCCCGGTCCCCTTTTTTGTGCTCTAAACTACAAAAAGTGGGAGAATCTGGCGTTTATACGCTTTATATTCCTTAAATTGTTGACGGTCGTCAACAATTATTCTAGCCCGGGTGAGGTTGCTAAACAACCTCACCCCCTGAATCCCCCTCTCCGTCAAAGTAGGGAAGTGACATAATATTATGTAAATAGCAGTTTGGCTCTTGTTTAATCTTAACAGAAACTTCGGCCACAAGCTAATGAGCGAATTGACTCATAATAAATGTTACCAAAAGGGAGGCGACATGACCAGAACGCAATACGATGAATATCTTTTCGATTTTACCGAGTTGACAAATGTTCCTCCTCGCAGTAGCATGTGAGGAAGAAGGAGGGGAAAATGGCAAAGAAAGCAAAGGAGAGAAACTTTACCCGAATACCTATCGCAAAAATTGAGGCTGGCCCCAGTCAGGCTCGGACTCGCCAGATAGACAAGGAAATTGATGAGTTAGCTGAGAGTATGAAAAAATGGGGACTAATTCACCCGATAACAGTGTATCAAGAGGATGACAAGTATTTTGTGCTTGCAGGACAGCGTAGGTTACGAGCTGCTAAGCAACTGGGATGGACACAGATTGATGCTGAGATTGTTGAGAAGCCCGTGGATTCTCTGGTAGCCAAAGGTTTGTCCTTCTCTGAGACCGCAATACGAACCGATTTGCCAGACCCAGACATCGCTGAAGTTATAATACTTTTCCATCACAAATATGGAAGGCTAGAGCCCATTTGCAGAGAACTGGGTGTGCCACTACCCAAAGGGAGAAAACTTTTGGAGAAACATGTCGCTTACGCGATGTTACCAGATAAGTTGAAGAAGCTCGTGGATGAAGACAAAGTTGACCTAAAGAAGCATGCCCTGCGCGCTATGCGTGCTGCAACACTTCCAGATGGCAGCGTTGAGGAAGACAAGGCAGTGACGCTTGCTTTAGGTCTGAAACCGTTGGCCCCCGAGCAACAAAAGTATTTAGTTACAGTAGCGGCAGAAGACCCGACGGCACCTGCGGAAGACATGCTCGAGAAGACCAAACAGCCGCCACCACCGCCACTCGTTGTTCACCTGCCACGAGCGGACCGCGTGGCCTTAAACAAAGTAGCGCTTATTCAAGGAAAAACACCAGAGGAGTGGGCTGCTACGGCCATTCACGAGACACTAAGTAGGGCGGGACTCTTATAACGCCATGGGTTCTCAACTAACAAAAAAGTCGCTGGCCGAATTGACACCCGAAGAGTGGACACTAGTATTAGCCAGCGTAGGAACACGCAGGAAAGAGAGGCCTGTCGACCCAATTACAGTTGCTCAGGTCTTTTCTAATACTCCTTGGTCCAACGAAGAGATAGCCCGTCGGTTAAGTGTCACCCCGCGAACTGTGGTAATGTTCAAACATCTCCTTAGGTTGCCAGAGAAAGAGCAGGAATTAGTCCGCGCACGAAAGATTAGCATTGACGAAGGCGACAGACTCTCCAGCTTGAAGGATACCTCAGCGCGTGAGTTATTAATACAAGCCATACTGAAGAGGGCATTAAGTGCTGACATCGTTAATCAAGTCGTCCGCTACAAAAGAGCAAATAAAGATATGCCTATTGAAGATTGCATCAATACGGTCGTGAAGTCAAAGCCTAAGACTCGGCATTGCTTTGCCGCTAGAATCGGCACGGATATTGACATGGCTCTAGGTGAGAAAGCTCAAAAGAACGGCGTTGCTTCTTCAGAACTGCTGAAGGACATCTTAGAAAAGAGCTTTTCAATTGAGGGAAGTGTACTATCTGTTGTTTCAGGACGAGGTGTCGGCATTCTTGTCCTAACACCCAAGGGTTGGGAGATGTTGCGTAAGAAATCAGGGGAACTAGGAGTGCCTCTGGATGACGTGCTAGAAGCAATAACTAGACAATGGTTAGAAGCTAATCTATGAGCGAAGATACCAATTACTTGGCACAGAAGGCAAAAATAGCCGGAGAGGAAGCTGGGGCTATTTTGTTGGGTGAATATGTAACTTGCGATGGCTATGAGTGGGACAGGGAGGTAGCTGTCTGCACTCACTTTCACTCTGACCATACGATGGATTTTCACAAATGGCTTCACTATTGTGAGCTCATTCTTTGTTCCCCAGAGACCAAGGAACTGTTAATAACTTTGGAACGAGATGAAGGACTCCGGCTAAGGGGATATTTCAAAGGTCTAGCTTACGGAACGCCCTATCTTTACAAGGGCGAACAGATTACACTGTACCCCACAAGGCATATACTTGGTTCAGCTCAAGTACTTGTTGAAGATGAAAAAGGATTACGACTTGTTTATACCGGGGATTTTGACTATCCCAGCACTCAACCTGTTGAGGCAGACGTTTTGGTAATAGATGCGACTTATGGTAATCCTAACCTTCCGGTATTTGACAAAAAGGAAGCAATCGAAGTATTGGTCTCTCTAATCAAAAAGGAATTACAGCGTCGACCGATATGTATCATAGCTCACCGAGGCAAAATGCAAGAAATCATGCAAATGCTCAATGAGGCAGGCTTCGATGTCCCTTTTCTTTGCTCTTCAACGGAATTGCCAATCAGTATGGCTTACCAAAATTTTGGGGCTAAACTTGGTAACCTCCGAGTGACGCGGAGCCCTGCTGCCGAACAATTGATTAAAGAGCGGCAACCACATATCATTTTTCATCTATGGAGCCAAGACATAAGAGCATCACTAACTGAAGGAATAGAGTATACCAAAATCCTTGTCAGCCGTTTTTATTCATTGGAACTGGTTTCTGAGATAGGCTATAACTATTACCAAATCGCCATTTCTGACCATGCTGATTTCAACGGTATTATGGAGTATGTTCAAAAAAGTAATCCCAAACTTGTGATAACTGACCGTTCTAGAGGACGATATCATGCTCTGTTGCTTGCAGCAGAGATTGAGAACAGACTGCATATCAGAGCAAAGGCTATGCCCGATTGAACAAAAGCTCACACTGGCACCGAGCTCGGCACTTCAATTGTGTTTTTGCCGCGCATTCCACATCTGAAGCACCGGCCATTGATAAAGAAGTGACCATAAATGTCGCAGGTCTTAACTCTCTTCCCGTTCAAAATCATAGTACACGGTTCTTTATCGTCAGAAACTATAAACTTCTTTTGCGGTCTCCTAGCACCGATTTTCTCTAACGCTCTATAAAGCTGGGGGTGCGTGAATTGCAACAGGAAAATTCTATATTCCAGCCCAAAGGGGCACAGCCAGCATCCAGCTCGGTCAAAGTACTCATAGATAGGATTCACAAGTAATGCTTTCGCCCAAATATATGCCCAAATATCCAGAGCCAGCCAATCCAATAAAGGCTGAACCGTTAACTGGTTCGAAATATACCTATGGCGTCTTTCAAGCGGTTCGTTAAGACGATAGACTCCCTCCCAACGCCGTTCGCCACTAAAGACTAGCACTTGTTGACCACCGTAATGCTCAGTAATGTAACGGGAAAAGGGCTCGAACTTTTGGGTCTTGCAACACCATCGGTTACCGTGTCCCGGAAATCCATGCTCACCGACCAAGGAAAAGAAGCTGGTAGTTGCTTTTGCTTCGTCAATTCTATGGCCACTCGCTTTACAGTTTTCAATGAAACTATATGTCTCACGAAATTCTAATTTGGTATTGATGAATACCGCAGTAAGTTCCAACTTGCTTAATATGTCAGCCAGCACAGTGGAATCCTTGCCTCCGCTATGTGAAATTATAGCGTTTTTATGACCTTTAAGTTCATACTCAGCGAAAGACTCTGAAACCTTGACCATTCGGTTCAAGCGGTCTAGATTAGTCCGTAAAAAGGCATCTTGGCTCATTCCGTCAATCCGCCCTTTGGCGAGTGGATTTATATGAATACCCTTCCCATTTAGACGAACCTCTACTAAGGGAATATCAAGAAAGACCACCTTCCGCCTAAACATACGGTCGGAATATAGAAGGAATATTCCTTCTCCCAATGTCAAACCATCCATCCGTTCGTTAAAGAATCGCTTTTCGAACGCTGTTACAGGTCTTGGGTCGATAGCAGCAGTGTGGGGTAGAGGTGCTGTGTTGCCATGCTCAGAACATATTCCTTCTATAGCAATCGCACCGCAGTATTTACACCAGCCAAGCATCTTCCTCTTTACCTCCCAAAGAGGAAGTTTACCGCAAATCTATGAAATTGTCAAGTGGCTGTATCGGTCTAAATTCTCCTAGCAGTTACACGCACTTCGCTGAGTCGTCCTGATTTTACCTTTGCTAATGCCATTGCATTCATTGCTATGAGCGACAATGTGCAATGGAGGTCTATCTTCTTGAGTCCTCGGAAGCAATGCGAATCCAATCGCCTTTTGTCCTTCAATCTTGAGTTGACCCGCTCCGTTGCCACGCGCTTTCGATAAATTCTTTCAAATTCTTCCGTTCCTCTTCGGACGCGGTATCCAAACCGCCGATAATCATGTACAGGTCTTACCCATACGGCCTTAATGGGACATTTCTCAGCAAGCGGACATGTTGACCGTTTAGCTTTCTCCGGACATTGGTATTGAAGGCCCTTGTTTTTGTCCCAGCTTCTATAAATGAGGGGTAAACCACCGGGGCAGTATGGCGCAACTGATGTTCCTGTTATTTCTGGAGGCTCCTTAGCTGACTTCGGGGCAAGTTTAATTATAGGGTCGGCACCGAATTCCTTAACTATTCCTTCAAAGACATCATATTTATCATAGCCTTTGTCGGCAATCACGGCTTTAGGGCTAAACCAAGGCAATTTGGCTTTAGCCTTTCTCAGAAAGGGAAGAGCGGTCTTCTTTTCGCCCTCATCAGCTATAGTAGTCTCCTTGGCTACGGGTAACTCGTAATTGGCGTCTACCAACAGATGCAAGCGGTAGCCCCATACCCATTTTTTCTTCTCATTGCCTTCCTTATATACCCAGTCAGCTTGGGGGTCAGATTTAACTTTCTTATTGTCTGGATTTGAATGACTGTGAACAGGAGTAGGGTCCATGGCGAGGAGCTGGTAATAAAATTACCAAAATCCTAGTGTCGATTTCTCCCCGAGCTGCCTGTCATTTTCTGGGGGCAAAATATTACCAGGCCCGCGGCAGCCGGCGGTGGCTGCTCCTGTCATTTTCAGCGATAGGCAGTTAAACTTTATATAGCCATTTTTAATTTCAGCGATGGGCAGTGATACTATGTATACACACAAGAGGGGCTTAAGCCCCTCTTTCATTTTCCATGATAGGCGGTGATGGTCTGTATAGTCTCGGTCACGGGCCAGGTGCAGATAGCCGGCAAGCCATTATACCACACCGAATTTCTGTCACATTTCTGTTACTCCCCAAAAGTATGACCCGATTACTGGTGCAATCAAAGTCATACTTTTAACAGCGTTCTTGTTAGGAACGCTTGACTTCCTGAAAGAACCCTGCTATTGTCCCAGTGAAAGGAGGTGCCCTATGGGTGAACTAGCTGAGATGATTTATAACGACCTGATAGCCCGCGGCAAGAAGGAGGACACCGCCCTGCACTGGCGGACCTGGACGGAAAGGTTTGAGAATGCCTGTGGTATCAAGAAGGTCTATGACCGGCAGGACCTGATGAAATTCCTGAAGTGGGAGAGAGAGCAAGGCTTTACCCAGAACTCCATTAACACCCACCTTCGCCCTATTAAGCTGCTGGCCCAGGTTCAGGGGTGGACATTCCCCAAGCTCTCCATGCCGAAGGTCAAGGCCGAAGATATCACCAGGACTGTTTTCACTAAGGAACAGGTCATCAGCCTGATACAGACGGGCCGGCGGCTCCTGGACCCGAAAGAACTCTCCTACCTAGCCCTGGCTACGACCTACGGGCTCCGGAGGGAAGAGATGTGTTACCCGGAGCCCCCCTTGATAACTGATAGTAAAATCACCATCCACACCGTCAAGGGGGGCCCGACGACTACCCACTTAGTACCGCCCGAGGTGGCGCCTTTCCTGGAAGACTTCAAGCCCTACTCTGCCGATTATATGTCCCACATGTTCTTGCAGATACTTCATAAAACGGGGATGAGGGTGGGCAAGAAATATGGCTGGCACTCGTTCCGCCGGGCCCTGGCCACTGAGCTGCTACTTTCCGAAGCCTCTGCTCTGAACATTTCCCGCTTCATGCGGTGGTCCGATGCCACCCTTAAGCGAGAGTTCGGGATGCTGACGATTTACGCCAAGAAAGACCAGGCCCGGATAGACAAACAGATATTCCGGATTCACCCCTTCCTGCCTTACTGGGGTACCGGTGAAACCAAAGAGTTAGAGCGGCGGAGTAAGCTGCAGTCTCTTATTGACCTCCTGGAATCCGGAGAGTTGAGCGGAGAAGAAATCGAGCAGGTCATCACCATGGTGAGGACCCGAGGCACAACTTAAGTGTTCCTTTGAAGAACAAGGAGCTATTTAGATGTGGAAGAGGGTT
>Ga0315314_1000464_pt1 | contig 44801 bp, 41 predicted proteins | sample TDP9_MG_FD_203631 | JGI IMG/M metagenome (GOLD analysis project Ga0315314, IMG submission 203631) | Freshwater sediment microbial communities from Lake Towuti, South Sulawesi, Indonesia - TDP9 | ecosystem: Environmental > Aquatic > Freshwater > Lake > Sediment | place: Indonesia: South Sulawesi... | reverse complement strand
AGAAGACGGAAGACAGGTGCTGGTAAGGCTTTACTAGTTCGATGTAATGATCCACTCTGTAGAATCGGGTCACTTCCCCGGTTTCAAGGTTGTAGCTGCCTCCCTCACTGACAAATGTAGCCTGTGAAGGTGCCGTATAGCTTTCAGCAAACACCCACAAACCTACTGAAACAACCGCTAACGCAAACATAAGCAGAACTATTCGTCTCATTCTTATTCCCGCAATGAGAAATGGAAAAGCAATTTATTAACGTTGTCTCGCTACTCATTTGAGTCACGAAACAATTTCCCGGTCTAACAAATAATCCTTAAAATATGCCATATGCTTGTTATTAGATGGTTGGCCCCGGTGGCTCAGCAGGTAGAGCGGCAGCCTCGTAAGCTGTTGGTCGCGGGTTCAAATCCCGCCCGGGGCTCCAAACTTTTCAAATGTAAAACTATAAATACTTAGTATTACTTGTATTACCTTATGATTCGAACAAAGGTAACAGAAAAGTATCAGACAACGATTCCGAAGCACATAAGGGAGGTCCTCAAAGTGAAACCTGGAGAAACGGTTGAGTGGTACATAATCCAAGGCATGGTGGTTCTTAGAAAACCAGTAAAACTTGAAAAGCCCGTGGAGTTTCTCACGTCACAAACAAGACTTGACGTAGACGCCGTGAAACTTGTTAGGGAAACCAGAGAGGAGTTCGGGTGAAGTATCTCGACACAAACGTAATAATCTATGCGATAGAGAGCCATCCGAAATATGGAGAAAAATGTAAAGACATTTTGAAAGCCGTAGAGAATGCTGAGCTTGAAGTCTATGCTTCTACCCTGATACTTGTGGAAGTAATTAATGTGTTGTGCAAACTAAACAGGATTCTAGAAGAGGAGCAGAAGGAAAAACTAAACATAAGAAAAAACATAGACGCCATACTTTCTCTGCCAATAAAGTGGATCGAACTGGATTTTGCCATAATACGAAGGGCTTCTGAATACCAATTCAAAGTTAGCGGGATAGATTACGTTCACGTAGCGTCCATGGAACTTAGCCTTGTCAATGAAGTAATATCCGCCGACAAAGAGCTTGATAAAATAGATTTTATAAAAAGAATAGACCCTCTAACGTTCAGATGAATGCGCATAAAATCTCTCCCAAAGAGGCTCCAATTAAAAATCTTTTCACTATAGATAGCAAGTTGCTTGATTGTAAATGTTTCTTGACTTACAAGGAGCTAACCTTCTTCTCTATTCTCGAAAATTAGGGGCCTAACTCGGTCAAGGTTTCTTGATAAAAAGGTTTTCTTATGTGTCTACCGTATGGTATTTTGGTAGAGAGCAATGTCCGGTTTTGAGGAGGAAACCTATTCAACCATATTCACTTCTTTGAAGCACCCGGTCCGCCGTAGGATACTCAGAATGCTCTCAGAGAAACCGAGGAACTTCTCCGAGATACTTGAAGCCCTCAGAATATCTAGCTCCCATTTAACCTACCACCTTGAAAACCTTGGAGAACTCGTTTCCAAGACGAGTGACGGAAAGTACAAGCTATCCACATTCGGAGAAGCCGCTGTAACAACGATGAGTAAAGTTGAAGAAGCACCAAAAGTAATGGAGCCAAAAAGTGCCCCATCATTATCCATAAAGTGGAAATCTTTTTTCGTGGCCCTTATGATCGGACTTGTCGTCTTGGCAAGTGTAAGCTATATCCAATACCAGTCGTTGAACAGATTATCTGCGAAACATGAACGGTTATCCGCGGAATACGAAAAACTAAAGGAATTCGTTGAGCTTGTGGAAAAGGGCGCATCATTGCAATCTGAGTACGCTCTGAGATATAAAATTGATGAATTATAAAATTGATGAATTCGATTCGGGATTTAGATTTGAAGGATTTCCTTGGTATTGCGTTATATACAGCCCATACGATGATTCCACGTTGTATCTAGCTTTATCAATAAACACTATTCTAACTGAGTCACACTTCCCCATAAGTGTGCAGGAGGGTAACGTCTTTGTTCTCGGAACTAATGAGACAGCGCCCGTAATTTGGAGTGCGAATGCAACTGCGAGCAGCATATATTCGGTGCCGTTAGCGTCGAAGGGATGGTATATCATCAGTCTTGTCGGACCCATAACAAACACTGATGTATATAGGATACTGTATATCAGGGACGTCGATTGTTGGATGTCGTTAAGAATAATTTACGAAGGAAAGTATTCACCTTTCATTGTAATATCTGAACCTCACTGAAGAAATGGTCTCGCCTCGGGGCTCCAAACTATCCTATGGAGACACTAAAGAACCCCGAAATACGTTAGAAAATAACACTAGAAGCCCAGCTATTCCAAGGAAGACCCCTATAACCGCACAGTATGTGCCCGAAAGGGGATCCTCCGGCTTCATCATATTCACTCCGTAGACATACGTGGCTAAGCCTAGGACAATTAAAAGAACGCCTACTACAACTCCACGTACCTGCAATTATGATTACCTTCGCTACGTGTTTTCCATGGTCACACCTACAGAAAGACGTTATGAAACCACAATATGTATCAGAAAACCTTCAGAAAATTTCGGAGGCTATAGCAACCCAACACGCAGATTCGGCTGCAGAAGCCTTGATCTGACAGTGAACAATTACTCCTCAGAGACCGTTAGAACTTTCATAAATGGGTCTTCAGGCTTGTTTTTTATGGTGCTATGAACTATGAAGGTCTCCGTCTCCCTAACACCGCTCAATTTATGAAGCCTTTTAACAAGATTTGTTAATTCGTCCTTATCCTCAACCAAGACCTTTATGATGCTATCATATTTCCCAAAGATGCGATGAAATTCGGATACCTGGGGGAAATCCTTGATTACCTCTTCGTTCTCCATCCTTAGGTCGCTTCGCGGTTCCTCACGCATGAATACGTAAGCTTGGATGCCTAACCCAAACTTTTCTGGCTCCAACTTTGGGGCAAAAGAACTGATCAAGCCAGAGTTGCAGAACTGATCAATCTTCTTCGCGACGGTTTGCCTCGTAGCTCCCACATTCTTCGCAATACGGGATAGCGGTTGCTTACAGTCCTTAAGCAGTTGAAGGATTATTCTTTTGTCTAGGTCTTTAACTTTTAACATTTTGTTAACAAAACATTTAAAAATGCTTTCTTTCTTATAAGATTTTCCAAATAGGTTAAACTTAAAGTTAAGAAAGGATCGCAATGCAAAGCCAGCAAACTGTCGAATACGATGTAGAAAAGCTGTTGCGGGAAGTGTTGAATACTGTGAAAAAGCTACGTCGTGCTGACAATGTAGCCTATCCAACGCCCGGAGAACTTAGGCGAACAGCGGAAGGATACGGTGTCAGAACAGTTTATGGCAACTACAACTTCGTATCAACAGTGAAAAACCGAAGCGCCTGGCTGACAGTATATGTCGGAGGCCCAAGAGTGCTTCAACATCAACTAAACAATAGACAAAAAGAAATCCTAAGAGACGCAGCAAAAACGGTGGAACTCGTGCATGAATATCTTAGGAGAGCGCCACTCGTTTGCGTTGAAATGACTATGGGCGACAACCCTTACTTCAACCCTCATTGCACGCTTTATGTATCTGTTCATCGAAAGGAAATGATACGCCTCGCCTACATGGTTGGACAAACCCTTTTCCCCCTTAGGGAAGGAGCGCCCGGACCAGAACTTTATCTCATTTACGTGCCGGAGTGGCAAGAAAAGGACAGACAGATCCTAGTCTTCCCTGAGGTAGGGGTCACTTACGTCCTTGGTTCAGACTACTACGGAGAAGCCAAGAAGGGCTTTCTGAGGATGACGATGTGGGCCGCAAAACAAGAAGGAATGTTAGGGATTCACGCTGGAGCGAAGATCGTTAAGGCAAAGGATAGGACGGGGAAAAATAGGAGATACAGCATGATCCTCTTTGGACTCAGCGCCACGGGCAAGACCACCCACGCCTGCCATAACCATGGCCTACTCGATGACGGGGAAGGTCAGGAGATCGTTCAAGACGACGTAGTTTTCATAAGACCCGACGGCTCGGCGCTTGGGCCTGAGAGAGGGTTCTACCTTAAGACAGGATATCTAGATCCAAAAGTGCAACCCATAATCTTCAGGGCGGCCATTAGCCACAACACGATTTTCGAGAATGTAATGGTCGACTATCTCGGGAACGTACACTTCGACGATGAGACTCTAACCGAAAACGGAAGGGGCATAATACAGAGAGACGATTTAGGAGCGGATAAGTCTGAAGGCGTAAATCTGTCACCTCTAGACGAAGTGGACGGGATGATCATCATCTTCATCACGAGGCGAAACACGGTCGTCCCCATCGCGTCAAAATTGACGCCTGAGCAAGCTGCAGCCGCCTTCATGCTGGGTGAGTCTATAGAAACTTCAGCAGGTGATCCTCGTCGAGCCGGTGAGTCGGTGAGGGAGGTTGGAACAAACCCCTTCATCGTTGGTAGCGAGGCTGATGAAGGAAACTGGTTCTACGAGTTTGTAAAGAGGCATGAGGATAAAATTCAATGCTACCTTTTGAACACAGGCGGCGTTGGAGAAAGAAGAGAGGAAGGAAAAGATGGCAACAAAATTCTCAAACAAGCTGTTCTTAGGGTGGAAATACCGGAGATGGCGGCAATTATAAGGGGGATAGTTCGAAACGCCGTAGAATGGGAGCCAGATCCCTGTTTCGGCACGATGGTGCCAAGAAAAGTTAATGGAGTGCAGATGAAGAAATTTGATCTGTCTAACTTTTACTCTCAAGATCAGATTGATGCCTACGTTAAAAAGCTGAAAGAGGAGAGAATTGAGTGGCTTAAAAGGTTCGAAAGTTTAAGCCCTGCGATAATAAACGCGTTCGAACTTTAGAAAATATACGCTCAAGAGTGTTAAGAATTCTTTACAGCATGTCTGCACTGGTTCCACAAACGGAAAGCCTATAGGCTACGTGTCAAAAGAAAAATTTACAGGAGATAAACACGATGGAAAGCCCCGGTGGCTAAGTCCGGTTATAGCAGCGGCCTTGTACGTAAGCTTCTGAGAGAGCCGCAGGTCGCGGGTTCAAATCCCGCCCGGGGCTCCACACTAAAACTTTCACCTGTTTATTCGTGGCATTTTATGGCACGCAAAACCATATTTTGGATTCATAAACTCTTTATCCCTTCCGCCGATGAAACTAATTTTGATTTAGCTAGGCTAAATGTCTAATTAAGGGCGAAAATGGTGTTGTAACCATGAGTGAAGATCGAGTTCCCAGCGGTATTGACGGTTTAGACTCCTTAATTGACGGTGGCTTTCCCGAGGGAAGCCTGATTCTTTTGGCGGGGAATCCGGGAACCGGAAAAACGGTGTTTGGTGTGCAATTCTTATGTAAAGGAGCGAAAGACTATGGTGAGAACGGAATTTATGTTTCCTTCGCCGAGAGTGAGGACACGCTTTTTCATAATATGTCTAAACTCTTCGGATATGACTTGAAGACCGTGGAAGATGGAAAAGTCAAGGTTCTGGACTTTACAACTGTGACTGAGAAGGGACTCTCAACCATACTGGAAATGATTCTTGAAGAGGTAACGGCGCTAAAGGCTAAAAGGCTTGTGATCGACTCTTTCAGCGCCATGGCTCAAGCCTTCAAGGAGCCGATAGAGGCAAGGATTATCCTCCACAACATTTTGGGTAAGATAGTTAGGCAGTTAGGATGCACCATAATTCTGATCGTGGAGGTTCCAACAGGAAGCGAGAAGATCGGAGTAAGCATCGAAGAGTTTGTAGCCGACGGAGTCATTGTTCTAAGAAGAGACGATTATGATGGTAGACTGATCAGAGAAATTGAGATAGAAAAACTTCGGGGAACAAGATTCGAAAACCAAAGATTCCTCTTCACACTCCACAAGGGCTTTCAAGTTTTCCCTCCCTTCTCCCACAAAGAAGTGGAGAACCCCCCAAAGTTTGAACCGACTAAGGGCACTAAGACCCATTACCCTAGCGGAATTCCGGAACTAGATGAAATGTTGGGCGGAGAAGGCTATCCAAGGGGTTGCTCAGTCCTATATGAGTTGGGAGAAAACGTTCCAGTTGATGCCCTAGACGCTGTTATTAATCCTACCATAGCAAACTTCATAATGAGGGAAAGAGGTTTTATCACCATTCCAATAATTGAGTATGGCCCCGAAGACGTAAGAAAAATGGTTTCCGCCTTCACCGGAGAAGAAAAATTTGACGAATTTGCCCGAGTATTAACTTTTCCTAATCCCCTGCTGGATATGAACAAACCCTACATCGTAACTTGGCAGGATCCAACCGTGGAAGACATAGATGCCATGGAAAATTTTAATCGTTATATCCAAGCAGCTGTGGAACTGTCGATTAAACTCGGTAAAAATATATTTCATTTGTTAAGCGGCGATAACCTCGCATACATAGTGCAGAGATTCACTTCAGGTGTGATTGGGCGATCAGTGATTGCGAACAGATTGGGAAAGGACCTAATGATCTACACATCCAAACCCAGCCTTCCCGGAATGACAAAGGTCTTTGCCGACACGGTGAGTATACATTTCAAGATAGAAGAAAGAAATGGAAGCATGATCCTCTTCGGAAAGAAGCCAAAGACGATCATTTACAACATAGAAGAAGACACGTCAAGAGGGTGTCATGTGAAACTCACACCAATAGTCTAGTATTATAAACATTTTTGTAATGGTTTAAACGTAACTTCTTTAAGAAACCCCTAAATCCACTACAATTTCGGTTTTAAAAATGAAAACTTTTTCCTAAAAAAGCTTATAATAGTCTTTTCTTCTTAAATAAAGCTAGGGGAGGCGCTTATTTAAGAACTCCTTTCTCCTTTCAGCATCTTTTTGTACCGATGCGCCTCCTAACCAACGTTTTCAGCCTGTCCTTTAACCATTATCTTCATCTGCTTAGTTGACACTTTTCACAAAGGTGGGAACAAAAAAGTTAAAAAGATGCTTATAGCAGTTTCATGTTCACAACGATTACAGATGGAGCCCCAATGTCTAAGGCAAAACCAAAGTTAGATAAAGCCACAGCGAAGGCTCTAGCTGAGTATAAAAGAAAACGTGGGCTTATCTTGAAGGAAATTAAGAACAGAGGAACAGCAACCATACCAGAAATTTCAGAGGCAACTGGATTACAAGAGAGCGACGTTTTCAAACATGTAACTGCTTTGACGCAGTTCGGTAAGGTTAGTATTGTTGGCGAGAAAGACGGTTATGCAGCATTCGCTTTTATTAAAGAATAAAATTCCAGTATATCTTTCCATATTCCTGAGAAAGCGCTTTACCGAATGCGAAGGTTCTTCTAACGCCACCTCTGAAGAGGAAAAATCCAACTCGCCGAATTGACATCTACAGACTTTTCAGATGCTTTTAAATATTATCAGAGTCGCCCATCTTCATGATTAAAATATATTCAATCGCAACCAAGTAACTAGGTGGAGGCCACCACATTTACGCTAAGGTTAATTGACATCTTAATCCTTGGTGTTGTTCAGGGTATAACCGAGTGGCTACCCGTATCTAGTTCCGGGCATCTCGCTATCATACAAAATTATCTTGGTTTGAGTAAGGAAGAACACCCGTTAATTTTCTTAGACATTATGCTTCATGTGGGAACTTTAGTTGTGATTCTGCTGGCGTTTAGAGATGACATTGTAAAGATTGTTAAAGCCGTGGTCAGACTGGATTTTAAGACTGAGGAAGGAAAACTGGCTTTATTCATACTTGTGGGAAGCGTACCAACAGCCCTGATTAGCTTTACCCTCCACGGTATCTTTGAATCCTTTTTCGAAAATTTACTAGCAATTGGCATAGCATTGTTAGTTACTGGCTTTTTCCTATTTGTTTCCGAGCGCCGAAAAAACAACAAAGAATTGGATTATTGGGATTCTCTACTGGTAGGAATAGCACAGGGCATCGCATTTGTTCCCGGCATTTCAAGAAGCGGCATTACAATAGCCACAGGATTGTTAAGAAAAGTGAAAAAAGAAGAGGCCTTTAGATACTCTTTTCTGCTCTCCATACCAGCAGTGATAGGAACAGCAATAGCGTCAACGATTACAGAGTTTAGAAGTTTTTCGACCCAAGATATCCATTTACCTCTAGTACTTTTTGGCGTAATAACATCAATAATCGTAGGTTATGTATCCTTTAAATTGTTGCAGAGGATGGTTATGAAAGGAAGGTTTCACATGTTTGCGTACTACTGTTGGATAGTTGGGGCAATAATCATTTTTTACCATCTTTTTCCATATGTCTTGTGAAAACAACTTAATGGCAGGGATGGTGTCGTACCCTTCATGAAGAAAAGTCCAAGTGTGGTCTATTGGCTTAGGAACAATCTGTACTTGAACATAACTAACAGATGCCCAAACAATTGCTACTTCTGCTTTAGAAATTTCAAAGACGGCATACAAGGTTTCAATCTAAAACTGGGAAAGGAACCATCCCCAAATGAGGTAATTGAAAAATTGCAAGAAGTTATAAACAGAAAAAATTGGAGGGAAGTTGTTTTCTGCGGGTTCGGAGAACCTTTGGAGAGGCTCAACTGCGTTCTAGAGGTTACAAGATGGATAAAAAAGCATTCTGGGATGATTGTTAGAATAGACACCAACGGTCAAGGATACCTTTTGAACAAAGGAAGGGAAGTTGTAGAGGAATTGAAGGAGACCGGCGTAGACAAGATAAGCGTAAGCTTGAACGCCCACAAGAAAGAGACTTACAATCAGGTATGCAAACCAGCGTTTGAAAACGCCTTTGAAAACGTTTTGGAGTTCATTGAAAAAGCTAGGGGAAAGTTTGACATGGAAATAACCACCGTAACCATCCCAGAAGTGGATATTTCAAAGGTAAGGGAAATAGCAAGAAAATTGGGAGTTAGATTCAGAATAAGAGAGTATATACCTTGCTTCTGGTAAACCCCATGCCCGTAACATAAAAGTTGTTACAGAATAGACCGACGTTGAAAATAAAAGCTGACAATTAACTTTCAGGATTATCCAGCTCAGGAGTGAGAAAACCGACCAGGCGGATTTTGCTTCCACATTTGTTGCATTGGATTACCAGTTCTTCCAAAGATTCACCCTTGACTTTTGTCTCCAGAATGCTATAGACAGCTTCCGTTTCATCTTCAGGGGATATGACAGTTCCGCAACTGGGACATGGGAAATCCCCTTCTCCCTGGATTTTGGTCAGGTCCACTTTGTACACCAGAGGTTGTTTCACTCTTCCTTCTTCCTTTATTTTTGTTAACGTTTGTGTAATTTTATGATGGTAATAACATTTATGAAGGCTAAGTCTATTTCATGTTTTCATATCAAGAACCGTGACTTAAAAATCAGTTCACAAGGTATGGAATTTGTAGGCTTGGCTTTTCTAGTAGGGCCTCTTTTGCTGGTTGGCGAATCACAATGAACGCAAACTAACAACTTTCAGTTAGTCTTATAAAATGTGGCAAACAAAACGATAGGCGGTGGGAATTTATGATTGTCGATTTTCACTACCACGTAGTTTATAGGAAGTGGTATCACGAGAATTGGTGGAATGGAATAGCCCAGAGCGCTGTACCAATTGTAAAGTCCTTGGGAATCGAAATGAAACCAGAGGAGATAAAGGAGGAAATCATGATTCCCCAATATTCCGATCCCACGGGAGAGAAACTTCTCTCCAACATGGACGAGGCAGGCGTGGACACCACCGTTATCTTACCCTTGGACCTCGGTATCGAGATTGGAGAACCTTCCGTCTCTTACCAAGAGCAAAATAAGATATACGCCGATCTCCAGAAGAAACATCCCAAAAAAATTGTGGCTTTCGCTGGTGTCGATCCAAGACGACCCGACGCGAAGGATCTCATAAGACGGGCTATTAAGGAGTGGGGCTGTAAAGGTCTGAAGTTACACCCGGGTTCAGGCTATTATCCCGACGATCGCGATACCTACCAGCTTATTGACGGCATTGCGGATTTGAAGGTTCCCATACTCTTCCACAGCGGTCAATTGGTGAGTCCATTGCGCAGCAAGTACTGCGACCCAATCTACCTAGATGACCTCTTATTGGACTTCCCTGAGCTAACCTTTATCGCCGCCCACCTTGGGTATGGCTGGCGCGAAAGCCTTTTTCGTATGGGCGAAACCAAGACTAACCTCATGGCGGACATCTCCGGCTGGCAACCTACCACCATAAGGAATCCCAACGAGTTCTGTCACATACTGCGCAGGGCCTTGGACAGCTTTGGATCAGAGCGAATACTCTTCGGCACGGATGGCCCCTACTATCAAGCCATCATGCCGGACAAGGAGTTCATCGATTTAATTCAGAATCTGCCTGAGGAAGCCCCAGATGGCTTGAAGTTCACCAGAGAGGAAATTGATGCCGTGCTGGGTGGCAACGCCAAAAAGCTTTTGGGACTTTAATTGGTGAACTGCCTGACGTAGACTCTAAGAGACTCATTTCCCTTTTATTTTTCCAAGCTTATTTTCGGTAGATGATTGCCAGGTAAAATGGTGCGGGGGGTTAGGTTTAAACTTCGGTTTAAATTCTCGGAATTTTTGAGGGTGTGGACGACTTGATTCATTCCACTTTTCTCATGGTTTGAAAAACTTACAGGAATTCAAAGCTTCCACGAGATGCTATTATACTCTTTCTGAATAATGATAAACACTTATAAGTGATTCGTCCTATATACGATACACGCATTCTTTAACTTATAGGTTGCACAGGAGGTGATTTTTTGGTTAAAGTGAAGAAACGTGCTGGTCGCGTGCAGGATTTCGACAAGGCTAAACTGAAAGCTTCTTTGAAAAAAGCTGGAGCCAAAGAAGAACACGCAACAAAAGTTACCGAAACGGTTGCGGCCAAAGTGAGAGAAGGGCTGGCAACCTCTGAGATTAAGAAGCTAGCGGCAACTGAGCTTAGAAAAATGGATGCCGCGGCTGCAACAAAGTACGAAGCATTCAAAAAACCAACGAAATAGTATAGTTGCCATACAACAGATAGCAAAATATACATGGAGCAAGATCTCCTTGGAGAAGAAGGCTTGGTCTTTGCGCTCTTTTAGAAAGTTGAGAATCCTCCGGGTTTTACTCAACTTTCCGCCGCTTCTTTGAAATATATGCAACCTGCGTATTCCTCTTACGCGCACGAAAAGAATCTCGATAATTTCGTATATCCGTTTTTCTGAAAAAGAGGGGAAAGTTGCTGAGATGAATGTGTTACCCGCTTTCAATGGCTGCCCCTATGACAGTGGCGGCGGATAATATTGCAGCAGCAAATACAGCCCAGTTGGCGTCGAGCCCTTCCAAACCCACCAAAGAAGCCCCAGTCTTCACTATCCAGAGAAATACCATGAAAAATATTAGCCCTAGTATGATGAAAATCACCGCCGCTAATATAGCAAATACAGTTGTTCTGACAATTCCTTTCACTTTTTCAGCCATCGCCTTAAACTCCCTTTCGCATCTTATTTTTCGTAGCGTATAAAACTTTTCATAAATGCGCGCGGTTAGTGGACGATGTTCTTAACACACACCACCTAATAAAACATGAAGACCTCTAACCTTCCCTACTTTTCATAACAGGGGGTCCTCGGAGAAGCTAAGGAAGACATAAAGAAAAGTAAGGTTTAGTAAAGTGTTTATTTGCAACGTGCGTTAGTAACTTCTACCACTATTTTGGGTTGTCCATGTGCGTAAGGTATAAGTTTGGGCTTAATATTTTTCTCAATAGTGAAACTTGTAGACGCAAAGAAAACAGAAGAAGCTCAAAAATTCAATAGAAAGGCACTGAGAATACTGCCAATCCTGATAATTGTCTTAACTATAGCTCAATTAATCTTCTGAACTAGGCGATGCATGAGTGACGCCTCGAAACCAACTTTTCAAAAGCTGAAGCCTTAGGTCTTGGGTGTTCTTTGTCACAATACTTATTCTCGGCATACTCTTAGCGATCATTATTCTTCTTTTGTGGAAGGTAGCACATATAAGGAGGGAAAAGTGATGTCTTCCGCGCCGCCCGAGTTTTGGATCGGAATCCTTCTTTTCGCCCTTTTTCTATTGTTAGAGTTAAGGGATCGGCTCCGCAAGTAAGGTGTCCGGAATTAATGTAATATTCATATGTAGTGATATAATCGGACACCGGACATGAGATGTCGTCTCAAAAAAGACATTTTCCCTATATTAGAGATATGGTGCGAGAGACGAATTTTGACACACATGAGCGTCGCGGAAAGGGCTATTTGTACTCGATCCTATAAATGTCGTTTTCTATTTTTAGTGGATACCCAAAATGTTTCCAATCACCTAATTCCCGTGCGATCAAATCTGCGCCGAGTATATATTCACCTTTCTTTTTAGGAACGTTAAGAGTTAGGGTTGTTAAAGTAACCGACGTTTTCTTATGAAGGATGCCAAGCCCGAAATTGAAATATAAATATGGAACGGACGGCGCAACTTTCACCGGACGGATATTGGTTGATGAACCATAGATAACTTCATTCGTCCAAAACTTTCCTTGAATGTTGGTAAATGTTTTATGAGGTGCGTTATTACTCAAAACAACGAAGACATTTATCAACCCATTTTGGTCTTGCCATTTAATTTTTCCTTCTGGTGGAGAGAAACTTACCTTTATTGTATCGTGAACCTTGCGTTCCCGGAAATAATCATAGATTTTTCCATGAATACCCAATCTATGAAGCAACGTTATTATTGCAACAATTAGCGAGCATATTGCGATAACTATGGCGAAATCCATGTTTTTCACAATACTACATCAATCTAATTTTTCTATTAATCTTTTTGCGGGCGTCTAATTCCGTTTCCAACGGAATGAAAATCTCTTTCTCGTCGGCCGTATGTGCGGCAACTTCACACTTGTCAATCCAAGCATGTCAAGATAATCTCGGTAAGAATCAATCGCTACATCCTTGGTTCCGCTTTCCCAATCACATTCGTTGAGGAACTTAACCACGTTGTCGGCGTTCGCCAAATCAACTCCATGCTTCAAAAGGCTCTTAATCGTCTTAACCTTCCGCTTGATCGTCGCCGGCTTAAGCGTCTTTTTGGTTAGAAGATACTCAAGGTAACGCGTTAGTTGGGGTAAGCCGCCCTCAAAGTGCGGGGGGTGGGATTCGAACCCACGAACCCCTACGGGACAGCCGCCTATACCCAAGGAGCAACGTAAAATGACTCCTTACAGGGCTGCACCTTTGACCTGGCTTGGCAACCCCCGCCTTCCAAACCAGCAGAATAAACTAACCAGTAAGCCCCAAATTAAATCTTATCCAGCTAAACCTAGCTCAAAGGGTTTCTCATCCTCAAATTATTCTAAAGTCTTCCTTTAGAGTCGTCAAAACCACATGCGTGTTGGTTCTCTCTACATAGGGTAAGGCAAGCAGATACTTCGTGAAGTTGCTCAGTTCCTCTCTGTTTTTGAACTTTGCAATAACCATTGCGTCAGTCAAGCCAGTTACGTTGTAAACGCAACAAACCTTAGGCACCTTCGCAATCTCTTTTGCCATTTCAAAAAGCCTACCCTTAGAAACCGTTATCTCAATGACCGCGGTCAAGTCGTAACCAAGCTTTTCGTGATCCACAACCACAGAATACTCCTTTATTATTCCCCCCTGCTCCATCTTTTTCATCCTTGAAAGAACGGTTCCCACAGAAACACTGGTCTTTCTTGCTATTTGTCTAGATGAAAGCCTGGCATCTGAAAGTAGCATCCTAAGAATTTTAACATCTGTTTCATCTAACTCCATAACTCCTCCAGCCTCCTGTACATTTATTTAATTTTAACATCGATTTATTTACATTTGGATAACATGACATAAACAATATTTATGTTTTACACCGAAGAGAGGCTATAACTAAACAAAGCATATCCAAGAAAATTCGGTCAGTTCCACTCACCTGAGGAGGCTTTCAGTCGGCTAGAAGACAACGCGAAGTTAATTGAAGACCTGTCTGCACGGCGACACGGTTTTCTTCAGAATATATTTAAGCGGTTTAAGCGAGGTTTTGTTAAACTTTAACGTAGCGAATCACCCGTGTGAGTTGTTGCTTACAACAAAGTTGTTCAACATGTATAATAACAAAAGTGAACTATGAAACAGCGTGGAACAAAATGTCCATGATGATGAAGCTTGCGAGAGAAGACATTGACAGCCCTGAAAAACGCGAAAAATACACCGTTAGCGTTGTAGGATGCGGACAGGCTTGCTTGCTAACAGCCTGCCTTTTTGCTGAAGCAGGCTTCAAGGTCATTGGCGTTGACATGGATCAACGCATCGTCAACTTAATGAAAACAGGTAGGCCTCTCTTCACTGAGCCTCAGCTAGAAGCGCTTATAAAGAAACATGTGAGGGAGGGACGCTTCACGGCTACAACTGACTGTAGGAATTCCGCCTCAATAAGCGACATCATCATATTTATGGTCCCAACACCTGTCGACCGAAGGAAAAAGCCCGACTATTCATACGTTGAAAAGGCGTGTAGGAAGGTGGGCATGAGCCTCCGTTCCGGAACCTTGGTTATTTTTCAAAGCACGGTAGGTCCAGGAGTAACTGAAACCTTGGTTAAGGAGACGCTTGAAAACGCGTCAGGCTTAAAGGTTGGAATAGATTTTGGCTTAGCCTATTCCCCGATTCACGCTGCTTCAGAACAATTCTTAGAAGATGTAACCAAGCAGGCAAGAGTCGTTGGTGCGATCAACCAACAGAGCTTGAAGGTTGCCCGCCTCGTTTTAGAAACAATTACAAAAGGAGAAATAGTTACGGTGAAAAACATGAGGACGGCAGAAGCCGTCAAATTGTTCGAGAATACATGTTTAGATGTTAACGTCGCCTTGGCGAATGAGTTCGCCCGCTTTTGTGAAAAAGCTGGAATAGACTTCCTCGAAGCGCAGAACGCGACTAACACTCAAGCTCACTGTTATCTACAGGTTCCTAGGATTGCTGGTGGGGGGCACACCTCGAAGGATCCTTATCTCCTTGCCGCGGAAGCTGAGGAAGTGAATGTAAAACTTCGAATGTTAACGTTGGCAAGGAAAATAAATGACGAAACGCTAACTCACACGCTTCATTTGGCGAAAGATGCTTTACGTTCGTGTGGAAAAACCTTGAGAAGAGCCAAAATCTCGGTCCTCGGTGTTTCTTCCTGCCCAAACATGAAAGAGTCACGTGGCTCCCCAGCGAAGAAGCTTTTGAGCGCATTAAGAAGAAGGGGTTCATTAGTTCAAGTTTATGATCCCCTCTACACCCATAAGGAGCTACTCAAAATGGGGTATCCCGCTAAGACAACATTAACAAAGACCGTTGAAGGAATGGATTGCATAATTATCGCAGTAGGACACGATCGATTCAAGAGGTTAAATCTAGGGAGAATCAAGATTTTTGTTAAAAAGCCCGCCGCGATAGTGGACATGGGACACGTTATCGACCCGGACAAAGCAGAAAAAGAGGGATTCGTATACCGCGGTGTTGGTCGGGGCGTTTGGACAAAATGAGAAAAGTTAAAACGCTGAGAAACAAGGAGTCTTTCATCGTAGGATATGAATTGAGGCGTAAACATGTCCACCTTACAAATTCCCACTTTCGAAATAGGTGAAGCAGTTCTTTCCGCGAGTGTCCTAGTGGTGAGTTTTTTTATAACTTTGTTTCTTACACAAAGATGGATTAGATCGGCAAGGTCTGCAAAACTTCTTGGAAAGGACTTGAACAAATACAAAAACCCCTTCGTTCCAGAGGCGGGAGGAATTGCTGTTGCCCTTGCCGTCTGCTTTTCGGTGCAGATTTACGTCTTCCTAAAGACTTTCCGTCTTCTTGGGATACCAGAAACACATATAGTTGAAGCCTTTGCTATTTCTGCCACCGTTTTGTTGGCTGGTTTTATAGGGTTTACCGATGATATTTTGGGATGGAAACGGGGATTAACTCAGTTTCGAAAGGTTTTGCTGACTATCCCTATCGCGATTCCTTTGATGGTGATAAATGCTGGTCATTCGAGAATGAATCTCCCCTTTTTTGGACTGGTCGATTTTGGTTTAATTTATCCCTTGTTGTTGGTTCCAGTTGGCGTAATTGGGGCTACGAACGGATTTAACCTTCTTGCAGGCTATAACGGACTTGAGGCAGGCATGGGATTGATAATCTTTACAGCTTTTGGTGTCACCGGCTTGATCGTGGGGAAATATTGGATTTCGTTGATAGCTTTTATTGTTTCGGCAAGTTTGCTGGCGTTTTTATACTTTAATTGGTATCCTGCAAAGGTTTTTCCGGGAGATTCCTTAACTTATTCAATTGGCTCCATAATTGCCGCAATTGCCATTCTTGGAGATATGGAAAGACTTGCTGTGTGGCTTTTTCTCCTTTACTTCATCGAGGGTTTGTTGTATTTTAGAGCCAGAGCCGTCGACAAGGCGGGTGACGTCCAAGCCTTTGGAGTCCCCAATGAAGATGGTTCCTTAGAAATGCCTTATGAAAAAGTCTACGATACGACGCACTTTGCAATTTGGTTCTTGAAGAAATTGAAGGGAAAAGTTTACGAGAGGGATGTTGTGCTATTTCTGCTTTTTGTTCAATTCATGATTGCAATTTCCGGAATAATATTGCTAATTATTATGTAAAGTGAAGCCCTAAACAGAAGAAACCTAGAGCTCAAGCTAACCTTTCTTCGTTTCCTCTTTGAGGTTAAAGGGTTTACCCTGCGAAAGTATTTTTTTAGGGATTTTTTCCTTCCATTTCCGTAAGAAGGGCATCTCGTCTTTTTCTTCTCGCAGTTCGTCGGGTAACATTTCGGGGATTTCGTCTCGAATGGGATACCAGCGTAAACACTTTGGACATATGATTACGCCTTCCACGATTTCTTCCTTTTCCTCGAAAACGTGTAGCTCAAGAGGATAATATTTGTCGATGGGACAAGCCAAAATTTCCATCAATTTTCTCTTGATGCCAATCCCTCCCGTTGATCGTATTGTTATAATTGGAAAGCTAATAAAAGATTTGTTCAGAATCTCACTGCTGAACCGCTTTATCCTCTTTCACCATTAAACAGAAGTCCCTTTACTTCTATATCAAGGACCACCTGATACCAGTTGGGTCCAGTCAATCTCACAATCCGTCCGAACGGCACATTAAAGTCAACACCCAACATTTGTAATTTTTTAGATACCTTCGATTCGATTTTTTCGACGGGATTTTCATTCTTTTTGGCGTGTTCAAAGTCGTAGTAGTGGATCCACCCTCCGGTTGGCTTAAGCGACTGTATGGCGCAGTCAAGGTATTCATAGGCTCTTTCGGGTAGTGGCATAATAATTCGATCCGCAATGCTTCGCAACTCTTCCTCCACAACTTTCTTGGCGTCCCCTTGAACTGGAACAACTCGTTCTTCAACCTTGTTAAGCTTGACGTTCTCTTGCATATAGCGGACGGCGATTGGGTTAATATCTATGGAATAAATTTTCTTGGCTTCAGAGTGCCTTGCAATGACTATGGAGTAGCAACCGACGCCAGCAAACATGTTAACAACTACTTCGCCTGGCTGAACATGCTGAGCAATCCGAGTTCTTTCATAAGCCAGTCTCGGCGAAAAATAGCACTTTTCTAGGTCAACCTTAAGGAGACAACCGTGCTCCTTATGAACAGTTTCAGTTTTCCTTTCACCCGCAACCCACTCAAACTTACGTAAACGAAAATCACCAGAAACTGGACCGACCTGACGCCACACAGCTTTGACACGCTTATGAGCCTGCATAATAGCTTCGGCGATCATCTCGCCTCGTTGCTTGAGGGACTCTGGAACCCGGATAACAGCAATGTCGCCGACGATGTCATAAGATTTGTAGAGAAGCTTAAGCTCCCAAGGTTCAAGCTTGCCTGCAAGAAGAGACTTCAAGTCTTTTCTCATCGAACGTCCTCAATGAAAAGCTACTCGCCTAAAGGAAGTAAATCGGTGGGGCTTTCACTTTCAGTTATCCTTCTGACTGAAGACGTCATAGAATCGTATCTTTTATAGCTATATCCTTCACCGTGGCGTAAATATTCAGTAAATGCTTGTACCACTCAACTGTCTTGGTCTTAATTGAGTCAACGACCTTACCGCTTTCCAACGCCTCATAGACTTCCAGCGATCCTTCCTTTGGAGTGTAATCCGGTTTAAATCCTAGAGTTTTTTTGATTTTATCGAAGTTTACTCTGTAAGACCTTTGGTCAGGGCTTCCGTACCATTCGATTTTAAGGGGAATTGGGAGGGCTTCTCCTATCATTTGAGCCAAGGGTAGTATCTGGTAGTTTTGGTCGTTTGACCCCGTGTTGAATGTTTCCCCATTGACCTTATCCTCGGAACTTTCCATGACCACCAAAAATGCCCTTGACGTATCTTTGATGTGTATAAAGGGTCTCCACTGCTCTCCATTTCTCATGACTGGAATTTTTTTATTCTTGAAAAGCCCCAGCACCATTCCATTTATTGCCAAATCAAACCTCATTCTCGGAGAGAATCCATAGACGGTGGCTTGTCTTAAAACGGTTACAGTAAAGCTCGAATCAGAAAGTTGTAGCACATCTTTTTCAGCCGTCAGGTTGCTTTTTGCGTATGTTGTAAGCGGATTGGTAGGCGAATTCTCATCCAAAATAATGTCTTGGAAGCCATAAATGCTACAGGAAGAGGCTAGAATGTATCTTTTAACACCATACTCCTTGCTTAGTTTGGCAACCCTCACCCTTCCAAGGTAGTTAATGTCAAAAGTTTTTGAGGGGTCAAGTTCTCCGCTAGGATCGTTGGAGAGGGCGGCGAGATCCACTACCGCGTCCACGCCTTTTAATATCTTCGGGTTAAACCATCGGATGTCATCTTTTATTAACTCTAAGTTCGGGTTAGACATTACGTCATTCAGAGTTTCTTTGCCAAAGAAAAACCTGTCCAAACATTTGACTTCATACCCTTTATCCAGAAGCATAGGTATCAAAACTGAACCTATATAGCCAGCTCCTCCCGTTACTAAAACTTGCATCCTCTTAGTCTCCTATTTATGCGGAGGTTTTTCCCAATCATACGGAGAACCCGTCTTGAGATCTATTATTGATGGATCGTTCCATGGCTTTCTCTCCTCGTCCGGTTTGTCATAGTCATATAGCCTTGTGACGAAGTACAGCGTTAACGAAGGTTCGTCGCCTAAAGTTTTTGTTCCATGATAATAATGGCCCGGTATCCTAACCACCTGCAACTTATGCTCACTTGCCACTATCTCATCCATCTTCTTCGTTTTTTCGTCGTAAGCGCAGATCTTCATAGCTCCTTTTAGTACTATAAAATAATCTACCTGCCCCCTTAGATGCCTATGCCACGCCCTTACTACACCGGGATAGCTATAGGAAAGGTTTGCCTGAACTATCCATTCATCCCCAAGCAGGTCTTTCCAGTCTCGACGTAACAACTCGGTGAAGAAACCTCTTTCGTCTGGAAATTTTTTCAGTTCGTATACCTTTACTCCATCTAACATAACAATCCCGTCTTCGTATCGCCTTCAAAGACATTTAAGCATTTTTATAAGCCAATCCTAATGAGATTACCTTATCTTGGTGAAACACTTTGAGGTTGCTGGTTGTTGGAGGAAGTGGACTCTTAGGCTACAAAGTTGCCGAGTTGGCTGTAGGAGAGTTTGAGACCTTCGCTACCTACAATTTCCGTTCAGTAGAGCTTCAAGGCTGTAATTTTTTTAAGTTAGATAAATGCGACAGAAGTGCCACACTGGCCCTCGTAAAGAAGATTAAACCTGATGTAGTGATAGACACCGCAGCGCTTCATAACGTAGATTACTGCGAGACTCATCGTGATGAAGCTTGGAAGGTGAACGTTGAGGGAACGAGGAACGTGGCTGATGCTTGCAAGGAAACAGGCGCCAAAATGATTTTCACATCCACGGATTATGTGTTTGACGGAAAAAAAGGCTTTTACAATGAGAAGGATGTTCCAAATCCGCTTCATTACTATGCGAAAACGAAGCTTGAAGGGGAGATGGTTGTTAAAGAAGCTGATATTGACTATGCTATCGCAAGGCCAAGCGTAATCTATGGATGGAATCCGAGCGAGTTGGCTGGCTTGCAGTCAAGCTCAGGAAAGTCCATGAACTTTGTGATATGGACCCTAAATAAGCTGAGGAGGGGAGAAGAAATCAAAATAGTTACTGACCAGTATAGTTCACCCACTCTGGCAGACAATCTTGCAGAGGCTTTGTTGGCACTTTCAAAATCACAGAGGAAAGGGGTCTATCATACGGCTGGCAAAACATGCATAAATAGATTTAATTTCGCTAAAAAAATCGCTGAAATCTTTGATTTGAATGGCAGCCTCATTAAGCCAGTGACAAGCGATGCATTCAAGCAAGTTGCTGAGAGACCGAAAAGATGTTGTTTGGATGTGAGTAAGGCGGAAAGAGAATTAGAAGTAAAGTTTCTAACGGTGGAAGAGGGTTTAATGAAAATGAAGATGGAAATGGAGCATTAAGGGCTTACGAAAATATATATTTCATCTGCACGTAAGCATTAATAACAAGGCCCAAACTAAAACCTTCAAGGTGAACAGTTTGAAGGGTATTATTCTACATGGAGGGTACGGCACTAGGCTTAGGCCTTTCACGCACACTGGTCCTAAACAGCTGATACCAGTCGCAAACAAACCTATCTCCCAATACGTACTAGAGAGTTTACGTGAATCTGGCATTCGTGACATAGCGATTGTACTGGGAGTTATTCACCCTGACAAGGTGAAGGAATATTATGGAGATGGAAGCAGCTTCGGCGTCAAAGTAACCTACATTTACCAGGGTGCGCCGAAGGGAATAGCCCATGCGGTTGGACTGTGCAGAGAGTTTGTGGGCGACGAACCCTTTGTCGTTCACCTTGGAGACGATTTGCTGAAGGGCGGTGTAAAAAAATTTGTGGAGGAGTTTGATAATTCCACGTACGATGGGATGGTTCTCCTATGCGAGGTCAAGGACCCACAGCGATTTGGGGTGGCTGAAATCGATGAAAGTGGGAGGCTCGTTAGATTGGTTGAAAAGCCAAAGGAGCCACCCAGCAACTATGCCCTCAGTGGTATATACTTCTTCAGACCAGTAATTTTTGACATGATAAAACAATTAAAGCCGTCTTGGAGAAGAGAGTTAGAAATTACAGAGGCTATACAACTTCTGCTTGACAGTGGGCATCGTGTTGGTTATAGGCTCGTTAAGGGATGGTGGAAGGATACCGGGGCCCCCGAAGATATACTTGAATCGAATAGGTTGGTTCTGGATGAAATGACACCAAAAATTGAAGGAAACGTGGAGAAAGGAGCGACGTTGCAGGGGAGAATTTCGATAGGAAAGGATAGTAAAATAAAAAGCGGAGCTGTAATTAGGGGACCAGCCACCATCGGAGAGAAGACCACCATAGAAGCCAACGTATACGTAGGACCCTATACAAGCATTGGAAACCACGTGAACATTAGGAGGGGAGAAATCGAAAACTCTATCATTATGGACCATTGCCTAATAGACGTGAATGAACGGATTACAGATAGCTTGATAGGTCCACACTCGAAGATAACATCGAGCAACGACAGACCGCGAGGACGAAGGTTCATCGTCGGAGAAAGATCGCAGATGATGCTATAGAGTTCTATCTCTCCTCCTTAAACGAAGGGACACAGCCATAATAACCGTGGCTGAAATTGTTGTTGAGGCTAAAACAATCCATGGAGCCAACAACTGAAGCTTATCTACTGGAATCCAGATGCCACCAACTAGAGGAGAAGGTGAGGGCATCGTGGTGTTGCGCAATTGCAAGTGAATCTCATGACTTATGTCGCTGAAACTAACTGAAACGTATGCCTTATGATCAGTAAAGTTAAATCTGGATGTATCTATTCCGTTGAAAAAGTCTTGTGAACTTTTGTTTTCTATCAGTATCCATGGGTCTGTTTCTAGGTAACGATAGTAAACGTATCCACCCGTCCAGCTAGAGGGGATGTCAAAGACGTACGTGATTGGATAAGAAACGCCATAGTTGAGGTGGTCTGTTACGCCTATGCTGAGCTTAAAAACCTTGTTTAATCCAGAAACTGTCGAAGTTACGTTGACTATGTTTCTGACTTTAACCCAGTGATAAAGATATAGTAAACCGAGGGGAACATACCAAACGTCTTTTCTGTTGGAAATGTAGTCCGTGTGCTGGTCAGCGTAGTTTCCTTCGCTCCAGTTTACGTGACCTGGGTGAGTTATTAGGTAATACATTTTGCCGTTGTTATAGGCGCTGTTGAATTTATCGTTCAGCGACGAAACAGATGCGTCTCCCTCCCATGGAGGGCTTCCCATCTCAACCGTGTAACCTACTCTATAGAATAGTCCTTTTGAAGAGTCCCACCCCGCAAAGTCGTACCATCTGGTACTCACCATCCTGTCGCAGAGGTAATGGCAATAGCCTAACCATTGCCTCACCGTGTCGTCGCACAAGCCGTAGGGTTCTATCCAAGCGTAAACGTATTCTCGGTCACCGTATCTCCACCATTTGGGCAGAGTGAGGTTGCCTATGATGTCGTTTTTGCTTCCGTTGATTTGCCACTCATAACTGATTCTTGGCCTGCCATCGTATGGATCAGTTCCTGTGTAGGGTGTATGAACGTGGTTTCGACTGTGGGATCCGGCTTCGGCGTATCCTTGATCTACCCAATATTGTATAAAATCCCATCCGGTCTCTCTTGTAGTCGCATTTGTGATTATGGCCACTATATGGTAAATTTTCTTTTCAGTTAGCATGGAAAGGCAGTTTTGCCATGCTGAAGTATTGTAGGCAAAATCGTCGTGTGTAGAGGTGACAACGCATTTTCTGTTATCGTAGTATTTAGCCACCCCAACATAAAGGGGCTCTGCTTCTTCTGGGTCTGCTAGAGCCGGCGTTACGGATAGGGTCCAGAATATGGCTGGAAAAAGTAGAACTGACACTAAAAGTGAAGAAAGCAGAATGTTTCTATTCACCCAGGTTCTCCTTTCTCTTATATTAAAAAGTGTTAAAATGCTATATTAAATTTGCAGGAAGATTCTTCTAGAGTGAAGCGCATGGACGGTTTGGGTATTCCTATTCCGTAATGTTCATTAGTTTATTGGTGGAGTCTGTGACGGTTCAGCGTCCTCTTATATCGGTGGTTTGTTGTGCCCATAATGAGGAGGAATACCCGTAAGTTAAACCCATTTTGAATCAAGTATTATTCAGTTCTTCTTTTTACTATCCTGAACCTTGGCTGGAGCACCGAAATAATTGCCCTTTCAGAAACATCTTTGTAACTATGACTCCAGCACCAATGAACATCCTTTTCTAATCGTTATCTTCGGCAAAATCCTCACCCCAGTTCTCCAAAATCGTCTATGATGGCACCTTCATTTCCATCCCCGGCAAGGCTTTTTCCACATGTGCTGTGTAACGCTAGTTTCGACACTTTTGTGAAGCAGAGAAGGTGCAAAGCTTCTTAGGAGAGCGAACCTGCAAACGTTATTTTCATAGCTGGCCTTTTATCATTTCCTCCATGATAGTTTTTTTCATGAACTCTTTTGACGCGTGAGGTCTATAATTTAGCAATTTCTTGGCGAGAGTTACGTCGGCTATCGAATCATAGAGAACAAAATTTCCTTCTTCTTGGATCCATTTTGTGGCAGAGTAAATTTCGCATATCAATTCCAAGACTTCCTTAATTTGAGTACCTTTGCCTGACCCTATGTTAATTACTCGGTTGTTCGCTTTTTCGTACACCGCAGATTTGTAAAAAGCTTCTGCAACATCCCCTGCATAAACGAAGTCCCTGTACTGGTTAAGACCGAAGCTTCTGATGGTTTCTCCTCTTGCAGCCTTTCTTAAAAATAGCTCAATCACTCCTTTGTTTCCTTTCCCATAGACATTAAACAACCTGAAAATGATATATTCCAAACCGAAATTGTCATGATAGCATTGTATCATTTTCTCACAAATGTATTTATGCCATGAATAAACACTGGTAGGATGAGGAGTGAAATCCTCTTTTACCGGTAGGGTTTCTGTTATTCCATAGACGGCTGCTGAGGAGGGAAAAATTATTTTCTTTTTATTTCCATCAATTCTGCAAGCTTCCAGCAAATTTTGTAGAGAAGCAACATTTAATTTGAAACTTTTTGTAGGTTCCTTTTGAGCAGCCCTTGCATCTGCTAATCCAACGAGATGAATAATTATGTCATAATTCTTTACAATAATTTTTAGTTTTTCAAAGTCAAATACATCACTCTGGATATATTTCGCGCGCGCATGAGTTACTGCTGGTGGACCTCCTATATCTAAGACACAGACATCATGTCCAGCTTTTTCAAACTTTTCTACAAGCCTTTGCCCTATGAAGCCAACTCCACCGGTGATTAAGATATTTTTGCTGTCCACCATGAACGATTCTCCGCGTGCTCCGCAATAATGAGTGAAGCACGAGTTAATATAATCCTTCTTATTTAGGATGACCATGTTTATTTTGTCGTCAGCGAACCTTTTTTGTATGAGTAGGCGGGTTTAAGGAAATCGTAATCGACGGAAAGATGAACTAATATAAGGGTTGAGTTAATATAAAACTCGTGATTTAAATGAGTGAGAAACCAGCAGTTTTGGGCGGAAAACCGATTTTTGAGGATGCGGTGCCTATAGTTAGACCGCCAATCAAAGATCATGTAGATAGGATTTTGACCGATTATAAACGGATTTTAGAAAGCGGTATGATAACCAACTTTGTATACGTTCAGAAACTTGAGAAAGCCGTAGCCAGTTACATCGGCGTGAATCATTGCGTAACAACGGCTAGTTGCACCTCAGGGTTGATGCTTGCACTCAAGGCCTTGAATATTAAAGATGGAGAAGTGTTGATGCCTAGCTTTACGTTTCCAGCTACGGCCCACGTAGCTCGCTGGAACAACCTAAGAATAAAGCTCGTGGACTGTGATGCTGAAACGTTCAATGTGAATACAGAAGATCTTAAGGAGAAAATTACTGGCAAATGTAAAGTTGTGGTTCCAGTCCACATATTCGGAAATCCATGCGACATAAACGCAATAAATGAAATCGCTACGGACCATGAACTTAAGGTAATCTTTGACTCTGCCCATGCTTTTGGAGCCGAATATAGAAAAATGAAGGTTGGACGGTTTGGAGATGCCGAAGTGTTTAGTGGTTCTCCAACCAAGGCGTTCACTACAGTTGAGGGAGGATTAGTTACCACAAACAACGAGGAAATAGCTAAAAAAGTTGAAATTGGAAGAAACTACGGACACCATGGTGACTATAACTGTGAAATATTCGGCTTAAGCGCAAGAATGTCAGAACTTCACGCTGCAGTGGGATTAAATCTTTTACCCTACACAGCCTCGGGCATTGAAAGAAGAAACGAGATAGCCAAAAAATATAGAGAAGGTTTAGGCAAATTGCCTGGCGTAAAATTTCAAAAAATAACTGCAAAATCCTTGTCAGCGTACAAAGACTTCGCAATACTCATTGACGAAAGCAAATTCGGACTGCACAGAGACCAACTCGCAGTTTGCCTTGAGAAAGAAAATATAATGACGAGGAAGTACTTCTATCCTCCTATTCACATGCAAGACTGTTACCCTGAACTGAAAGCCAGCAAGGAGGATCTCCCAAACACGAGCTTGATAACTTACAACATTCTATGTTTACCTATATTCTCAGGGCTCAGTGACGAGCAGGTTAGCAGAATCATTGGCGCCATTATCCGCATTCACAACTATGCTGACAAGGTTAAATACTCTATAACAAGGTAGTCGTGTAATGTTGGGCAAAGACGCAAAAATAAGCTCTGAAGCTTACATAGAAAAAGGAACAAAGATAGGTAACAACGTCGGAATAGGTCCATTTACCCAGATTTTATCAGGGTCCATTATAAAGGATGGTTGTGTAATCGGCAGTCACTGCATAACAGGGCATCCATCTAAATTGCAGCTTCAAAAAACCGATTTTTCTGCTATGAGCGCAAAGGTTAGTGACTTCATAATCAAAGACCCTGTTACAGAAATCGGTGAGGGATCGATAATCAGATCAGGTTCAACCATTTATAAACACGTGATCATTGGAAAAAAACTGCGCACAGGGCACGGCGTACTAATTAGAGAACACGTAACCATTGGAGACAGCTGCGTAGTTGGAACTCAAGCAATTCTAGACGGATATATAAAATTGGGGGATAGATCAATGATACAAAGCCAGTGCTATATAGCTCAATCCGTGAGAATAGGAAAGAGAGTATTTGTGTCCCCCGGATGCACATTTTTCGACAACAAAAAAGTAATCCTTGGACAGGGACTTCAAGGAGCCACAATTGAGGATTATGTTCGAATAGGCGGGGGAACAAAAATATTGCCGGGCGTAACAGTTGGCAAATATGCCTTAGTAGGTGCTGGATCGGTTGTTACAAAAGACGTGCCTTCTAAGGCCATAGTTTCGGGTATACCTGCTGAGGTGAAGGGATTTCAAACGGATGAGGAGCTTAAAGTCTATGTTGAGTCGATTATGAAATGGGAATAGACCTTTAAGAAAAGGAAAAGGAATTATAAACTTTCGTTAAATAGAAAAATGAAATTGCTAATTTTATGTGCGGGATACAACTAGACGAATCCTCCGCAACGTTAATTAGTTTATAGTGGATTTTGAGTTTTCATAGGTACGATCAAAAGTGAAGAATTCTAGCCGCAAAGAAGTATCTATTGTTATTCCTGTTCATAACGAAGAGGAAACCTTGAATCAATGTTTAACTTCAATTCGAAGACAAAAAGTGGTTGAGATAATTGTTGTTCTAGACAGGTGTAGTGACGGTTCTCAAAAGATAGCTGAAAAACATGCTAATGACGACCCAAGAGTAAAAGTCCTGACTCTTGACAAACACAAATTCAAAACTAATTACATGGCTGAAACGGTCAACGTTGGAATTTCTAAGGCTAAAAGCGACGTTACTGGTTTTGTGGACGCTGACACCATCCTCGGGCCGAACTACATTTCTCTGCTTCTTCCTTATTTGAAGAAACCAATGGTTTCTGTGGCGGGGAAGCTCATCCCTACTTCAAAGCGGTTTCTACAATTCCATGAGACAATCGGGGGAACTGGCAGGCTTTTTTTCAGGGAATTATGGAAGGAAGTTGGAGGTTTGCAGGACATTGAAGCTTGTGACACTTTTTTTGATCTGGAGATATTGAAGAGAGGGTACAAATTTAAAGTGATAGAAAAAGCGGTTATGTACGACGTAAGAAAGTATTCTATGAGAAAGTTGACTCTAAAAGCCATCCGTATTGGAAGGGGACGTAGACAACTTGGTCAATCTTTTTTCTTTATGATGGGGCACGGGTTATATTACTTAACCAGAACTCCGTTCGGTTTTGTAGAGTTGCTAGCGAACGTCATAGGATATCTCACAACTCATAGAAGGGCATCAAGAGAAGGCATGAAACTGTACGAGGCAAGGAGAATACGAGAAATAATTCAAAAACTCACACGCGGATCAAATTTCGTAACTAACTTAGAAATCAATTAAGTAGTCAATTAATCTGAAAACAATTTTTCATAAACTAACAATAATTTCTCCTGTTCATTGTCCCAATTGTATCTGGTTTCTACGGCTCTCCTTCCATTTTCGCCCATTTCTTCTCGCTTAGAGGCATCATTTATCACTTCCAAAAGCCTTTCTGCTAGCTCTTCATGGTTGCCTGCTCGAAATACAAGCCCACATCCAGTCTCGCTGACTATTCTCTTTAGTGGCTTGACATCACTCACTATTACGGGCTTTTTATAGAACATGTATTGAAACAATTTATGAGGAACCGTATTGTTTGTCTGAGGAGCACTTCTGTGGGGTATAACTCCAATGTGGCTCTCTTGCATGTACTTCATCGCTCTGTCAAAAGACACCCACCCGGTAAATGTAACATGTTTTTCTATTCCTAACTGTTCACTCATCTTGACGAGTTCGGTAATCGCAGCTTCACCATCTCCCACAAGCAACAAACGGGTCTCCGGATTTTTCCTTATAATTAACGGTAATGCTTTGATCAGCGTGTCAAGACCTCTAAGGTAGGAGATGCCTCCGACATAGGATATTACAATTTTCCTACCCTTACCCGTGGAGGAAATGCTTAGTTTTCTTAATTTATCAACGTCAGGGGTATTCGAGACGACGACTATTTTATCCTTTGGAACGTTTAATTTAATTAACCTGTTCTCGTTTTCCTCGACGACCACTATTATCTTCCTTGCGAGTCGGCAAACGATTCTCTCTGAGAATATATAATAACATAAAAAAATTGTAAAATATATCCTTCTCAGCAAACCTTTCCTCTGTAGGTGACCCATGATCATGCCAACGTAGTCCTCATGAGAATCGTAGACGACCTTTCTGTACAAGATTCTGCCGATAACAGTGGCGATGAGAGCGTAGTGTAAATCGTGTACGTGAACTATTGGAATCTTATGTTTTTTTATTCTTCTTATTAGGTGAAAAGGAAGCGTAATGTGGTTTACGAAAATGCTCAGGAGGAGGGGTCTTGACCATAACAGCTTAATCCCATAAACATTAATTCCATTCACTACCTGAAGTTGAGGCAATTCTTCTGGGCTTCCACTAAGCAGGTATACCCGATAACCGCAGGACAACAACGCTTTTGCCTCCTTCTGAACCCTTATATCTGAAGGGAAACCCATCTCAGTCGTAAGAACCATAAGAGTGCTCATTTTTATGTTCTCCCACCGGATATAATCATCAATTACAAGTTGTCCTTAGAGAGATAAATCCTTATAGGAATGCTTTAAACTTTTGAATGTTTATTAATGATGTTTTATGAGAAGGAATAACATGAAAGATCGCTTGCTGAACTCGCTGAAACTGCTAGATGGATGGTTAGAAAAAAATAACTGGAAGGGATACGATCCGTATGATCTTTTAGGCACTAAACTTTACCTACAAATGTTGTCATTACGTTTTTCCTATGAAAACACTAAATATTTTACTTATCCATTTACGTTCCTTTCAAGGAATTGCCCCAAGCTAATGATGAAAGCTCTTAGAGTGCGACCGCAGCATAATGCGAAGGCTTTGGCACTCTTTGCCAGAGGCTATCTAAATCTTTACAAAAAATTTGGGGAAACATACCTTGAAAAGGCTTTAAAGTCTCTAAATTGGCTAATGGAAAACTATAGCAGAGGCCATTCGGGATATTGTTGGGGCTATCCATTCGACTGGATGACAAGAATTTTTATTCCTAAGGAGACACCGTCCATCGTGGTTAGTTGTATTACCGCAAACGCATTCTTAGATGCGTATGAAATTTTAGGGGACGAGGAGTATTTGAACGTCGCCAAAAGTACGTGCAATTTTTTGTTAAATGACTTGAACATTGATGTTATTAATGAAGATGTTATATGCTTCAGTTATACGCCGCTGGACCAATTTCACGTTCATAATGCAAACCTTTTCGGGGCTTCTCTGCTGGCTAGAGTTTACAAACATACGAAAAGAGAAGAGTATAGAAAACTCGCGGAAAAAGCTGTGAAATTTACGACTTCTTACCAGAACAGCGATGGCTCATGGTATTACTGGGCTCCTCCAGATAAATTGCCTTATTTAATAGATAACTATCATACTGGATTTATTTTGGAGAGTCTCTATATAATCAAAGAAGCGCTAAAAGATGAGTTCCTCTACGATGAAAATTTGGAGAAAGGTATAAAATTCTACAGGGATCACCTTTTCGTCAAAGAAACTATACCTAAGTTTACTCCCAAATTGCTGTATCCAATAGACATCCATAACGTGGCTCAAGGCATAATAACATTTTCTAGACTTCAAGAATTGAATCCGCAACATGGGGAAATGGCTGAAAAAATAGCGAAGTGGGCTATAGTAAACATGCAGGATGAGGATGGTTATTTCCACTATAGGATTTATCGCCATAGAATTGACAAGACGCCCTACGTAAGATGGGGACAAGCCTGGATGTTATATGCTTTGGCAAAGATGGAAACCGCATCCTAATGAGACGATTTATCTAACAGTATTTATTATGTATCAAAAGGTGGAGTAAAGTCCCATGAAGCAAGTTTTCGTAAGTAAAGGTGACATAGTAATAGAAGATGTCCCCCCACCAGCATGCGGCAACAACGAAGTATTAGTTGCAAATGCTTACTCTGCCATTAGCATAGGAACCGAACTCTCTGCAATTAGGAGTCGTGAGGGTTCCTTGCTCGCCAAAGTCCTAAAGAGTTCTGCTTTAATGAAAAAAGCCTTGGGATACGCGAAAAAGAGGGGAATCAAAGAAACGATAAGTAAGGCGAAAAAGCTCCAAGAGACTATGATTGCGCTTGGTTATAGCAGTGCTGGCGTTGTTATCGCGACGGGGAAGAATATAACCGACATAAACGTTGGCGATAGTGTGGCATGTGCTGGCGGGGAAAAGGCTAATCATGCTGAAGTTGTGGCGATTCCGAGAAACTTGGCCGCTGTAATTCCTGACGCGGTGAGTTTTGAGGAAGCGGCATTCACAACGCTTGGTGCAATTGCGATGCATGGCATTAGAAGGGCGGAAAGGCAGTTCGGGGAAACTGTTGCCATCCTTGGCGTGGGTCTGTTGGGTCAGTTGGCTGTTCAGATAGCTAAAGCTGGAGGGTACAGAGTGATTGCCATAGATAGGACACCTAACAGGGTTGATCTGGCTAGTAGAATGGGAGCCGACCTTGGCCTAGTTGTTGGGAAGGATGACATAGAGAGAAGGGTTCTTTACTATACGGATGGAATAGGAGCTGACGCGGTTATAATTTACGCAAGCACCTCTAGCAGCGAGCCAGTTAACCAGGCTATGAGGATAGCTCGGAAGAAGGGAAGAATAGTTGTTGTGGGTGATGTTGGTATGGAGCTTAAAAGACAGGTATTTTACGAGAAAGAACTGGACTTCTTGATATCCCGTTCCTATGGGCCGGGAAGATACGATCCTGTATATGAAGAAAAGGGGATTGACTACCCTTTTGGGTATGTGAGATGGACAGAGAATAGAAACATGCGTGCGTTCTTGGATCTGCTGAATGACAAAAAGATAGATGTGAAGCCTCTTATTGAAGATATTTTTCCGATAGAAGAAGCTAGAAAAGCGTATGAGTTGATTGGCAGTGAAAAACGTCCTCTGGGTGTGCTCTTAAAATATGATCCATCGAAATATTTTGCTAAAGCACGTGAGGTGTTTTCCGTCAAAAGGGCCGTCGAAATTGCTCCAAGGATCGTTGAGGGTAAAATAGACGTGGCTGTGATAGGTGCGGGTTCATTTGCGAAGGGAGTGCTTTTGCCCATTTTATCGAGAATCCCAGAGTATAACCTGAAAGCGATAGCTACGACGTCGGCGATTAATGCTAAGCAAACGGCTTTAGAATTCAAGGCGGAATATTGCACCACTGATTATAGAGAGGTTTTGGAAGACGAAAAGGTAGATTTAGTTGTTATCACCACGCCTCATAATCTTCATTATCCTATGATAATGGATGCGGCGAAGTCGGGGAAGGCTATATACGTTGAAAAACCCATGTGCCTCACGGAAGAGGAGTTAGATAAGATAGTGAAGGTGATATCTGAGACAAGGGTTCCTTTGGTTGTTGGGTTTAACAGGAGGTACTCTCCCTTGGCTGTGAAGGCTAAGGAGCTGTTGAAACAGAAGCATAGGCCTTATTTGATTAATTATAGGGTTAACGCTGGCTTCATACCTAAGACCAGCTGGGTTCAGGATCCTGAGGTTGGGGGAGGAAGAATTGTGGGTGAATGTTGCCATTTCTTTGACCTCTTTAACTATTTCATAGAGTCTCAGGTTGAAGACATTAGGGTGATGAGCATTCCAGTGAATGATACCGCTGTGGTTGCTGATGACAATGTTACTGTAACTGTAAGATGGGCAGATGGATCGCTTTCAACGCTGGTTTATACTGCGCTTGGTCATGGGGATCTACCAAAAGAGCGGATTGAAATATTTGCTGGTGGAAGTAGCATGGTTATTGATGACTTCAAATATATGGACTTATACGGATTTAGAGAGAGAAACATAAGATTGAAGAAGCAGGATAAGGGACATTATCAGCAACTGGTCGAGATATCTAGATTTTTGGGAGGAAAAAAGGCGAATATAATTTCTTTCCAAGAATGCGTAGACGCCATGAGAATAGCGTTTGAAGCTGAGAGGCTGATAAAAAAGAAAGCGGAATAACTTGTGGGGCGCTTTCATGTCTAGTTTTGGTCGGAGAAGTTCAACTTCTTCACCTTTTGTTGTGGGTGTAATGGGTGCTTATCCTCCTCCTTATGGGGGGTTAGTATTTCGATTAAGCAATGTTCTGAAATATGGGCTTCTAAGGGGCATGAAATTCATGTACTGAACTTTCTGAGAGGCAGTAAACATACGCGCTTAGTGAATGGGTTTTTCATCCATGATGGTCACAAAAACCTTACCTAAACAGTATCCTAAGACATAAAACACAAAAATATTTGCGCTCACTTACATATGTAGTAGCGCGCGCAAAAGTTTCTGTTGGTTTAAACCTTAATATAAGTCTATAACACTCTCTCCAGTTCTTTCAATATCTCTCCAAAATATTCGTCCCAAGTGTAATGATATAATTTCATTTTCTCCGTTGATTCCATGGTTCCTAGATTTGTAGTCAAGGCTTTCTCCGTAACTGTCGCGATGTCATTCACTGTAGGATCTGCTGCAAACACAAATTTATTTCCCACGAGAAATTCATCAATTTCCATTTCGGTTGACCATACCACCTTTTTCCCTAACGCCAGCGCTACATAAGGTGCTATATCAAAATCTGCTGTGTCTGGATGGATAAAAACGTCACAACAGGCATAATAATCCCATAACTCTTTCTCTTTAATATAACCGACAAATTTAACCTTAGACTCAAGATCCAATCGCTTCACCAAATCTTTCAGTCTTTCTTCATCTGGTCCTGTACCTCCAATGACTAAAAATACATTTTCACTTTTTTTAGAAATCTCTCTGAATGCTTTTATGCATAAATCTACCCTCTTCTTAGGAATAAGATGATTTATGTTCAATATTATTTGTTTATCTATTAAACCCAGTTTTCGCTTAATATCTTCTTTAGGTTCATAGTCAAAAATTCTGGAAGGGAAAGCGCCTTTTAAAACAGTAGCATCTTTGCCATAAAGTGTTTTAACTTCCCATTTGGCTTGATTTGAAAGAACAAAGACTCTTTTCGCTTTCCTAACAGCAAGATAGCTCATAATAGCAAATAACTCCGCTAATACCCTCCTTTTCAAACTACTTTTTGGACGCATTGGTAGTATGAATTCTTCATATCCTACAACGGATTTTCTTACTTCGTTAAGATGCTTCCTAAAAATGAATGTATATTTTGTTAAATCTTCAGGAACACTCTTCAGAAACCCCCCAAACATTGTCGCGTGAATAAAAGTTATATAAGGAACAGAGCTGAATAAGGTTGCAAAATATAATGGAATAGAATCTAAAATGTAAGTTTGCGTGATAATTATGTCTGGATTTATCTCCTTTATTTTTTTCATTAGAATGAGAGGGCGCAATAGAAAATTCCGCGCGCGCAGAATGAAACCTTCCATTTTTCTGTGTGTCAATTGTACGATGTTCGCTTTGTAAGTTCTGTCAAATAGTGCCTTTTCGTCGAATTCCCAGGTTAAAATATAAGTCCTAATCCCCTGGTCTTCAAAATATTTTGCTCCTTCGAGTAACAGTCTTTCTCCTCCATGATGCCCAGCAAGACTACCAGTGTACCAGATTATTTTCCTTATCTTTCCCATTTCCCTCTCTTCATCCATTTCAATCCTTTTTATCGCGCGAATCTAAGCAACTATAGAAAAACTCATGAAAGATAAACTTGCTGATTTTTAAAGTCTACATAGTGGCTTTGCATATCCCAGCAACATTCCAATCTTTTTCGCTGGGTTTTGCATTTAGATTAAGAAATGGGCACATCTTAATAAGCTTGAAAGCGTTTTCTTCGAGATAATGCCTAATCTCTTGTGGGAAAAAGAATCTAATCATATGTTTTTCTCTAATCTCATCAACTATTGATTTATTTTTTGTAATTATAAGGTGATAGTTTGTTTCGCATATGTGTCGAAAGATATCTAAACGGGGTATCACGTATCGAATCACCCGCACTCCTTCTTTCTCAACCGTTTTTACTCTCACAGACGGCCCAACACTCAAAACAGCGGGTCCATACCAGAAGTCAAAAATAAAGAGTCCATCTTGTTTAAGGTGCTTCCTAACATTAACAATGGCTTTCTGAAGGTGCCGATTATTGGTTAAATAATCTATAACTGCAAACATGCCTATGCAACAATCAAACTGTTGATCCAGTTGCAAGTTTCTAACATCCATGATATGGAAGTCTATATCAACGCTATTTTCCCTTGCCTTTTCTCTAGCTAAATTGATCATAACTTCTGAGGGATCTATGCCTGTTACTCGGTATCCTCTTTTTGCTAAAATAATAGAGTGCCCGCCTGTGCCGCATCCAATATCGAGTATTGTTTTCGGTTTACGTTTCGAATATTTCTGGAAAATTTTTTCTAGGAAATCGCATTCTTTTTCGTAGTCTTTATCCGAGTAAATTATATCATAGTATTTACCGAAAGCTTGGAAAACTTCTGTCATTTTCCCAATTCACTTGCTTTTTCTTTAAATCTGGACGAAGCAGACTCGTGGAATCGATGCGCATTTGTCTAAGTTAGTTTCTCCCATATCCATCGTTTTCCTTTTGTTATATACCATTCTGTAGTGCGCTTAAGTCCCTCTTTTATGTCTATTTTAGGTTTCCAACCCGTATATTTTTTGGCTTTTGAGTAATCACATTGAAGTAAGTCGACATCTATTGGTCTCAGTCTTGATTTTTCAATTTCAATTTTGACTTGTTCGTGTCCCATTAGTTCTCCTATCAAATTGGCTAACTTCTCTATAGAGTAGACTTTGTTAGATCCTAAATTGACCACTTCACCGTCTGGAATATCTGACTTTAATAGATCGACGGCTCCGCGTGCTGTATCATCAACGTAGGTGAAGTCTCTTTCCGCCTTTATATTACCGAGTTTGAGCGAGTTTCCTTTGGACAATTGAGTAATTATCTCTGGTATAACATATGGCTGCGTTTCTCTAGGACCGTAACTATTGAATGGCCGGAGAACTATGACTGGGATTTTGTGCTCGTGGTTGAAAACAAAACATAATCTGTCGGCGGCTAGTTTACTGACGGCATAAGTGGATAGAGGGAGTGTTGGATGTTTTTCATCCATAGGAGTGTATTGAGCGGTTCCGTAGACCTCTGAACTGGAAAAATGGACTATGCGTGCAACACTTAATGTTTTGCAAGCCATGAGAACGTTCATCGTTCCTTTAACGTTTATGTCGAAGAATTTCTCGGGATTGTCGTAGCAGTGTGGTATATATGGTTCTGCAGCTAAATGAAAAACGTATTTCACTTTGTGTTCCTTTATTGCATGGTATATTTTCCAACTAAGTATATCGCCATTTATGATTTGTATACGGTCTTCTATCTCCATTAGATTGGATTTATCGCCGTAAAGGAAGTTGTCATAAACGATCACATTTGCTCCTTCTTTCAGCAATTCTCTTACCAATGCCGAGCCGATGAAACCTGCACCGCCCGTAACTAGAACGTTCTCTCCCTCTACCTTATGAGCATACATTTTTAGGACCTCTTTTTATTCCGTGCAAAAATAAGGTTAATTCCCCCATAAGAGTTTTTAGAGTTAACGCTAGACTAAGTCAACCACTTATACAACAATCCTTACGGTAGGAATCGGGATTATAAATTTTCCTTTAAATCCCTTACGACGATACGATTCGATTATTTGATCTGCAATATTCCATGACAGTATCAAGGCGTAGTCTGGTTGCTCACGAAATACTAGGCTTTCATCTACAACCGGGATATGAACCCCGGGCGATAGAGTCCCTATTTTAAATTGGTTAACTTCTGTCAAGTAATCAATTAGATCAGGCGTCATTCCGTAAAAGTTCAAAAAAGTAGAAGACTTCATTGGGGCTCCAACTCCAACAATGCGTTTGCCCTTCTTTTTATATCTAAGTAATAGGTTTAATAGTTTCATCTTGTTCTTTAAGATAAGAGTTTTCATTCTTTGGAACCTTTTTAGAATGTCGATGTCGTCCTCACGTTTCAGAATAGTAAGCAAGCGGTTAGATACTGGCTTCTCATCCTCTAGACTAGCATAGACCACTATTGACCCGCCATAAATACTTACGAGTTCAGCATCAAAAATGGCAAGACCGTTGCGTGAGAATAACTTTATCAAACTCCTCAAAGTGTAGTATCTTAAGTGCTCATGGTATACAGTGTCAAACTGTAAATTCTCTAATAACGCGATAAGGTAATGAGACTGACTGACGAATATTGTTTCAGAATTCATTATCTGTTTAATTTCATCTAAGAATTCATTTATGTTATCAGTATGTGCAAGCACGTTCATAGCTGTAATAAGTTTTATTCTATTTGGATCAGACACTTTTTTCTTGACTAAATCAGATATTCCTTTACCAAAGAATTTATTGATGGTTGGCACGCCGTTAGCAAGCGCAACAGCCGCAGGCTTTGGTGAACCCTCAATACCTAGCACGTTGAGACCGAAGTGTTTAAAGGATCTTAGAAAGGTCCCATCATTGGACCCTATATCGATCACAACGCCACCTTTTACTAAGTTAAACCCTTTTACAAGCTGTGTTGCTAAACTATCGTAGTAATCAACTAACGCCTTAGTAGAACCAGTAAGATACGTGTATTGATCCCCAAACACCTGTTTAGTAGGAATGACGTACGAGAGCTGCACGAGATCACAGTTCCCGCAATATACTAGGGTGAGTGGGTAGTGAACTTCTGGACTATTGAGTTGATGTGCTGGCTTAAACTCATTACAGAGCGGCTGATGACCTAAGTTCAACACTTCCTGAACTTCTGAGCAACCACATACCTGGCAAACAGGTTGCGGCCCTACCGCTTTCATTTCTCCTTTTATTACTCTCCTTTTTGAATTTGCTTTATTTTCTTTATGATATACTCCAGCTCTTCGTTCTTAAGTAGCGGACTACTTGGTAAATAAAATCCGTTTTTCGCGACGTAATTGGCAACGGGACACTCGTCACCCCTAACCCAACCTCTCTTGATGAAAATTTCCTGCATATTGTAGGGGATAAAGGATTCACGTGTTTCTATGCCGGCATCTCCTAGTTTTTTCATAACCACATCTCTCGTGCAACCAAATTCTTCATTAAGGACAACATGATACATCCAATAAACATTTTTGGCATAAGCTTTCTCAACTGGCAGTTGCAAACCAGGAATATCCTTAAGACCTTCGCTATAATAGCGACTGATCTCACGCTTTCGCTTGATTATCTTATCAATTTTTTTTAGTTGAGCACAGCCAATAGCGGCTTGAAGGTTTGTGATGCGATAATTAAACCCTATATCTTCATGCATGAATTTCATACCTGCCCCAAACGCTAGAGATCTCAGGGAACGAGCTTTGTTCGCTATTTCGACACTATTTGTAGTTAGCATACCCCCTTCGCCTGTGGTTATAATTTTGTTTGCGTAAAAACTGAAACAACCAACATCGCCTAAAGATCCCACTTTTTTCTCTTTATATAAAGCACCGTGAGCTTCTGCACAGTCTTCAATAATATATAGCCCATACTTCTTGGCTATACTTAAAATTGGATCCATATCAACAGGATGGCCGTAAATATGCGCGACCAAAATTGCTTTAGTATTTTCATTAATTTTTTCTTCGATTAGTGTAGGATTGATATTCCATGTATCTGGTTCTATATCGATGGGGAAAGGTTTGGCCTGCAAGTATAGCACGGCAAAAAAGGTTGCCATATTAGTGAAAGATGAAACCAAAACTTCGTCTTTGTCACCAATTCCTAATGAAGCTACTGCAAGATGCAACGCTGAAGTACCACTACTTGTGGCAATGCCGTAAGAACAGTCTGAATAATGTGAAAAACCTTCTTCAAATTTATTTATGTACTCTCCACGTGAACCAGAAATTTCTCTATGAGTAAGCGCAGATAAAACGCACTTACTTTCCTCTTCGTCTAAAAATGGTTCATATACTGGAATCTTTATCTTCATAAAGTCCCTCTCGACTTTTTAATGTTAGTGATTCGGATTCTCTTAACCTATATGTATCTTTTTCGTAATTTCTTCCTCCTCTGGGCCCTCTTGTTAAAACAAGAATCTCGGAATCTTCCAGAGCAATTAAAGCATGTTTTTCCATTGGGGGAGTAAAGACTAAATCACCGGATTTTATAACTTTTATTTTGATTCCTTCTCCTGGCATTTGGGTTAAAAGTTTTAGACTTCCTTTAAGGACAAAAGTATACTGCAGAGACTCTTTGTGATAATGGTCCCCGCGGACTGCTCCCTTCTTTGACAATATGAAAGTAACATATTCTATAATTTCATTTTCCAAAATATCTATTATTTTACCCCTTTCATCCTCGAATACGCAACGTTTCTTGATTACCTTCATTTTCAGCACTCAGCACCATCTTTTAATCATCAATTTGCTGTAGGTATTTTATCTTTGCTTACTTGATTTTAGTCCTTATGGATTATTATGCCTTGTCTCCATCTACAACTCTTTCACATATATTTAGTATTTTCTTGCAATAGTTTGCCATTTCAGATGACCAAATGCGCGCGCAAGACCTGTTGAGTGGTACCAAAATAGCGGAATGCTATGGGGATACGAAAAACATGAATGGCAATAGAGATATTAGGCAAGCTCTAAACTTGTACAGTTGAGAATTTTATCAATCCGCTAGTCAACTTAAAATCAGCAAGAATTTACTCAGACCTTTATCCCAGGACAGAATAACCGGGAGTGCTGATCATGTTATTTTTCTTTTTTGTTACAAAAGTACATTAATATCCGCAGCAATGTAATCAATAGGCTTTGAGAAGTTAGTGGAGTAAACTTAAGATGCACATCGAAGAAACATTAAAGAGGATAAGAAGCAGAGAAAGTTGTATAGTCGTGTTAGGCTCTGGTTACGTTGGTTTAACAACAGCGACTCTACTAGCGAATGTCGATTTCAAAGTCACGGCGGTGGATATTAAAGACAAAATAGTTGAAACAATAAATCGTGGAGCCTGTCCAACCAAAGAACCGGGACTGGGAGAATTACTAAAGCTAAATGTTGATGCTGGTCGCCTGAAAGCTACGTTAAATGCATCTGAAGCGCTACAATGGGCGGATGTAGCCATAATTTGTGTTCAAACTCCTATTGACAGATATAAGAAGCCGAACCTGAGTTTCGTAATAGAGGCTCTTAGAAACATTGGAAAAAATTTAAAGAAAGAAATGATCGTCATCATTAGCAGCACGGTACCTCCTAAAACCGTATATGAGGTGGCCATACCAACACTACAGTCTTCTAGTCAGTTGAAGGCTGAAAATGATTTCTATTTAGCATATGTACCAGAAAGAGTCGCTCCAGGAAACGCTATAAAAGAATTTATAGAAAGCCCAAGGCTTGTCGGAGGAATCGGACCAAATAGCGCAAGAGTAGTTGCAGAATTATTCAGAACTGTTTGTAAAAACGTGATAGAAACCGACGTTGCAACAGCTGAGGTTGCCAAACTCGCCGAGAACACCTTTAGAGATGTGAATATAGCATTCGCCAATGAACTAGCCCTATTATGTGAGAAACTGGGTGTTGATATATCAAACGTTATAAAATTGGCCAACACTCATCCAAGGGTAAACATTCACTTACCGGGCCCCGGTGTCGGCGGTCCATGTATACCTAAGGATCCACATCTACTGGTTTATAGCGCCAAGAACATGGGCTTTGATTCAAAAATAATTTTAGCTTCTCGCCATTTAAACGATTACATGCCATTGCATATTATAGAATTAATCATTAAGGGTTTAGCGCTTACTAGGAGAGACGTTAGAAAATCAAAGATTTGCATTTTAGGGACAGCTTACAAAGGAGGAGCATCAGAGTCAAGGCTAAGCCCCTCTAAAGAAGTGATTAAACAAATCATGAAATTGGGGGCCGAAGTCGCTGTTTATGACCCCTATTGCAAAGAAACATTTGGAGCCAAAGCAGCGGAAAATTTGTATGCAGCTGCGAAAGAAGCTAATTGCATAGTCATTATGGCAGATCATCCCGAATTCAAGAAATTAGACTTATCTTGGCTTAAAGATTTGATGAATAAAAAACCAGTAATTGTTGATGGAAGAAGAATAATCAATCCGGCTGAAGCAGAAAAGCTCAACTTCACATACATCGGCGTAGGATATACAAAAGAGAAGTAAAGGCAGTTCTCTTTTGAAACGCCTCATAGTAGTATACATCTACGCCCAGGCCGGGGAGTCTTCCGCTAGTTAGATATGTCCACCTCTTCCATTAGAATTTTAACTATCTTTTTCCCGGCGTCGCCATTCCCATACGGAGAGAGCAGTGGAAGCTCACCTTTTTCGCTTAAGGTACGCTCCATCGCAGGTAGTACTTTTTCCTTTTTCACGCCTACCACCTTGGCGAAGCCTGCCTCAACCGCCTCCGGCCTATCGGTGGAGAGCCTAATCACCAGAACAGGTTTTCTTATTGGCGGCGCCGTTGCTTCCTCTTGCAATCCTCCAGAGTCAGTCAGCACCATCTCACAATTCTTCATTAGCACGAGAAAATCGAAGTATCCTAGGGGTGGTAAGACCTGCACATTTTCTGAGGAAGATAATTTCATCCACATTTTTTGTTGACGCAGTCGCTTTCTTGTCCTTGGATGAATAGGGTACACGATGGGTATAGGCGCTTCAAGAAAGGACTCAACGAAGCTTTTGAGAACAGCTGGATCATCAACGTTTTCAGCTCGATGAGCGGTTACGAGCGCGAACTTTTCAAATCGTATACTCTCTAAAATGGTAGATTTCCTTTCAGCCATTGGAAAGTGTTGTATCACGGCGTCGATGACCGTGTTTCCCGTCACATAAGTCTTCCCCCAAACACTCTCTCTTTCCAAGTTTTTCCGAGCATTTTCGGTAGGTGCAAACAAGTAGGTGGACAAGTGATCAACCAATCGCCGGTTATGCTCCTCCGGCATGCGTAGGTCAAAACTTCTAAGACCAGCTTCCACATGGCCGACTGAAATATTGAGCTTGATTGCCCCTAGTGCGGAGGCCAACACCGTGTTCGTGTCTCCCTCCACCAGTACCAGGCTTGGCGTGACTTTCTTAATGACCCTTTCAACAAGAGTGATAATTCTTCCTGTTTGTAGACCCGGTGAGTAAGCTCTCACTTTGAAGCTGAAGTTTGGTTTGGGCAGTTCCAGCTCCTCCATGAATTGTTGGGACATCTCGTAGTCATAGTGTTGTCCGCAGTGGACAAGAACGAATGGAACTGAGTTTTCTTCTAATGCCCTAATTAGAGGCGCCATCTTGATGATTTCAGGTCTAGTGCCCACAACTATCAAGTATTCCTTAACGATGATCTTCACCTCTTTTGGGAGTGTGTTTTAGTATGTCTTCCTACCGATGACACATAATGTATGATGTAATATTTAAAAAAACACAACTGATTTTTGCGCGCGCAGCTGTTTAGGTCGGGAGTACTACGTGGCCGTAACGTTATAGAGAAGTATTTAAAGAAAAAATAAGGGGGAGTTTAGACTAAAACTTGTGTAAGCCATGGTATGTCTAACCGTCCGTTAGAAGCGGAGTACTTATGTTTTATATTCTCCACTCTTTGTAAACATTAGGAGAATCAAGAGCCTTGGCTAGGAGAATAAGGCTCCGTTACACAGGTCTCATAGCATTCACATCACAAGTTCTCAGCGTCTTCACAGGCCTAGCCTTCCTCACCTTCCTAACCAGAAACGTCGCCAGACTGGAAGATTTCGGAGTTTGGGGATACATAATGCTGATAGTATCCTACATAACCTTCCCAAACTGCCTCGTAACCTACTGGACAACCCGATATACAGCCAGAGGACTCAAAGTAGCAAAAACAAGCTTAGCCGCAAACCTAACCCTTGCCATACTAGGCTTCGCAGTCTCCATCCTCATTTCGCCATACCTCGCCAAAACAGTCAACGCCGACCCCGCCTACTTCATGATAGGAAGCCTTCTCGTCCCAGCAATGTACCTAGTTTCAAGCCTCCAGTCAATAGCCCATGGTTCCATTCCCCACATCGTTGGCTACGGCTTCGCAACTTTCGAAATCACAAAAGTTGTTCTAGGCTTCATCACAATCGTGTACATGAAGACCGGGCTATACGGAGCCCTAATATCCGTAACCATCGCACATCTGATCGAAGCCATCTTTCTCCTCGCAAGCCTACGGGACCACGTGACTGAGGGAAACATCGACCTAGATACTACCAAAAAATGGTTAAAAATGAGTTGGGTCCCCATTTACTCAAATTTAGCCCCGATTCTACTCGGCGCTGGTCCTTTTATCGTCACTCTGCTCACATTTTCCGCCCAACCAATATCATTTTGGAACGCCGCTTTGACGATAACAGCAATAGTTGGCTATTCAACCCAGCTGGCTTTTGCCCTGTATCCGAAGCTTTTGTCCGGCGGGAATGTACGAGACGTGGAAACATCCCTTGAACTTGTGCTCATGTTCGCCATCCCGTCAGCCATCGGAGCCCTACTACTAGCCGAGCCACTGCTACGAATCTTTAGGTATCAATTCATTGAGGCTGCAACCATCTTACGGGTGAACACCCTAACAATATTCCTTACATGCATAATGGGCATACCGGACAGCGTTATAATAGGAACCGAGAAAGTGGATACCGAAGAGACATCGTTTAAAAAGTTATTGAAAAGCCGACTGTTCTTTCTACCAACCCTTTCCTACATACAGGCACTTGTGTACTTGCCCGCAATAAGCATAGCCTCGGCAATTATCATTAATTTATCTCTAGAACCGGTTTACCTCAACGTTCCACTTGCCTGCACCTTGCTAGGACTATTCTCCCTCATACCTATCTTCATATACAAATACAAGTTAGCGAAGAAAAACATCCCCTTCCAGTTTCCCATAAAATCTTTAGCCAAGTATGGTCTAGCGTCCATCGCTCTAGCAAGCGTCATCATCCTCTTCCACCCAAAAACAGTCCTCCAAACAATAACTTCAGTATTCCTGAGCGCCTTCACATATTTTTTAGTCCTATTCATCATAGATAAGAATACAAGACAACTTATCAATTCTATTATGTCAACATTTAAGCTAAAGATTAGAATTCGTAATAAAGCAGCATTTTAAGAGCATAGGTTCATCATTCTTGTTTGCCGCGATATTTTGAAAGAATCTCCGCGATCTCTGGACGCATCGTTTTTTCCGATGGCATAACTCCCTGTCTGATCATTTCTCTGAGCCTTGTCATACTCATGCTGACGTGGTCTTCATCGCTATGTCCGCAGGTTCTGGTGGTGACTATTAAGTCGCAACGTTTACAGTAGAAGGCTTCTTCGAATTTGATAGGTTCTATCCCTAAATCCAACTCGTCAAACATTTCATGCGCCCTATAAGGTTCATACAACCCTCCAATTCCAGCCATGTCCCTACCAATCACAAAGTGAGTGCACCCGTAATTTTTCCTTATAAGGGCAAGGAAAATAGCTGCTTTAGGTCCTGCGTACCTCATGCCTATTGAAAGGGTATTAAAGTATACGCGATCTTTAGGATAGTAATTGTCTATGAGAAATTTGTAGGATTCAACTATTGCTTTTGTCGGGAAATCGTCTGTTTTTAATTTTCCTATAACCGGATGAATTAGCAGCCCATCAACTTTTTCCATGACGTTTCTTTGGAGATACTCATGAACCATGTGCGGAGGATTTCTAGTTTGGTAGCCAGCGATGGTTTTCCAGTGACGCTTTTTAAAAGTTTCCCGAGTGTCTAAGGGTGTTGATTCTTGCGAAACTCTGTGAACAAGGTCGATGGTGCCTCCAAGTGCGATTTCACCCATGTTGTAGATATCGCTAACATTGGGATGACTTCGATCTGTAGTACCGTAAACTTGTATTGCCAGTTCTTTCTTGTTGTATCCGAATTTTTCTTCTAAATGCATAATGGCAATGGATTTACCGTTATATCCTAGGGCTAGGTCGTCGCCTTCCCTTAATTCTCTTACAATTTTGGCATTTTCTTTTTCCGATGGACAAAGTATGATGGGTATTGTCCAAACAATATCATTTGCTAATCTTTCTTTGTAAATTACCTTTATGTAGTCTTCTCGGCATATGAAGCCTTCTAAGGGGCTGAAGGCGCCTATGGCAATTTTTTCTGCATCTAAAGCCGTCGTCCAATCCACTTCGATTTTTGGCAATTCACTCGTTTCAATGGACTTGCTGATTATAATTCTGTTCACCAGTTTGTTGCCATGTGGAAGCGGCAAGTTTCGTCTATCCCCTTTCATTTATGGACATGTAAGCCGCATTCTTTCTCGTCTGGTGATTCCCACCACCATCTTCCGGCTCGGATGTCTTCTTCGGGTTTGATGGGTCTTGTGCATGGTTCACAGCCGATGCTTGTGTAGCCTTTATCATAAAGTGTATTGTAGGGCACATTGTTTTTCTTAGCATAGTCCCAGACTTGCTCATTGGACCAGTCGGCTAACGGGTTTACCTTAACTATGTTTCCGTGCGCTTCATCAATTTC
>Ga0315314_1000463_pt1 | contig 44813 bp, 41 predicted proteins | sample TDP9_MG_FD_203631 | JGI IMG/M metagenome (GOLD analysis project Ga0315314, IMG submission 203631) | Freshwater sediment microbial communities from Lake Towuti, South Sulawesi, Indonesia - TDP9 | ecosystem: Environmental > Aquatic > Freshwater > Lake > Sediment | place: Indonesia: South Sulawesi... | reverse complement strand
CAGGCTTCAAAGTCTACTTGCTTGACAAATCGCCTAGTATTGGGGGCACAATGGCGCAGTTAGACAAAACTTTTCCAACTAACGACTGCTCAATGTGCATCCTTGCCCCAAAGCTTGTAGGCGCTGGAAGACACCCAAACATACAGCTCATCACTCACGGAGACATACAGAAAGTCAGTGGCGAAGCAGGCAACTTTGAGGTTACAATATCGAGAAGAGCCAGATACGTGAACGAAGAAAAATGCAACGGATGCGGAGTTTGCGCTCAACATTGCCCAATAGAAGTCCCTAACGAATTTGATGAGAAAGTCGGTCTTCGCAAGGCAATATACGTTCCATTTCCACAAGCTGTGCCACTGAAATACTCCATTGATGAAGAAAACTGCATAAAATGCGAACTATGCCAAAACGTATGCAGAGCAGGAGCCGTTGATTTCAATCAGAAACCTGAAACGATCAATCTTAATGTTGGCGCGATAATTTTGGCGACGGGTTTTGAAGAGTTTGACGCTCGTTTGAAAAGTAGTTATGGTTATGGTCGTTACCCGAACGTAGTGTCTAGCATCGAGTTTGAACGAATTCTAAGCGCGTCCGGACCCTTCGGCGGAAAAATAGTTTGTCCGTCAGATGGGCGTGTGCCCCGAAAAATAGCGTTCGTCCAATGTGTGGGTTCAAGAGATGACCAAGTTGGAAACAATTATTGCTCCTCTGCATGCTGCATGTACGCAATTAAAGAAGCTGTAATAGCTAGGGAGCACAACCCGAATCTTCAGTGTACCATCTTCTTTATGGATATTCGTGCCTATGGAAAAGAGTTTGATGAATATTATGAACGGGCGACAAAGGAATATGGAGTCAGGTTTGTTAGGTCAAGAGTTTCCAACGTTGAAGAAAAGCCTGAGACACGAAATCTCATTGTAAGGCATGTGGTAGAAGAGAAGCCGACAGATGAGGAATTCGACTTAGTAGTCTTGTCGGTTGGAATGAAGCCGCCGAAAAACGCTGAAGAATTGGCGAAAGTGTTTGGCATTGAGTTGAACAAGTACAACTTTTGTGCTACAGAAACCTTTTCGCCAGTGGAAACCTCCCATCCAGGAATATACGTGTGCGGCGCCTTTGCCTCTCCGAAAGATATTCCGGAAAGTGTTGCTCAAGCGAGCGGCGCAGCCGCCAAGGCTGGGGGTATCATAGCCTCGGAGAGGGGAAAACTCACTGTTGCGAAAGAGTATCCGCCTGAGAGAGACATTTCAGGTGAGGAACCTCGCATTGGTGTGTTTGTGTGCCACTGCGGCATAAACATAGGCGGCGTAGTAAACGTTCCAGAAGTGGTTGAATACGTTAAGAAGCTGCACAACGTCGTTTATGCTGAACACAACCTTTACACGTGCTCCCAGGATACTCAGAAGGGCATCCGTGAAAGAATAAAGGAACATAACCTAAACCGGGTGATAGTGGCTTCATGCACCCCACGAACACACGAGCCACTTTTCAGAGAGACCGTTCGAGAGGCTGGATTAAACATCTACCTCTTTGAAATGGCAAACATCAGGGACCAGTGCTCATGGGTGCACATGCACGAACCCAGAGAAGCAACAGAGAAAGCAAAAGACTTGGTTAGAGCTGCTGTCGCTAAGGCTCGTTTGTTGAAGCCTTTGCCAAAACCCATGATAAAAGTTGTTCCCAAGGGACTAGTCATTGGCGGAGGTCTATCGGGAATGGTTGCTTCATTAGAGTTGGCGAAGCAAGGCTTCGAGGTTCACTTGGTGGAGAAGGACAAAGAACTTGGCGGATACGCTCGCAAAATCTACTATCTACTTGGGTCTGAAGACCCACAGGAACGGCTGAAATCGATTATTAAAGAGGTTATGGAAAACGACAAGATTCACGTTTACTTGAACTCAGAGATAAGCGACACCAGAGGCTATGTTGGAAATTTCAAAACGACGCTGAACAACAACGGTGTGAAGAAGGAGATTGAGCATGGCATTGTCATAGTAGCAACCGGAGCGGTCGAGTACAAGCCAACAGAGTATTTGTACGGAACCGACGAAAGAGTGCTAACACAACACGAGTTAGAAGAGAAGCTCGCCAAAGGCGAATTCGACGCGAAAATGGTTGTGATGATACAGTGCGTTGGTTCAAGAAACCAGGAGCGCCCCAACTGCTCTCGCATATGCTGCAGTCAAGCGGTCAAAAACGCCCTCAAAATCAAAGAACTCAGTCCAGACACCGATGTCTACGTTTTGTACAAGGACATGCGAACCTTCGGATTTAGGGAAGATTATTACCGTGAAGCAGCCGACAAAGGAGTAATATTCATACGCTACGACGATGAAAACAAGCCTGAAGTCATCAAAGAAAACGGGAAAATCAGAGTCACGGCTTGGGACCCCGTTCTAAAGACATGGATTCCAATAGAGCCTGACCTTCTGGTTCTGAGCGTAGCTACGATTCCGAACCCTGATAACAAACGCATAGGAAGCATGTTAAAAGTTCCCCTTTCCAAAGGTGGGTTCTTCCTTGAGGCACACATGAAGCTTCGACCAGTTGACTTCGCAACAGATGGTGTATTCCTCTGCGGACTTGCGCATTGGCCCAAGTTTATTGAAGAGAGTATCTCACAAGCATGTGCAGCAGCCGCAAGAGCGGCCACAATTCTGTCTAACAACGTGTTAGAAACGGAGGGAATAATAGCTAACGTCGATGAGAACCTATGTGGCGGTTGCGGGACCTGCGTGAAACTGTGTCCATACAGTGCCATAGAGAAAGATAAGAACGGCATCGCTAGGATCAATGAAGTCGTCTGCAAGGGATGTGGTCTCTGTGCGGCGAGCTGCCCTGAAAGGGCAATTGCTATGCGACATTTTACTGACGAACAGATTACTGCTCAAGTTCTCGCTGCTTTGGGGGGCGAAATCGCTTGAGTTTCAAGCCAAAAATAGTTGGATTTTTGTGCAATTGGTGCTCTTACGCGGGTGCTGATTTAGCAGGTGTCAGCAGGATTAGCTACCCAACCAACATACGGATAATACGGTTAATGTGTAGTGGGAGGGTTGACCCAGTTTTTGTTTTGGAAACACTTACTAACGGTGCAGACGGCGTCATGGTGATGGGCTGTCATCCAGGCGACTGCCACTACGTAGAGGGAAATCTTCACACTGAGCGCAAGATTAAGATGTTGAAGAAACTAATCGCGCGGACTGGTTTAGAACCTGAGCGCCTACGCCTCGAATGGGTTTCCGCCGCAGAAGGTGAGCGATTTGCTGAACTGGTCAGAGAATTTACCAACCAGATAAAGGCTTTGGGGCAGTCTCCCTTGGCTGGGGAAAAACCTGACCCTGGCATATTAGAAAACATACTGGCGGTCAAGTCGGTGGTGGAAGACTTTAGACTACGAGTGTTAGTGGGGAGAGAGAAAGAACTGATCGAAAAGGGAAACGTGTATGGCGAGAAGACGGCTCAAGAGGAGTTTGATAAGACGATGAATGAAGCTATACAAGCTGAGTATGTGCGTAACAAAATCTATTTTGCGGTGAGGAAAGAGCCTCAATCGGTTAAGGAGCTGTCTAAGCACTTAAATTTAGACCCTAAGACGGTGTTACGCCACATCGTGGTTTTGAGGCGAAGAGGCATGGTAACAGTAGATCAGGTTAAGGGAACCACTCCCATATATGCCGCGTTGGAGGCGGGAAGATGAAAGAGAAGATAGGCGCCGTCTTGGTTGTCGGAGGCGGAATCGCTGGGATACAAGCCTCCCTCGACCTAGCCGACTCAGGATTTAAAGTCTACCTACTCGATGAGTCACCCACAATAGGAGGCGTCATGGCGCAGCTGGACAAGACCTTCCCCACCAACGACTGCGCCATGTGCATCCTTGCGCCAAAGTTAGTGGGAGCCGGCAGACACCCTAACACCCACCTCATCACCAATGCGGAGATAAAGAGGGCGGATGGTGAGGCTGGCAATTTTGAGGTCACCATTACGAGAAGAGCCAGATACGTGAACGGGGAGAAGTGCACAGGCTGTGGTGTTTGCGCTCAGAAATGTCCGGTTGAAGCCATAGACGAGTTTAATCAAGGTTTGGGCGATAGGGGCGCTATATTTGTTAAATATCCACAAGCGGTGCCGCTTAACTATATGATTGATCGGGAGAAGTGCATCGGATGCGGCACATGCCAAGAAGTGTGCAAAGCAGGCGCAGTTATGTACGATGACAAGGAAGAGGAAGCCGTGCTAAGCGTTGGTTCAATCATATTGGCTCCTGGCTTCGAGGAGTTTGACCCTAGCCTAAAAAGCGAGTATGGTTATGGTCGATACCCAAACGTGGTGTCCAGCATCGAATTTGAGCGCATTTTGAGCGCTTCCGGACCATATGGTGGAATGGTCCTACGCCCATCTGACGGCGAGGTTCCACGAAAAATCGCGTTCATCCAGTGTGTGGGTTCACGTGACGCTCAACTAGGAAACAATTATTGCTCCTCTGCATGCTGCATGTACGGCATCAAGGAGGCAGTTATAGCCAAGGAGCACACTCTAGGTGTTCAGTGCACCATTTTCTTCATGGACGTACGAGCCTTCGGCAAAGAGTTTGACGCCTACTACAGTCGAGCCCAGGATGAATATGGGGTTAAGTTTATCCGATCCCGAGTATCCCGTGTCGAAGAAGTTCCAGGGTCAAGAAATCTTATAGTAAGGTATGTGGTGGAAGAGGAGCCAATGGATGAGGAGTTTGACCTCGTAGTTTTGTCAGTGGGGATGCAACCTCCCAAACACAGCAAAGAATTAGCCAAATCTCTCGGCATCCAACTGAACAAGTACAACTTCTGTTACACGACAACCTTCTCGCCGATCGAAACCTCTAGGCCGGGAATCTATGTTTGCGGCGCCTTTGCTGCTCCTAAGGATATTCCGGAGAGCGTGGCTCAGGCGAGTGGCGCTGCGGCGAAGGCGGCTAGCGTAATTGCCTCCGAAAGAGGGAAGCTTACGGCGGTGAAGGAATATCCACCAGAGGTAGACGTGTCTCGTGAGGAGTCTCGCATCGGCGTGTTTGTTTGCCACTGTGGCATCAACATCGGCGGAGTCGTTAAGGTGCCAAAGGTAGTGGAGTACGTTAAAACTCTACCCAACGTCGTCTATGCAGAGCATAACCTCTACACCTGTTCACAAGATACGCAGAAGCGAATACGAGAGAAGATAAAGGAGTTCAACCTTAATCGTGTGGTCGTAGCTTCGTGCACGCCTAGGACCCATGAGCCCCTTTTCAGAGAGACCGTTCGAGAGGCCGGGCTGAACATTTACCTATTTGAGATGGCAAACATCCGAGACCAATGCTCATGGGTTCATATGCATGAACCTAGAGAAGCAACAGAAAAAGCCAAGGATTTGGTTAGGGCGGCAGTTGCTAAAGCCAGATTATTGAACACTTTGCCAAAGCCCATGATCAATGTAACGCCAGTTGGACTCATAATAGGCGGTGGACTCGCAGGAATGACCGCTGCAATAGAGCTGGCTAGGCAAGGCTTCGAAGTTCACTTAGTTGAGAAAGAAGAAGAGCTTGGAGGATACTTGCGCAACATCCATTACATGCTTGGGTCTGAAGATCCACAAGAAAAGCTAAAGTTAATAATCAAAGAAGCATCGGAGAATGAAAAGATTCATGTTCACTTGAACACTGAAGTCGAGAACATTAAAGGATATATCGGCAACTTCAAAACTACACTAAATGGAAATAGTGAAAAGAAAGAAATTGACCACGGAATTGTTATAGTTGCAACAGGAGCCGTTGAATACAAGCCCAAAGAATACCTCTATGGAAAAGATGACCGAGTTCTTACACAACATGAGCTAGAAGAGAAACTTGCTAAAGAACATTTTAAGGCTAAAACTGTTGCCATGATCCAATGCGTCGGGTCTAGAAACGAAGAACGTCCAAATTGTTCAAGAATTTGCTGTGCACAAGCTGTCAAGAATGCTTTGAAGATTAAGGAGTTAAGCCCTGAAACCGATGTCTATGTTCTCTATAAAGATGTTAGGACTTATGGGTTTAAAGAAGACTATTATCGTGATGCGGCAAGTAAAGGTGTCTTATTCATACGCTATGACGATGAAACCAAGCCAGAGGTTTCCCAAGAAAACGGACACTTGCAAGTGTCATTTTTTGAGCCAGTTTTCAAAGAATGGATCCAGATCGAACCAGATTTGCTAGTATTAAGCGCTGCAACTATTCCAAATCCAGACAACAAACGTATAGCAGAAATGTTGAAAGTTCCCTTGACTCATGAAGGCTTCTTCTTGGAGGCTCACATGAAACTGCGCCCAGTTGACTTTGCAACAGACGGCGTATTCCTATGTGGAATGGCACACTCGCCAAAATTCATCGACGAAAGTATAGCACAAGCATGCGCCTCTGCCGCCAGAGCTGCAACGGTCCTATCAAAGAAAGCGTTGGAAATGGAAGGCACAATAGCTAATGTAAACGAGGACCTGTGCGGTGGATGCAGAATATGCGAGGCGCTCTGTGAGTACGGTGCTATTGAGATGAAAGAGGATTCAGGAAAACTTAGATCTCACGTTATAGAGGCTTTGTGCAAGGGCTGTGGCGTCTGCGGTTCCGCTTGTCCCACAGGCGCTATTAACATGGGGCATTTTACTGACAATCAGATTCTAGCTCAGGTTAGGGCTGCGTTAAGGGAGGAAGCGAGGCATGACTGAAGCATTTGAGCCTAGAATCGTGGGTTTCCTTTGCAACTGGTGTGCGTATGCAGGCGCTGACTTGGCAGGCGTTAGTCGCATTCAGTATCCGCCGAACTTGAGGATAGTTAGAATCATGTGTAGTGGAAGAATAGACCCTGTCTTCATTTTGGAAGCCCTAAGGAATGGAGCAGATGGAGTATTAGTTGCAGGCTGTCACCTTCCTTATGATTGTCACTATATTTCAGGCAACTTTAAAGCCCAACGCAGAGTCACGATTTTAAAGAAATTGTTGGAACAGTTTGGCGTAGAGCCAGACCGTTTAAAGATTGAATGGGTCTCTGCATCAGAAGGCGACAGATTCGCAACGGTTATTAGAGACACAGTAAATGAGATTAAGAAACTTGGACCAAGCCCGTTAAGGAATGGAGGTCAAACATAATGTCAGAAAAAGAAAAAGAGCCAGAAAAAAAGACTGCGCAGCGAACAGTGCTGAAATCAACCGAAATGGATAGTAAATTCAAGTATGAAGTGAGCAAGATTCCAGGCGCAGAAAGAATAATGCTATGCTTCCAATGTGGAACATGCACAGCTGATTGCCCTGTTGCTAGATTCAGCGAAACATATAGACCAAGACAAATAATGAGAATGACACAGCTTGGGCTAAAGAACAGGGTTCTCTCTAGCGATGTCATTTGGCTTTGCGCCGCCTGCTTCACATGCGTTGACCACTGTCCACAAGATGTGGAAATCGCCGCTGTTCTCAGGGCGCTGAGAAACTTAGCGGTTGAAGAAGGCTACATGCCCTCAGTTTTCAAGGAATTAGCCTCAAGCGTTCAATTAACAGGTCTTGCCTACAGGATTCCGGAACTTCGCTTAAAGAAAAGAGAAGAAGTTGGACTGCCACCTTTACCTAAAGTCAACATAGCCGATGTAGCTAAATTGTTTGAAGCTGTAGGCTTTTTCAAAAAGATAGAAGGGAGGAAATCATAGAATGGCAGAGCAAAAATATCTACTCTTCCTCGGCTGTTCGATACCATACCGAGTTTCAGCTTACGAGATTTCCACTAGAAAAGTCGCTGAAAAACTTGGGCTTCAGTTAGTTGACATGCCTGACTACAACTGTTGCGGTCTCCCACTTGACCCTGTAGATCATGACTTAATGCTCACGTTAGCAGCAAGAAATCTGTGCATTGCAGAAAAACAAGGCTTCAACATAATGACTCTATGTCCAGGATGCGCAGGAACCTTGCGCAAAGTAAACAAGATGCTGAAAGAAGACAAACAGATGCGAGAGAAAGTTAATGGATACTTGAAACAGATAGGCTATGAGTTTAAAGGAACAGTTCAAGTCAAGCATCTAGTTCAAGTATTGGCAGAAGATGTTGGCTTCGAAAGAATCAAGAATGCAGTTCAAAAACCACTTTCAAAACTAAGCGTCGCCGAACACAATGGATGTCACGTTTTGCGTCCAACCAAATACATTGGCTTTGATGACCCTGAAAATCCAGTAATGCTAAAAAGGCTCATTGAGGCTACAGGTGCCAAATGCTTAGATTACATGGACGAAACAGAATGTTGTGGTGCACCAATTGTGGGAGTAAATGACCAGATTCCTCTTCAGCTGGCAAGGGAAAAACTTGGTCATATCAAAGAAGTGGGAGCCCAAATGATGATTACAGTTTGCCCTTTCTGTCACATGATGTTTGATACAAACCAGCTGCGCATAGAACGCACTTTCAACGAAACCTATGGCATTCCAGTGCTTCACTATTCGCAGTTGTTAGGTTTAGCTATGGGCTTCACTCCAGAAGAACTTGCATTAAAAGAATTGAGAGTTGATGCATCAAAACTTGTGAATGGGCTGTAACCAATGGGAAAGCTAAAATTTGCTTTCTACTGGGCAGCAAGCTGCGGAGGCTGCGAAATTGCAGTTCTTGACATAAATGAGAAGATTCTGGACGTTGTAGCCCTCGCAGATGTAGTGTTTTGGCCTGTAGCAATGGACATAAAGTATAAGGATGTTGAAGCCATGCCCGATAAGAGCATAGACGTCTGCTTCTTCAACGGCGCAATTAGAACCGAAGAAAACGAGTATATGGCGAAACTGCTGCGACAAAAGTCTAAGGTTTTAGTTGCGTTTGGCTCTTGTGCTCACGAAGGCTGCATTCCAGGCTTGGCAAACGTTGCAAATAAGAAAGAAGTTTTTGAAAGAGCGTATTTGCAGTCGCCGTCAACTAATAATCCAAATCACGTAACGCCTAAGACATCGTTCAAGGTTGCTGAAGGAGAACTAACCTTACCAGAATTCTATGATACCGTTAAAACTTTGAACCAAACAGTTGACGTAGACTATTACTTGCCAGGTTGCCCTCCACCAGTCAAACTCATAGCAAACGCAGTTGAGGCAATCGCAAAGAATGAGCTTCCTCCAAAAGGTTCGGTTTTGGCTCCAGAAAAATCTCTCTGTGATGAATGTCCCAGAAAGAAGGAAAGTAAGAAGATATCTAAGATTTATCGGGTTTATGAGAAGATTCCAGAGCCAGAGAAATGCCTCTTAGAGCAAGGAATAATTTGCATGGGACCTGCAACACGTGCTGGATGCGAAGGACAATGTATCAAGGCTGATATGCCGTGCACCGGATGTGGAGGTCCATGTCCAAATGAGACAGAGCAGGGAGCCGCCATGATAAGTGCGTTGACATCTATTCTCGGAGTGGCTGAGGAAAAAGAAAGAGAGTACGACGTTGAAAAACTGATTAGCCAAATTAAAGACCCATTGGGCACCTTCTACAGATACTCTCTGCCCGCTTCTATTCTTAGAAGGAGAGTAATGAAATGAAAACAATAAGCATAGAACCAGTTACTAGACTGGAAGGTCATGGAAAAATCGAAATATTCCTAAACGACCAAGGAAATGTAGAAAATGCTTACCTGCAAGTTCCAGAATTGAGAGGTTTTGAGAGATTCTGTGAGGGAAGAAAGGCAGAAGATTTGCCACAAATCACTACAAGGATATGCGGTGTCTGCCCAGTTGCACATCATTTTGCCTCAACAAAGGCACTAGACGCTGCCTTTCATGTTGACCCTCCGCCGGCGGCTAAGAAGCTTAGGGAACTTATGTACAGCGGCTACTACACTTACGACCATATACTGCACTTCTACTTCTTGGGCGGTCCAGACTTTGTGGTAGGTCCAGATGCGCCGCCAGCTGAGAGAAACATTCTTGGTGTGATAAAGAAAGTAGGCTTGGACATTGCGAAAGAAGTGATTAAGCATAGAGCTTATGGACAAAAGATTACAGCGATACTTGGTGGAAAGGCTACGCACCCAGTCTGCGGTTTGCCCGGAGGAATTTCAAGGCCGCTAGGCGAAGAGGATAGAAAAGAAATCGAAACTATGGCAAAGTCTTGTATCGAGTTTGCCAAGTTTTCGTTGAAGCTATTTGACGACGTAGTCTTGAAGAATAAGAAGTATGTTGACTTGATTTTAAGCGATGCTTTCACTCATAAGACATATTATATGGGGTTAGTTGACAAGGACAACAAAGTCAACTTTTACGATGGCAAAGTAAGAGTGGTTGACCCAAAAGGCAAAGAATTCCTCAAATTTGGTCCACAAGAATACTTGGACAATGTTGAGGAGCATGTGGAAGAATGGACATACGTCAAACTGCCCTACCTCAAAAAGGTTGGATGGAAAGGCTTAGTTGACGGTCCAGAAAGCGGCATCTACCGAGTCGGACCACTTGCAAGATTAAACGCAGCAGATGGTATGGCGACGCCACTGGCACATGAAGAATACAAGCGAATGTATGAAACATTAGGCGGCAAGCCAGTGCATTCCACTTTGGCGTTTCACTGGGCAAGACTGATAGAACTGTTGTATGCGACTGAACGAACGCTTGAACTAAGTCAAGACCCTGAGATTACAAGCAAAGAAGTTAGGAATCCAGTGGGTGAACCAGGCGAAGGTGTGGGAATAGTTGAGGCTGCTAGAGGCACACTGATACATCATTATCAGCTTGACGAAGAGGCATTAGTTAAGAAGGTTAACTTGATAGTTGCCACGACTAATAATGCTCCAGCCATCTGCCTGTCAATAAGAGATGCAGCGAAAGGCTTGATAAAGGGCGGAAACGTGAACGAAGGCCTATTGAACATGGTTGAGATGGCTTTCAGAGCCTACGACCCATGCTTCGCATGTGCCACACACTTTGCGATAGGGCAGATGCCTTTAGAAGTCAACATTTACGACCAAGACAAAAAGCTACTAAGAACATTGAAGAGGTAAAAACTCAGCTCACAAGTGAAGAAGAAGAACAAAAAATAATTTAACCGAGAAAACTTCCGACTTTGCGAAAAATAGTTTAACTCAAGACCCAGAATTCATAAACCCTAACTCTGAAACTCAAGAATGCTTCTAGATGGCATGGACAGCACAATCACGGAGTTTTTGAATGCTCAGAAAAGAGGCACTCAGAAAACGTATAAGTCATTGTTGAAACTAAAATCAATGCGTGTGAAGAACATAAATGGGTATATAAGGCATGGTATGAAAATAGATTCAAAGAATAACTTCCCTTCCTCTCAAAATTCTTGTGAGAAAAGGCACTCTGGAGAAAGCCGTGTGTGGATATAAATAAATATAAATAAGCAACATGGACATTATCTATTCATGCGACTTAGGTCATATTTGAAAGCAATGGAAAGATTAGACAGTCATACGCCGAACTGTCCAAAATGTAACGGCAAAAGTAGAAAATCTGCAATCATTAAGGGAATAACCCAATACAAATGCAGAGTATGCGGTCATGTGTTTCCACTATGCGAACGAGAAACAACAATAATTAAAGGTCAGGAAAGACGGTAGAAATGATAGGCAGATTGATACTGTTAGCGGGCGGAGTTGGTTTACTTATGTTTGGGCTCATGGTATTTGGTAATATCCAAGGAGCTGCTCCCAAGCCTGATGATTTCTGGTCTGTCACTGGATGGCAAAATGCTCAGAATGCCTATATTTTAAGCAAGATGGCAGAGTTGCTTGGGAGTGTCGCAGCAATGCTGATAGGTTTAATATTTATATGGGGAGCAACATTAGGTTCACTTGGTAGTGCTGTAGATATGTGGTTTATTAGACCTATTAGTGGTGCTATTAATGCTGCGAGAGCAAACACTAAAAGAAGTGAGGTGACCCATCTGGATGAATATGAAGCTGAGAGGAGAGGGGGACAAAAATGTCCTAATTGTGGTTCGTATGATACATATTATGTAGAGACAGTTGGAGTAGACACAGCTCAATTCAAATGTAATCGGTGTAGCTCATATTTCCTTAAAGACTAATTTTGAGCGTTATTAGTAATAATATTCAGTTTATAATATAGCATTTAGTTCTATAGAACTCTTTTCCATACGTCTTTTTATATTTGTTTGTCTGCCACATAGTTTGGAGACTGAAACCGATGTTTAAACAAAAAAAGCAGAAACACGGAAAAAGTCTCGGTAAAAATAATTTTAATCTGCCACAACAGTAGAGAGAGCAAGCCACCACATTTTAAGAGAAGCTTAAATCGCATCTTACCGATTATATTTAGGTTTATGAGAAGAAAGAGTGGGGAAAATGGTAGTCTTCGCGGAAGTGGGATAGAAAAGATACTGCGAAAATGGTTTGCAGACGCCAAAAAAGTTGTGTTAGCAGGCATTGGGAATTCTTTTCGAAAAGATGATTTTGTTGGAGTGAAAATAGTCAAGAACTTGGAAAAGAAAGTTTCTCAGAACATTCTCTTAGTGCAATGTGAAACTGTCCCAGAAAGCTTCATTGAACCTATCATAGAGTTTGAGCCAACTCACATCCTACTCATTGACGCTAGCCTTCTTGGTCTACAACCAGGGTCGATTAAACTCATTCCAGCAAATAAAATGTCATCTCAAGTTCCAGTGTTGACTCATGCCCTTCCGCTTCGACTATTCTGCGAATACCTTACCGAAACAACACACGCAGAAATTGCCCTTCTCGCAATACAACCGAAAGAAACAGATTTCGGCGAAGGCTTAACACCCGAAATGAAGAAAACTGCAGAGTACTTGACTAACCTGTTACTGAAGATTCTTCCGAGTTAAGAAAAAAGGAAGAAAAGTGCTTCTAGCCTATTTCTTAGGTTGTTCCTTCATTGCTTCTTGGAATAGCTTCTTTACCGCTGTAATTCTCGCCTTCTGCGCTAGAGTGTCTGATGTCACAAAGTCTAAGGCTTCTTCTGGGCACCATGCAACACATTGCGGTTTCTCCTTGTCTTTGCATAGGTCGCATAGGAACACTTTCTTAGTCTCTGGATGCAATGTTATAGCGCCATAGTCGCAGGCTTCGATGCACCAGCCGCATCCGTTGCATTTGTCTTCGTCAACCATTATCACACCGTTTTCTTCAGACGCTTTTAAAGCGTCTCTTGGGCATGCGGCAACGCATGGTGGGTCTTCACAGAGTCTGCATGTCACAGACAGATTAACGAGTGGATGCAACCGCACAACTCGAATTCTTGATTTCAATGGGTTGTATAGTTTTTCTTTTTCAAAGGAGCATGCGTATTCGCAGACTGCACAGCCAACGCATTTTTCAGGGTCGGCGGAAACGAACTTTCTTTTGGAAACTGCCGCCATTTGTTTTCGCCTCCATTGTCTTTCCTATTTCTTTTTAGTTGGTTTCTCAAGTTTCGGTTTTACAATATAGTCCAAGTCTTCAAGTCCTATTTCGTTCAGTTTCTCTATTGTAGGAACGCCTTCTTTTGTCCATCCGCGTGTTTCATAATAATCGTCTAGCAATAGGTCGAGTTCTGCTTGGGTCACATGAGCTCCTTTTGAAACGCCTTCATCAGGTATTGGCACATTCATAACTTTTGGTGGCAGATGGTCATCCTTTCTTGTGAAACCTTCTCGAATGTTAATTAAGCGTCCCAAATTGTTTATTCTTTCACCGGTCTTCTGAAGCTCTTGAGGTGACATTTCAATGCCAGTGTCCAACGTGTAGTATTTTGCAAGGTCTCCGAAGGCGTCAGGATAAACGCCTCTAGAAAACTTGCAGACAATCATTGAGTCAATAATTGTGTAGAGGTCTTCAATCTCTCTGACTAGTTTTCCTCTTCCCTTCTCAGCTTTAAACCGATTAACGCTTCCTTTCACATCAGGCGCGTAAGCTCCATGCCTATTGTGGTCAGCTCCTCTGAATGAAATAGCATATCCTAACGCTGCAGTTTTCAATCCTCTAATGTCGTAGCCTGTCATTTCAACGCCTTTAATGTGGTTAGCGAATTTTTCTGCACCTTTTCCAATTTTCTCTGCCGCTCTCTTAACGCCTTCTGCCATTATATTGCCTATCCCTTCACGAGTACCCATCTTTTTCAGCATTTCCAATACTGCCTCGTGATTCCTGAACTTGAGGTCCAAGCCGTCTGAGTCTTTCTTTGTGAGAATTCCATGTTCATAGCAGTCCATTGCAAAACCAATAACACCTCCTGCGGATAACGTATCCAATCCATAAAAGTTGCACAGTTCCACAGCCTTTATGATAGCATCAAGGCGATCCACACCACAGTTTGGTCCCAAAGCCCAAAGAGACTCATACTCCATGCGCGTAGCAGTCCCCTTATACGGACCCTCTGGAACCACGGCGATGTGTTCGCAACGCATGGCACAGGAAGAGCATCCAATGATTTTGGCGACGAAGCGTTCGTTTAGGTATTCGCCACTAACCTTTTCGGCACCATCAAATGTTCCTCTGGTAAAGTTGTTTACTGGAAGGACTCCAAGAGAGTTCAGGACAAGAACGTTCTCAGGAGTTCCTAAAGTCTTATATTTTCTTGTGGCTGGGCCTTTCATTCTTTCATGAAGTAACTTTACAAATTCTTTAAACTCTTCTGGCTTTGCCACTTTCACATCCTTTGTCCCACGCACAGCAACTGCTTTAAGATTCTTCGAGCCCATCACTGCGCCCATGCCGGTTCTTCCAGCGGCTCTTGTTCTGTCGTTAATGATACATGCAAAGCGGACTAGTTTTTCGCCAGCTGGGCCAATTGAGGCTACGCGAATGTAGTAATCGCCCAATTCTTTTCTTATCGCCTCTTCTGTCTGTTCAGGCGACTTACCCCACAGGCCTTTTGCATCCATTAACTGGACGGAGTCATCGTCAATCCACAGGTAAACTGGCTTCTCTGCTTTACCCTTAATGATAACTGCATCATATCCCGTTCTCTTCATTTCACTGCCAAAAAAGCCGTGAGCTTTTGATTCGCCTATTCCTCCAGATTCAGGCGACTTTGAGATAACAGCGTACCCGTTTCCAGCTGTAGGCCCCATAGTCCCGCTGAGAGGGCCTGTGATAAAAATCAGTGGATTTTCTGGGCTAAAAGCATCTATTCCAGGCTTTGAGTGGTCGAGGAATAAGCGCATTCCAAGACCGATGCCGCCAATGTATTTTTTCTCCAAATCTTCTTTTAATGGTTCAGTTTCAGTTTTTCCAGTTGACAAGTCTACATGAAGTATTCGTCCAGCATAACCCAATGTTTAATCCTCCTTTTTAGATGACATTCTGATTGCTTTAAAGATGAATATCAGTAAGGAAAGATAGATATTAATTTATTTGTTGTAAGGATAGCCAATATCTATTTGAAATCTTTTGGGGAAATGCTTTTTGAAAGATATGATTCTGATGGTGCAAAGTATCATTGCGATAATCACTGTCGCGGATGCTGTTATGGTAGTTATTTTTTGCAGTCGGGAAATGGATAAATATCGACTTTCCTGTTATATGCATAAGAGAGAGTAGCGCTATGAAGGTTAAAGTTCACTACTTGGGATACATAAAGAATATGCTTGAGAAAAAAGATGAGGAACTTGACATTAGAGACGGCGCTTCACTTTCAGAATTACTTAACAAACTTGCTGGGTTATATGGGCAACCTTTCAAGAAAGAAGTTTTTGAACCTGGATTAAAAGATCTTAGGACTGGATTTGTCGTAACAGTAAACGGTATTCTGATGGATCAACTCAACGGCGTGCAAACTAGACTAAAAGAAGGCGACAACATAATTTTGATGTCACTTATGAGTGGTGGCTGATTAACAAAATTCAGCCCAATAGACTAGCGCAAAGGTTATAGTTCTACATCATTTCTAATTCAGTTAGGTTTGGTGAAAAGAATTGAAACATCGAATTGAATCTCTAAAACATCTTTTTGAGACAGAAAAACTAGACGGATACCTTGTAGCCAAAGAAGTTAATCTTGTATATTTTACCAACTATTTGAGTGAAGAAGCAAAGCTTCTAGTCCCACGTGATGGTGAAAGCGTTCTCTACGTTGATGGGCGCTTTTACGAAGAAGCAAAAGAGAAAGTCAAAAGCTGCAAAGTTGAACTAGTAAAGAAGAAAGCAGCCTTAGACGAAGCGGTCCAAAGTCAGATGAAAGACCTCAAGCTTAAGCACGTAGGCTTCGACTCTCTCGATGTTGCCGTCTACTTAAACTTCTCAAAAGCCTTAGGCAATACCGAGCTTATACCAAGGAATGAAATAGTCATGCAGCTTCGCAAAGTAAAGGACAAGCAAGAAATAGAATGCATTCGGAATGCTGCTGAATTAACAAGTGGAGGAATGAAAGCAGCCATAGAGTCGGTTAGACCTAGCTTAAGGGAGTATGAGGTTGCAGCAGAAGCAGAGTATAAAATGCGAAAATCTGGTTCTGGAATGCTGGCTTTTGACACAATAGTTGCTGGCGGTTTCCACTCTGCTTTTCCACATGCTAGAAGCACAGACTATAAGATTAAGGAAGGCGATTTGGTGGTCATCGACCTAGGAGCATCTTTTCAACATTATAGAGCAGATATGACAAGAACTGTTGTAGCTGGGAAACCCTCGTCTAAGCAAAAGAAGGTTTATAAAATTGTGAAAGATGCACAGGAGAAGGCATTTCAAAGCGTTAAGGCGGAAGTCAACTGCAAGGATGTTGACGCGATTGCAAGAAAACACATTGAAAAGGAAGGTTACGCTGAATATTTTGTTCATGGCTTAGGTCATGGTGTTGGATTAGAAGTTCACGAAATGCCTACTTTGAACTCTGAAAGCAAGGATGTTTTGGAATCTGGGAATGTTGTGACTGTGGAGCCTGGAATTTACATGGTTGGCTTTGGTGGAGTTAGGATAGAAGATACAGTGTTAGTAAGGGAGAATAAGGGAGAAAAACTCACTAAAGCATCTTACACGTTAAAGGTTGAATAGTCTTATATTTCATAAAGATAATTATTGGATACAAAATCGTGGAAGGTGAAAAAATATGGTTAAGAAAGGTGCAAGATATAAATGTGAAGAATGCGGCGTTGTAATGGTCGTTGACGAAGCGTGTGACTGTGTTCCATGCGACTTGATATGTTGTGGGGCCCCGATGAAGGAAGTGAAACCGAAAGCCAAGAAGTAAACTGCCTCATAGCATATTTCTAGCTCGACCTTCCTATTTTTTCTTGTATATGAACAATTAAACCTATATCCTTACATGGATGAAGATTGACACGTGAGGTGATTTTATGGAAGAAAGCGCATGGCGACCACCTGAATGGATGTATCGCAGTGGAAAAAGACCTACAACCGACGACGCTTACTTCGAGAACATGACACATGTAATATTTCAAGCTGGTTTAGGCTGGAAGATGATTACAGAGAAGTGGCCGAATTTCAAAAGGGCTTTTGCAAACGGTTTGAAAGTGTTGGTCCATCATCTGACGCATATTCTTGTATAGTATAGAAGAGAATGTTAGGCATTCATAGTGACTTTGGCTTCTTTATGAATATAGCAGTTAAGGCGAAACATACAATGACGCCGACTGACGCAAAGATAAAGGACAATTGAGGGCTTACTTGCTCATAAATGAAACCGCCAAGCATACTCGCTGGAACAATAAACGCATTCCATGCAACTGTGAAGACAGCATAGACTCTTCCTCTTCTTTCTTTTGGAACCAAATCTGCCTCTAAGGCGCTGTATGTTGGGTCGTAGAAAGACCATATGAAATAACTTACTGCCCATAACATTAAGACTTGAGTGAACATGCCGCATCGAATGAATAGTAGATATGTAAAAACGTCCAACGCTGTTGTTGCCAAAAGAACCTTTCTTCTGCCAAACTTGTCAAGCATTCTACCGACTAAAAGCGTTTTTGAGCCTATGCTTATCGCACTGCCTACAGCGATTATTATGCCCCATTCAGTAGACGTCAAACCAATTACATCTTCTGCATAGACAATCCAGTATGGTTCTACTAAGCCATATTCGAATGCCCACAGAATGTATGAAACTGTTAATGCGAGTGCTGAGTGTGGCATCCACCGCCATGCCTGCAAGTGCTCTTTAAATGAGTCTTTTATTAGTTTGCCTACTTTCTTGAAGTTGCGTTGACTGTCCTTCTTCTGTGGTGTGCATGAGATAGTTTCCTGAAGCAGTGACAATCTGAGCATGCCTGCAATTATGCCAGAGGCAGCTAAGCCTATGTAAGCCAATCTCATCGTTGCCAAAATGCCTTGTGTGTCGATAAGGTAGCCGCCTATAGAAGGCATTATCGCCCATGGTAGAAAGCTTAGACAACTGTACAGCGAGTATGCTGTGCCTCTTTTCTGTTCGCTTATGGAATCTGCTAATATCGCCCAAAATGCAGGTTCGAAAATCCAGCAAATGTTAGCTACGATAACCGTTATAGATAGAATTTGCCAATTTGGTGCAAACGCAATTAGGAATTGGCTTAAGCCAAGAATAAGAGTCATTGTTCCAACTAGTTTTTTTCTACCGTACAAGTCTGCTAAATGACCGCCGATTATGGCTACAATAACGAAAGAGGCGCTGCCTAATGCTGTAACTAAACCTATTATTATTTCTGTTCCGCCTAATCCAAACACGTATAGTGAAAAATAGGTGTTACAGATGCTTGTCGGGATACCCCATAGAGTTGATGTAAGTGTTAGCACTAGGAAATTGCGGCTCATGAATCCGAATCGTGGTTTGTCTTCCTTCGTAGCCAATGCTTATGCCTTCGTATTTCACTTTTTGCTTAGTACTTAGTGCAATTGGGCGACACATCTAAATCGTCATTTAGGAGAGCTTTTCTTCTTTAAAAAACTAATCATTATTTACTGCATTATTGTATTATACTTGAGAGCAGTTTGAGCCCATGAAGAAATAATCGTGTTTCAGGGCAAAATCTGTTGGAGAATAAAACTCGTATGTATTGGAGAAGGATAGAATGCGACCGCGAGTCATTCGGGGACCCTTAGCTTTCTTGGCATATGCGTTAGTCATATTGCTTGTTTGGTTATTGTTTTGTTTTTTCATCTTTTGGCCAATTCTAAATCTGTTTGATGTACCAATAACGCAGGTTTACGCCATAACGATTCTTGTATACATCTTTCTAATGGTGGTTATCGTCTTCACTGCGGTAAAGGGAAGGTGGGAAGATGGTGCTCTCGAAAGGCTACCTGTAAAAGAGGTTATCGAAGGAGTTGCTAAGATTTGTCCTCATTGTGGAACTCTGGCTTCTCGAGATTCAGTCAAATGTCCAAAATGTGGTAATCTGCTAGAACCCAAAACCAAACAGACAGAAAGTAGTAGTGGGCCCGAATAAATGCTTGCTTTCGTTTAGATCTATCATGCATGCATGCGGACAGTCTAACCCACTCTTATCCATAGTAAGAAAGAAGCCGTCTTAAGAACAAAACGTGAATTTTGAATATCTTTCGAGGAAAGCTGAGGCTTAATTCTTACGCTTGGTATTATCATCTTCCCAGAAAGACAGCCAGTACCTTAACGATTTAATTACCTGTTCTAAGTAGGACTGAACATTGCGCCCATATTCTCCTCTACCTACCTTCTTCTTAAGTATATGCAGGTCCTTTGCCGGCTCATCTTCGCATGTTTGTAAGTATTTCTTCAAGAAGGGAATTTTCTTGTCAAGCTCAACTCTTTGTAAGGCTGCTGCAATGGGATTATTTTCTAAAGTGTTTGGATACTCTGTAATAAGGGTGACCATGTGATTGAGCACTTCTTCATCCCCAAGAATCTCTAAATCAAGACTGAGCAGATATTCCTTGAATCCTTCCAGTGTTATGGGAAGAAAACCCCTCCAGCCAGCTGGCTTAATAAGGTCTAATTGTAATTTTTTTCCCAGAATATTCACGAAGCTGAGACCATATAAATCACCATTTATACTACCATCCTGTATCTCCCAAGCAAAATAATGTTCATACCACAGTCCCGAGAAATCAGCTGGAAACGCCCCTAAAGACTTGAGAATGATCATTAGAAGTTCTTTGTCTCCCCGCACTTCATGTTTTTCTATTATTGATTTGATAGCTCGATAAATTAAATCTCGACTAGGTCTAGACCAAGAATAAGATACAGATTCCGCATCATATTTCTTGTCTTCAATCAGTCTGTAATAAACGCGTATGATCTCCTTACAACCTTCATAATCTCCATGGTCAATCAAAGCCTCTTCTAAAACATAGACACTCTTCATTTCTGGATCACATCGCCACGTACTCCGAGAGGCCTCAGCCTCAACATAACCTGGCAGGTGGCTACGATACTCTTTAAGAAGCATCATCCTGAGAGCTTCGTTTGCTCTCGCGCTCCTGATGTTGGAGATAGCCCGAATTGCCGTTAACGGTGAAGAATTTGCATATTCTACGAGAGGTTCTAACGCGAGGTCATCGCCGAATTTACCCAGTTCTTCTGCTGCCTTCTCTTTTTTCTCGAGATATATGGGCTTACCATGCTCACGTGCTGGCGTTGGAGCTAGTGGTGGTTTATACAACGGAATCTCAAAGACGCCATGGTCATAATTTCCTCCGAGGTCCTTCGCCCGCTGCGAGATGGAAATGAAAACCTCGCGTGGCATACTTTTTCCCCAATCCTTCCGCTTAACGTAGACCCTATCCCCCTCCTGACTGAAACTGAAGAACCTCGCGGCATCGCGGCCAAGCATCTCCTTAACTTCATTCAGGGTTCCAGGTTTGGAGGTCTTCATAATAAGCAAAGATGCTAAGGCTTCTGCTGCCTTTTTTCCTAAATCCACATCTTTACAACTAAGTAGCCTAATTAAACCGTCAACATCCCTCTCTCTCATCATCTTTGCAATATTTGGCTCAAATAAACCAAACATGCCCATATCTGCACACCATTGTCGATCGAAGAGCATTATCTGTGCGAGTCATCCAATATTAGCCATAGAAAGTGAAAGATTTAAACGTTCTCACAAAACAAAAACTATGCAAAAACATAGCAAGATTTAGGCAGACTCTGCCAAAAGCAAGCCCAAAAATAACTCTAATTGACAAAAAGTAATGGTGGGCCCGAAGGGATTTGAACCCTCGACCAACAGGTCTCTCATCTAGGGCTGATTATGAGCCTGTCGCTCTAAACCGTGCTGAGCTACGGGCCCTTTTCTTCAACTAATATTCTAAGTTTTATCCGCTGTTATTAAACTATTTTTGCGTTTCTAAAACTTCGTTCGCATGCTTGAGTCTAACTGATGTCAATTCGCCTAACATTGCAACTTGCTCCGTAGATAAGTAATTGCCAACCGAAGAATCAAAAAGAATACTAGCAGAAGATTCAAACTCCTGACTTTCCGCCCACAAGACAATCGTAATAGGCACTAAAGGTAAGGAATAAAGCTTGACAGAATAATCTCCATATCCTGCTTTGGAGCCGCCTAAAAGTTTTGCAGCGTCAATAAGCCTCTCAGGCTTTGACCCGAAAATCTTCTGAATCGAATTTACTGCTCGCCTAGAAAAAGCGTTGTAATAAGCGTATCCTCCAGGTAACTGTCTAAAAGATACCAGTTTCAGGGTTTCCGGAATAGGCTTCGCATCTGCATAGCCTGAAAGAATGCAATAGAGGCTGGGCGCAATTGCTGTAAATGGTTGATTCTTTAGCTCATCAAACACCGAGCCATCTTCAAGAGAAAAACCTAACCGTAAAAACCTTAAAAAAGATGAATCGGCAAAGCCAAGTCTTCCTCTTAACCCAGTAATCTTAGTCTTACAGTGTATCCAAGTCCATAAGTCGCCTTCAAAACTTTTGGTTGTCACGATGCTTCCTCTATTTGGTCTCTACTAGTATCTAGTTCCCTTATAAAATCCTAGAAGCAGTGTGATGAGTGCATTCTATTGATGATGAAGATGATGATGAAACAAAAATGTTTTAGGATAGAATACCTCACTTTCATGGGGTTAAAAATGGGCTTTTTGGACAGACTGCGTGGCAAGGATAAAGGCACATTAACCATAATTCCAGAACTGCAAGCATTAAAATCCAAAATAGCGAAAATACCAGAAGATTATCCAGTTTATGCACTCGTCATGGGTCCAGGAGCAAGCACAGCAAGACAGCAAATTCCTACAATTTGTCAAGTCATCGACGACGCTATAAAAGCTTTGCAAACCGGATTAGATATCCATAATAGACCAATTACAAAGCTTCAGATAGCCGCAGGTCTAAAACGCCTAATATACCAGACTAGGGAACCAGCATTCATAGGTCTAGTTTCAACAGTAATTGACTTTAACGGAATCGAGGAATTAAAGAGATGCATGAACGAATTAGATAAAACAGCTGATAAGATTAGATAAGCATCAAGAATATATTTTCAACATAAAGAAAGATCGCGACAGAATAACTGTTAGAAGATTTAAACTTTAAACCCCTCCTCCTCCTGATAACGACGCTCCTAACAACGACGACGAGGTGGTATCAAGTTAATCAACGATGACGATGGGGGAAGATGGGGTGAAAAAGGATGGTCTTAGCTTTTCCTTTTCGCACCACAATTCGTGCAGGAAGTAGAGGTTTCAGGAATTAGAACCGCACAATAATCACACTGTACCATAACTACATCTTTGGTTAGTTTTTCTTCTTGTCTTAAAATCATATCCTTAAATGATTCTAGCTCCTTTTCTCCGATATGCTTTAAACGAAACCTGTACTCCATTTTTTCGTCTGTAATTGAAATATACTTTTTAATCAGACCACCCATAGAAATTCCTTTTAACGTTTTTAGGAATATCTCGAACAAAGCGTGGTAAGATTTACCAAATATACCTCTTTGCTCAAACCATATTAGTCTTCGATTCGTGAGAACCAGAACGCCTTTAATAGGCTTTGACTTTTCTTTTTCTCTATATCTTCTTCCTCTATGACCACCAACAGTAAATATTTGAAAATCTCCGTCCATAGTTTTATATGGTTTTTTGAAATAGCCTTCCCATGAATGAACTACATGTTCTCCTTCTTTCAGTATTATCGCTTTCTGCCAGCTCATTCCATTCACTATATTCGTAGTCTTTAGTTTCCAAAAATAATGTTTATGAATTTGAAAAAACGATTATGTGTAAGCTATTTCACTTTACGGTAGAACCAACCGCTAGTTTTGCCTCTCTGTCTTATAATACTAGCTCTACGTTCCAAGCTTACTCGACCACTAGGTTTAGGTCTTAAACTACATTGGGCTTTGTTCTCTTCCAAGTTAGGGCATTTAGCCTTGACACAAAAGCTCATCTTGATAAATCTAGGATAGACCCTTCTTCTACATCTTTCAACAGTACAGATACTAGGCACGCATTCCTTATCCTTTACAAGCCTTTGAGCAAGTTCTAACCTTTTCTTTTGAGCCTTCGTAAGGACATATTCTCGCCTAGAACACGTATCGTTTAAGCAGGTCTTATTGGAACAAGGTAAGCTTTTAGACCTTTTTGTAGGTGCAAATATCTCCACGTCTTCAGACAATATAGTCAACCCTTCTTTTATGGGCTAATCTCGTTCTTTCATAGAACATCATCGCTATTGAATGATGTACGTAATCTTCAGAATCGATGACCAACGTCTTTGCTTGTTGTATCTTTCTGTCCATTTTCTTAAGATTCTTAACAGAACTATCACCAAGTTCGTTTTCTATAAGGGAATCCTTGATAGCTCTCTTGGGTTTGTGTTTTTTCTTTTCAGGGCTTCTAACCATAATCATTCCTCATCTAAGCCTATATCGAATTATAGAAATGAGAATTGTATCGGGCATCATCCGACGTTTTTGTACCACTTGTACCATCTTAGATACTCAAAGCAACCTTCGTTAATCCCGTTGGGAATATACTTGAAAAGCTTTGGCGGGGGGATTTGCTCATTCTTTCGGTTTACTCTCTCTGTAATAAAGCCTTGAAACCGCATTTTCACGAACTTCTTGTCAACAATCCCGTCTTTGAAGGCGTTATCTATGTGTAGCATTATCTCTTGCCACGGTAAGCGTTCTCCAAAGATTACAGCGAAATTATAGAGCCTTCTTCCGTAGAGGTCTAGTTGTAGGCTATTGCTAGTCTTCATTATTAAAACACTACCAAGACGGAAGCGTTTAGCGTATTCTTTAGCCCACATTAAGACTTCTGCTGGACGTTTTAGGTCTGCATCAATCATCAAATAGTCGGAAAATGTAGCTCCAAATACCACATTACCCTCATGGGTATGTTTTGACATTTTGTACACCTCTAATCGAATGGAGTAGGATAGTCCATCCGAACGTCATAGTCTAAGAGCCTTCTTATACGCACCCAAGGAACACTGAATAGTTCGTGGAAGCTAGAAAATGTTTCACGCCTCTTATGGTATGGTAAAGACTTTTCATACTTTATTTTGCTACACGTATGCGTTACCAGTCTGTATAGGAGCTTATGGCTAACCCTATCGCTAATCCTTACTTGGAACTCAAAGCCCTTTACTTGTCCTGTTAAAGACTTGAACCTTCCATAGAATCTAGCGTATCGTCTTTTCCTTCTTGGTAAGTGTCTTTTCCTAAATCTATAAAGCCTATCTCCGAGAGACATCCTCATCACCTCTTTTTTTAGTCTTTTTTGGATTTCTTCTACCGAATAGAGGAATATTCTCGTACATCAAATCAACATCGTCTTCGTTAGTAACTCCGACTTCCAATGGCATTGGTTTAAAAGGTGGTCTAGCTTTTTTCTGTGCCAACAACCTTCTCATCTCTGCTAGTTCTTCTTTTAACTTCACCAATGTAAGTTCCTTCTTCCATCATGTTCCAAGTCACCTTAGAATATAGTTAGTTAGAGAATTAGACCGAAGTCGATACTATATATAGGGAAGGCTTCAGACCCTCTCCTGAGGGTATATAGTATCTAGTTCCCTCTAATTCTCTAACCAGCGTCTAAAACCCCCCTTTGCATTGCTCTCTTCTTATAGTATGTTATGGTTGAGTAGTAGTTCGGTTTCTTCCCTAGCAAGTGGCAAATGTCGGGGTAGTTACGTCCCTCTTTGAGAAACCCTACTACTCTTGGTTCATCTGGAACAAATGGGTCTATGTTGTATCGTCTAAGCATTCGCACCAGCATTATGTCATCTTCGCTGATATAGTTCCTATCGTTAATCCTAGCGTTCTCTCTTACTATTGCTTTGACTATATCGAGACATTCAGGTGTACTTCTAACCCCTAGTATTGCATAGTCCCTTGCGTAAGCTAACAGCTCGTCCTCGTACTCTCCAAAATTCTGTATTGTTCTGTTATTATGTTCCGTTATCAGTACCTTAGCATGTAGTTTCTTGGTTCTATCATAGTTCCTTTTACACTGAAGATTGTATTTCTCTTTCATCCAAGCATGTACTATGAACATTCTGTCTCCAAGCGTTGTTTCAAATATCTCGTTTTTGTGGCGTGTGTAAGAAGGCGTTGCAAGATTGATTATCAATGAGACCTTTCCTATTAATTTGAATCTCTGAACATTGTCGGAGTATGGGTATTCTTTCTCAGTCAACAGAACTGATATAGCACTTAACCATCTGTCTCTAGACCTCTTCCCCAGTGACTTGAACAACAAATTCCCATCGTTTACAAGCAAGCACTTTCCGTCAAAATCCGTTCCGTAATCATTCTTCAGACCATGTATCGTTGTCTCTCCGCCAACATAGATATACATGCTATCGTCGAACATACTCTTAGCTAGTTTCATTGTCTGTGTTTTCCATTCCCTAGAACGAGCCTCATGTAGAACTGATAGTCTGGGGTAATTTGAACCTGCAGAATGTATCGCTAGAACCTTCAAAAGACCTATTGGGGCAATACGTTGCCCAATTCGTTTGTTAAAATAATCAAAAATCTTCTCTGAAAGGGGGCTATCTTCAAACACTCATTTCGCACCGCCCCTTTTAGTGGATTTACGTCTGTTCAAATCATGTCTAAGTCGGTATCGTGCTATCTCTCTTGTTTTGTGGTCTCTGATGATTTTTGGGTTTTTGCAGAACTTTATGTAAGCTAGAAGTTCAATTGGTATTTTGATATGCCCTTCAGACCTCTCGATGGACTCGATGCTTAATCCTAATTCTCTTAGTGGAACATCTTCGATTCCGTCGAGTTCTTCAATAGCCGATTTTAGCTTAGCTTTAACCATCGTCTTATTTCTCCTTTATTTTTAACGTAGTATAACGTAGTACTACATTATATATAAGCTTTTCTATAAAAGAAGCCTAATTTAGGCTCATTTTCGGAAAAGGCTGAATCTTACCCCTTCGATACCTTTATATAATAGTCTTTTCGGCTGATATTCTAGGTTAAATTAAGGAGATAAGGATGAAATGAGGTTTAAATCGCTAAAAATCAAACTAGATGGCTTCGGTTCTTTTTTTGGGAGAGAAAAAGGTTGCTTTGTAGTTAGAGATAAGAATGGAAAGGTTAAGAAATATCCTCTATTTGAAAATGAGGTTGGAGAGGTACAGATTAAGACAGGTAATCTAGTATCTTCAGGAGCTTTATCTACTTGTGGTTTTTGGGGTATAGACCTTTTGGTGCTAACACAAAGAGGGAATCCAGTAGCCGTTCTAAAAAGCCTTAGTGATGATAGCCACGTTAAGACGAGGGTTTGTCAATACGAAGCCCATAAGAGTAGAAAGATTGAGATTGCTAGGAAGTTTATTTTGGCGAAACTAGAAGGACAGAACCAAGTATTAGAGAAGTATGGTTTCGAGAAACATGATTCTTCTGTACTTGAAAGGATAGAGAGTATTGATAGAGAAAGAAATCTGTTGACGTATGAAGGTGGTCGCTCAAGATATTATTTCCTAAGAATCTTTAAACTATTTAACGAAGAATTAAGACCACAATATAGATGGTCTTTCAAAGCTTATGATGGTCTGAATAACCTTCTTAACTTAGCCTACGAAATATTGAGATGGAAAGTCCATATAGCCCTACTAAAGGCTAAACTAGAACCGTATTTAGGATTCCTACATAGCCTACAATGGGGCAAACCTTCTCTAGTATGCGACTTTCAAGAAATATACCGTTATCTAATAGATGATTTCGCTATCCGATATTGTAGAGGGCTAAGGAAGAAAGACTTCCTATTGAAAACCGAACATCACTCTATCACTAGAAAGGGTGAAAGAGAGTATTTGAACAATTTTAAGACCGATGATTTTGTTAGAAGGCTTAACGTATATTTTGAGAGTGAAGTTAAGATACCAAGAATTAGAGTAGGGAGTAAACAAGAGATTGAAACACTGATTAACGAAGAGGCTCTCCTATTCGCCAAGTATCTAAGGAATGAAAGACTTTCTTGGAATCCTAGAATCGTGTCGCTTTAGCTAAAGAAATGAATATTCGTTGCACTAGCTTTTAAACACTATCCACAATGGCACTGAACCCATCCTTTTTCACCCCATCTTCCCCCATCGTCATCGTTGATTAACTTGATACCACCTCGTCGTCGTTGTTAGGAGCGTCGTTATCAGGAGGAGGAGGGGTTTAAACTTTAAATATTGCAGAAATTGGTTAACATACAGCGCCGCCGTAGCTCAGCTCGGTAGAGCGGCTGACTAAGCATCTTAACCATTGCTTAGGCTGAAGCTGTTAACCAGTCGGTCGTCGGTCCGAGTCCGAAAACAGCGAACAAGCGTCCTGTTTGACTAAACCGGCGGCGCCAAAACCCTTATTCAGATTCTGTCCTTGCTAAAAGCAAAAAAATGCCGAAAGCAACCAAAGCCAAACCAGCAATCATGAAAACGAATGAGTAGTTGGCAACTTGCCCATCGCTTGCAGGCGGATTAGTATAGGTGAAGTAAACAAGCAACGCACCAACGAGGATAGTCAATAGTCCAAAGAATTTCTCTGCAACGGTCAAGCTCATAGGCACTTGTTTACTCATCGCTGCCACCTTGGTATGTAGACTTCAGAGGAATATTTCATGCTCATTTATTAAACTAGCGATACTCAACCTGTCTCCTTCAATTTTGCAGGTAAATACTTGTCAACAATATATGTTAAACCATAACGGCTAAACGCCTCTTGCTCCGCCTTCTTCCCAATCTTTAAAAACTGCTTAATCTCCCTCTGCCATAATACTCCTTCATAACGTGTGTCCTTCTGCAACTCCAACAAACGTTTAACGTCTATCTGAGTTAACTCATCGCTTGGCAACTTGTAATCTACGATGTCAGTAGCCCAAACGCCACTCCACTTGGCGTCTGGGGTGGTTAAATCTCGCAAGTGTGCAGCATTAGCTGAGCCAGAAATAATAACCATCGCTATGTGCATACCCCATGGGTCGCCATCAGTGAAAATGTAAACAGGCAACTCTAACTCTTTATTCAGTCTGTGAATGAATTGCCTAGTCGCACGTGGTGCTTGTCCAGCCGTTAGGATAAGTAGAGCATTATATTTCCTGTGAACTTCCTCTTCGATAAATCTGGTGAATAACCCACCCTTTTCAATTGCTATCACAATATCTGCGGTTGTCTTAACAAATTCTGCAGAGGTCAACGCTGGACCAATCATAACACCGTCAGGATGAGACGTAAGATTGTATTGTTTCCCCTCATAACCAGGAACAGTATATTCAATGGTTAAGTCGCCGAAAATAGCTGAACGCTCTTCAGGAAATACATTAAAATCCTCGCGAGCATAGCCTACAACTGTTTCAAGATCAGTTATAATAGCGTTTGATTCCGGTTGATCCTTGAATGCAACGTCATAAGCCTGAGCAGAATAGTAAACATCTCGCAGAGTAGAAGTCTTTCGATTCTGCGAAAGTTCATCAGCAAAGTAAGCAGCCCAAACCAATTGAGAAAAAGGCTTAATATGGCGAATATTTCTGGCACTTCTGCGCACACTTTTCTCACCTAAAACATATTGCCGAATTTCTGGATTATAGAAAATGTTCTCTATTGATCTACTAGGCATCTTGACCCATGGAAAATTACCCTGATTCATCTGATCATAAAGCTTTTTTCCAAAATCTGTCAAATTTGCCAAGACTTCTTTCTTTTTTCCAGTTACTGAAGTTTCAGTCTCCTTCTTCTTCAAACTTTTTCACACTCCTTAACAAGGCTTCAATATTTGGCTCCTTTTCTTCTTTGGCCAGTTCTGTAGAGAATTTGGCTATTTTTGGTAAATATTTGGAAAAAACACTTAGTCGCTTTCTCTCTTTTTCAACATGCTCTCGCCTACCTAGAAAGAGCTGTAATTGACGAGCGACTTCACGGATTCCATTCAAAACTTCGCTTTTCACTTCTGGTCTATCTGCGATAAATTCTTTCCCAACTGTTTTGTATGGAACTTTTGTGCTGCAGACATGGACCAATATGGCGATAGGCATGCTAGGCGAAACTCTGTATCTTCGCCAATTAATTTCTTTTATGACTTTTATTGAGACATCGCTTGCTTCATCATACAATAATGGAATACGGTTAGCAAAACGGTATACTGTGATTTCTTCTCTGACAGGTATGTTTCCACCATAAGCGATGGCTGTTTCAACAACGAATGGATGACCAGAATATGCAGAAGGCTTACGTTGACAAACCGCAATGAATTCTGGATTTAGCTCCTTCAAAATTCCAGCCTTCAATAGATCTTCACCTAAAGGAGACAGGCAACTCGCATCTGGAGGAAGAAAACCATTAAATCTCTTCATCATCTGCACAAGCTTTACAATTTCCTGAGGCTTCAACTTCTTTGGATCCTTTGCCATATCAATTTCAGCAAACTCTAAGAAATGGTGCGAAATGATTTCGCCTACTCTGTGGAAGTGAGTGCGCATGAAGTCTAGCATGTTTCTACAGTTTGTGACCTGAATAATACGTTGAATGGTTTCCACATCTACTCCATACGGGTGTGGAAGCGTCTCTTTAGGGGGCAATGGTACCTTGGTAATGACACGATTAAATTTGTATAACCTTCCTTTTGGGTCAACGAAAGTGATGTTAGCATAGGGATTAAACAAAGCTGTCTGCTTCAGATACTCCAGAATCTTTGGCATAGCCCTAAAGTAGTCTCCTTCCAAAGAGAATTCGACTATGGTCCCGCGCCACTGTTCCTTGTTGATTCGTATTTTGCGGTCTAAAATTATAGGTCGATTTCTCTGAATGTCAATGTTGAGCTTGTAGCGGTAAACCTTTGATGAGCCTGTGCTTGACGTAATTTGAACAGGTTTATGAGTTGTTATCTGTCCATAGAGAATTGCCATCTTTCCGCCTAAACCGAATGTTCCTCGAGCCTGCTTCAACTTATATTTCGAGCCGAACAGAACTTGACCAAAAGCTGAAGGTATGTGACGTGGAGGAACACCTGATCCGTTGTCTTCTATCCTTAGCTCGTAAGTACTGACCTCTTGTTTCTCTTGGTTTCCTTGGTTAACTTGATTTTCTGGATTTTCTTCGCCATCGTAAGACAACCGAACATAAATTTCTGATGGAACACATAACATATCAGAGGCGTCAAGAGAATTTTCCACAAGTTCTCTTATAGAAGAAAAAATTGCTTTCGCTGGGCTTGTGAAGCCAGCTATATCTCGGTTGCGGTAGAAGAAGTCGGCGGGACTTATCTCTTCGAAGGTTGCCACCGACGGGTGCCTCCTTTCAACTATGATATCAAACGTAAAATATTCGGCTTTCTTCACTTTTCCAATTTTTCGTATGGAGTTTCCCATAATTCCAGTTTCTTTTTCTTTAATTCTCTTCTTTTTTTATGCAAGAATCTGTAAACAGTGCTGTGTTGACTTCCTTTGATTAGCATTGAAATAGCTTCTCTTGCAACCTCAATTTGATCTGTGGTGCCAATTATTGAGATTGTGTATCCATAAACAGAGACGTAGGTTTCGGTCAATTCTTCTATAATTTTCCTTGTTTTCCCACCCTTTCCAATGACTCTTCCTTCCAATCTTTTTATGTCGGAAAGCGATCTTCCTACAATTTCTCGCAAGTCTATAACCTCTAACACATTGTCCTCGTCTTCAAACAGCCTAAAAGCACGTTCGGGCGAAAAACCTCTGCCAATAGCCGTAACAACTTCTCGAGCTCTAAAAAGAATAGTTGGGTCCTGCTCAATGGCATCTCGTGTTATAGTCACATCGCCTGCTTCGCTGTCTACTTGAAGTGACACTGAAAGCCTCTTCTCCACGATTTCTTTAATGCGTCCATCGAGGCCTATCAGCACTCCTACACGTTCTCGCGGAATTTTCACAAAAACACTTGGTTTAGCCATTGACAATTCTCCTGTACATTTTGTCTACTGACAATACTTTTACCTTAAGGTTATGGAAATATTTAAATAAATTTTCCAAATCTCTTCTCAGAAACTGACTTGCCATAGGATGCGTAATAAGAACTGCTTGTGCAAAATCAAAAAGCACTGGTTTACTCTTCCATAGCATAACATTGTATTCGCTTAGGTCAGCATGGACAAGTCCAGCTTTCTGGTATAATTTTTCTACATACGTCAGCAATTGCTGATAGAGTTTTTTCGGATTTTTTGGAAAAGATTCCTTCAAAAGAGGGGCACTAACTCCATTTTCTCCGATAAACTCCATTATAAGCACATTATGACTTATGGCGATTGGTTTGGGCACTCTAACGTTTACTTCATGAGCCCTTTGCAGGTTCTTGAATTCTTTTTGAGCCCATGTGTAGATAAGTGAACGCGTATCTCTTTTGACATGGGCGAATCTTGGGTCGCCTTCAATGTAGGAAAGCATGCCTTTTTTAAATTCTGCAGAAACCGTTAGATAAATTTTAATTGCCAACTCGTTTCCTTCAGAGTCTTTTCCCCAGTATATTCGCGCTTCTTTTCCAGCGTTGACTACACCAAAGATGCTATCAATTGTTCCTTTGTTCAAAAAGTCATAAATTGTCATGAGTGTGGAGCGGTCAAAAACTTCCTCCAAGACTGCTCTTTCAGATGAGCGGTCTTTGATTAGCATCTTATCTCTTTTTTCTACTTCCTTGAGATGGTGTTCTAGGCGTTTTCTTTTCTCTTTGTAGTGTCTTCTTTTTTTAAGCATGGTTACTCGCTATGTCACATTCATGTCGTTGAGGTTTAAAAGTGGTTTGGTGAGAACGCGTAGGGAAGGTTTTTTATTCTCCAAGCCAATGGACGTATACTTTCCGAATCACGATCTATGCACTTGCATAAGCAATATTCGTAAAACCCCTTAAAATGTCATGTTAAATAGTTGCAAGCATTTGGGAAGCTGCATGCATGCATTTCCAATAGACATATTGCCAGAATGGGGGAAAATAATCGCTCGTATGATACCTCTAACATGGGGAATCGATGCAACGAGGAGGGCTCTTCTTCTAGGCGCTGGAATTTCCGACACTTCTCTGCTCATAGCAATCGGCATATTAAGCACACTTACGGTGATTCTTCTCCCCATTGGAGCATTACTTTTCTCAAAGTTGGAAAAGGCTGCTAAAAAAACTGGCGCATTAGGAACATACTAGTTTTATGTCAAGCGGCATAGCGTCGTTATCTGAAGATTTTCCTTCTCTTGCCTTCCTTCGAAAAACACCTTTGCCTCCTCATTTAATAGTGAGGTAACCATTTTTTCTCAGCGTGTCAGCTTGACTCCTTGTATAACGCCAAGTAATGTCGCCTCGTTTGTCAGATTGAAAATCCCATGGAGAGACGAGAACCACGTCTCCTTCTCTGATCCATACCCTTCTTTTCATTTTGCCTCGTATCCGACATAGGCGTTCATTGCCGTCTTGGCATTTTACTAAAACTCTGTCAAAGCCCAATAGTTTTATGGCTACGCCAAGCACATCGTTGGCGGATGGTAACACCATGTCACTAATTTCTTCTTCGCTGAGGACTTTCTTCTTGCCCAAATAGCCACCTCAATAACTACTTTCGCTACAGAAGCAGCGAATCTTCCTTAAAAATATGTTCGTGGTCCAGAGGAAATGAAACATAAAAAAGAAGAGGGTATGAGTTTGCTTATGTTATCATGGTTTTCCAAAGTTTCTTGCAACGATGTAGATGTCGACCATGTCAACTAAGTTGTCGCCGTCTATGTCAGCGTCTAGGTTCCATCTTGGATAGCTTGGATAAGACCCAAAAGCTAGCGCTACCAAGTAGATGTCGACCATGTCAGCTCGATCGTCACCGTTCACATCGCCTATCATTTTGATTTTTACTAGGCCGCCTGTGAGGGTGTTGTCTGCTAAGTGAGATTCGAATGGGACTGATGACGCTTCTGCCCATATTGTGTAGTTCATCCTCGGTGTTAAGCTTTCGGTATCCCAACTGAACGTTAGTGTTATGTTTGTTCCTTGGGTCAAACCATAGACTGTTTGAGTTCCTATTAGACTGGTGTTGTAGTATACAGTGACGTTGAAGGTTTCAGGAATCTCGCCTTCATTTCTGATGGTGACATTGATGCTGATGACGCGTCCGATGTATGTCTGGTATGTAGATGGGGTTACGTTAACTACAGCTACGTCACGAGTCAAGACACATATCATTCTCCATGTTGAGTCGGTTAGACCGTCGGTATCTGTGATTGTTAATGTTGCGTTGTATATATTGCCAGTAGCATATACGTGAGTTATAATGGGATCAGATGTAGCTGTAATGTTTCCGTCACCGAAGTCCCATTGATAGCTGATGATTATTCCTCCGTCGGGAGTTGAACCTAAAGCGTTGAAAGTTACGGTTTCCCCAGGCTTGGGCGATGAAGGAAGGTAAGTAAAACTAGCAAATGGACGTTTCACTATTTTTACGACGCCATCATTGTAAGTATTGTCAGCGGTATCGATTTCGTTTGGAACCTCGCTTGCCTCTGCAGACATTCTGTATTCGTGAGGTACTACCCCAGTGGTGTTCCATGTGAAGGTTAAGGTTATGTTTTCGCCAGGAGCTAGGTCGATAACGGTTATTGTTCCAATGATATATTTTCCAGGTGGTGGTGGGGGCGGAGGAACACCTGAGCTTATTGCATAATACCCATCAAATTTATACGCCTGAATCGATCCCGAGTAGCTCCACAAATAGGTATCGACGTTGTTTATACCCAGAATGCAAGATAGTGTCTGCCCTTCGTTTGGAAGCATCTTAATTTCAAATTCTATAGCACATAGTTTCTTTGGAGCTGCGACGGGTATGTCACCGAAAAGTGTGTCACCGACCTTAAGCCCTCCCTTCCCTGGGCCCCAATGGTAGTACATTGGGTTTCCTGTAAGGCCTCCGAGTTCATTGTAGAATACGTATTGTGGATCCCAGTTTCTTCCGCCAAAGTTGTCGTTTGGCCAAGCGCGAACTGTCCATCCATGAGTGACTTTGCCCCATACATGTGTAACGTTAATTAGGTCGTCGTTGAAAGTTATGTAGACTTGCCACATCATGAGATCGAAGGGATCTGAGCTATTCACCCACACCGTCACATTAAATCTGTACCCTACGCTAACCGAACTTGTATAGAATGTGTAGTTTGATGGGTCTAAGTAGATTCTGGTTGAATTCAAGGAAGACGCGTAGGCAGTTACGTTAAAGCTTTCGGAGGCTTCCCCTTCATTTACTGCTGTGACGTTTATATTCATGGGTTCTCCAAGTGTTACTTCATTGGGAGAAGGTTCAACATCGATTATGGCTACGTCATGTTTAACTGGAGGAATTGCTAGCCAGTCTATCATGTTGTTGGCAAGGCGTAAATTGTCTGCTTGACCGATGGCATAATTCCATAATGTGCCTTCGTCGGCGAAGCCTATGACTTTTCCGCTTGGTTGCTCTGACACGGCTAGCATGATGTTGTGTGCGGGATCCCTTACTAAGTCTTGAGCCACTCCAGTTACATACATGATGGCGATTGGCGCATCTAAATATACAGACGCCACCCCAGTGGTTACCGGGTGTGGCGTAATGTCTGTTGTGATTCCGCTCGTTCCACCGCTTGTCCATGTAATACCTGCGAAACTCGTTAAATCAGTGTAAATGCTTGGATAATCGTCTCCTATGACGAGGAGTCCACCGCCATCGAATACAAAGTTCTGGATTGTCGAAAGTTCATCTACAGTGTACGAATAGTAGGCTTGTGGAATAACGAACACATCGTATCTCTCCAATACGGATGATGTGATTGGACCACTAGTGTGAGTTTCAACTACATAACCTCTGTCGGTTAGACTTGTTACCCATGTGGTGTAGTAAGTGATGCTGTCTGTTCCGTGAGTCTGGTCAAACAAAACATACCTGATTAGCTTAACGCTAACGATCTTCGTTACAATGTTGTTTTTGGTGTTCACTTCGCCGGGTACTGGTGGAGCATAGGCTGTTATGTTGCATAGTGACTCCATTGCTGGAGTCCATAGATAACTGATAGTGTAGGATTCGCTTACTAGCAGTTCTGGAATTGTTGTAGAGTTGACCGCTGTGCCGTTGATTAACAGATATAGTTCCACGTTAGTTTCATTGTTGAGTCCTCGGTTTCGAACCGTTGCATTTAGTAGCACGGAATCGCTAGGGTTAAGCCTTAGCGGTGCATCTAAAGATACGGCAAGTTCATGTTCATATCGGATTGGAATTGCTAGCCAGTCTATCATATTGTTGGCGAGGCGCAAATTGTCTGCTTGACCGATGGCGTAATCCCATAATGTGCCTTCGTCAGCGAAGCCTATGACTTTTCCGCTTGGTTGCTCTGACACGGCTAGCATGATGTTGTGTGCCGGGTCTCTGACCAGGTCTTGAGCCGCTCCAGCTACATACATGACGGCGATTGGCGCATCTAGATATATAGATGTCACTCCGGAGGTTACTGGGTGTGGTGTAATGTCTGTCGTGATTCCGCTCCATCCACCACTTGCCCATGTGATACCTGCGAAACTCGTTAAATCAGTGTAAATGCTTGGATTATCATCTCCTATGACGAGTAGTCCACCCCCATTGAACACAAAATCACGTATTGCTGAAAGTTCATCTGCAGTGTACGAATAGTAGGCTTGTGGAATAACGAACACGTCATGCCCCTCTAGTACAATTGGCGTAATAGGACCAGCGGTGTAGGTTTCAACCACGTAACCTCTGTCAGTCAGACTTGTTACCCAAGTGTTGTAGTAAGTGATGCTGTCTGTTCCGTGAGTCTGGTCAAACAAAACATACTTCGTTGGCCTAACGCTGACAATCTTCGTTGCAACATTGTTTGCTGTGAACTTTTCGGCTGGTACAGGTAGCGCATATGCTGTAATGTTATATGTTCCCTCGACTGGAGTCCAAAGATGGTCAAGCGTATAAGAGGCTTCAGTTAATAGCTCTGGAATTAGTTCAGAATCTACCATGGCACCGTTAATTATCAGGTCCAGCTCTATGTTTGATTCGTTGCTTAATCCACGGTTTCGGACAGTTGCATTCAGCAAAACCGAGTCACCGGGCTTAAGAAACGTTGGAGCATCTAGAGTTACTGTGATCTCGTGCTCTGGCTTGATACCAACCCAGTTGAATATGTTTAGCATTAGTTGCGTGTTATCAGCCATTCCGAGCCTATCGTTGTCCATTATGTTACTATCAGATGCAACTACCACTTCGCCAGCTTCTGTTGCTGACAGGAAAGCATAGAGATCAGATGTCCATGCCAAGATTGTTGAAGGTGGCGTAGCTGAAATTTCCCTCACCAAATCGATATAGATAGAACCCACCCCTTGTGTAATAGGATGGCTAACAATATTTGTGGTAGTTCCGTAGCCGCCAGCTGCCCCAGTCATTTGTACGCCATATGGAGTCATCAATGTATTCATTGTTGGTGGATAACCTCCGTCCGGTATGACAATCAGCGCACCGCCAGATGCAACCCAGTTTTGGATATCCGTAATTTCAGAAGGCGAAAAGTCTAGCTCGGGGTCCATCAACACAAGAATATCGTAGTTGGCGAGTAACCCAGAATTTATTGGACCAATTGTTAATTCATCCACTATGAATCCGTTCGCGGTTAACAGTTGATAGAGAGATAAATAATTTCCAGTTAACGAATCCCCATCGGTATCTTTGGTGTCATCCCATAAAACGAACCTTATAGAGCGCACATGGAGAATGGCTGAGTCCACATTGTTTAGGATGATTTCCTCGTCAGGTAAAGGTGGAGAATAGGCAGTTATATTATAGATTTTCTCAGCAGAAGGAGCCCAGAGATAGTCGATTCTATGGGATGCCCCTACAAGCAACTCTGGAATTGTTGTGGAGTTAACTATTGTACCATCAATTTGTAAATAGAGTTCTACACCAGTTTCGTTGTTTAATCCCATGTTGGAAATAGTCGCATTTAGTAGTGTTGATTCGCCGGGTTGAAGGTATTTTGGGGCTTCTAAGGATACTACAAGTTCGTGTTCTGGTTTTTGGTATCGTGACCACATTATTGCGTTGTAGAGTAGTTGCAGGTGATGGTGGTAGTATGGCGGTATGACTTCAAGCCATGGAGAAATGAATGCTAAGCCTCTGAAAGTAACTATTGCGCTTTCCTGGTAATGCCCAAGTGCAAGATACTTTCCGCCAACCAACTCGTTTGAGTCCCATCGCCCATCATAAGGGAGCACGGTTCCGACTTGTGGAAATACAAGTGGGTTTGGAACATTAGTGAAGATAGGATGAGTTGTGTTTATTAAATGCAGAAGGTCTGTTCCCGTTGAGCTCCACATTATAGTTTCGTTTAGTCCTAACAACGGCGCTAGCTTGTTGTTGTTTGGAACCCAGTAGTAAAGTGTTCCAGCTGTGGCTATTAGCCCGTGTCCTTCGTGAACATATCTTTCTATTGCTTCGATCTCAGAGTCTGTGAACTGCCAACCAGCATACGGATCATATGCACACGAAATAATCAAAACGTCTGCTTCAGTGGCGACAATATCCTCATATGTGATGTCTTCCTTGTTTAAAGTTGTATAATCAATATAGACCATGGTGCAGCCGAACAGACGCCACTCGTTGTTAAGCACTTGCCAATTAGTAATAATATCGCTGCGAACGTTGCCTGCAGAATGCAATACAACCGCTTTCACTGGAAGTCCCACATAAATATACTTCCAAACCACATTGTTTTCCACGTTTGTTTCACCGGGCACTGGCACTACATAAAGCGTAACGTTGTATAATCCCTCAACCGTTGGATTCCATTCGAGACTAAGTGTTGCCGAGTTCCCACTGGCTAGGAAGCCTATCGACGTAGAGTTTACTAAAGTGCCATTTGCCAAGAGTTGCACTGTTACATTCGTTTCGTTGCTTCCTCCGAAATTAAGTATAGTAGCGTTTATGATTTCTGAGGCTCCAGTTTCTACATAGGGCGGGGTTCTCCATTCATAGGCTATAAGGTCATGGGCTGGCGGGGACTGCTCAACAGCCTTTCTCAAGTTTACTCTTCCATATCCATAGTACACGTCGAATCCTGGGTCTCCCAAGTCATCAGCAGTATACCGCAGCCATAGCCTTACCCAGTCTCTTGTCTTGTTTGGATATCGGCTCCATACGAGGGCGGCTGTGCCTGAAACGTGTGGAGTAGCCATCGAAGTGCCACTCCAAGACTCATAGCCCCATGGAACACTAGAATATATGTCAACTCCAGGTGCGGCAAGCTCAATCCAGTCACCCCAGTTTGAGAACCAAGCCTTATAGTCATATTGATCTGTGGCAGCTACGGCAATTACCTCGTCGTAGCCTGCAGGATATAACTTCATGTTTGTATTATCATTTCCTGCAGCTGCAATCACTAACACTCCTGCATCACGGGCATGCCTAACAGCCTCATGGACCAGTTCGCTATCGCCATATCCACCTAAACTCATGCTGATTATTTTTGCACCTTGATCTACAGCATGTACAATTCCATTAGCTACCCAGTCCCAATACCCTCCGCCACCACTGTCTAAAACTTTTTCAGCCATAACACTGACTTGCGCCAGCCCAGCTATGCCTGCACTGTTGTTTAGGGCAGCTGCAATTATGCCTGCGCAGTGGGTTCCATGCCCATGGTCATCCATCGGATCGTTGTCTTTGTTTACCCAGTCATAACCCAATGCGACATAGTTTGTTGCAAGGTCAGGATGAGTGTAGTCAATGCCTGTGTCTACAACCGCCACAAGAACTGAGGAATCGCCTACTGTAGTATTCCATGCCCAATCTGCCTGTATTTTCTGCGGTCCCCATTGCATACTCCAATAAGGATCGTTTGGGACAAACTGGGCTTGAACCTTCATGTTGGGCTCTATGTAACTTGCTAATCCCATAATATGTGTCTCTTCTGCGAAAGCTGTCGCTGAACCCAACAGAAGTTCGACAACTACTGCTCTAACCTTGCGTCCAATTGAAACAGTGTTAGTGATTTTTGCTTGGTGTTTATCCACTATTTTCTGAAGTTCAAGTAAGCTAGTGGGCTTTTCGCCGTTAACTCCAACTATTAGTCTTGTTTTGTTACCATCCATGTAAGTGAAGTTTCTCCATTCGCTTGTGTTGCTGAAGTTCCATTTATCCTCGGAGTTTCGTGAAGTTTGACTGGGGTTTTCCAAAGTCTTGTTTTGACTTGTTCTTGGTAAAGTCGTTTCGCCATTTTTCTCCGCAAAATTCTTATTTGGAAAGCCATTTTCTGCGAATGATGGTCTTATGATAAATGCCATGCTTACTGTACTTGTGAGAATTAATGTCAACATTAGAATGCAGAATATTTTCTCTTTCGTTTTTCTTTCTCCTTTTCTCTTTTATTTTTATGCTTTTAGCGCCTTAAAGGCGCTGGTAATATATTGCATCTGATTCCGCATATAAATCATACGAAGCTTTGTTCTATAGAAATGTTCGTACATTGGAGACGGCTATTTGTATCAAAAGATTCATAAATAATAGAGACAGAATCTGGGAATGAATAAAAACCGTACGTTTAAGAATAGAGTTTATAACTATTAGAATATTAGAAATTAAACCAGAAGGTGCCTACAGATTACATTTTGATGATTTGTGCATGTGGAACACCAGAAATCTTTAAGACTGCCTCCTGATGAATCAAGCCTTTCTCCACTGCTCTTTTCACAATTCGATGCCCAACCATGTTAACTATTGTAGACTGCTCCACGAGGTCTATGGCTTCTTCCACACTCACTTTAAGCCCTTTATAAAATTCTTCACGTATTTCAAAGACAATTTTTCCTTCGCGCAAAACCTTACCCAGCAAATCAGCATCACATGTGGCCAAGAGGGTACATCCACCCCATTTCCGCATTTTCACATATACTTGCAACGGCTTCACTTTACACAGGCCTTATAGATGATCTTGCGCCACAAGCTTCACATACTAGGAATGTAAACCGTTTTTCTTTAACTATTTTCGTGTCAGGACGTTTGCAAACAGGACAGACAACGAATTCGTTCACATATCTTTCAATAAGACACTCAATGGTGTCGCCTCGAAACTTTCCTTGAAAAATTGCGCGTCCTCCTTCTAAACCTGCTTTTGTAGCCATCTCTCTTGTCAGAAACTTCAGTAAATGATCTTGTTCCCGATTGAGCATGCTACTGATTTCGCCAAAATTGTGAATTATAGTGCGCATGCCGACCGTGGATGAACGAACTTTAGGGATTTCAAAGCGCTTATGCTCAAAAACTTCTTGAGGAAGTTGCGAGCGAGCGCGTTCCAGCATTTCCTTGTAACTAGTCTTCATTTGAAGTCCTTCGAACAGTTTTCCAAGCCCTAATGAATCTGCACTCTCTAAATATGAGCTTATCATTTAAATATATTAATGTAGAGCCACAAAGGCTCAACGCTGAAAAACCTTAAAGAAAAAGAAACTTCAAAACACATCTCTCTTCAGTGGTGAAAACTTGGATAAATCTTTCGTTCACCCTTATATTCCAAATTCCATCCCAGAAGTAAAGAGGCAGATTATGGAAGAAATTGGAATCAAAGACATTGAGGAACTTTATAGCGATGTTCCGCTAAAGTTTAGATTAAAGAAAAAACTGAAACTGCCAAATTCAATGTCAGAACAAGAAGTAGAATCATATATTGAAAAACTTTTGTCCAAAAACAAGACTTTTCAAGATACCCCCACATTTTTAGGCGCGGGTTGCTGGCCCCACTATGTGCCTGCAACAGTTGAAGAAATCATTCAAAGAACAGAATTTCTCACATCATATACACCATATCAGCCAGAAATTTCGCAAGGAATCCTACAAACCCTTTTTGAATATCAAAGCATGATATGCGAAATCACTGCCATGGACGTTGCCAACTGCTCCATGTATGACTGGGCTTCCGCCTTAGGCGAAGCAGCGAGAATGGCAGTTAGGTTGACTCATCGCACGGAAACACTAATACCAAAGATACTTCATCCCGAGAGAGGGAACACATTAAAAACTTACACAGAACCTATAGGATTGCATATTAAAACAGTCGGCTATGACAAGGGAACAGGGCAACTTAACCTTGAAGACTTGAAGTCAAAGATTTCGGAAAAAACTGCAGCCGTTTACATAGAAAATCCCACCTACCTTGGCCTCATAGAAACGCAAGTTGAAGACATTGCCCAAGAAGCCCACAATCATGGAGCATTATTCATCGTCGGAGTAGACCCTATCTCGCTTGGTGTGCTAAGACCACCTGGCGAATATGAAGCAGACATTGTTATTGGCGAAGGTCAACCGCTTGGAAATTATATGAATTATGGTGGACCACTACTCGGCATATTCGCCTGCAGAGATAACATGCAAATGATTAGACAAATGCCAGGGCGCATAATCGGAATGACCACAACATTGGACGGAAAAAGAATCGGATTTTGCAATGCCCTACAGACTAGAGAGCAACACATTAGAAGGGAAAATGCGACCTCCAACATCTGCTCTAATGAAGCACTGTGCGGAGTTGCAGCTGCAGTTTACTTAACTCTGCTCGGTCCAAAAGGGTTAGAAGAACTTGGAAGAACCATAATGAGCAAGGCACAATATGCAATGCAAATTTTGAACAAAATTGATGGAGTTAAAGCACCTATATTCAGATCTGTTCACTTTAAGGAATTCACAGTGAACTTTAATAAAACCAAAAAAACCGTTAGCCACATCCATGAACAACTTCTTCAGAAAAGCATTCATGGTGGAAAAAACATTACAAAGGAATTTTCAGAACTTGGCGAAACCGCACTTTACTGTGTCACTGAAGTTCATTCCAAAGACGAAATTGATAATCTCGGTGACACTTTGAAACAAATCATAGAGGAAAGGTGATTGTAATGTTTAGACAAGCTCGTTGGAATGAAAAAGTCATTTTTGACTTGGGATTTGCTGGACGAAGAGGCTTTGCTGTACCCAAAATCGAAGCTGGAGTTAAAAACGTAGTAGGCAATGTCGAAGCATTAATACCTGAAAAAATGAAGAGAAAAATACCGCCAAAGTTGCCTGAGCTTTCCGAAGTGGAAGCAGTAAGGCACTATACGCGCTTGTCTCAAATGAATTACGGCGTGGACTTGGGGTTCTATCCGCTTGGAAGTTGCACAATGAAATATAATCCCAAAATCAACGAAAAACTTGCAAGATTGCAGACTCTAAGAATGATTCATCCATATCAAGATGAAAGTACAGTCCAAGGCATACTTGAAATATTATACAAGCTTTCAAAATGGCTTGCAGAAATTACAGGAACCTATGAAGTGAGCCTACAACCTGCTGCAGGAGCCCACGGAGAATTTTTGGGCGCCTTAATTATGCGAGCATATCATAGGCTAAACAAAGAGCATGAGAAAAGAACCGAACTCATCGTTCCTGACTCTGCACATGGAACGAATCCAGCAAGTGGAACCATGGCTGGGTTTAAAATTGTAGTAGTTCCTTCAGACGAAAGCGGCTGTGTCGACATTAAAGCCTTGAAAGCAGCAGTTTCAGAGCGCACTGCAGGACTTATGTTGACAAATCCAAATACCTTAGGAATTTTTGAGAAGAATATTGAAGACATCGCCAAAATCGTTCACGATGTAGGCGGGCTTCTGTATTATGACGGAGCAAACTTGAACCCAATTCTTGGAAAAGTTAGGCCAGGAGACATGGGTTTCGACATTGTGCACATTAACATACATAAAACCTTTGGAACACCACATGGCGGAGGCGGCCCTGGCGCTGGACCAGTTGGCGTCTCAAAAGAGTTGGAAAAGTTTTTGCCTGTTCCAAGAGTTGTATTCAATGGTGAGCGCTACTATTTGGACTATAACAAACCACATAGCGTTGAAAAGATTAGAAGCTTTTATGGAAATACTGCTGTCTTGTTGAGAGCATTTGCCTACATTCTGAATTTGGGTGCTGAAGGACTCGAAGAGATTGCAGAGGTTTCAGTTTTAAACGCCAATTATGTGATGAAGAAGTTGAGGGAAATTGAAGACTATGAACTTCCATATGTCAATAAGCGTCCAAGGAAGCATGAATGTGTTTTCAGTGTTAAAAGGCTGTCCAAGGAGAGAGGAATACGAGCCTTGAGCATTTCCAAGAAAATTTTAGACTATGGTATGCATTCGCCAACAACATACTTTCCGCTTATAGTTGAAGAAGCGTTAATGATCGAGCCCACAGAATCCTTTGAAAAAGAAGAGTTAGACAGATTTATCGAAGTAATGAAGAATATCTCCAAGGACGCACATGAAAACCCAGATAGAATTTTAGAGGCTCCACAAAACACTGCGGCAACAAGGTTAGATGAGGTTAAGGCATCTCATCCAAAGACCATGATACTAAGTTGGAGAATGTACAAGTCTGCTAATTATCGTGTTAGTCATCATGTTTAAACTGGATAGGAAGAAATATTTCGAAAAATATTTAACTAAAAGGGAAGGATAGTGGCGAAAAACTTCGGGGTAATGGCTGACCGAAAAAGAGGTGAAGGGCATCCCTTCGATTTATGATGCTGTTGATAACACATCTAAGAGGAGATAATAATGAAAAGTGATGAACTAAGCAAAAGGGACAATCGACTTGATCAGTTATTGGAGGCTGTATTAAAAAGCTCCAAATACAGAAATGTTTGTGAGGATCTCATAAAAGATATCGGTATGCGCGAACTATCGAAACGGCAAGATTTAAGAATAGCAATAAAATCCACAAAGAACAAATTGCACCAGATAGGTGGAGCCTATTTCTTACAGAAGCCAAATTATGGACTTTGGCTGAAAAAGTTGAAAAAAGCCAAAGAATCGAGGAATGAAGATTTATTTCGCAAGACATGTACCGAGATAATGAGTTATCATTATTCTACCAAAGAACGTTTAAATGGTCTCGATCAATTCTATGCGAGAATCTTCTCACTTCTGCCTTCTATTCATTCAATAGTGGATGTTGCTTGTGGATTCCATCCATTATCAATTCCTTGGATGCCTTTATCCGACCAGGTGAACTACTATGCTTATGATGTTTACAAAGATCTGATAAACTTTCTAAACGACTTTATGGTTATTGCCAACGTTCAAGGATACGCTGAGGTTCGAGATGTAGTACAGAATACACCAAGAATTAAAACGGATTTGGCCTTTATGCTTAATACGTTACCATGTCTTGAACAAATTAAGAAATCGGCTGGCTTGAAGATTTTAGAATTAATCAATGCTGATTTTCTAATAGTTTCCTTTCCGGTCCGAAGTCTTGGAGGAAGAGAGAAAAATATGCGAAGACACTATATAGCCAGATTCAATAAGTTAATACAAGGAAAAAATTGGATCGCGCAACAACTAGAATTTAGTGCAGAGTTAGTTTTTCTGATCGCCAAAAAATTATAGATTGGGTTGCCACGTGCAACATACACCCTTATAAATATGAGAAACTATCAAATTAAAGC
>Ga0315314_1000462_pt1 | contig 44820 bp, 36 predicted proteins | sample TDP9_MG_FD_203631 | JGI IMG/M metagenome (GOLD analysis project Ga0315314, IMG submission 203631) | Freshwater sediment microbial communities from Lake Towuti, South Sulawesi, Indonesia - TDP9 | ecosystem: Environmental > Aquatic > Freshwater > Lake > Sediment | place: Indonesia: South Sulawesi... | reverse complement strand
TGACACAGCGACAATTTGGAGCGACAAATTTAACCAGCCGGTCGGCTGGAACAAGAAGGTTGTGTCCAAATAAAGTCACCATCTTGATTTCATTGGAGCCTAATAAAACTCGCTTGTTTTGGGTCTAGTTTTTTTTGTTTCTCCATGTTTTTCAGATAACAAATCTTCTCTGGCCATTTCCGCTATGTGATGAAGTGTCTTCGCCAAAGCGGTTGCATCGTCTCTTGAAATAATAAATCTACGGTAGGAGTTATTGCTGGCCATGCCGGGGCAGTAGACCCTTCCTACACCTCTTACAAGATTTTTCTTTTTTTCCTGTACCAGTTCGACGATATTAGGCATATATTGTTGTAACTCTTCCAGGATATAATCAAGGTCTTCTGATATTTTGCGTAGAAGATTTTCTGGTTTATCCTTGATGATTTTATTATTCCACTCTTGATTCTCATTAGGCCAATTGTCAAGAGTGTTAGCAATCTGACCTATCAATTTAATTGTTTTGGAAGGTAATGCCATAACATTTCTATTTTATCGCGTAAACGCTTAAAAAGTAAAGATTTGCTTTGTTGTTCCTTAATTTGTAGCACTAAATAGCTGTGAGTGAGTCGCAGCCCATTTATGTGCTATTCTGTAAATCTTAAACCTTGATACAGGCGCTCTTTTTCTTAGAAATCGTCAGATACTTTGCATCGATTAGTCAACGTTCCTGCATCGTTTTCCCCATGGTACCAGAGGTTGGATAGGGCAGCCATAAAATGAGTTTTACGGGATGTTACATAATTAGCCACCAAAACTTCATAAGTCTTTATGTTATAAAATCTTACAAAAAGTCCACCTCTTCAAAATGTATCATAAAATGTTACATAAAAAGTATCTCCAGATATGCATATGATGCCCCCGCTATAAACTTACGACCCAGCGAAGAAGAGCAAAATGAAAACCGTCATTAGGCGGTCTTCCTCAATTAAGTCCAAAAATACAAGGAATTTCCAATAAACCATATTTTATTGTATACGTTTTCATTCGGTCATTCGTATGTATTATTTGAACGATGAATCGACAAGATCCCGTTTCTGATGAGGCCTTGGTTGAGGCAATTCAAAGAGGCGACAGGAATGCCGCGGCTTGCTTATACAATCGGTATATAGACCGGGTTCATCGCATCTGCTATCGGATTGTGTTAGATGCTTCGCAGGTACAGGATTGTGTCCAGGAAGTTTGGTTGAAGGTATTTCGGAATCTTGGTCGGTTCCGATGCAGGGAGTCGTTTGCCGCCTGGTTAAATATCATCACGGCCAATACGGCAATAGATTACTACCGGAAATGGGTTAGGCAAGGGAATCGCCTCAATAGTGATAAGGTTCATATAAGAGTGGTAGTGGATGAGCGAACGGGAGAGCAGCAACTGGATAAAGCGCTCATTCATCAGCTTGTGCATGAAGCACTGGAAGAAATGAGTGTGAACCAACGGACGGCGCTCTTTAAAGTTGGTTGTAAGAATAAAAACTGCTATGGGTATGCTCAAAATGCCGTGCTATAAAACCTCAATCTTTTTAGCCGAAAGAGCAAAAGCCACATTGGAGTTTGCAACAAGCATTTTCAAGCATCCCAGTCTTTCAATTGTCGTAAGACACAAGGGAATTTTGAGTTAACCGAAAAAACTACCAGGTTGGTATTGGTGGGCCGCCAGGCCAGCTTAATTTGAAGGTATTGCCAACCGGACGTGCTGAGACACGCTCGACATGCCCATCCACGAATACCGCATTGGCAAACCCGTTATCCAGGTTACCGGCCGGAGTATCGTGAAATGTGGCGAAGCAATCATCGATGCGGGGCGCGGGCACAGCGTGTAAGCTGTTATCGTTGAATGAGTCGCTGCTGAGTCCCTCAATAGTCCAGGTATTCTCCTCAGAGAATAAATACACATTTGCCGGATTCTTTACTCCGACTTCACTTGCGGCTTTTTTAACAGCATCCTGATATTGTCTGGGTACCATGTTCAAGATGTCACCGTTAAGGTATGGATTCATAACATAACCATATTGAGGTTCTACAGGAATCGGTTTGCCTCCACACCTTCTACAGCCCGTTTGTTTTGCAGTAGTATTGAATATAGGACACAGATGTATGTTTTTGTCTCTCAGATATGGCCAGAGGACGCCGGCGAGTTCCGGATTCTTGATAAGATTCCTGCTGGCATCGTGCCATTGGCAACCCATAGTCCCGTCTGTGAAGAGCCATGTATTCACATAAGGAAACTTGCCCTGGTTACTGTCCAAATACATCCTGGTTGCCACACCATACTGTTTCAGATTGAACCTGCAGATAATCCCCTGTGCCTGCCTCCTGGCCTTTTGCAGCGATGGCATCAGTATTGCCATCAATAATGCTATGATGGCAATCACTACAAGGAGTTCTATTAATGTAAAGCCTTTCCACCGGATTACCGCATCTCTTTTGGTTAGGGCATACATGATTGATGCTCTCATTTTTTATTTTGTTGATATTTCTAAAGCACAACTTCCCCGGTGGAATGGATAAATCCCACAAGCGCTACTTTTTATTATTATATCAACGCAGGTTGCTACAATCCAGGATTTCCTATATGCCTCAAAGAAAAATTTTTGTGGCAACAGAGATTTTATTATTTGACTTTTAGCTCATTATAGGCGGACGGCGTCAAATTATACCAGTGAAATTCTTTATACAGGAAACGGAATGTGCGGATAATTTGCTGAGGGTGGCAGATGTGAGAAGTTTACGTATGGTCTTCATCAATATGACCGTTCCAAGCACATAGGTTTGAGAGGATGCAGAATTTCGCCTTATCCATCGATGTCACAATATAAGGAAGCTTCTGATGGCCAATGTCATTTGCCCATTTGGTCCGGCAGAAAGTTCTCTATCATCCAGAATTCTGGACCGCCACCCTGGGAGCCGGCGAAAACCAATTGTTCCCCGTCACGCGACCAGTCAAGATGGTAAATGCTTGTCTTTGTAAGATGCGGGTCAATGTCCATGGTGCTCCCATCACCCAATAACAGGATCTTGATGACCTTGTTATTACCATCATTGAAAGCGATTCGTTTGCTGTCAGGAGACCAGGCCAGTTCTGCATCAAAGGGCAGCATTTTTCCTACGATGCACGACTCTCCGCCTTCCGAAGGAATTACCTTGAGCGTCACCACATCGGCTGAAGGGTTTTCTGTGGAACAATACGCCAACCACTTTCCATCCGGCGACCATGCAATGGAGCCAAAACTGACCCTATCCGATTTGGACGTCAACTGCCTAGGTGGTCCCCCATCAGCTGGAATGATGAAGATGTTCACCTCCGCAATGCTCTCAAATCTGTTGGCCGACTCTTTGGTGCGTATAAACGCAATTGCCTTTCCGTCTGGCGACCAGCAAGGAAACCGATCAGTTAGGGACGCGGGAGCGTTGGTGAGTTGACTGGGCTCTCCTCCCTCGATAGGAAGCGTCCAAATACGAGTGGGACCGGGGCCGAACCTCGGTGGACTCGCACCCGCAAAGATGATGGTCTTACCGTCGGGAGAGACATGGTTTCCGGCACCATAACCTGGCTTCGCGATCTTGCCACCCAATTGAATGGGAATCGTTACCGCCCCGCCCCCTTCCGCCGGGACAGAAGCGGTTCCGTAGTATATCCAACCATCCCAGTCCCCCCTTGCTCTATTCGAACAGACGATTCGCTTGCCGTCAGGGGACCACCGTGGTTGTGCCAGTTCTCCCCGCGCAACCAGCGTCGCGCTTCCACCTTTCGTAGGCAGCGTGTAAAGTCCATATTCCAAAGAACCTTCAACTATCACTCCAATCTTGTTATCCGGCGTCCATCCGATCAAACTACGTATTCCTTGGATTCCTTCAGGACAATTAACGGTCATTCTCCCTTCAGTGCGCTCTCCATCCTGACTAATCCGAACGATGTTGATCTGTTTTGGTGCCTTAGAATCTCTGTAGTCGAGGAATGCAATCATCCGCATGTCAGGAGACCAGACCGGACTGGTTGCACACGAGGCGTTGGCGACAAGTCTCGGGATACCCCCTTCGGCTAGCACTACCCATAGCCCGGCTCCCTGGGGCTCAAAGAGCTTACCTGCCACATAGGCGATTTTTTTCCCGTCTGGTGAAAATACCGGTTCTCGGGCTGAGGTATCGAGCAGTCGCTTCGGAACGCCCCCATCAACGGAGATGGTGTAAGTGTGAAACTGAACCTCATTCGCATCGACTGAAGAAGCTAAAAAGGCTAGCGTCTTTCCGTTCGGAGACAGGCTTAGTCCATAGGCGAGGCGGGAATTGAAGTTGTGGTCACTTTCACATACTTCTTTTGGCTTTCCCCCCTCAACGGAGATCACATACATCCGCTGATTTCCCTGGTGTTGCAACCCGTACAGGTAATCGTTTTCGGTGAATGCAATCCATCGGCCGTCATGAGACCAAGCGAATCCCGCCGGATAAACCTCTATTGAGCCGGTATCCAATTGTCTGGGAGTGCCAGGGTAATCAGGGCCCAACTTGCCAGATCGAGGCATAATCCAGAGTTTGCCTTCAAGCACAAATGCAATGTTCTTCCCATCCGGAGACAACTGAGCATCCCATGAAATCTCATTAGGAATTCTTATTTTTGTAAATTTCGGAGGATTGACAGTCTGCGAAGCTGCGGTTTCTGAGGCCCTTGTGTGTTCTGCATCGGGCAGAGAGATGCAGGCCAGGATGACAAGCAAGATGGTGGCTAGGGGTGACCAACGATATGAGTTGTTCCTGAATTTTGTAATCATGGCAATTCTCCTTTTCAATTGAGATTTACTCTCCACAATTCCCGCCAATCCCGGCAGGGGTTGGGGTACCGAGAAATGTTCCAGCAGGCTTACGATGGCCAGCCCGTAGTTTTGTGTTCCTTCGCATTGCATACGACTCAGGACGAGTGCGTCACATGCTGATTCGCGGTTTGAACGCATTCGGTGAAATGCTAACCAGACCACAGGATTGAACCAATGCAGCACTTGCAACAAGGCCGTCACCCAGCCTAATGCGATATCATGACGTTTAACATGACCCAACTCGTGCAAGAAGACATATCGCAGTTCTTCTCGAGTTAGTTTCTCTGTGATATTTCCTGGAATCAACAACCGGGGTCGGATAAATCCCATCAGGATCGGCGTGTTGACCTTTTCAGAGGGGATAAGTGGAACGATTATTCGAAGTCCTATCGCTGTTCTGCATTCTTCAAGCAATTTGAGTGTCTCTTTGTCCGTCGATGGACATTCGACACTGGCGGCTCGCCAGAGCTTCAGATTGCAGATGATGATATAGCCACCCAACAAGAATGCTCCTGCCAGCCAGAGGAAGGGTAGAACACCTGACAGCCTGAGCCACGGCTGCGTTGCCGCATCTACAGATTCTCGTGGTGTTCTTGTCGAAACAGTCCAGTTCCTGGTTTGTCCGTCGGTTCCGCCGGTCAGTTCCCGATGTACTGTTGTCTGCCGCGTAGCCAGGGATTCTCCTGGAGTCTTGGCCGGTTCTGCATTCCTTTCTGACATGACATGCACAGGCACATTCGATTCAATCTGCCACACAACAAAGTTGTAGATACTAAAGCGACTCTGCGGAGCCCATGGCAAGACCATCCGAACCACAAGAATCAGCCAAAACGCGTAGTGCCAGCGGGCAGTGAGCTTATTTCTCAGTGCTGCCTGTATCAAAAGGATCAGACAAATTACTATGCTGGCTTGGATGGTACTGCGCAACAGCCAGTCAAAGAACGACTGTGTATATATGCTGAACGGTTCCATTATTTGCCCTTTCCTTTTTGCTCGAGCATTGCCTTGAGTTCGGCAAAGTCGCTTTTAGAGAGCTTTGCATCCTCTATGAAAGCTGCAATCATCGGTTTAGTCGCTCCTCCATAGACTCTTTTAAGAAATGAGAGTCTTTCGTGTTTTATACATTGCTTCTCAGTTACTGTGGGGTAATATCTGTACTCTTTGCCCTCTTTGTCGAAGTCAAGAGCGTGCTTGTTGAGGAGCCGGCTGATAAGGGTCCGGATAGTCCGCGGGTTCCATTTAACCTTCCCTTTCAATTGTGCGATGATCTCATTGGCTGTCAAGGCTCCCTCGGTCCAAAGAACCTGAATGACCACACGTTCGGCTTCGGAAATTTGAGGTGTTTTTTTCATAATACAGTCTCCTAAATATTACGCACGTAATTGTATATAAAATATTACACGTGTAATATGAAGTCAATAAAAAAAATAAAAAAATCTGAAAAAATCTTTGACGGGCCCGTTTTTTAGCTCGAAATTGAAGAAAAACGAGTAAAAATATGTAAAAAATCCGATGCAGGATATTCACCTTTGTTTGGATTTATATATATAAACTGCCTCTCGGCAGTCGCGGGTCGGAGGGTTGGGTGGTTTGCAGCGAGGGTAGTGTACAAAGATATCGGTCGGACAAAGGAAAACCGTAGTGCCCCACCCGGATTCAGATTCAATCTCAAGGTGCCCTAAGTATTCCAATGAAACGTTCCCTTTCGGCGTTTCTCAAACAGCATTGCTGTTCTCAGATGTTTCTGAGTCTGGGTTTTGCTCGCCTAAGCTGGTCGGCATCGGCCTTATCCACAGCAAAATTCCACCGCCCGAAGCTTTTCCATCAGTCTTTTCCTGCTTTTCTTCCTCTTTTGTGTCACCTGCATCTGCCATTTTTGCCTTTTATCTCAATTCTTTGTGATAAGTCCGCCAACCTTGCCTAAAATCAGGTAGGCAGATAGATTTTGTTACCTGCCTACCCAGAACAACGCTAAACACAATGTGAAGGTCTTTTTGTGTTCGCATTTTCGACAAGCCATATGTTTAGCAATGAACATACTTTTTTTAGCCTCGATATTAAGTATCAAGTATCGAGCTTCCTAAGGCGTAAGTCCATCGGGGAATTCCTGCATTTAGGATGCGAAAAACATGGAATCTGCACACCCAATATTTATCCCTCTCTCGGCTATTCTCATTTTCACGATTGTGCCTACCCAAAATTACATCTGGGCAAGTAAAGCAAGAGTTGTGTAGTGTTCTTTGAGAAGTTTATAACGTTGTATGACAAGAACTTAGTTTGAGCAATGAGATTTGGCTGTCTGGCTGCGTAGAATCATCGGATTTTTTGCTGTACGCGCAGACATTAGCTACTTCCTGGTGCTACCCAAGATTTGAAATGAGTAGATAGCTATTTACGCAACTCGCTTATGGAGATGGTGCAGGCCATCGACCTTCGGAATGGAAATGACCTTACCCTTTTCTGGTTTCTCAACATTCCTTGGCTCAGGTGAGTTCTTCTTCAACGAAGAGTAACATAGGCCAGAGCGTTGGAAGGAAAGCTGATTTGCGTTTAATATACGGGCCGGTTATTAGGGGGCATTCGTGGCTGTGTACGGTGTTTTCCTGCTTTGCGATGTTGATGTTTACGGGGCGTTCACTTCTCGTAGGGGTCCGTGGGTGGCAGTACATTCTGTAGTATCTTTTTGGCGTTGAAAAGATGTTGCTCGACCTTTTGGAGATTGCTTTCGATATTTTCGCGTTCGGCATTGCGAAGCTCAACTCGGCAATCTTGGATGACCTTTTGGAATTTGGGTGATGGCATTGGTGGTTTGTTAGCCGTCTTTTTCATATTAAAGCTATCGGCTGTTGTCGATTTCTTTAGTTTGCTTGCCCTGTTTGTATCCATTTTATTACTCTGAAGGTACGATAGTAATCTCTTCTGAGCCCTCGAATAAGCTTATAAGTAGTAGAAGACGCCTTCCGACAGATGGAGGCGTATATATCCATATCACAGTTTCTCCCTGCTTCCTTTCTTTTATTATTTATCCCTTTCTCGACTTTGATTGTTGCTGGCAGTGGCACAGGTTGTCCCAACACCAGCCCCTTCGAGTACCTTAGTTAGAGGATTTCCATTCCACTCAAATTTCGCCCGGTTTGCGCATATCAACTCGTTCGTCTGGGGTAAATTCTCCTCATCAAGCACAATAAAAGGAACCTCCGGTTTACACTCCCTTAGCCGGTTAATCATCTCATTACTGGTGTTTTTCAGTATTTCCGACTCAATAAGCACTAACGGAATGTGCACTCTGCAGGTTGGCAGGGTCTCTAATTCTTCGATAATTTCCTCTACTGTTTCACAAAGGATTGAACTGTAATGTCCGTCTTTTAAGCAATGTTTTAGCCAGGCGACGTTAAACGTATTCTTGCCAGCGACTATGACCATTTCCTTCATTTATTCTACCCTTTTAAGTATGTCAGCAGCTTCTGGTTCCCACATTTTTAATGAGCCGTATGCCTGGAAAATAAATATATAGCTTTGCTTAGAACTAACTTATATATCGGAGTGTGAAAAGCATAAGTGTATCAGGAAATCTCTGTATTTTGGGTGCGAAAAACATGGAATCTGCAATAATGAAATTGAACCATGTATGGATTAATAACATTGATGTAGGAGACAATATACAAAGAAGCGGAGACAGAGAGGTGACATAAAATTGGAAAAAGTTTTCAACTGTGCTCTACGTTCTTAGACATCTATAATTTGGACTGGCTATTTGAACATGTCTTGGGATGAAGGTCATGGAATCCCGATAAAAGATAGTTAAAAATCAAGTGAGGTTATACCTTCGTTAATCGCATACTTGGTGAGGTCTGCTACATTGTGAATGTCTAATTTTTGCATAATTTGACGCCGGGTTGATTCAATCGTTTTTATACTTATTTTTAAATGCAATGCACTTTCTTTGGTGCTTTTCCCTTCTGATATGAGTTGGAGCACCTCCCGCTCCCTGGGGGTTAAAACAGCAGAAGCTGACTTGTCTGATGTCGGTAAATTACTCGCAAAATCATGGGCCACGATTCCGGTTATCTTAGAACTCAAATATACTTCGTTCGCAACAGCAGCTTTAATTGCCCGGACCAGGTCGTCATGAACCTTTGTTTTCAATATATAACCCGAAACACCGGATTTGAGCGTATCTATTATAAATTGTTTTTTATGATGCATTGATAGGACAATAACTTTGGTATCCGGGATTTCTTTGCGAATCCGCCGTGTCGCCTCAATACCATTCATATCCGGCATTGAAATATCCATAATAACAACATCTGGTTTTAACTGATGTGCCAGATTAATCGCCGTACGTCCATTCACCGCATCGCCGACTACCTCCATATCAGGCTGCTCTTCAATTAAGCATCGCAGACCATATCGTACGATTTCATGGTCATCTGCCAAAAGAATTTTTATGCTCATATTAACCTCATCTTCCCACAACGTTTCCTTTTGATGGCGCTGTCAGGACAACTTGTGTCCCATGGTGCGGTTTGGATTTAATGTCTATATGTCCTCCAATGTGGCTCAAGTGTTCTTTTATACTGAAAAGCCCATAGCCGCCTTTCTTGCCTTTGGAGACGCCTGCCTCCGATAATTCGAATCCGACTCCGTCATCATCGACACGGATTTTTATTTTGTCCTCTTCCCATTGAAGGGCAACTTTTATATTTTGTGCCTTGCCGTGCTTCACCGCGTTGACCAGTAGTTCTCGCACGCTCCTAAAAAGAAAGCCGCTGATATCCTCACTCAATGATTTGGGGGCACCCTCAGATTCAAAAAATGTTGAGATGTTATGTTTTTGCTCTATCTCTTCGCTAAGCCACTCCTCTATGGCTGACTCTAAGCCTAACTCATACAGGGTAGGAGAACCCAAGTCGTAAGTCAAGTTTTCTGTCTCCTCAATTACCTGAGCAAGCATGTTGCTAATTTCTTCCAGGTGTTTGCCGGAATCGGTCGATGTCGTTGATGACTCCAATTCATCTAATTTCATTTTCGTGAATACTAAGGGTTGTACAATGCGGTCATGCAATCCTGTGGCAATGTGTCGTCTTTCACGTTCTTCGGTTAGCGATAATTCCGAAGCCATCGACTGGAGCTGCCGTTGATACTCCCGAAGTTGTTCTTCCGCCTGCTTGAGCTCAGTGATGTCCGTCGCCGTTGCAATAATACTTTTTGGGTTGCCTTGGGCATCTTTCATCAATCTCCAGCTCATCAAAGAAGGAAATCTTGTCCCATCCCTGCTCGTAGAAACTGTCTCGATGTTTCGGACAAAGCCTTCATTCATCAATTTAGGAATAATTTCCTTCTCTATCCTTTGAGCTTCTTTTTCGGAAATAATCCCAAGCTGCATCGCTGTTTTTCCGATTACCTCTTCCTTTTTGTATCCCGAACCCCTCTCAAACTCGCTATTGACCTGGCGGATTGTCCCATCAAGGTCCATAATCGTAACTGCCTCAAGCATTCCTTCAATTGTCTCTACCGCCATTTTCGTCACTGCTGCTTCTCGCTCCATCTCCTGCAACTGCTTCTGTGGCGTGATATCCCTCAGGATGGCTACAACATTCTTAGGATTACCCATCGCATCTCTCTGTAAACTCACTGAAGCACTAACCGTCAGCTCTTCTCCGTCTGCCCTTCGAACCCTAACCTCAACAGGTTTAGAAAGGCCGTTTTGAACTATCGTTCTAAACACTCCTAACATCTTCGGAATATCTTCCTCAGGGTCACAAAAGACTTCCCTTAATTCATTAAAGCGTTTTCCTACGATTTCGTCTGCAGAACTACGATGGAACATCTTTAAGTGAGCAGGGTTGCAGGAGATTATCCACCCATCAGGATTAAGGATAATAACTGAATCAGACATTGCGTCAACAACAGCCGCTCTTTCCTGCACTGCCGCTGCTCGTTCCTCCTCTGCCTTCATATGCTGGAGAGAAGCTGCAACCAGATTGGCAAAAGCTTTAAGCATCTCAATTGAAAGTAAAGGCTTTTTTAGAGGCATCAAAATTGGCATCGTACCTATAATCTTGCCACCGTAGTGTAAAACCAATCCATATACATCACCAATTTTAAGAGCTCTTGTGAGAGTGTTGACCACGGCTCTCGGAACAGTACCGAACATAAGTTCGTTTAGCCCTTCCAGCCTCTTTGCTTTCTCCGATAGCATCTCTTGGATATGGCGAGGCTCCAGAGGAATTCGGAGCTCTTTTACTTTCCGGCCGAGTATCTTGTTTGCTGTGATAATAAATTTACTATCCGTGGAAATATGTTCTATCCTAAGTTCTTGCCTCTGGGCGTCATAACTTGTTATGCCTGTAAAAAGGGCCCCGGTAATACTTTTTAACTTCTCACAGACAAGTTTGTAAATATCGGTCGTGGAAGACGCAACTGCCAGTTCCATCGCCATTTCATTTATTATTGTCAGCTCTTCTGTCCGTTTCTGTAGTGCCTCTTCTGCCTGCTTGCGCTCAGTAATGTCTTGTATAATACATATGCCCCCCGTATATTTTCCTTCTTTATCTTTTACTCCGGCAGCATTTATTTCAACGTCGATTATCTCGTTGTCTTTTCTTGCCATCTTGAATTCTTTGTGGTGGGCAAAACCATCAACTAATATTTTATTAAGGCAGGTCCTTGCTTTTTCCATATAATCCGGATGGATGATTTTCGCTATAGACTTTCCTACAACCTCATTTTTCTCATAGCCGAGAAGTTCCTTAATCCTTACATTACAACCTATAATGACTCCATTTTTGTCCACCGATATTATGAGGCTGGCAGCCGTATTGAAAATTGAACGGTATTTCTCCTCACTCTCCCTCAGCGCCTCTTCTGCCTTCTTGCGCTCGGTAATGTCAACGCAGGCAGCCTGTACGGCAGGCTTGCCTTGGTACTCAATCCGACTGGCATGTATCTCTAACCAGCATATTGTTCCATCCTTGCGAATTCCCCGAAGCTCATAGCGCTCGGGCAAGCGTTTGCCCTCGAGCCGTTCCTGGTGTCGGCCCCAGACGAGCGCCCGATGCTCTGGATGCACACGTGCTTGCACTTGTTGGGAAGACGCAGCCAGCATCTCGTCCAGCGTGTAACCGGTGATATCGGTCATAGTTTGGTTGGCAAAGACAACACGCCCATCCTGGAAGATTGCAAGTCCCTGCAGCGAATGGTCCACCAGCGAGCGATATGCTTCCCCCGCCTTCTTGCGCCTGGTGATGTTTTCTACAATCGTGGCAAGTTCATTCGCTATTCCCACAAGATACCGAATCAGGTCCTCACTAAAGGCGCGTGGGCGTGTACTATAAACCAGAAAAGCTCCAACACTTTTGCCATCTATAATGAGCGGAATCGCCTGGTTCGAACGGTATCCATATTGAAGGGCTAACGGACGCCATTTTTCGAAATCTTTATCGTGTTCAAGGTCGGCATACCCAAAAGGTTCTTTATTTATAATCGCAAGACTCATAGCACATTTAGCATCTTTGCTGTCATCAAGCTCAAGCCGTAACCCATCCAGATATTTTTCGTATTTTCCAGCCCATACCTTGGGGACAATGACCTTCTCATCCGGTCGTAACTCACCATACCAGGCCATGTAATAACCGAAATTCTTAACGAATAAATCCACTGTTTTTTGAAGCATCTGTTCAAGACCGGCTTCTCTTACATAAAACTCTCGTAATTCCGAGATGGCATGCTGATATGAAGCAAAGATTTTAGCATGCTCTTTGCTTTCTTTAAGCGCATCCTCCATCTGTTTATGCACGGCCTTGCCAGGCCTAAGTTTTTCAGGACGTGACATCCGCGTTTCTTCAGTAAATTCTTTCTTGGCTCTCCTGGAAACAGCCATTGCCTTACCTCCCTACCTGAACTACAGGTCCATTACCCTTTAAAAAATCTGGTTACCGTGTGTATCTGCTATCTTTTTTCCAACTACCGACCTTTGTTGCCTTGAGATACTTGTATATACTGTATAATAAGTCTTGCACTAATAATCAAAGAATTAGTTTATTTTTTCCAGGCAAAAAATAGGCTGTATGATACACCTCAAAACGAGTACTTCCTGTAATGGCTTTTGAGGCGTTATAGATTTAAAGCTGATAGCCTTTCTCACATTTAAGCCGACAAGCTGCTCTAATTCCCGATGCAAATAGTGAGTTGGCAGTGTGAATGAACAACCGGCCGTCAGCGACACCCTCAACTCGGATCGTCCAGGTTGTCTTACAGAAAGGGCACTTCATACGGCGTTGGGCGATTGTACATACTTGCGGGTCACTGATGGGCCGGTGAACATATAGGGATTGGCAAGGAAGTTGGGGTCTGAGGCCGCCACCTGGCCATAGACGCTGTACTGGTAGCTCTGGCAGCTATTTCCGTACGAATTACTTAAGGCCACCACGGAACCCAGGCCATCGAAGTGATAGTAGTAGGCCGCGTTATTATCGGCCACGTCTATTCCGTCTGAAGCCGGATTTTCCAACATACAGACCGGCTCATCAACGCGGGGACCATAGACGTATTTGCGCAGGAGATTGTTACTACCGCCGTATTCAGCGATAACGTGGCCGCCATCATAGACGTATTTGATGATGTAACTGCCATCGACGTTCTTTTTGATGCGCCTGCCGGCCGGGTCATACGTGTAGGTAATCGTGTCCCAATTTGTTGGGTCCGGGGGCGGCGAACCTGACCACTGCAGCCAGTCCACCCAGCCACGATCGTCACCATCCTCGTATTTGCTGTCCTTGATATAACGCCATTTCAGCGTATAAACTTTATTTCTATCTCTGCTACTCTCTCACAAAATGTGCTCTATAATCCTGCTGTATGGAGTATAAAAAGCTGTTTTATGGGGCTGCCAAGGCATAATTGGGGCAGGAAATCAACAAAAATGTTTACAATAATCAACGTTAATCTAACTGTTTTTCAATACGGTCGTTATCCACAGCGAGGAAATGTGCGCAAACTCAAAACGTTGTTTTTTGGCAACGTGGAGTTTTAACCCGTATAAAGGCTGTTTTTCGGAAAATAGAAACAAAACTTAAGAGCGGCACAAGGAGTTATTCCGGTTGGCTTTTTTCGGGGGTGGGCAGCGAAATTGAACAGAAAAACGCTTTTTAGGCATTCAGGCATAGGGTTTGCTACGTTTGTTAATATGGGGCTATGGGGGCTTACCATGTTAGGGTGATTTGAAAAGAAGGTGCGTTTGAGAGGAGAAAAGTGTGATGGACGAGACAAGCCTGGAAGACAAACTTAACGAATTGGTCAAGGAATTCGGAGAGACAGATAACCCCCAACATAGAAAGCTGGCGAAACTTGCAAAAGAGGCGCAGGCAAACCGTAAGAAGCTTGAAAAAAGTATCAATAGTCTGCAGGAATCGCTGGATTACCTGCGGGTATGTATCAAATACCAAGTCTTCGACCTTGAAGCGACTCGCCGAGAAAACGAATACCTCAGAAAATTGCTCGAGGAAAACGATAACGATAAATAAGGCGAAAAGCCTAAGAGACAGAAGACGACAGAAAAAGCATATCAAAGAAACAAGACAGTCTGGGCAAGTCCTTTCTTGAAACTCTGGTAGATAGATCTGCCGGAGGTCGGATATCCATTTATATTCTGACAGTTGGTTTCCGAAATTCCGGAAATTTTAAAGAAAATTGGAATTTTCCTTTTTTTGTTGATTTTAGGGGCAAATCTTTTTTTGGTTAATAATGGGGGTTGATATGTTAATATGCGGAGTATAGGCAAAACAGGCAAGATAAAAACGTCAAAAAATGAGCATAAATTTAAATAAATTTGGTCATAAATTCGTAAAGAATGAGCGCTTTTTAGGTATAAATTCATCTAAAATTAACACTTTTTAAAAATTAACATTTTGTTAGTTTAGGTAAGATAGGGGAATTCAAACATTATCAGATGTTGCGTTTATGGGGGCTTGGAAGACGGCAAATGGTTATCAGGTTATCAGAAAATCAGGGCACAGGATATCAGGACAGCAGGGTATCAGGTAAAAAAACAGAAGGTGGGATGGATGAGGGGTGGTTGGGGCGGGTGAGTGATGGGTCGTGGCTGGACTCTCGATGCTTGTAAGATGGTTAGCGTCTTAAATATTATCGGACGTTGCGTTTGGTGGTGATGGTGATATATTCAGGGAGAGGTAGAGTTAGAAGGGATGGGAGATGGGTGTTCGGGGTAGCTGGGGTGGGTGAGTGGCGTATCGGTGCTGGATTCTTGATGCTTGTAAGATGGTTAGCGTCTTAAATATTATCGGACGTTGCGGTTATGGGGGATTGGAAGACGGTAAATGGTTATCAGGTTATCAGAAAATCAGGGTGAAGGATATCAGGACAGCAGGGTATCAGGTAAAAGAATAGAAGGTGGGATAGATGAGGGGTGGTTGGGGCGGGTGAGTGGTGTCTCGATGCTGGCTTTTAGATGCTCGATGCTTGTAAGATGGTTAGCGTCTTAAATATTATCGGACGTTGCGTTTGGTGGTGATGGTGGATATATTCAGGGAGAGGTAGAGTTAGACGGGATGGGGGATGGTTGGTCAGAGTGGCTGGGGCGGGTGAGTGGTGTCTCAATGCTGGATTCTCGATGCACGATGCTGGTAGAAGTACGAATATCTAAACTCGAAATCCGAAACAATTTAAATACAAATGGCCAAATGTTCAAAACACCCAACAGTAAAATTGGGGCTAAATACAAGCCAACAAACGAATGGCAGGTAAACCCTCGGCTCGATGCTGGATACTTGAACAGAAGGCAGAAGGCAGAGAACAGAGGACGGACGACAGAGGACAGACGACAGAGGACGGAAGACATAAGTGGTGAAGAAGTTCGAAAATGAAACCGCGGATTACACAGATTTTGCACTTTGCAAGAATTGCAGCTTAGAAAGTCTTTAGACTTATAGTCAAATGACTATGACCGTTTAAGACATAGAACACGTTGATTCGATAATGCAATAGTCAAATGACTACGACCATTTAAGACATAGAAAACGTTGATTCGGTAATGCGATAGTCAAATGACTATTGTGCAAGGGCCGCGATTTCCTCTGCGGTCAGGGCCACGTTGTAGATACGGACATCGTCAATCAGGCCAGACCAGTAGGTGCCGGGTTGCATGACTTTGCCGGTTCCGATGTAGAGGCCATTAACTGAAATATCCAGATTATCCTGTACATCCTCAGCCACGACGACGCCATCAACGTAGAGTCTTCTGTAATAACCATCCCAGACAAAACCTATCCTGTGCCAGTTGCCATCGGTGATTACGAATTCTGATACTAATGGTGGTGGGGCAGCCCGACCACCAGGAGGACGCGTCAAGCTGGTCATAAGTTTCCCTGCTGATGGGTCTGCCAAAAGCCAATTCGCCCCACCAATTTGCGACAACACGACCTGCCCCGGAGCGCCGCCTTTTACCCAGGCAAAAACGCTAAATGAACCACTCGAAGGATTAAGTATAAAAGGCGTGCTGACATAATCGTTTATGCCGTCAAGCTGCAGGGCGCCGCCTAATACGCCTGCTGTCGGCTGCCAGATAGCGCCGTTCTGCAGAGTGCCATCGCGGTGATTGATGCAATCGTATGCCGTTAATCCTTCTGCCTCATCGAGTTTCCAGCGTGCAAATGAGCCTATGTCGGGTATCTCTGTATTTAGATATTGCATCATAAGATTAAGGTCATTGGCATCCACCTTGCCATCACGTTTTGCCGCTGGGGCGATGTCGGCTGACAGGTCATTGGTATCGACGGCCGCATTCAGGATAGCGAGGTCTTGCTCATCCACCTTCCAGTCGTTATTGAGGTCTGCCCGTTTGGCCAGGACCATATCCAGTGCCGCCCTTGCATCGACCCGGCCCCAGCCGTAGTAATCATCGCGACCCGGGTCGCCCAAGTCCTTCGCAGACCGCTCCAGGAAATGTCGCACCTCGTCGTTGGTCAGATTCGGCTCAATAGAAAGGATTAGGGCCGCTACGCCAGCGGCAACCGGGGAGGAAAACGATGTACCCGATCCGGATGCGTAGTTCAGGATGTTCGGGTCGAAAGGCACATTCCAGCCTGGCGAGCCACTGATATCAGTTGTCCAGAGCGAACCCCTGCCTTGACCCCCAGGCGCTATAATATCCAGCTCGGGTCCGTAACTGCTGTAAGAACAGCGCACATCGTTGTCGTTCGTGGCCCCAACGGAGATGACTTCGCGATAGCGTGCGATATACATCATATTGTTCCCGCCGCCATTTCCTGAAGCACCCGTGAGAACACACCCTTTTCCGCCTCGACCCAGGCCGCCCGGTCTTGTAACGTCGATAATGGCCGAGTGAGTAATAGGTACGGCAAGCCCGTATCCCCAACTGTTGGTGATAACATCGGCACCGTTACTTGCCATCCAGCGAAATGCTGTCGCAATGTCTGCATCTGAGCACAGTCCATCGGCGGTTTCAACCGTGATGGGCATGATCCTGCAATCCCAAGTAACCCCTGTTACACCAAGAGCATTGTTTCCCTTTGCAGCGACAAGTCCCGCACAGGCCGTGCCGTGCGCATTTAACGGCTTATCAAGTGCCGGATCAGGTTTATCATCATTCTCGTAGAAGTCATATCCCGGGACCAGATTGTCGGCCAGATCAGGGTGGTTGCTGTCCACGCCAGTATCAGGCACAGCAACGATAATATTTGGGTCTCCCGTCGTGATCTCCCAAGCTTCCGGGGCACGGATGTCGGCGCCGGGCGTGCCGCCGGATTGGCCTGTGTTGTGCAGGTGCCACTGCAATGGAAAATACTCATCGTTTGGAAACACGCCGGGGCTGTTGGCATCTTGCCCCGCCGAGGTGAGCCGAAAGCCTTCAATGGAATCACTGCTGCGCGGCGAGGCTTGGTCACTGAGCTTAGGTTGAAAAGCAGTATTCGGGGCCGCCCATTCGAGCCAATCGACTTCGTTGAGCTGCTCGACTGCTGTGAAAACAGATTCAGCATCCGGGCCAAGGACTTGCAGCAGATACTCCCGTGTCGTGAACTCCAAAGGCTTGATTATGGCAAGGGCCATAGACTGGCAGAGGAAATGAACCTGCCTTTCATCGACTTCAGGATGAACGCGAATAACAATCTCAGGAATGACGGCTATGGTCTGGCCATTGGATGAAAATAGCGGCGCTACATATTGAACCTCTGCACGCCTCGCGAGGGCTTTGATTGTTTTTTGGTTTTCAACGGCTGAACGCCCGCTATATATGACCGAGATGCCTTTGCGTCCTAATCCACGAATCGGCCTGATATCTACATTTCCAGCAAGTTTCAAAATCCCACTTAGAGCCTCAATCGACGCTGCTGCGTCCCGTGTTTTCAGGACATACCCAGCTTCCGGCTGGGCTGAAAAGCGAAGCTGTTCGTTCGCTACGGTAAGAACATGCTCTTGAGCCGGGCTTTTAATAGGGCATAATAGCAGTGCGAATAGCACAATCAGACTGGTCCCTCTTGGCTTTCTCATTTGAATATCCTCCAAGAAAGTTTGCTTCCAAAGGTGGATTTTAATATAAAGTAGCTGCTCCTGCAAGAACTTTTTGCTAATTTTGAAAGAAATTCAACCATCCCCAAGCTGTGCCCTTCGGCCTCGCTCAGGACAGGCTTGGCGACGAGGGAGACCCTCGGTTTGTGAATCTGTGGAAGAAAAAATAAGACCGCGACTGTGCGGGGTCGGGTAAATCAAAAGTAAAAAACCCCCGCCACGCGGGGCGGGGGCTAAATCAAAAGTAAAAACCTAAAGAAAACACGACGAGTAAATCGGGGGATTAGTGAATTAGTGTATTAGAAAATTAGTGAATTAGAAAAAAAACACGTGAAACCCTTCGACTTCCCTTTCGGCGCTTCCCACACCAAACGAAAATAAGAGCCTTTTTGGTAAGGGACAAGTAGGACAGGTCTTGTATATCATATCTGATATAGAAAGATAAACGTAAGAGAAAGTGATAGGACGTTATGGTTTTGGTGAAAATTTCTGGGCGTGTTGGCCCTGGATGTCGCCAAGATAGAGATTGCCCTGCGAATCTACGGCGATGCCGTGGACCCAGTTGAGCTCGCCGGGCATGCCGGGGGGAACCGCAGTTTTTTGCAGCGGTACCCGTAAGAGGACCTCGCCCTTTAAGCTCAACTTCACCAGGAGCTGGTCGAGCGGGGGATAGACGAGCCATTTGCCGGTATCTTCTTTCACGGGAGAAGAGCCGCAGACCCCAAGCTCGTTGTCTTTCGTCAACCAAAGACACCAGGGTGTGATTAGTTCTGCCCAGACGGCGAGCAGCTTGCCCTTGGTGTCGAAGACCTGGATTCGAGAGTTTTCTCTGTCGGCGACGTAGAGCCTTTCTTTGGAATCGGCCACGATGGAGTGCGGCAGTGCAAACCGGCCTGGCTCAGGACTACCGTGTTGCTCCAGTTTACGATTGCCGATTTTATTTGAGATTGTTTAAAAGAACTGCATAGTTCGAGAGATTTCCCTTGACGGGAAAACAGCTAATCTGGTATAGATAATAATAGTGAAGCTTGTGCCTGCAAAGAGACGGGCATCTGAGGATTATGGTCATCCAGCAGGCGCAATACTTGCAATTTTTCTAATACAGGAGGAGTTTTTATGCAAGGCGCGGAGTTAGTGGAAACGGCGGCTTTGTGCTCCGAAGCGCGGATTTCAGCATTTCAACTAACAGTTCATACCTCGAAAAACAACGTTTTGGCGAGTGACCGAAGCGCGGTTATTTAACTTTTTTGAAGGAGGACTATTGTGTCTAAGAAATTGATTTATTTAGCTTCTCTTATTTCGATGCTGAGCCTTGTCAGTACAGACGTGGCGTTTGGCGGCAAGGTGTGGGAGACCAGAGTCAGCAGCGGTAGTGACGATGCCGAGCAGAATGTCAGCAGCGGGGGTATGGATTTAAGCAGCAGCGACCTGGAGGTTTTTGATGACGGCGGGTTGCAGGTAATAGGTCTGCGCTTTGTGGATATACCCATTCCGAAGGGCGCCATCGTGGATAACGCGTTTATTGAGCTGACATGCGATGAGACAAAAGGTGGCACACAACCTGTTAATGTTATCATCGAGGGTGAGCTGAATCCCAATTCCCCTACGTTCACCAACGTTACTAATAATATTACTAACAGGCCCACAACGAAGGCGAAGGTGGTGTGGGTTCCTGTAAATTGGACCGAAGAAGGCCAAAAGGCCCGGAGCTCGGACATCACCTCTATCATCCAGGAGATAATCGACCAGGACGGCTGGGCCCTGGGTAATGCGCTGGTGCTAATACTCAGAGACAATCCTGATAATCCTTCCAGAGGGATTCGATGTGCCGAGTCTGCAAGTGACCCGGCCGGTGCACCATTGCTGCAGATAGAATTCAGGGGTAAGTATGCTGTGGAACCCATCCCGGCTGACGGCGGTCTATATGAGGACACATCGGCAGTGCTGAACTGGTTACCGGGACTCAATGCGGTTTCACACGATGTATATTTCGGCGAGAATTTTGCCGATGTGAGCGAGGGCACGGGCGGGACGTTTCAGGGCAACCAGGTTGATGCGTTTTTTACTGTTGGTCTTCCCGGATTTCCTGTTCCGGACGGGCTGGTGCCGGGGACAACTTACTACTGGCGGATTGATGAGATTGAGGCAGATGGCACTACGATAAACAAAGGTGACATCTGGAGCTTTACAGTTCCATCCAAGAAGGCCTACAACCACAACCTGTCTGACGGTGCCTGCTTTATAGACCCGCATACAGACCTTAGCTGGACGGCAGGCTCCGGTGCGAAAGTTCACACTGTCTTTTTCGGCGACAATTTTGAAGATGTCAGCAATGCCGTTGTTGGCCATTCGCAGGCAGGCACAACTTATGACCCCGGAGCGCTTGAATTAGACAAGACTTACTACTGGCGGGTCGATGAGTACGATGGTGTCGAGACGCATAAAGGCGATGTCCTGAGCTTTACGACTATCGGAGCCAGAGGCGTAGGATTGCGGGGAGACTATTACACAGGCGAGAACTTTGAGAAATTCGTGCTGAGCCGAATAGACCCCAAGATAGACTTTGGGTGGGGTGACACTGCACCGGATGAAAAGGTCGGCGGGAATAACTTCTCGGTCAGATGGAGCGGTGATGTGTCGGCGCAGTTTACCGAGACCTATACCTTCTACACCATCACCGACGATGGACTACGACTATGGGTGGATGGCAAACTGATTATCGAGAACTGGACGCTCCACGGAGATACCGAGGACAAAGGAACTATCGACCTTGTTGCCGGGCGGGCTTACAACGTTGTAATGGAATACTTTGAAAACACCAGTGGTGCAACGGCACGGCTGGGCTGGGAAAGTCCGCACACAACAAAGCAGATTATTCCAACATCCTTACTATGGCCACCTCTAAAGGCCAGGAATCCGAATCCGCCTAACGGTGCCGCCGATGTCAAGCAGACAGCTACTTTAAGCTGGGAGCCGGGAGAGGCAGCCGTTTCGCATCAGATGTACTTCGGCACTGACGAGGAGACCGTGAAGAATGCCAATACCGGTTCACCAGAGTACAAGGGCGCCAGGGACCTCGGCTCCGAGAGCTATGACCCTGGAAAACTACTGTGGGATACGACTTACTACTGGCGTATCGATGAGGTCAACGATGCTAATCCCGAAAGTCCGTGGTTGGGCAACGTCTGGAGCTTTACGACAGCCGACTTCCTTGTCGTGGACGACTTTGAGGACTACGATGTCGGCAACAACGAGATATGGTGGTCGTGGAAAGATGGTCTTGGCTATGCCGCTCATGGTAATGTACCGGCCTATCCAGGTAACGGAACCGGCGCAGCCGTGGGCGATGAAAGCACCGGTTCTTATTGTGAGGAAACTATCGTTCACGGTGGCAACAAATCTATGCCCGTATCCTACGACGACAGCGTCTTGAAGTATTCAGAGGTGGAGAAGACGTTGACTTATCCGCGTGACTGGACCGAGAACGGCGTCAATATGCTGACAATTTGGTTCAGAGGTGATTCGGCTAACGCTGCCGAGACGTTGTATGTTGCTCTCAACGGCAGTGCGGTTGTTACTCACGATAATCCAAATGCAGCGAAGATAGATACCTGGACCGAATGGAATATCGAACTGCAGGCTTTTGCAGACCAGGGTGTGAATCTTGCCAATGTCGATAGGATTGCCCTTGGTCTTGGCAACAGGAACAATCCGCAGGCCGGTGGTTCAGGTAAAATGTACTTTGATGATATTCGACTGGTTCGCCCGGCAGAGCAGGTACCTTAAAGCCGGGATTTAGCTGGGAAGTAATATTGCGAACCCTTCGCTCCGGTCGGGATGACATTATTTTAGTTCAACGGACCAGTATGCGTGGTCGAGGAATTGCTTCCAGCTTCGGTAACGGTTGTGGCCGAGGTGGACGTGAACGAGGGGGTTGTGCATCGGCCTGATGGGCTTTTTAATAAGCTTCATCCGGGCGTGCTTAGGGGTTTGGCCGCCTTTTTTGACGTTGCACTCGGGGCAGGCACATACTATATTTTCCCAGACTGCTTTGCCGCCCATACTCCGTGGGATGACGTGGTCGAGCGATAATTCGCTGGTTGGAAAGCGTCTGCCACAGTACTGACATCTGTTTTTGTCGCGAGCGAAGATGTTTCGGCGGTTGAACTTTACCTCGTTTCGCGGCAGACGGTCATAAAATAACAGCCTAATGATTCTGGGCACAGCGATATAGAAATTCACGGTGGATACCCAGTCGTGTCCATCCGGCTCGAAGGTGCGTTTGAACTGGCTTACCTCACACCAGCTCTGGAAATCATAGTTGGAGTATCGGTCTTCTTCGAGTGAAACGACCTCTGCAAGGTCGCGGAATAATAATGAGAAAGCCCGCTTTGCCCCCACGATGCGGATGGCCATATAATGCTTGTTCAGGACAAGAACATTACAGTCCAGAGCGGATTGATACTCAGCAGCATTCATAGTTAGCATATAATCAGGCAAAAAGGGAATGACAAAACAGGAGCCGTTTATAACCTCCCCTCAGGCCCAAGATAAAAAAAGCGGTTTTACGACTCAACTTCTGTTGCTGAGGCTGATTTTGGGATGACATTTTCAGCCCTTAGTCCTTTGTCGCCTTCGACGATATCGAAGGTGACAGAATCTCCTTCAGCAAGAGTTTTATATCCATTACCTGCAATACTTGAGTAGTGGACGAAGATATCACGGCCGTCAGGTGTAGCGATAAATCCGTATCCCTTTCTGGGGTTGAACCACTTAACAGTTCCGTCGATTTTCCCGTCAGACATAGAACGCTCCTTTTGAACAACCTTGCAAAACAAACTATTTTCTGCTCGCCCCACAATCAGATGCAGGCGACAGCTCGTGGTTGCAAGTGACATGTTTTTGTTGTGGATGGCGGCTTTTAATTCAAAACAATCATTTGGCCTGAGCGGATTTAACAGCAGCGTGAGCAGAGAGATTTTCTCTCATCAGCCGGCCCATCTTAAACTTGACCGTTCGTTTTGCAGGAACCTCGACGCGCTCAAGTGTTTTGGGATTCTGGGCGACTCTTGCGGCTCTTGTTCTGGTCTCAAAGACGCCAAAGTCTCGGAATTCCAAACGGTTATTCTCACACAGTTCCCTAGTTATCTCGTCGAGAAAAGCCTGAATTATAGATTTTACTGCCACTCTTTTCGCTTGTGTTCGTTCCGCAATCCGGTCGATAAGTTCTTTCTTTGTAATTGTTGCCATAGGCTACCTCACTTGTAGGAAAGAGCAAATGGGAAACTGGATTCTGTTAATATTAAAAAAGGCTGCTGTATAACGAATCAACTCATTTAGTTATGCAACAGCTCATCAGGCACCTCTGCAAACTCCATAATCCCAACACAGTCGCTTTGGCCGTATTTTGCAGACCAACAATTTTTTCTGTCGGTTTCAAAACCAGCCGACAAAGTGCAAACGATAAAACGCCACAACTTACTATACAACAAAGACTTCTAAACAGCAAGTAATTTTTGCAGAAAATTTTTAAGATTCACAAAAAAATCCGGCACCATCTGGAATAAAAAATCTGGGGTTTACCTGCCCCGTTGCTGCTAAAGAACACCCTTAAACAGGGACACCGAAGAGCTCAGCAAAATGATTAGATTTAAGTCTTATGTTGGCAGGATGTTATAAAAACGGCCTTTGTTTAATTTTGCCGGTTATTTGCGAAAAAAGGGACAAAACAGAATAGTTTATTGACCAGCACGGGATTAGGCGGCATAATTTACTTTCCTATATTTGCCGGGCTTGTTTATAGTGAATCTGTAAAGTATAACACAAACGAGATTTTTCAGTGTGAATAGTCATTTGCAGAGTTCCGGTAAATTTTTTAGAGAACGAATATGGAATTTACACTGCAGCGGGATTGATATTTATGTCTTCAGGAAGAAGCGAGAAAAAAAGTTCCGAGAAGCAACCTGCGAAAAAGAAAGACAGAGCGACGGAAATTGCCGACACGTTTGAATGGTTGATAACCGCATTCATATTGGCGTTTGTGTTCCGAGCGTTCGTGATGGAGGCGTTTCGCATACCTACCGGCAGCATGGCCGATACCCTTAAAGGTGCCCATTTTCGGCTTCAATGCCGTCAGTGCGGATACAAATATGAATACGGCTTTGTGCCGGGGAAGTATGGATTTCCGGAGGATTACGTTCCCGGCCCCAGGTCCGGGCCTCTGAGAGCATATCCTTCTCGCTGTCCGAGCTGTGGCAATTATCAGGCGGTCGGCGGTACGATGCCTGTGGCGAACGGAGACCGGATACTTGTTCTAAAGTGCATTTATCAGTTCTTGGAGCCCAAACGGTGGGACGTAATAGTATTCAAGAATCCGATTGAGCCAGATGTAAATTATATCAAACGATTGGTCGGCCGTCCGGGTGAGAAAGTTCAAATAATTGATGGTGACGTCTATATCGACGGCCAAATCAGCCGAAAACCACCCAATGTCCAGAACGAGCTCTGGATGCCGGTATATGATAACGACTACCAGCCTGTTAATCGCTTCGTGCCCACTTTTAACCACCACGGATGGCAGCAGCCGTTCAGGACCGGGAGCTTTTCAAGATGGGAGATTGATGAAGACAGGCCGACATTATTTTTCCTTGACAGCCCCGCCGACCAAATCAATACGATGATTTACAGCACCACTATCGGCAACGATTTCAGAGCGGCCTATGCTTACGATGATGTTGAAGAATACGGCTATCTACCATACTGCAGTGACCTGATGGTTCGTTTTTACTGCCGTTCGGCGGAAGCACGAGGAGGCATCGGTGCAACTCTTAGCAAATATCAAACTACTTACAAGGCGTGGGTCGATTTAACAGGCGAAATGGTCATCACAAAAAATGATGAAGATGGAACGGCCAAGGAATTGGCTCGAAAGTCAATTGAGCCACCGACAATAAATAAATCGTTTCTGGTTAGATTCGCCAACGTTGACCATCGATTGGATTTTCAATTCGGCAGCGAACAATTAACTTATGATATGGGCCGTGGTCTTGAAGATGCCGGCCGGATAAGAGCAGACATTTCGCCGCGGGTGGAAATTCTTGGCTGCGGGAAACTGACACTATCACACGTTGCGATTTTCAGGGATATCCATTACACCGAACGTAAATATGCCAACGGACCCAAAGAAGGCAGGGCAATAGAAAAACCTTTTATTCTGGGAGAAGATGAGTTTTTCGTATTAGGCGACAACAGCCCTAACAGCGAGGACTGCAGGTGGTGGACCAGAGAGGGCTTGGCAAATAAGGGGCTGTCCCCTTATCGTGTCGGTATTGTACCTCGTGACTATCTGGTGGGTAAGGCGTTGTTCGTCTATTGGCCCAGCGGTTTCAGGCCATTCGCCAAGTTTCCAGTTGGAATTATTCCTAACGTTGGGCGGATACGTTTTGTCTATGGCGGCTCAAACGATAATCTATAAATATATGCGGATGTAAACGCCGCTTTTATAACGGGATAAATATGGTGCAAATAAGGTAAGTTTTTAAATGGAGTGAACAAATGAGAAGTAAGCTGATTGCGAGCATATTAACATTAGCAGGAATGATGATGGTTTTCAGTGGATGCACTGCTTTAACAGAAAGCGGCATTGTCGGCGGGGGGGTTGCCGTAGAAGAATTGCGCTGTGAGTACCGTATCAATCCGCTGGGTGTGGATGTAGTTAGGCCCCGGCTGAGCTGGATTATGGAGTCGAAACAGAAAGGGCAGATGCAGAGAGCCTATCAGATTCTGGTGGCTGATAGTGAGGAAAAGCTCAAGCAGGATGAAGGTGAGCTCTGGGACAGCGGTAAGGTCGAGTCCGAGCAGAGCAATCAGGTTGTGTATGAAGGCCAGCCTTTGAAGTCTCGTATGCGCTGCTATTGGAAGGTGCGTGTGTGGGATAAGGATGACAGGGTGTCGGGCTGGAGTAAGCCGGGTATGTGGACTGTCGGTCTGCTCGAATCGGGAGACTGTCAGGCCAAATGGATAGGCTATGATGCAGTGCAGATAAGCTCCGCCGACAAGGAAAAGGCGGACCCAAACGCCCCATTTTTGCCCCCTCCGCCTTATCTGCGCAGGGGCTTTTTGGTCGGCAGGCCCATCAAGCGTGCGGTGGTCTATGCCTCTGCCCTCGGACTTTATGAACTGCATATCAACGGCAAACGCGTAGGTGAGGACTACTTCACACCCGGCTGGACAGATTATCCGACGCGGGTGTATTACCAAACGTACGAGGTTACCGACCTGATTAAAAAAGGAAGCAATGCCATAGGAGCGATTCTTGCCGACGGATGGTACGCCGGGTATCTGGGTTTCGGTCGAAAGAGAGAACACTACGGCAGTGAGCCCCGGCTGTTAGTGCAGCTCGAAATCGAATACGACGACGGTTACATACATACGGTCGTTACCGATGGAACCTGGAGAGCTACATACGGGCCGCTTTTTGAGTCGGACTTTCTGATGGGTGAAATCTATGATGCTCGCAAAGAGATGCCCGGCTGGGATACATTCAGCTTCGATGATTCGAAATGGGGCGTGGTTGCCGTGACAGATAAAATTGAAGGCCAAGCTCAATCGTATCCGGGTGTAACGGTTCAAAAGATTATGGAAATCAAGCCGACAAAGCTTACCGAGCCGGAGAAAGGTGTTTATGTTTTTGATATGGGTCAGAACTTCGCCGGCTGGGTTCGACTGAAAGTAAGTGGAAAGGCCGGGATGAAAGTGGTTCTGCGATTTGCCGAGATGCTCAATCCCGACGGCACTATTTATACTGAGAATCTCCGTTCGGCACGCTGCACCGATACATATATCCTCAAAGGGACAGGTGAAGAGATTTGGGAGCCACGATTCACGTACCATGGTTTTCGATACGTGGAGGTAACGGGCTATCCGGACAAGCCGGGCCTTGATGCAATTACCGGTGTTGTCGTGCATTCGAATACGCCTGTGGTCGGGTCATTTGAGTGCTCCAATCCTATGGTCAATCAGCTCTACCATAATATAGTCTGGAGCCAGCGGGGTAATTTTATCGAAGTGCCTACCGACTGCCCGCAACGTGATGAGCGCTTAGGCTGGACGGGCGATGCGCAAATCTTTATCCGCACGGCGACGTATAATATGGACATCGCGGCTTTTTTCACCAAGTGGCTTGTTGACCTCGAAGATGCACAGAGCGCCGAAGGAGCATTCCCCGATGTGGCACCTCGTAAGGTTGCTATGGGTGATGGCACGGCTGCGTGGGGCGACGCGGGTGTTATCTGCCCGTGGACGATTTACGAGGTCTATGGTGACAAGAGGGTCATCGAAAGACACTACGAATCGATGAAAAAGTGGATTGGCTATCTGAAGAAGAACAGTGAGGGTTTGCTGCGTCCGGCCAAGGGTTACGGCGACTGGGTCTCCATCGGCTCCGATACGCCCAAAGATGTAATTGCCACGGCTTATTTTGCCTACAGCAGCCGGTTATTGTCGAAAATGGCTGCCGCAACAGACAAAAATGAAGATGCCAAAGAATACGAAAAACTCTTTGAAGAAATCAAGGATGCTTTCAATAAGGCTTATGTTTCCGATGACGGCCGTATTAAAGGCGAGACGCAGACCTGCTATTTGCTGGGCTTATACTTCGATTTACTACCTGAAGATAAACGTGAGCCTGCAACCCGACATTTAATCGAAGACCTTCGTGAAAAAGACTGGCACTTAACAACCGGATTTGTCGGGCTAAGCTATCTGGTGCCTACGCTCACGCAGACAGGACATCCGGATATCGCTTATCGACTGCTGAACAACGAGACTTTTCCAAGCTGGGGTTACAGTATCAAAAACGGAGCCACAACCATCTGGGAGCGATGGGACGGCTGGACCGAAGAAAAAGGTTTCCAGACTCCAAGTATGAATTCGTTTAACCACTACGCCTTTGGTTCGATTGGTCGATGGCTGTACGGCAGCGTTGCCGGTGTCGATACGGATGGGCCGGGCTACAAGCGCATTATCATCCGACCTGTGCCCGGCGGTGAGCTGGACTATGCAAAGGCAAGCTATAAATCCATTTACGGTAAGATTGTCAGCGACTGGAGAATCAAAGGCAGCACGTTTACTTTGAATGTTACAATCCCTGCTAATACAACGGCAACGATATATGTGCCGGCCGGGGACATCGAGAGCGTTACCGAAGGCGGAAAGCCGGCGGCAAAAGCAGTGCGATTTCTGCGTATGGAGGACGGCAAGGCAGTATTTGCTGTTAGTTCAGGGCAATATCGATTCGTATCGAAGCTGCCGGATTAAAACGAAAAAACTTTAAGAGCAATGCGATGCATCACAGCAAGTCGGCAATCAATAAATAGAGTTGGCATTATCCGTCGTTTAGCTCGGTGCAGAGGGTTAGATTGGCCAATATTTCTTTCTCATCCGCGGACGTTATCGGATAAACTTTTACTCCTGCTTGTATATATTTTTGGCAAAGGTTTTTCCATTCCTGCTCATGTTTTTCGTAATAGTTTCTTTTATAGCCGGGCTGCTGCAGCAAAGACTGGACTTCATCCAGGTTCCAGTACGTTATCATTATGTTTTTATCTTTAAGCAGAAAGTTGACGTTTACCGTCTTGTTATCTATCTTCAAAAGCCCGGTCATTTCAAAATCATCTATATTTCTGCTTTTAAGATAACTGTAAATTATCTCCTTACCATCATTTCCCTTGGCTTTATTTATTTGCTTTCGAGCATCTCCGGTCTTTTGGATTCTTTCTCTGCGGGCTATCAAGTTTTTTTTATTACTATTGTTTGCTTGTTCAGACGAAGCAGAGCATTGGTAACTCAAAGCACAAGGAAAGTAATGGATATTTTGAACAGTCATAACAGGAGCAGGATGGATAAGATAATGGGGGACATCAATACTGCCGCTGCCCCCATACCAGGGGTCGGAAACCAAGCCGGAATGTTTATGGTCAAAAGCATAAGGAGAGTAGCGGACATCCCCAGGAATTAAACCATTATGTTTGTGACTAAAAGCATAAGGAGAGTAACGAACATCGCCGGAAACCAAACCAAAAGCGTAAGGAGACCAGCGAGTACGATAACGGACAGAGCGATATGAGCCCGCTTCAAATCCTACATAACGAATTGGGAGGTGTGCTTTACATACATCGGGCATAATTGCCAGCATTACCATTGCAAACAGCGAAATCCTTTTCATTTTGTTCTCCTTTCATCTTGAAAATACTTTCACACTTTTTCTGCATCACCTCCTCTGTTGATAAGATTGTTACAGTTACGACAGATGACAAATTAGATTCATTTTAGAGTTACTCCTTTTTGAGCCGAGAACTTGTGCCTTTGAGCGCGGATAAATGGGAGATTAGGGGAGAAGCTCGCCCGGAAGAGAACCTGGCGGCTTGTAGTTGAAAGCATTCGGCTCTGCATAAATGGGGACTCCATTCCCCTACACCGTTTCTCTCCATAAAAACGGACATATACACCCTTTGCTATACACAGAGCAACCGCTCAATGTAGTTCTTGCGGGTAGGAAGACTTCAAAGAAATTACGGCCTGCTCCCCGCCTTTTCATACCCTCCGGTATTTGTTGCTCCGTCCGATAAAATATCGGATAGGTTCAAACAAGTCAAAGGTTTTTTTATTTTTTTGGAAATTTTTTATGATTTTGCTTCAACGTCAGGAACTGTTGATACTTACGTTGATTTGCCAATTAGAAAATAAACAGAAATCTCTCTGGGATTCATTAAGCCGGATATTTGACTCATTTTGTTCTGTCTCCTTGAAGTTTCTGTAAAATAGTATTTTTGCTTAACGTTCTCGAGCTTTGTGAGGTGCAAAACAAGAGTTGTAAAAAAACACTTCATGTATTAAACTGAATTGTAGTGTGTTCAATATCATACTTTTCATTCAACAATGTGTTTATTCTGCTGAGAATTTCTTTCGATTTTTTATGATTCACATATCCAACGGCTATATGTGCTGTCAATGAATACATATTTGAGGTAATTACCCAAATATGCATATCACTAATATCTTGAATCTCAGGGATTTCTTTTTTAAGTTCAGTGCTTATATTATCTATGTTAATTCCTTTCGGAGCAGTTTCTAATAAGATATTGACAGAATCCTTGAAAAGCCTCCACGCCCACACAAAAATCACAAAACAAATACCAATAGCCAATAAAGGGTCGATAATATACCAATTGGTAAAATAAAGGATAATTGCTCCAAATACAATTACAATGGAAGAAATCATATCAGCTAAAATATGAAGAAAAGCTCCTTTAATATTGAGATCGTCCCTCGCGCTTCCCCGTAAGATGAATACACTTATTACATTTACAATGAGGCCAACAACTGCTACGAGCAACATTTGAAGCCCTAAGATAGACTCAGGATGAATGATCCGCTTAACTCCTGCGTAAAAAATGTAAGCGGTCACGGCAAAAAGGAAAAGACTATTAAAAAGTGCCGCAAGTATTTCTGCCCGATAGAATCCATATGTTCTATGATGACAAGGTTCCTTGGATGCTATAATAATTGCTCCAAAACTAATCCCTAAAGCAAAGAAATGTGTAAACATGTGACCTGCATCACTGAGTAGAGCTAAACTATTGGTTAGAATCCCACCTATTACCTCAATGACCATTACACTACCTGTAATGGTCATTGTAAGCTTTAACTTTTTCTTCTCAACGCTTCTATATTCGTGTAGATGAGCGAAAGAACCTTTAGTTTTAGGTTTGTGAGAATGCTTCATATTCTTACAATAACTCCATACTGTTTAAGTTGCCAATGATTGGCTGGCAAAATTCCACAGGATATACATGAACTGTATTATTAGAGTTTTTTTACCAAAAACTTTGTTAATGTCTGGTCAAACCGAACTCATAAATTCACCACAATTATCCCGGAGATGCGAGGGTTTGTCAAACGAAGAGGTTTCGCATTTGCGCACACGGCAAAAAGACTTGCGAAACCGGCAGTTTGGGATTATCCTATTAGCTTTGTTTTGTGAGCAGAAGTGTATCGTGAGCCTTTGATTACGGGAAATTTGTGATGAGCGTAACTAAAAAGAATCCAGGTCTATCAAAACTCGATGAGCTTTGTATTCAAACGATTCGGTTTCTGTCCATGGAAGCTGTACAGAAGGCAAATTCGGGGCATCCGGGTATGCCGATGGGAATGGCGCCGGCGGCGTACGTGCTGTGGACCAAATATATGAAGCACAATCCGGCCAATCCGAGATGGCATAATCGGGACCGTTTTGTTCTTTCGGCCGGGCACGGATGCGTGCTGCTGTATTCACTGCTGCATTTGACCGGCTATGATTTAAGCCTGGATGAATTGAAGAATTTTCGGCAGTGGGGCAGTAAGACGCCGGGACATCCGGAATACAACCCGGAGCTTGGAGTTGAGGTTACGACAGGGCCGTTGGGACAGGGGATTTCAAATGCCGTCGGAATGGCGATAGCACAGAAATATCTGGCTAACTATTTCAATCGGAAAAATTTCCCCGTTATAAACTATAAAATTTATGTCATCGCAAGCGACGGCGATTTGCAGGAAGGTGTCGCATCGGAGGCCAGCTCTCTGGCGGGTCATCTTGGGCTGGATAATCTGATTGTTGTCTATGATGACAATCGCATAAGTATTGACGGCGATACGGAACTTTCATTTACGGAAGACAGGGCCAGGCGCTATAAAGCATACGGATGGAATGTGCAGACGGTCAAAGGCGACGGCAATGATATGGCTGCTTTCGAGAAGGCGCTGAAAAATGCGAGGGCTGAGAAGGGGCGGCCATCGATAATAAAACTGCGAACGCATATCGCTTACGGCAGTCCGAACAAACAGGACACAGCGGAGTCGCACGGTGCTCCATTAGGGGATGATGAAATCAGGCTGATTAAGAAGAATTTCGGCTGGGACCCGGAAAAGAGCTTCCATATTCCCGAAAAGGTGTCGACTCATATGAAGAAGGTTAAAGCCAAAGGAGCGGAGGCGGAGAAGGCCTGGAACGAGATGTTTGCCGATTACAGTAAAAAATATCCGGATTTAGCAGGGCAGTTCCGTGATGCGGCGGCGGGCAAGCTGGGCGTTAATCTTGATGATATTCTGCCGAAGTTCGAGGCGTGCAGCTCCATTGCGACACGCAAGGCGTCAGGGAAAGTTTTAGATGCGCTGATGCCGAAGCTGCCGCTTTTTATGGGCGGTTCGGCGGATTTGACACCTTCGAATAATACGCGGTTTGCCAATGCAAAGGATTTCCAGAAAGATGCGCGCGACGGCAGGTATTTACGCTTCGGGATTAGAGAGCATGCAATGGGAGCGATAATGAACGGGATTTCTGTAAGCGGGCTGCTGAGAGCGTATGGTGGGACGTTTCTGGTTTTCTCCGATTATATGCGGGCGGCAATTCGTGTGGCGGCTATGTCGAAATATCCGACCATATTCGTGTTCACTCACGACAGTATCGGTATCGGTGAGGATGGTCCGACCCATCAGCCGGTAGAGCAGTTGGCGAGCCTTCGGGCGATGCCGAATCTGTTGGTGTTCAGACCTGCCGACGCCAATGAGACGGCGCAGGCGTGGAAGTACGCATTGGAGCGCCGAGATGGGCCTGTGGCTCTGCTTTTGACCCGACAGGGATTGACCGTTTTGGACCAGAACAAATACAGCTCCGCAGACAATCTGAGTAAAGGGGCTTACGTTCTGGTTGGTGCGGATAAGCCGGATGTGCTGCTTTTGGCGAGCGGCTCAGAGGTTGGCGTTGCTTTGAATGCAGCAGAGAAATTAGCGACTGAAAAGATAACTGCGCAGGTAGTCAGTATGCCTTGCTGGGAGCTGTTTGAAAAGCAGGAGCAAAAATATAAAGAGTCAGTTATTCCGCCGAGTGTCAAGGCGAGAGTTGGGATTGAAGCCGGCGTAGAATTAGGCTGGAGCAAATATTTAGGTGATAAGGGCGTTTTTATCGGCCTATCGACTTTCGGTGCATCTGCTCCTTATAAGGTTTGTTTTGAAAAATTCGGTATTACGGCGGAGAATGTAATCAAAGCTGCAAAAAAATCCATAAGTTGCACAGCCTAAAGTAAGATATATTAATTATGAAGGTAAGAGCAATCCAATCGGTAGCCGTAATGACAGGCGGAGGGGATTGCCCCGGTCTAAATGCGGTTATAAGGGCTGTTACTAAAACCGCGATAAGTAAATTCGGCCTTGAGGTCTGGGGGATTGAAGATGGATACCTTGGGTTGATTGAAGATAGAGTGCATGTGATTAGCTACAACGAGGTAAGCAATATTTTAACTGTCGGGGGGACGATTCTGGGCGCATGCAATGTTGCGAACCCCTTTCATTATCAAAAAGTAGGTAACAGCAATCAGGCAAGGGATGTTTCCTGCAACTGTATCAGGACGCTTAACAGCCACGGCATTGATGCACTTATTTGCATAGGCGGCGATGGAACTATGACATCAGCAGCAGGATTTGCAAAAAAAGGCGTTAATGTTATGGGAGTGCCCAAGACGATAGATAACGACCTTTACGGCACGGATATTACATTCGGATTTAACACTGCTGTCACTACAGCTACCGAGGCGATTGATAAAATCCACACCACAGCCAGCTCACACCACCGGGTAATGATTATAGAAGTTATGGGCAGGTATGCCGGCTGGATAGCTCTTCACGCGGGTGTAGCGAGCGGCTCCGACATTATCCTTATGCCTGAGATATCATATAAACTTGACAAAATCTGCGAATCTGTGTTAAACCGGTCCAGGCGGGGGAAAAAATTCAGCATTGTGGTTGTAGCAGAGGGTGCGAAGGAAAAAGGCGGAGAAATGGTCGTTGCTAAAAAGGTTGCCAATAGTCCCGACCCGATTCGGTTAGGCGGGGTCGCAAACAAGCTGGTTGTGCAAATCAGTGAGCGTACCAGTCTTGAGTGCAGGGCGGTTGTTCTCGGCCATATCCAGCGGGGCGGGACGCCAACACCCTTTGACAGAGTTCTCGCGACGGAATTCGGCAATATGGCTGTTGAGCTAATGATGAAAGGTATTACAGGACAGATGGTGGTACTAAAAGACGGCAAACTCTCGAATATTCCGCTTTCACAGGTTGCCGGCAAGATAAAGACGGTGCCGAAAAATCATCACCTTATAAAAACAGCTATGGCGATTGGAACGAGCTTTGGAGTCTGAACATCTTGAAGCCAGCAATAAATAACCCCGCACCAATTGTCCGTAACGAAAGAGACAGCCTTAATCTGGATTGAATCCTTTATAACGGCTCAATTGGTGCGGGGCTAAAAAAAATAATTAGCTCTACGTTTTATGTGGAATTCTTTCCCCCACGATTTATTGGGGGATTATTCATCCTATGGAGCTTGGGCGGGATAAAACGGTAGCAGAGATAATCTCCCGACTGAAATCGGCCCCCGCGTTTTCTTGCCCGCCGCCCCGACTTGCGTCGGAAGACGCGGGGGCAGGCGAAAGCAAGAGCGGGGGCGAGGGGGTGGTTAAAGTCGAGGGGATGTGGGGGTCGTTTGCGCGCCTTTTAGCTGCTTACATATCAGAGAAGACCGCACGGCCTATTCTGTATATATGTCCGCATACCGACGATGCCGACAAGACCGCTGACGACCTGCATACCTTCGGGGGTGAAAGAATCGATACGTTCGGCGCCTGGGAAGGTGAGGAGGATTTGGCGGATGCCACCGATGAGATAAGAGCTGAGAGGTTAAAAATTGTCTCTCGTCTCTCGTCTCTGGTGACTCGCTCGAGGGAGGATAAATTTATTATCGCGGCGCCGATACAGGCGCTTTGTCAGCCGATACCGAAGCCGCAAACAATAGAAGCAAGCTGTCTTCGGCTGGAAACAGGCAGAGAAAAGTCGCCGGAAGTGGCCGTTGAATGGTTGATTGAAAACGGTTTCGAGCGGGTGGAAAGGATTGACTTGCCGGGCCAGTTTGCGCGTCGAGGTGGAATTGTTGATATTTATGCTCCGCTGGTACTCAAAACCCAGGACTCCGGACCAAAGATGCAAGGGCAGGCTCCGGGGTCGGATGCGGAGGCGGTCAGGATTGAATTCTTCGGTGATACTGTCGAAAGTATCCGTGCAATCAATCTGGATACGCAGCGGTCAACGCAACGGATAGAAGGTGTCAGAATAGTGTCGGCGGTGTGCGGGACTGTGGCGGAGCAGAGGGAGCTTTTTGTAAATATCCTGCCCGAAAATACCATAATAATTTTTGAAGAGCCTGGCGAGATTGAAGAAGTTGCGCAGGCGTTCTTAGGCAGGATTGAAAACAGGAGTCGGCTTTATAACTGGAGTGATATTTATAAGGCGGCAGAGAATTTCACGCAGCTTCATATCTGCAGGTTCGCCACAGGTGAGCCGGGCGATTTCCTCAGAGTGGATATTAAAAGTGTGCAGCAGTATCAGCACAAAGCAACTTCAGTATGGGCGGGGCATAAGGCGGCGCTGGAAGAGTTAGTGCAGGAGGCAAAACAAGGAAAAGAAGTGCTGCTTTACTGCGAAAGCTCGGCTGAGCTCAAGCGTGTAGGCGAGATTATAGAAGACATTAACAAAGAGATTCCGCCGAGATTCAAGCTGCTGTCAGGATTTGTTCATCAGGGCTTTGTAATAAGTTCTTTGAAACAGATAATAATAAGCCATCACGAGCTGTTCGGGCAATATGCGCTGAGGAGAAGGCGCAGGGCTGCAATGGCAACTTCACCGGTGGATACGCTCAGCGATTTGCAGGAAGGAGATTATGTCGTTCACGCATCCTACGGTATCGGCAAGTTTTCGGGAGTGAAAACGATACGTGAAAAAGACGGCACGAACGAGTATCTTACAATTCAATATGCGGACGGGGTTAAAATCCAGGTATCGGTCCGTAACATTGCGCTGGTTCAGAAGTATATCGGGACAAGCCCGAAACGGCCGAAGCTGAGCAAGGTCGGCTCAAAGAGATGGCAGAAGCAAAAAGAAAAAGTTGCACGTTCGGTTCGAGACCTGGCCGCCGAATTGCTCGATATTCAGGCGAAACGTCAGGCGACAGGCGGGATTGCATTCGGGGAAGATTCGAGCTGGCAGGTGGGATTCGAAGAGTCGTTCGCTTACCAGGAGACGCCTGACCAGACCACAGCCGCTGAGCAAATCAAAGCGGATATGCAGCAACCTGTGGCGATGGACAGACTGTTGTGCGGCGACGTGGGCTACGGCAAGACAGAGCTTGCAATGCGTGCGGCGTTTAAGGTGGTCGAAAACGGAAAGCAGGTTGCCATCTTAGCGCCGACAACAGTATTGTGTGTACAGCACGGCAGAACCTTTACCGAGCGGTTTGCGGATTTTCCGGTTTGTATCGAGGTGTTAAATCGATTTAAGACGCCAAAGCAGGCGAAAGACATAATCGCACGGACAAAGGCGGGAAGGGTCGATGTTCTGATAGGAACACACCGGCTACTGAGCGGCGACGTCGGGTTCAAGGATTTGGGGCTTTTGATAATCGACGAGGAGCAGCGGTTCGGGGTCGAACATAAAGAAAGACTCAAAAAGCTGCGAGTCAATGTTGATGTCCTTACGATGACGGCAACGCCGATTCCGCGAACACTGCATATGTCGCTTCTGGGGCTGCGCGATATAAGCTCGCTGGCGACGCCGCCGTTAGACAGGCGAAGTATAGTTACGACGGTTACCGCCTATAACAAAGAACTTATCAGAAAGGCAATCTACCGGGAATTGAATCGTCAGGGGCAGGTTTTTTTTCTGCATAACAGGGTCAAGACGATTGAGAAAAAGGCGTGGGAAATTCAGAAGCTTATCGGCGATGCAAAGGTTGCCATTGCACACGGGCAGATGGGCAAGAGCGAGCTTGAGACGGCAATGATAGAGTTTGTGATGGGCGAGACGGACGTGCTGGTATGCACTACGATTATCGAGTCGGGACTGGATATTCCCAATGCGAATACGATTTTTATAAACGATGCGGACAGATTCGGTCTGGCGGAGCTGCATCAGCTTCGGGGCAGGGTGGGCAGGTATAAACACCGGGCATACGCATATATGCTGCTTCCGATGTCGCGGCCGATTATGCCGCTGGCGGCCAGGCGATTAAAGGCTATTGAAGAATATTCGCATTTGGGGGCCGGCTTTCGAATTGCTTTGCGGGATTTGGAGATTCGCGGGGCGGGCAATATATTGGGTGCTGAGCAGTCCGGCCATATCCAGACGGTGGGCTACCAGATGTACTGCGAGCTGCTGGCGGATGCTGTTAAGAGATTGAGAAATGAGCCGGTCGAGCCGATACCGACGGCGGTTGTCGATTTGGGCTTTGCAACGTATATACCGAAAAACTATATACCTCTAGACAGGCACCGGATGGATGCCTATCGCAAGATTGCTGTTGCGAGGGGCGGCGAAGACCTGGAGCAAATAAGGGGCGAATTGATAGATGTGTATGGGCCGATGCCGGATGAGGTAAAACTGCTGCTGGATTTGGCGGAGCTTCGAATCAAAGCGAGTAAGTACGATATAAAAAGTATAATTGTTTCGGGACAGGATTTGATATTTTCATTTGCAAAAGATGCCAAGACGCCGAGTGAATCTTTCTTTTCAAAGACCGGCGGAAAAGTTAGAATCTCTGATTCGAGGACGGTATATTTGCGTTTATCGAGGAATTATTTTGAGCCGAGGACGCTTATAAATGTTTTGCGTAAAATATTTAGCCAAGCTAAATAAAAACTTTATAATCAAGCGAAAGGTAAGACTGTGTTCGACAGACTAAGAAGAGAAGGAGGTTTAATATGAGTGAATGCAGAAAACAAACTTTGGCAATAGCGGCGGCTGTGCTTTTTATTGCGGGCTTGGGCTGGTCGGCGTCCGAGAAGATTGAGACGCTAAGAATCGGCCAAAAAGCGCCCGACTTTAATCTTGTCGGTGTGGACGGGCGAAATTATAAACTGGCGGATTTCGCGGATGCGGATATTCTCGTGGTTATTTTTACCTGCAACCATTGTCCGACCGCGCAGGCATACGAAGAGCGGATTATAAAGCTGGCAGCCGATTACAAGGATAAAAGCGTTGCGATGGTGGCGATTTCGCCAAACGACCCTAAAGCAGTACGTCTGGATGAACTGGGCTATTCAGATATGAGCGATTCGTTCGAGGAAATGAAGACTCGTGCAAAAGATATGGGGTATAATTTTCCATATCTTTACGACGGAGACAACCAGAAAGTGTCACTCGCATACGGTCCGGCTCGGACGCCGCACGTGTTTATCTTCGACAGGCAGCGCGAGCTGCGGTATGTCGGCCGAGTCGATGATTCAGAGAAGCCCAAGCTGGTCAAATCCGAGGATGCGCAGAATGCGATTGAGGCGTTGTTAAATGGAAAGAAAGTTGCTGTTGAAGAAACCGGGACAATCGGCTGTTCAATCAAATGGTCCGGTAAGCGAGAGTCCGTTGCGCAATCTTTCGAGCAATGGGCGAAAGAAAAAGTTACCGTGGAAATGGCAAATGAGAAGGATGTAAAAGAGCTTGTCAAAAACGATTCGGGAAAACTGCGATTGGTCAATGTCTGGGCAAGCTGGAGTGTGCCCAGTGTAAAGCAATTGCAGGAATTTATTACTATGAATCGGATGTACCGCCGCAGGGATTTTGAGCTGATTACCATCAGCGCCGATTCGCCCAACAGAAAAGATAAAGTCCTTTCGATTTTGAAGAAACAGCAGGCATCATGTAAGAATTATCTGTTTGATTCGGAGGATGAATATCAGCTTATGGCGGCAGTGGATAAGGATTTGCTCGGCGGTATTCCATATACGATTTTGATTCAGCCGGGCGGAGAAGTTATCTGCCGTTGTGTGGGGGTAATAGAGCCGCTGGAGGTTAAAAAAGCTATCGTCGGACATTTGGGACGATATTACAAGTAAGCGCAGAAATAGCAAAATTGCAGCACCGAAATCGAAAAATCTTGGCAGGGAAAAACTATGCGGCGGAAAGTTAGCAAATTTCTATTTTTCTTCTTAATCGGGCTATTAGCGATAAACTGTTTAGGACAATCACAGAGCAAAGAAGGCAGGTCGCCGTTAGATGAGCTGCCGGCGCATATAAAGCAGGTAACGTACTTCGGTGAGAGGGCGGACTTTTCGCACGATGGCAAGCGTATTTTGTTTGTCGAGAAGACTTTTGGTGACGTATATGAGATAGAGCTTGCGACAAGGATTATCCGACCAATGACACACCGCTACTATCACGAGGGCTACACGCGGGCACTATATCTGGCTAACGGTGATATTCTGCTTTCGGGGGCACGGCAGTTCGACGCAGCCAATCCGATGCCGAGCCGAAGCGAAAAGAATGCGGAGTTATGGGTGCTGAAAAAAGACCTTTCAGCCGCACCTGTGCCGTTGGGTGAGAATTGCTCCGAAGGCCCGGCTGTTTCACGTAAACGTATGCTTATTGTCTGGACGCAGGGCGGAGCATTTTATATGGCGAATATAGTTTATAAGGATGGGAAGCCCGAGCTGGCAAATAAGAAAAAGATTTTAGATAAGCGTGATTTAGCCTTTGAGACCGAACTTGAGACACAGAACCTTCGGCCGCCGGACGAGAAGGAGTTGATATTCAGCGCTTACGGTTACCAGGGCACGGAAGTTATGGGGCTGGATATAGAAACGGGCAAGGTCGTGAACTACTCGATTGCGCCAGAGCAGTATGATGAGCCGGAAGGGATTTTTCCAGACGGCAGACACACGCTGGTCGAGTGCGATAAACACAATCGCAAGGGGACAGAATATATCGACCTATATAAGCTGGCGCTGGATGGCTCGGGAGGGACGGAACGGATGACTTTTTTTTCCGACTATCCGGGCTACAAGGCTTCGAACCCTGTTGTAAGTGACGATGGAAAGTATATGGCGTTTCAGGTTGCCAGAAGAGGCGATATGGCCGGCGTGGGGAGAGGCATCTTGATATTTGATTTAAAGATGTACGAAAGGACCAAAAAAACCGGGGGCAGATGAGCATTTGACCGGTCGCTTAACTCTCTCTGCTCTGTTTTAGGGGGATTTGAAAATAAGGATTGAAATTTTGCGAATTTGCTTTTAGATTAGTTTCGTAAATCAGACGTTGGGATTACGGAGGGAGGAGATTGAAAGGTTTTCATTGTGTCAGGGAGCAGATTATGGCAGAGGTTAAGCCGAGCCGGGAAGAAGCATTTTCGCTGCTGAAAGAATACAACAAAAGTGAAGGATTGATTAAACACGCTCTGGCTGTCGAGGCGGTGATGCGCTATTGTGCCCGCAAGCGCAGCGAGGATGAGGAAAAATGGGGCGTCATCGGTTTGGCTCATGACCTTGACTATGAGCAATTTCCCGAGCAGCACTGCCGAAAGACCGAGGAGATTTTGACTTGTCATAACTGGCCCGCTGAGTACATCCGGGCTGTGATGTCGCATGGGTGGGGTATATGCACGGACGTTGAGCCTCAAAGCGAACTGGAGAAGGTCCTTTATACTGTTGATGAGCTTGTCGGACTTGTAGTGGCCACGGCACTTGTACGGCCGAGCAGGAGCGTGCTGGATATGAAAGCCAATTCGGTTAAAAAGAAATGGAAGGAAAAATCCTTCGCTGCGGGGGTAAATCGAGATGTAATTGAAAAAGGCACCGAGATGTTAGGTGTGGAATTGGATGAGATTATCGATGACGTGATTATGGGGATGCGCGAGGTAGCTGAGGAAATCGGTCTGAAAGGTAATTGTTAGTTTTGAATTCTAAGTGAGGAAAATGCGAGATAAGGTATGCGTAAGTGTTTTGTTTTATCGGTGTTAATGCTTTTGCTGATGGGCGGCTGTGGGGACGGTAGTAGGCCGACCGAGGCTGAATTAGAACGTCAGGCTCTAACGCAGAAGATAAGGCTTGTGGAGGCCTCGGGCGGATATGTGCTGATTGTCGGCGGAGAGACTATAACCAGCGATGAGATAATTGAGTCACCTGTAGAATCAGGAGGTAGGTTTGTATCACCGATAGAACACTTTCAGCCGATTGCGCAGTCAAGTGAGCTTGAGCAGTTCAAAAAACGAGTCAGGGGCCAGCTTAAAGAAATTCTTACGGATAAAATCTCGGATATTTTGCTTTATCAGCAGGCCAAAAGACAAGCAGGAAAGAATATCGACCAAGCTCTTGACAAGCAGGCGGAAAAGGCATTGAGAGAATTTGTAGTGGCCTTCGGGGGAGACCAAATTAAGGCTGACGAGGCACTTAAACAAATGGGAATGGACTGGAAGAGCTTTAGGGAATATCAAAAAAGACTGATTCTTACCCAATGGTACTTAGGGTCGAGATTTTCCAATAACAACCCTGTTACTTATCGAGAGCTGAAGGACTGCTACAACGAAATGAAGGACAAATATTTTGCCAAGCCAGGCATTGTCCAATTTCGTCTGATTGATATACAACCGGACAAGCTGGAATTGACAGACCCGAACGAAGACCGCTATCAAGCTGCGGAAAAGCTGGCAATTGAACTGGCCAAGCGCATACGTTCAGGTGAAGATTTCGGCGAATTGGCCAAGCAATATTCGCACGGGCCTATGCGGGAGTTCGGGGGATTGTGGAGGCCGGTACAGCCGGGGTCTTTAGCTCCGCCTTACGATATGCTTGCAGCCGAGGCGTGGAACACAGAACCCGGACAAATAGCACACTTAATAATAACGCCTGGACATGTTTTCATTCTGAAACTGGAAGAAAAACAATCAGCCGGTTATGAGCCTTTTGAGAAGGTACAGGAACAAGTGCGAAACAAGATTATTCTCGACCGTCGGAAGGAAATTGCTGGTAGAGTTAATGCAACACTTCTGCAGCAGGCGGAGCTTAGTGAAACGGACGAATTTATAGATTTTTGCCTTGAGAAGATTTACCAAATGCGGGACCAGCCGGTAACAGTAAGAAGAGATATATACAGAAGAACAGAGGTACAAAGGCCCAAAGACACAGGGTCATCGATATACAGAGATATAATGCCAGGTGGTATCAGAAGAAGGTAAGATTAAAAGAGATAGGTACAAAGGGACAAAGAAGCAGCTACTTGTCATTCAATTTGTCTGTGGGGAGTTTGGCGGGAATGGCTTGAGAAAGCAGGATTGATGGATGGAGATTGTGGCACACGGTATAGACCTTGTAGATTGTCCGCGAATAGAAGCGATGATAAAGCGACACGGTGAGCGCTTTGTCCAGAGGGTTTTCACTGCTGCCGAGCGGGCATACGCCGAAGGCAATAAAAATGAGATAGAGAAATTAGCCGGTCGCTTCGCGGCTAAGGAAGCCGTTCTTAAACTGATGGGGACAGGATGGCGGGGCAAAATCGCCTGGACAGATATAGAGATAAGGAATAGCAGCACCGGCCAGCCGGAGGTTGGGCTGAGTGGGGAGGTCAAGAAAATTGCCGACAAGCTTGGGATAAAACATATAAGCGTAAGCATTACACATACTGCAAATTTTGCTATTGCATCGGCGGTTGCGCTGGCGAAAAAGGAATAGCGTTTCAAATTCGAAATCCTAACCTCTAAATCCTAAACAATACCGAATGCTCAAAATTCAAATCTTCAAAACTATGGCATTGGGTTCCCGCCTTGCGGGGGCCCCATTCTGAAGTTAATAACCGTTTAGGTTATATGAATTTTAAATTTCGAATCCTTCGGCTTTGCTCAGGATAGGTTTGTTTAGTATTTTGGATTTAGAGCTTCGTGTTTCTCCGCCTTAGGCGGAGTGGATTGTCTTCAATTTCATTCTCTAATTTTATTTTACAAGCGCAGACGGAATGTTGGGACTTTGCGGATTTACGCACACTGTCTGCGTGGAAGGATTAATAACCAAATCCATATCTTCCATCGGCACAGCCCCCATTAAGACAGAATCGCCCAGCACTAATGCTCCTGTGAAACAGGTACGATTTTCAAAGTTTATTTGCACCGGCCCAACATAGGGCACAACTTGAGATTTACCATCCGCGGTAATTACTTCTCTTTTTTCAATCGGCTCTAAACCCAGTTGTAAACTGATATGTTCAGGAATACAAAGTGTCATTTCCCCGGTATCAACGAGAGCCTTGATAGATATAGGCTTAATTTTGTTATTTTTAGGATTTTTAATAGAAATATCTGCATATACATAGCCCATTTCAATTGCTCCCTTTTCCAATGTTTAAGATGAGACTTTTGCTATTCGTTCAGCTACCCACACTTTAATAATGGATTGTCGGGGCACACCCAGACGTTTTGCCTCTTTATCTAATAAGTGAATCATCCATAGAGGAAAATCTACATTTACCCTTTTCTGTTCTTGTCCGGGTCTTCTGGCTTTTGACATATCCAGGTATTTGGAAATATCCTTGCCATCAGCAAATCTTTTGTCAAATTCCTTAGCTTTCATAAATATCAATCTCCTCTTTTCTGGAGCGTCGTACCGAAATAATCCTTATCTTTTCACGTCTATAGGTAATAATCGCCGACCAATGCTCTCCTGAAATCTTTCCGATTACCAAAAATCTTGGCTCATCGCTCGTTCTTGCAGGAATCTCAATTAAATCAGAATCGTCCCACAATGTCTGGGCTTGGTAAAAGTCAATCCCATGTTTTTTCTTATTGCTCTGACTCTTTTTGGAATCGAATTCAAATTCCATGGTATAATAATTATACCATAATAATACCTATTGTCAATCAAATATTTTTTCCTTCCTTTTGTATATGCGATGTTCGCTCGACGGTTGTACGATGAACGAAAGGAAATCAGATTATCTGGAAATCAGGGTGCAGGACATTAGGAAATCAGAGCATCAGATAAGAATTTACCTGTTATCTTGGTCTCCTGATACCCACTTCCTAATATCCTGTTAACCTGATACCCACTGCCTGTTATCCTGATACCCACGACCTGATTACCTGATAGCCAAAATATCTTCAACTTCAATCTCTTAAAGCACATAACAATCCAGTTAAGCCGTTCCGTCTTGTGGTGTTGGATTGAGCGATTTGTTATAGCGTATTGTCCTCGATAGGCAATAAACTGTGGTTATGGAGGAAATCGATCCAATGATTAAAACACCTGTCCACAAGGTCAAAGACATTGAATTTTCTGATATCATTTCCATCAGCAAAAGCGACATTGTAGATTTCTGGATTTTTTCCTGGGTATGCTTCAGCCGCGAAAGGGTCATATTCACGGTAGAGATTAAAATCTGCATCGAGAAGTGGCCTTTTCAAATTCTTGTGCTTGAAACCTATAATACTCCCCAAAAACTGGGCGCATAATTAAGGTGGATTTGTCGCCTGAGACGATACAGAATCAGGAGACAAATCATGCAGAACAAGAGGCGTAATCACAGCGCTGCATTCAAGGCAAAGGTT
>Ga0315314_1000461_pt1 | contig 44981 bp, 46 predicted proteins | sample TDP9_MG_FD_203631 | JGI IMG/M metagenome (GOLD analysis project Ga0315314, IMG submission 203631) | Freshwater sediment microbial communities from Lake Towuti, South Sulawesi, Indonesia - TDP9 | ecosystem: Environmental > Aquatic > Freshwater > Lake > Sediment | place: Indonesia: South Sulawesi... | reverse complement strand
TGCCATGCCGCTTAGAATCATGACGTTCTGGTTTACTTGCAGTTTTTTAGCTTGTGTTAAGATAGGAGAATGGCCATTTTGGTGACTTGTGTAGGATATTAGGACCAAGAACACATCATATCCCCTACTGATTAGTAATTTTAAGGCCTGAAGAAGATATGGAAGCCCTTTCATTTTAATTAGTTGCCCCACGTAGAGAAGCACAAACCTAGATCTGATCCTGTGCTTTCTCCTAAAGTCATAAGACGGGGCCGTAAACCTTGCCAGATCGACTCCATTTGGAATGACAGAAACCTTTCTACTCTTGATTCCGAACTCTTTTAAAACATAGTCTCTTTCGATATTTGACATACATATGATGTGATCAATCATTACATATGCACTGCACCTAAGACCGTAGAGTAGAAACTGAGGATCGAAAGAGGAAAAGAATCTCCTAACTGAGGTGTGGAATGGATGAAGATATTCTGGTGCAAATGCATGTGTAGTCAAGACGAGAGGCCAAGTTCTCCTGCTTATCTTCTTGATGATAGAGATCTGTAATGGAAGAAAAGACCAAAAAGCACCATTTAGATGGATAATGTCATATTTTTTCGCCAGTAGATAATTCAACAAAGAAACGGAAACAATTTCAGCTGTTCGTTTGGGGAATATCTTTGAGTGATGTTCAAGTGAAACCACATTTTCGCAATACTCTTGATTATCACCAAGGAGTGCAACGCTATTGACATCAAAGCCTTTTTGAGCTAACTTTTTGCAGAGGTTGTATTCATATAATCCATGGACCCCGCGCATTGCTCTGCTACTTACCACTAAGACCTTCATATCGCATTCAGTTGGTCTTTACTTCGGCTATCTGATGCATGCGTGACGAATTCCTAATCTCTAGGGTATTCATCATAGCATTGGTTGAAAGCGGTCTATACCATCCCACTAATGACTTTAGACGTGGCGCCAAACTTGGCGTCACTAGGATGGAAGGGCTCGATAATACGCCGTATAGGACGTCATACCAGTCCAAATAACCGTACTTTGTAATGGCTATAAATTTAGCACGAACATAACTTAACCTAGTCTCAAGCCATTTCTTTCCTCTTGTGACCGAATCTGGATTTTCGCGAAGGTATACAAGAAACTCTGGTATGTTACATAACTTACACCCAGCCGATAGCGCCCTCAGATAAAGCTCGTAGTCTTCAGCGCCGTCAAATTGAGCATTGTACCCTCCTATTCTCCTTATAAGGTCCCGCCTGAACAATATGGAACTGTGAATGAAGGGATTGTGTAGCATAATCATCCTTCTTATTTCACTAGCATCTGAAGGCGGAGTGAGTTTTGCCAATATTTTGCCGTCCTCGGCGATGGCGTAAGCCCAGCTACCTACGAGGTCAGCCTCGGTATTATTGATGTAAGCTAGCGATGTTTCGAGTCGTTTGTGCGAACATACGTCGTCGCTATCCATCCTGGCGATATAATCTCCCTTTGACAGCAGAATGCCTTTATTTAGCGCGTCCGGAAAGGCGCCCCTATTTTTACGTATAAAAAGCTTAACCCTATTGTCATGACAGTATTCGCCAAGAACATTTAGAAGTACGTCATCTGATTTAGGAGCGCTCTTATCGAAGATAATCAGCACCTCAATATTATCAAAAGTCTGTCTCAAAATGCTGTCGAGACTTGTATGCAGAAATTCAGGATTAACTCTGCAAATGGGCATTACTACCGAAATCAATGGGATCTTCAACGAACAATCCTTTTCGTCGAAGATTGATTTGAGATGGCTTGAGCAATCGCAGCAACGTTCCATGTTTTCTCGCTTGGATCAGCGTTTAAATCTAGGAAGGGACATAGCCGTAAAAGTTTAAACCCATTTTCTTCTAGGTAGTGTCTAATTTCTTCTGGGAAAAAGAATCTAACTCTGTGCTTTTCTTTTACTTCTTCCATAATTTGGTTTTCATTAGCGACTATTAGGCGGTAGTCAACCTCACATATGTGATGAAGGGTATCTAAATGGGGCTCAGCAAGTTTGATTACTTTTATGCCTTCATTTTCCGCTACTTTTGTCCTTACTGAAGGAAGGATTGTTAAAACGGCTGGTCCGTACCAAAAATCAAAAATGAATAAGGATGCGTTCTTAAGAAGCTTTCTAATGTTATGTAAAGCTTTTTGGATGTCCTCGTTATCAGTTAAATAGTTCATAACTGCGAACATGCAAATGCAAGCGTCAAACTTTTTGTTTAGCTTTAACTCTCGCAAATCAATTTTATAAAAATCTGCGACAACACCCGCTTTTTTCGCTTTTTCTTTGGCAATATTGATCATCACTTCCGAAAAGTCTACCCCGGTTACTTTGAAATCTCTCTTTGCTAATGGAATAGCATGACCTCCCGTGCCACATCCAAGGTCGAGTATAGTTTTTGGAGATGGTTTTGAAAATGTCCGGAAAATCTCTTCCAAAAAATTACATTCTTTTTTGTAGTCTTTATCCTTGTAAATAACGTCATAGTACCTACCGTACGCTTCAAAAATCTTTTTCACTAGAATCTAGCCGGCTGCGTCAGCATCGATAGTTCTTTCTCAACTTTCCCAAATATTCTTACAGCTTTGCCCATTCTAGACGATTGATATAACCCATGCGCCATCTGCACGGCTCTCATCCCGTCGTAGCCGCTTGGCAGTGGCTGCCTTCCCTCACAAATGGCTTTGACAAAATCCTGAAATTCAAGCCAGTAGGACTGAGGAGGCTGAAGCGAATAATCGAAAACCGTGTGAAAACCGTCCCTTTTTCTGAGTATGGTCTTGCATAAATCGTCTCTGTTATCTATGCGTATGCAACCATCGGTCCCATAGGTCTCCATATACATGTACCCTGCCCACTCTGTCCATGAAGACTGAATGAACGCCATTTTTCCATCCATTGTTTTAAACACACCGAATCCGTTGTCCTCTAAAGGTCTAATCGCCCAATACGCCGTTGTAACGAAACCTGTACACTCCTCTACCTCTCCTAGGAAAAACCTCGTCAGGTCTAACACATGGCAACCATTGTCAAGAAAAGTGCCTCCCCCAGTCATCTCGTAGTTGGAGAACCAAGAATTCTTCAAATGTTCCCCTGAGTTCCCTATCCAGCCTCTAAGAAATAATAACTCGCCTATGGCGTTGCTGTCAATCAGCTCTTTTGCCTTTTGAACGCTTGGAAAATACCTTAAATTAGAGCCAGTCTTTAGGAAAACTTTGTTTTTTAGCGCCGTTTTCACCATTAACAATGCCTCCTCAGGAGTTCTGGCGAGAGGTTTTTCACAGAAAACGTGCTTACCATATTTAAGGGCAGTTACAGCCATTGGAGCATGGAGCTTATTTGGCGTGGATACTACAACACAATGCATGTTATCATGTGTAAACACTTTTTTAAAATTGGTGTAGTAAGGGCACCCGGCCTCCCGAGCTATGCTTTCAGCTTCTTTCTCATCATTATCCATTACGCATACTAACTCAGTGTCGGGATGTTGGAGGATAGTTCTTGCCCTACGGTTCCCCATTTTGCCGCAGCCTAAAATGGCGAAGCCTAGTTTATCCTTGGCCAAGGTTTCATCAAATTTATTCTACTTTCTCTGACGAGATGATGCAATCTACAATGTACTCTATTTGCTCTTTTTCTAAGCCGTTGCCTGATGGAAGGTTGACGCCTCTTCGAGAAATTTCCTCAGCTACTGGATATTGTTCCCGCTCGAATTTCTTATGATACGGTGGTTGAATGTGAATGGGAAAGAAGAAAGGTCTTGTATCTACTCCCTTCTTTCTCAAGCGCGCCATTAATTCATCTCGACTAATGCCAAACAAGTCCTCTACAAGAATTGAATACATCCAGTAAACATTTTTCGCCCATGGGGCCTCTGGCGGAAGTGTTATCCCTTCTCTATCCTTCAATAGAGAATTGTAGAGATGGGCATTACGCCTTCTGGTCTCCACCGACTGGTCGATTTTATCCATCTGGGCCACCCCTATAGCTGCCTGAAGGTTTGTCATACGATAGTTAAACCCTATGTCACTATGTAAGAAGCGCCGTTCGCCTTTGCCGTAAGCCAAATCGCGCAAAGTTTTGGCTTTCTCAGCGATTTCTTCATTGTTGGTCACAACCATGCCTCCTTCACCGGTTGTGATTATCTTGTTCGCATAGAAACTGAAGGCTCCAACATCGCCTAAAGCCCCAACCCTTTTCCCCTTATATTCTGCACCATGAGCCTCAGCTGCATCTTCAATAACGTACAAATCGTATTCTTTGGCAATTTTCAAAACGGGATCCATATTAACTGGATGCCCATAAATATGAACAACCATTATCGCCTTTGCTTTTTTGCTAATCCTTTCCTGGATTTTATCTACATTAATGTTCCATGTACTTAATTCAGCGTCGACTAGCACCGGCGTTGCATTTGCGTATATAATTGGGTTAGCTGTTGCAACTGTTGTGAACGTCGGAATAATTACTTCGTCTCCTTTCCCTATACCTGCCGAAACCAATGCTAAATGCAAGGCAGTGGTTCCGCTAGTAACAGCAACTCCATACTTAGCGCCAACATATTTGCTGAATTTTTCTTCAAACTGTTCAATGTACTTGCCTCTAGATGAAATCCAATTTGATTTAACACATTCTATGACGTACTCTAACTCTTTTTCTCCTAGTTTCGGTTCGCATATGGGGATTCTTACTTTGACCATTATTCACTTATTGTTTGGTAGTTTTCCGTGCTAGCCTTGTGATGGCGTAGAGTGTTATGGCTGTGAAGACAGCAAACAAACCAATAAATATGAAAGTAATGGAAGCCAACGCAATATTAGTTACTATGCGACGTTCCAAGGCGTAGATTTGCATCATCCAAACTCCAAACACCACTCCGACCAGCAGGGAAACAACACCGGGCGCACCTAAAAACAATAAGGGTCTCTCCTCCACCACCAACCGTACAATAGACATAATCACGCTGGCTCCATGCCTCACCGGACCATGCGTAGAAGTCCTCTCCAACCCATGATAGTTACATCCAATTGGAACCTCCACAACATTTAAACCACGCTTCTCAGCCTCCATCAAAACTTCCACACTCACACCCATACCATCCTCACAGAAACTCAAACCCTCCAAAGCCTTACGACCATAAACGCGAAAACCACTCTGAGCATCACTCAACCCAAAATTAGAAGCAGCACCAGTCAAACTCGTAATCAACTTTATACCTAACCGTCTATATCTAGGAACAATATTCTTCTTTCCCAAATCACCCAAAAAACGCGAACCCACAACAACATCCGCCTTCCTCTCCAAAATTGGCTCAACCAACACAGGAATCTCACGTGGGTCATGTTGCCCATCAGCGTCCAAAGTAACTAAGACATCAGCACCTAACTCTCTACCACGCTTAAACAAAGACTGAATAGCGGCACCATAACCCAAATTCCGCCCATGCTGAATCACATCTGCGCCCAAACGCTCAGCAATTTCCGCGGTATAATCCATTGAACCATCATCACAAACAACAACTTTGTCTGCGTGCTCCTGTGCTTCTATAATGACTTTTGCGATTGTTTTCTCTTCGTTAAAGGCTGGAATGCCTACTACAATAAAGGACTTGCGTTCAGCAACGTAAACTCTCTCTGTGGTGCTTTCGGCGTTTGCTTCAACCAGCGTTTTCACCAAGATCAAATAAGCATAAACTCTTTATTCTGGTTTCAAAAGCGCATTAACACAAGTCTCTTATTAGTCATTATCAGAGCCTCTAAACATTTCAGGTGTGTTCATGTTCACTATTGTCAAGTATCTTACGAATAAGTTGTCTTCTGCCCATTTTTGGGCTTCAAGGTTTCCCCAGGAAGAGGCTAGGGAAGAGATTTTTTGGGCTAGTGAGCGTCCGATGCTTTCAGATAGTCTCTCAACTTTGCTTTTCATTGAGTATGCTAGTTTTTCTATTATAGCCGTTATTATTTTCGCTAGTTTTGAACTTTTGACTTGTTCTACGCATTGGATAGTGAGGTTGAAGATTGCCCTTTCAGATTGGTTTAAGACTTTGAACCAGAGGTGTTTGCGCATGGCTCTTTGGCGGCTCAGAACTAGTTCAATCTTGGAAAACATTGCAGTACATCACCATGCGAATTGAATACTTCCAATTTTGGACATAGGTTTTGGAAACTTCTTTTAATGATTATTTCTAAGACTGAATCCGAATCAAAAGAAAAAGAACCACATGACAATTACAAGTAAACAATATAGGTATAAGCGCCCATTCTAACAAATAATACGCGCGCAAGAGAAGAAGCAGAAGAGATTAGAGATCAATAATCTTAAGCGTGAAATGCGCACTTATAGTTTTACAAGCTAGTCCACCACTATACGCGTTTACTGGTTAAACGCAGTATGTTTAAACGTCAAACATTTTTAACGTGTTGCAAGCGCGCGCAGTTGGGCAGAGGGAAATTGAATCTGGTGTACTAAAACAAAGTGGCAGCACACTATTCGTCTCGAAAATAGATAATACCGCGGGCTACATTATCATAGACTGCACTCTCCTCGGTGATATGCCAGGGGTTAGCGGAAACGGGCAGCTAGCAACGATACAATTTCATGTAAAAGAAACGGGAAACTGCAATTTGGATCTTTACGACAGTATGCTGCTTAACTCATCTGAACAAACCATAACTCACACTGTAAGGGACGGTTATTTCAGTACATAGATTTCTGCGTGTACATGCAAACACTCAACCTCTTTTCCCATGAGCACGCAGATGCATGCATGCCATCGATCTTTATTATTTTCGTCTGCGTGCGCATTATGTATTTGCGAGTCTCCTGAGGAGTATCTATACTAGTGGATTCCTTGTTATTTCTTTAACTTTGTCAAAGTCTTCGTCGTCACTGATGACTGCTTTTATCTTTCTGCTTAGTGCTGATGCTGCGTGTATGGAATCTCGGGGGGTAAGCTTGTATTTGTCTAATAACATCTGAGCGACGGACAGTATTCCTTCGTCCACGTCTATGAACTCCAAGTTTGGAAAGCCGAGTAGTTTTCTGCCTTGACGTATTCCATCATCCTTGCTTAATACTCTGCTCACAACCCATGCGACTTCATCCCATGTCAAAGCCGATGTGTATGCCTTTATCTCTCCTCTTTCTATTTTGAGAAGTATCTCTTTGGCTTTCTTTGCTTTTTGCTGGGCGTCTGTTTGGTATATGACGGGATATATGAACACGTTGGAATCAATGTAGGGCATGTCTTTGGGCAACCTCTTCTGTTATTATCTTCTTGATGTCCACAGGCTCTTTTAGCTTTGGTGAATATGTGGAAGCATAGTACTCGGTGTAACTGCCTTCAATTTTTGGTTTGCTTATCACTATTTCCTCACCTCTGACTTCGATGATCAATTCGACACCTGGTTTTAGATCTAAGGCATCTCTTATGCGCTTAGGAATCACAACTTGCCCTTTCGGACCAACATTCTTCGTAGGCATTTTTTGAACACCCATTAGTAGATTTGTATTACTTTTATTTATACTTTCTTACAATCAGTAATACTTTTTCTTTATCTTGCCGAGAACAGAGTTTAACGTGATTGCAAATCGTTTATCAGGTGTCTTTGGATTGCTTTTGTTATGGCTTATTTAATGCTGAGTTTGGCTTCCATCATGCACGCATGTCGTAGACGTTGATGTATTGAAACAGAGCGGTTGGAACCATGTGTGCTTTTGGTTGGGTAGTGCTAACGTCATAAAAGAATGTAAGGCGGTGGGGAAATATGGTTACAGAATGTGAGAATTTCCGACATATTTATTAATGTAAGATACTTTATTTTTGTAGGTGGAATTGACTTGGTAGAAACCGTCACTGTCACTTCGAAAGGTCAAGTAACTATTCCTTCAAGGTTGAGAAAAGAGCTGAGAATAGTAGAAGGCGAGAAACTTTTGGTTATTCGTGAGGGAAATGCGATCAAAATTATTCCTGTACCCAAATTATCAAAGTTAGCTGGTGTAGATGAAGAAGTGTTCAGAGGCAGAAAGCCTTCGGAGGAGATTGAAGTTGCAAGAAAGGAGTGGACAAAAGAATTTGAAAAACGAATCCACCAAACCTAAAGTTGTTTTGGACACAAAGCCATTGATTAAGCTGTTTGCAAGAGAAGAGAGTTGGGATGCGGTTCAGAAAATCTTATCTAAGATAGAAGCCGAAGAAATAGATGGAGCAGTAAGCGTAGTCACACTAACTGAAATGTACTACATGTATTTGCATGAGGAAAGGGCTGATTTGGCTGGAACGAGAGCTGAAGAGCTTAGGTACGCTATATATCTTAAAAAGCTTGAGATAGATGAAGAGGTTGCTGTAAAGGCTGGGGAGTTTAAAGGTAAATACAACGTGTCTATAGCTGATGCCTTCATAGCAGCTACTGCATATTTTGAAGGGTCAATCATAATTAGTGACGACACGGACTTTAAAAAGATACCTGAAGTCAAAACGTTGACTGAAAAGGAGTTTATCTCGCACCTGTTGTGATAGATAGATATGTCTGTTAAAGGTCTTTGGTTGTGCAGTTTTTCTCTTGGAGGCTCGGTTTAGTGGGCGGTTTGTGTGATGATCGTTGATGTTACAGGATTTCTGTTAGTGTTTGAATCTTGAATTTTGGGTTTGTTGTTACGAGTAGTTCGTTGAATTCTTTGTTTTTCTTTAGGTTTTGGATGTCGTTGTCTTCGGTTATTAGAGTGTCGCATTGGTTTATGGCTGATGAGAGGATGAGACAGTCTATAAAGTCGCTGAGCATGCTTCTGAGTTTGAAGGCTGTGAGTAGGATTGTGCTATCGTGTATCGGAGTCATTGCTATTGTTTCATTGTAGATGAGGGCTCGTATGCCTCTAGTTACTCTTTCAGCGGAGAGAGTTCCTGCAGCAATGTGTTTGGCTCCATTGGCTGAAAGTTCGAAGATGCTTATATCGCTCATGAAGATTTTGTGTGCTTTCTGCACCAATCTTATCGGTGCATCTTTTGGGATGCCTTTGACAGAGATGCCTATGGCTGGTAAAAGGTATGTCGTGTCTAGCAGTAGTCTCAAGATTCGGCCTTCCTAGAGAGTTCCTTCCTGAGTTTGTGAAATTCCTCAAGGGTTATTTCAATGGATGGAGTTTCCTTTAATACTTCTTCGAGACTTGGGATAGGTTCAACTACGAGTCTTCCCGCCTCTATTTTATAGATGACTTTCACATGAGCGTGAAGACCCAGTCTCTCTCTAATCTCCTTGGGAGGGAAAAGTTCCCCCTTGGAGCCTACTCGACTTTTTTCCATTTCTCTGATTCACCGAATAAAGAGAGTATTTTCGATTTAATAAACATTATGCATGCATGCACGTCATACATGTCAGTGTCAACATCCACTAGATACGATGAGTGCTTTGAATTGTACGCTAAACTTTCCGCGCGCTCGACAGCTGTTACAGCTGCTACACCTGTTCAAGTTGTAACAGTTTTTAACATGTAACAAGTATGTGTTACAGTAACAGAGTGTGCGTACGCGTGCGTACAGAGAGGTGTTAGGGCAAAACTTGGAGATGGTAGCGTGTACGTGTGCGGCTGCGGTCTATCGGAAGACATGTTGCCAAAGGTAGTACAAGAGTCGTCTAGGATTATTAGGCAGATGCTTTGTTCGTTTGAAACATCAGAATTCATCAAGTTGGATAAGCATAAGTTATTCTGCAGTGGTGAGATAGCTTGCCCAGTCCGAGAGCGCATGAATTTATTGATAGATTGTTTTTTGGAAAGACTTATGGGAAGATGCATAGGGAGATGGATAAACCCTTCAAGTATCCTAGACGCGGTCATAGGGTTTTGTTTCATGATTCGGTATGGGCTTATGTTATTGCGTCGAGACATTATCTGGGTGATCCTAATGCTGTTTTGGCTGCTCAATATCACATTTTCTATGACGTGGTTTGCAGCAGAGACAGGCAATATAGAAAGTTCCTTGAAATGCTTGCAAGACTTGGTGGTCGAAGGAAGAGAAGAAGAATTTCAAGCAGGGTTCTAAGAATTTGATTTGCACGCGTGCGCCTTAACCCGAATGTATAGGCGTCGCTTGATTCGGGCTGCGCAGGCGAGTTTAGTTGCGCCATAAATCGAGATGCGCGCGCAACGTTAAAGGACTAGTACTTATAGATCGTTGGAAGGAAGAGATATTAACATACTTGAAACTGCTGATGGAGCAAAAGAAACTTGGTATATTGGCAGATGATACAGAGTTAATTGCCCAAATAAATGAACAGCAGTGTGAGTATTTGCAACCTAAAACAGCAAGAGAGCATATACATCTGAAGTTCTGGCATCCATTGCGTAGACATGACGACCAGTTATTTGCCTTAGCGCTTGCGTGCTATGCCAGCAAAGAAGAAGAAGGCATTATTATATTTTCCTAGGTCCTAAAGACTATTTTTCGCGACTTCATGCGCATATGAGATTTCGATTTATGAACCCAAACATATGTTTAAAAAGAACTGAGATGTTTCAACATCGTCAAGATTATGAATAAACGTTTACTATCAGATCGGATATTTTTGCGTTGTGTGGTTATTGCTGTTTTTGGAATATAGAAGATTTTTACTTGTGGGTTTATAAGGTTGTATATTGCAGAAATCTATTGCCAAATCATGTTAAAAGAGAGGAGAAGATGGTTAAACTTGCTAAGAATCTCTAAAATGTTTGTCGCGTTTACTCTGCTTATTGCGATTGTTGTTTCAGCTTTTGCAGCAGTGAATATGGCTTGGGCAGGGAATGGTTGTGTCTGTGAGCCAGGAACAGTTCACTATCTGGGAAAGGACATCGTTACTAAGGGTGACTGGCAGAACGCTGTTGGCAGTCCTATAGGCGTTTACGGATCGTATGCGCATATTCTTCCGAATCCTCCAAGAAAATTGTTGGAGATTCCAGTTGGAAACTTTTCTGTACCCGTAGGAGGATTCACTTATACTGATTATGGATGGACTCCTAACCAAATTAGCGGTCTGCCCTTCAACAGAACAGATCCAACTTATTGGGATGAGTATGTCTCGCTTGATCCGAAAATAAACTATACATTGAAAGGCACGCTTTACAACATGCCCGGAATTGGCTTAATACAATATCCTGTCTTTGCTTGGGCATGGGATGAGTTCAACTCTAGTGATCCACGAGCCGCTCACTTCAAGACTCATGTTGTAGACGCAGGTGGACCTGGAACAAGGCTCACATGCTGGGACGATGGAAGCGAACGAGGCTTTCCTTCTGATGGCTATTTCAATGTAACATTAGAGTTTCCGAAAGGAAACTTCATGCTATCTCTATACGCTTACGACAAAAGCATAGCAGGACGCCCAAATCAAACATTCTACATAACGAACGAAATCGGTGAAATCTTAGCCTCCGCCGAGATGAGAGACTTGGAGTTTGATGGAGGCATATACCACTCGTTCGTAGTGTGCGGACCAACAACAATCATTGTACACGTTAAGAAGGGACCAGCATCCATCAACGCCATACTATCAGGAATATTCGTTGACAAGCTGAGATGCACCTGGCGCTGTTGCAAGACTATGGGCTTCTGGAAAACCAATCTCGGAAAACTCCTAGGCTACATAATAGGCAAGCCCCAAGTAAGAAGAGCAGATATGGAGCTTTACATCGCATTCGCCAAAACTAGATGCCCACAAGTTTTCGGTGGACTAAACTCATTGGCAGATGCATACAATGTGTTCAAGCACTATTCTCTTTCAATGCAGAACAAAGCTAAGGCTCAGCTTTTGGCTTTGCTGTTCAATGTTGCATCTGGAAAAGCTAGTGAAAGTGATATAGTGGCGCCGTATCTGATGTACATGCTGAAGTACAAGTATCCACATTTGAAACTCTCAGACTATCCTCCTACAGTCAAAGACGTCATTGACACCTCATGTAGTAGTATAATGTCTGGAACGGCTCTAGAATTCACAAAAGACATATGCGAAACCTTGAACATAGGGTACAAGGCAATGATATACTAAACCTATCAAACCCTTATCTTTTTTTAAAAAAAAGAGTTACACAATTTTGCTTGTTAGCAACTCACCTCTCTCATGTTTTACTTGAATCATTTTATGAGACTGCAGATTTGTCTAACTCCTATTTCGTTGCGGGTTTTGCGCTCGGTTGAAACAATTTCAAAATAGTTAATTTTCCACTTCTCTAGATATCTTTTAATGCCTGTAGCCTCTTCGACTATTTCTTCAAGAGTTTTTTGGTACCTGTTAGAGGTCTTTTGAAAGGAATCAAGTGGAGAAAGCATTACAACTTGTCTTGCCATTTTTGTTATCTTTTTGCATATGAGTCCGATGGAATTATCCTCTTGAACGGCGAGTAATGGAATTGTGTGGAAGGCAGTTGAGGCGCCACCTCTGTCCATGATCGCTAATTTGAAATCACTCTTAGCGAATTGTCTTAGCATGTCTATCTGTGTGGATAGCACTTTTTCTTGGAGTTTCAATTTGGTCTTTTTCCACTGATTGGATTTTGGGTGGTACAGGATCAATCGTTTTAGGAAACTTTCATTTTCTTTAAATACTTTTGTGGCTGCTTCGTCTATAATCATTATGTCTATTCCTTTTTGCCTTAGAACTGTATGTATGTCTGAAATAAATGAAGTTTTACCTGAGCATGTTGCTCCTTCGACTTGTACTAGAATTCTTCTTGAAACTATGTTCGCTATCTTGGAGATTTCTTGGGGGCTAAATGCAGCGAATGACATGTTATGAAGTGATTTCTGAATAGACTATAATATTATGGAGGATAATTGTACCGTTCTCATCTCCAGATAGTATTATGCCGATTTGGACTATTGGATCAGTACCGTTTGGAATTATTTTGTAGATTCTATACGGGTTATAGGAAGTCCAGCCATAGTCGGTTTGAGAGAGGATTATGGATTTTATGTAATCAGTGGATGCATATTCGTTGAAGATTCCATCGCGATTTTTATCGTAGTAGAAAACAATTGTTAGAGTTAAGTTGTCTACGTTGAATGTGGTATTCATTGTTAAGTAGTTTTGTCTTGAAGAATCTATTCCTTCTTCGAGAGATAAATAGAAGCCCACTTGACTGTGTTCTTTACTGATAGTTACGCCATCTGAACTAAAATCGGCAGTAGTGTCATTTGGAAGAGTGAAGAATCGAGGTGATGGGCATGTCAAATCTATAACAAGTAAAGGAGTGTATCTTACCTGTTCATATATTACTATCTTATTTGACCAACCTGTACTTAGTGTGAAGGGTATGACTTTTACTTCTTTTAGAAAAGTCAGTAGTTCATCATTTTTCTCAAAAAGGTACTTTGCATAAGGATCAACCCAGTCTAGGACCAAATATCTGGCATGCGGATTTTCCTTAAGAAAGTTTATGAAATGATTCTGCAACTCCCGTAGCTTTTCTTTGGAAAATCTTTCGTGCATCTTCACGCCCGCAGAATCCCATATAGATTGATAGTCTATCAGTTTAGTACTTAACTCGGGATTCAATACTTTAAAGACAGATGACGTGGGAACTATGGCAAGTTCGTCATTTTTTAACATATCTGATAGCCACGCGGATGCTTTAACGAAAGAACTCATTGCAGTGCTCCTGTCTGTAGAGTCTATCTGCGCTTTTTGCCACATTGAAAAACTCAACCACCCATATGGCAAAGAAAAAATTATCAGAAAAATCAGAATGCAAAATAATTTGAACTTAACCTTTATGTTCAAAAAAGGCACCTGCTTTTCTTACAGCTAGAGATAATGGATAGGCTAAAGGATAAAATACCAACAACCTTAAGGGGATTAAATACCTATCATGCAATTGTGGTATTATGATTAATGCCTGCCTGAGAATGTCAATGTTGGTAATGGCTGAATCATCAACGTAAAAAGCCCACTCATAACCATGCCCCCAAATAGTAAGCGCGAAGACATGAAGCACAAAAAACAAACAAATACAAACTGCAAACTTAACGTTGTAAGAGCCAAAAATTTCTTTGACACGTTTACCTCTATGATAATATAGTTTGATTAAGAGTGACGAATTCTTATGCCTTTTGAGATTAATGTAAATAATCTTAGTTAACAATGCGGAGATTATGCCTACAACTACTAAGACAAATATAGCACGGTCTTGCCACTGCTGACCAAGCATAAAGATGGCTGAATGAATCGGATTTACAATCAGTTCTGGTTTCAAGAACAAGGCTAATCTTTCAATTATTCCAAGACGCCCGAGAGGTTGAACATACTGATACATGAATACAGACGGGAGAATATAGATAACAATCATGAAGAGAATAGGTGACACTGCTTTAAGTGTCATACTCTGCTTTTGCTGTGTAAACAAATCTGATTTATTGACCTTCAAAACAAAGAACACAAGTATTGGAACGATTAGAGCGAGATAGAATTCAGGCCTAGTGGAGACTGCAAGATAAGAGAAAACAGGAGCTAAAACATACTGTCTTATTCTACCTAAAGAATAGGCACAGTAAAGAGACAATAATCCCATTGTAAAAGCGAAAACGTCATTGTGCGGTACTATAGAATAAGAAAGGGATATTGGTTCCAAACTTGCAAGAAGGGCTACTATTATGCCAAATATTCTGCCTGCCATTTTTGATCCAACTAGATACATTGTGCTGGCAAACAGTGCAGATAAAGACAACATGAAAACTCTTGAAGCCACAATCGTTCCAAGCATAGAACCGAAAATCTTGAGAAAGATTCCGAGGAAAAAGACGAACGGCAAACCTGCTTTTAGCTGAATCACTCCACTTGAGGCAAAATTCATAGCTTCATTAAGGTAGCGATAGGCATCTTGACCATAGATGACAGAAGCTTGGTTAATTAGAAGCAACCTTACAAAGATTGTTATGGGAAGTAGAATGAGAAGACAGTAGATGTCCTTCCTAGTCACATGAGCTTTTATATTCGCCATGAAAGAATATTTATGCTTGTTATCATCGGAAGTGATTGTCAAACCTTGCACACAACTTTTAGGAATGATATTCCAAGCAGTTTCTCCATTAAAGATTCAAGGAATCTGAAAAAGAAGCCAATAAACCTTGCTTCTAAAAGTTTTTGTGGAATGTATTTGCCATAATCTGAACTGACAATCGTGACTTCTTTGAAAAATAGTCTGAGTAAATTTGCTAAGGATATTGATGACCACGTATATACGTGGGTTGGATTCTCTTCAGGGAAAAATCGCCTCAAATTTGGAACATCGAGCGTCACAGTATCTCCAGATACCCTTTTCATTTCGGCTAGTAACGATGATGGATTAATAACATGTTCCAATAACTCACTTGCGTTTACGATGTCAAAACTCCTATCCCTAAAGGGCAGATATTCCGCTTTACACAAAACAAAATTTGGAATTTTCTTAGGGTTTATGTAATTGTTCTTGCCCATGAGGTGGGGAGTTTTGCCAATGAATAAATCGCAGTTTACGTCTCCTTTAGGAGAGTTTCCGCATCCAACGTCTAGTAAAAGTTTTTTCATTTCAGAAGGCTCTTTCCTTCACATGTTGGAGATGGTGGCAACTCAAGCAAGTCTAAGACTGTTGGAGCTATATCAATAAATCTCGTGGTTTTTCTTCTTTCCAAGTTGACTTGATTTGGGGCACATGTGAATAAGATTGGAGAATCGCTTGGAAAGGCGTAGCCGTGCATGCCTTTGGGGGGACTATGTTTTCGGAAGAAGTCGGGATGAATCACGTATCCATCATTCAGTGCAAAGAATAATTCTCCGTATTCTTGACCAATTTTGTCGATTCCTAGTTTCTTCATGTCAGATTTGTCAAGTATCTTTCCACAATCTAATGTAGAGAGCTTTTGAAAGACTGTTTTTTTAGCTTTGTCATTGAAGAACCAAAATCGGGCTATCGTCGAATCAAGAAAAACGAGATAGTCTTTCCCTAGCCTTAATGAACTTGAATTCAGCATGCCAAGTAAATTGACGCATTTACTAATTGGACTCATTCCATGATCAGAGAAAATTATTGCGACTAGTTTTTCTAAAGAAGACTCAACAGCGCAAATAGTTTTGTGCATTTCCTCATCTATATTTTTTAAGGTATGCTTTGTGTGAGGTGAATCTGGACCAAAATTGTGACCAATAATATCTAGAGAACATAGATGGATAACCATAAGGTCAGGAAATTCCCCTCGTTCTATGCGATTGATTAAATCCTTAAACACTGAAATCTCTGATCTCGGCGCAGGTTTTTGAAGCTTATATGAGAGTTTATTTTTTCTTACTGTATCGAAAATGGTTGGAATGCTTTGTAAGATGTTTTCTTTTGTAAACTCTTCTTTTAGTTTTGGAGAAAAATGGCGAAGCAGTTGGAAAGGTATAACGTTTGAAATGCCATAGCCTTTTTTTCTGGACATCCGAAACAGAAGATTTCTGGTACTAGCACATAAATAGTCAGTTGGCAATTTGTCTGTCAGTCTTAATAATGTCCTAAGAAATCTTGAACTTGTGACAATTTTGTTTTCTTGAAGTATGAATTCCGTGAAAACACCTGTAGTGTTTGGAGATGCACCCGTATAAATTGCTGCTCCCACGCCCTGAAATCCAAATAATGGTTCCAGTTGTGAAAAGAATTGGGTTTTTGACATTTCATATAGGTTTGGGCAGAGGTTTTTTTGCAGATAGTTGGAGGAAAAGCCATCTAAGATAATCATTAATACTTTTTGTTTCAAAATAGTTTTGGGCATCCTTTTTGCAGTGATCTTATGTAAGCGATGTTTTGACTAGATCATGTTTACAGAGAACACAACTTTAAGGAATTTGGATCTTGCTTCTTCCCATTTGTTTTCGTAGTTTTTCTTTAGTAGCTTGACGAATCTAAGTTTTCTTAAGACTACATCGACATATTCTGAATTTGTTGTTCCGTCCCGTTTGATTGAGAACAAAATTAAGGGTGCTGTGAAGAAAAGTTTGATCACGGGGGAGGAGATGCCGTAAAGCAAAGGTAGTGAAAGATGTTTATTTTTAAGAGCCAGTTTAGAATACTCTAGATTCTCTTTAGTGTTAAACAAGAAATTAAAAAGCCTTAAAAAGAAAGAATTTGTTGGAAGATTCTTGTTCCTCAGATAAGCATCGATTATAGGCAGATAATATTCTTTGGTTAGTTTTGTTTCCAGAGAAGATGTAAACTGCATCCAATTCTCAAAAAGTATGCCCAAATATCTTTTGAAATAGTATTTTATTACTTCTCCTAAATCATCACGGGTGTCGAACCAATAGTTAATAGCGTTCACATTCAGATTGCCCTTATCTGGATTAATCTTGAAACTTGTACTGTTTTCTATTTTGTCGATCAGATCAGGAATTTTTTCATAGAGATCTCTGAATTCTTTCTTGTAGATTTCCTTCATTGTTTCCAATCTTTTGACACATGACGAATCATATCGTTTGGCTAAGAGGCAGAGACCTACACAAATTTCGATGTATGCTCTGGAGGTTTCTCGCAAGAACGAGTCTTTTAGATGGTCTGGTATTCCATCGCTCAAGTACCTAGTATGAAAGGCGCCTATTAGAGCTATACCTTTCTGAAAAAGTGCTCGGGCATTGGTGCGGAGAGACAAATCCTTTAATTCCCATTTTATTAGCGGTCTTATGTCCTCCCCGTACAGCACTTTGCATTTTTTTAAGTCGTAAGAAGCAATGTCTGGAAGCGAATTTATATTGTCTAAAGTTGTCACACTAATCTCAGGGATTAAATCACCCATCAACCGATACTCACTGTCTTTGAGAGAGCAAAATTTATCTTGGAGCTGCGGTTGGATGGTTGCGACCATTTGTGATAATTTTCGATATGATTTGCCTTCTTTTGCAACAACGCAAAGGTCAAAGTCTCTTAGTGGTTTGACACCTTGACTATCTACAAGAACACTTCCGTCACCTTTTCCATAACTTCCACCTAGAATTATGGAGCGTACATGTGAGGGGGACATTTTTTCAAGAAGGAAATTAACAACTTTTTCTAGATATTCGTCTATGAACTCGTCAATTCTAGAGTCTTCAAGAATGGTATATCGTCCCAATATCTTGTGATTCCTAATTTTTTGGGTTAGTCACTAAGTATGTGCTGAGATAGCTTCCAATAGATTTCTAACAATTTGTTGAAAATATGATTAGAATCATAGAATGCCGCTCTTCTAGAAGCTTTGTCTCCTAGCATGGACCTTAATTTAGGGTCTTTAGAAAGAAAAATAATTGCTTGTTTCAGTTTTTCAACGTCATGAGGGTTTATAAGGAAGGCTTCTTCGTTGCGTTTGACAATTTCTCCTATGGATGGGATGTCACTTGTGATTATTGCTTTGCCGTAAGTCATTGCTTCTAGCAGGGCGATTGGACATCCTTCATAAAGTGAAGGCAGTACAAAAATGTCGAATCGAGTGAAAAGCTCATTTTTTCTTTCTTCGCTGACTGCTCCTGCAAATGTTGTTTGGTTGTGTATTCCGAGCCTTTTAGATTCGTCCATAAGAGAAGTTCTTTCTGGGCCATCGCCGACTATCATTAATTTCAGTCTTTCTTTCATAGATTTAGGGATTAGCGCAAATGCGGTTAAGAGAGTTTTCAGGTTTTTTTGGGGAGATAGTCTTCCGACGAATCCTAAAGTTAAGTCTTCATTAGAAGTTTTTATGGTAGCCGTGGATTTAGTTTGCTTCTTAAGTGATGTTAGATTGATTGGAGTTGGTATACGTTTGCATAGAGTTTTGCCTGAGTAAGGGGAGAGCAGTTGCTTTGTATGGTTGTCTGTTACTATAATTAGAGTGGAGTTGTGCATAACAATTTTGGCCATGGCGCGCATTAGAATTCTGTGGATTTTTGTTGCTTCAGAAGTTGATTCTGCGAAATATGGAGATGGTCCATGAGCATGGACTATTAGGGGGATTTTGAACATTTTATGGATTATTACTCCTGCGAATCCAGAGAAGAAGATGTCTTGACTATGAATGACGGAGGTTCGGTGCCTCTTGCAGGTGCTAATCAATGCAAGTGTTGTAAAAGCGGAGAGGAGTAGCGTCTTGATTGGGTTAGTAAATGAATTTGTTTTCTTGAGTTTGTGATTGGCGAATTCTCGAGAACTTAGTTGTTTAGAAGATTCTAGAACAAGAACTGAAACTGAAGAAACTGAATCCTTGTTGGAGATGAGAATTACTTTGTGTCTTTTGGATGTGAGAAAATTTGTAAGATTTAGTACGAATTTTTGAATGCCTGCATATTCGCCCATGTTTTCAGATGTAACAATGCAAATAGTGTACACTTAAGTAGTTCCAGCGTTTTTATCTCTTTGCGACTTCTTGGTACACTTTCTCTAGTTTGGTTACTACATTCTCTAGTGAGAACTCGAATTCTACGACTGTTCTACAGTTTCTTGAGAATTTTTTGTGTACTTTGCTGTCAGAGATTAGTGTGCATATTGCCTTTGCTACGTCCAAGTATCTTGGCGAAGTTGCATAGCCTACGTTGTTATGTATCCATTCTAGGCGGTCTCCGAGCGTTGTAGTGACTATTGGTGTTCCTGTGGCGCATGCCTCCAGAAAAGTCATGGGAAAGCCATAGAAAGACGGTGTGACAAACACGTCAGCATCTGCCAATGCTTCAAGTCTGTCTTTGTTGCTTATGAAACCAGTGAACGTGACTGACTTAGATATTCCCAAGGATGCAACTAGTGACTTTAGTTCGTTCAAGTATCCGTCGTCTGAACCTACTATCACCAGTGTGGAGTCTTTGCAGTCCATGTTCTGGGTCATGTAGGCGTATGCTTTTACCAGAATATCTATCCTTTTTGACTTGTGGATTCTGCCTAAGTAGAGTATCGTTTTCTGTTTGTCGCTTATGCTAAGCTTTTTCTTGAAAAATCCTTTTGGCGGTAGATTATCATACTCTGCCAAATCTATTCCGTTAGGGATTACGGCAATCTTCTCATCAGGCACTTCCATATTCTTATATTGCTCAGCTTCCACAGAACTAAGGGCAATAACTTTCGAAGCATCCCTCAACAATCTATAACCAAAGAAAATATCATAAAGCAACTTTAATCTCTGTTTAGTGATAATCCTGGGAAGAGAACCGTGAACTTGCAGAACGTAAGGAACTCTATACTTTGTGGCGTAGTAGTGAACAACAATATCTGGAAACTGTTGCCAAGAATGCAAATGAACAATATCGAAGTTCTTTAGATTCTTTGTCAATGCTTTCATCATAGCTAATGAAATATTCAGTTGACCAAAAAGTCCAGAATAGCATAACGGTCTGAGTGCTCTTGAAAAATAAATAACCTTGTAACCATTCACTTCTTCCTTTCTGGGGTTAGAATCATGCTTGGGATCTAAAGCTGTAGTCGTATATACAATGACATCATGCCTTTTTGCCAGCTCTTTAGATATGCTTCGCACTACAGTCACTGGTCCGCCGAAAGGATCAGAGAAAACAGGTATCACTTGAAGAATTCTCATTTTATGGTCTAAGTTTTGAGGTTTATACATAAGTCAGTTCTAACATTGCGCTTCGCGAGAAGATACCCTGATGGATGCATTGTTTGATAATTAAAGCCCTGGTGATTTAATAATTTTCTTATTGACTCATTATTAGTCTCCACTATGCAGTAATCCGTCTTTTGTAGAGTCTTTCTTCCCCCTCTCAATACTTTTTCGTCGCAACCTTCAGTATCTATTTTTAGTATCTTTACATTAACTTCTTTTTCACTGATTGCATCTAAAGTCACCATTTCCACTTCAAAACTTTTTTTCCTTTCACCTTTATAGAGAGAAGTTGATTCTGTGGATTCTGGATCGTAATAAAGCGTTATTTTGCTATTCTTCTCTCCTACTGCCGTTTTAACCAAAGTTATGTTATGTAGATTGTTTAACTCGATGTTTCTTTGTAGGAAGTGTAAATTATCGGGATTGGGTTCCACTGAAATCACTTTCCCCTTTTTTCCTACTCTAATTGCTGAAATGATGCTGTAAAGTCCACCCATTGCACCTATGTCCATAAAAGTATCTCCTTCTCCAAGAGTGTCATATATGAAAGTTGATATGTCATATTCATGAAAGTAAGGGTTCATATATATGTGAAACGTTCTATCTTTTGGACATAAGAAATAAAAGGTTAATTTATTGAATTTTACGCTCAAAACGCATTCATTGAATTTATACATGGTTAAATTTGGCGTAAAGCCTAGAATTGAGATTGCCCCTTTTTTAATCAAATTTAAGAGTGTAATTATTTTGAACTGTAGATTGCACTTAAAATCCTTGCAGGATACTCTAAACAAGGAGTTAAATGCTTGTTTAATCATAATTTATGAAATCATCTCAATAATTACGGGTGCGCACAGTCACTGGTCCGCCGAAAGGATCAGAGAAAACAGGTATCACTTGAATTCTCATAGTTCTGTACTTTTTATGGGCGTTGGTTCTGTGAAACCAATAATATATGTTTCCTTTAACCTTTGAAGGACTAGTGGAACTTGATAGACTAAGCATTTATAGTTTAAGTTTGACAGGAATTTAACCACATCTTTTAATTCATTTGGATAATGGTAACATGCAATTATAACTTTTGGTCTCAAATGAGTTAAAGTAAATCTTGCCCCATGTAATATCTTCATTTCATATCCTTCTGCATCTATCTTTACCACTTTGGGAACTATTCCTTGCTCCTTGACTAGAGTATCCAATGTCTTCATTTCAACTTTGTATTTTGTATGATCTTCTGTGACTTTTGTCCTATCATATCCATATCCCCGCTTCAAAAAGATGTCGCAGTCCCTGTCTCCCAAAGCACAGTTAAGAGCACGAACATTTGATAGATCGTTGTGTTTGATATTAGTAAGAAGAAACCTAAAATTGTAAGGGTCGGGTTCAAATGCTATCACCTCTTTTACGGATCTAGCTACCTTCACGGTAAAGAAACCCATGTGAGCACCAATGTCGACCACCACGTCTCCTTTCTTAGGTTTATATGGAAAATACACTTCTCTCAACCATACATCATCAAAAGATGAGTCTTCTCTACTCGGAAAAACTATACTTATCCCATTGTACCTTGCCATTCTCAACCCTTGCTCTAAAGGAAACCCGTGAAAGACAGATCGAACAGAGTAAAACGCATCTAGATATCTTGAATCCTCAGTCAATGAATACGCTAGAATTATTGGTGTTAGCATAGGATACGCAATCAATCTATGAAGTATTGCTCGTAATCTTAAAATTCGCATTATGACTTCATCAATACCTTAAGATGTTTTTTCCAGTTTTCTCCAGAGAAGTTTTCAATAAAATAACTTCTGCAATTGGTCGACATCTTAGAAAGATTTTTTACGACATAATTAATTCCCTCAACCCATTCTTCTACAGGCGCATTATAATCAACTAGATAGCCTGTTCTTCTGTGATGCACAAACTCAGGTAATCCGCCCACTTTGCTTGATACAACAGGAGTTCCATACATATATGACACAAGGACTGCCGAGCTTTGAGTTTCACGCTTCCAAGGCGTGAGAACTACAAGACTTTTCCGAATGAAATCTCCAAATTCATTATCAGATATTCTATTCTTGTAAAATACCTTCAAATTAGCTCTACTGTCATACTCACTATCAACTTTTGAACGCGAGATCAGCAAAAAAGACAAGCCTAGATCATGCTTAGCCGAGTAATCAACAATTTTCAAGAAGATTTCAGGCCCTTTGGCAGGAAGAGGCGGTCCTATAAAAGTAATGTACTTCCTCTCCTCAATAGGACTAATGTCTCCCCCAAGATCTTCAAACAACAATGGAACCTCAACTTTTTTCCCATCGAACCATGAATAATACTTGTCAAAAAGCTTAGAAGCCTCCTTAGAGGAAACAACAGCAACATCTGTGTTATGGAGAAGTTCTTTTTCCATATACTCGTTTAGGTATAACCAATACTGTTGCAGACCTCCATGAGCGCTTTTGTTCTCCACATAAGGTTCGTGGACATGATAAATGAACTTGCAACCATTTCTTCTGCACATTCTTGCAACATAATGATTTAAAAGATGGTAATTATGCAAGTAAATATGAGTGATTTCATCTTTTGCAAACATATCTCTGATTGTTCTCACATTTTTAGCATTCAATGTATCTTTTAGCATCGAAAAAATGTCAACTGAACAACCGATAAAGATAGTTTTCTCTTTCACTTTTCTCGATAGCATCCAATCGTACTCATGGCTGAAAAGATATTTTACAGAATGACCTTGTTCTTCGCATGCTTGTCCAAAAGCACAACAGTGAGACTTGTAAACTGGACTATATTTTAGGCTTCCAACGAAAATCATTAAAATCTTTTCTCACAATTGGAATGATTCCAGACTCACTCACGTACTATCTTTTCTAGAATCTCTTTCATCCTTAAACCGATGACCTTTATTGACAACTCGTTTTCTACGTATTTCCTTCCATTTTCCCTCATCATTTGAGCAACATTCAAGTTTTCCTTTAAATAGATAACTGCCTCAGCTAATGCTTCATAATCTTCTGGCTTTACGACAATTCCCGAGTTTGTCTCTTTTAGATATTCTGCAGGTTGACCTTCTCCGTAACATATTATTGGTTTGCCTACCGCCTGATACTCATAAAGTTTTGACGAAATTCCTAGATAGGGTCTCCCATAGTCTGCTAGAGGCAGAATTAATGTATCAGCTTGACTAAGCAATTTAGCCACATCTTCTCTACTAAGTATCCTGTCCATTACTCTTACGTTCTTTAGGTCTAGTTCTTTGATCTTGGATCTTATATGGTTCGCAAGTTCCCCCTTTCCTTGAAGAATAAACTCAATCTTACCATCTTTTGCGCCTATGATTTTAGCAGCTTTAAGGACTTGCTCGAAGTCGTATCCTACAGAGAATGCCCCAGAATATAGAACCCTGAACTTCTCCGTGGAATTCTTTTGAGACTTCTTGAATATGGTTAGGTCCACTCCACCTCTAACTACATGTATTTTACTCTTTTTCACACAATATTTCTTTGAGATTGTTTCAACATATCCAGGGCTTATCGGTGTTACTGCGTCTCCTTTTACATAAAGAACTTTGTAGACTAGGCTAGCTACTTTGAGTATCACCGAATCTTCCTTAAACAGTCCAAGCCCAGAAATATCTTCAAGCGTCAAGTCATCAACGTTCAACACTACTGGCCTTCTTTTCACCTTGCCATATGCTATGCCCGGAATCCAGCTAGAAGCCCACACAACATCTATCTTACCTACCAAAGGCAAAGCAAACAAAGACGAAGCCGCGAAAAAACCGATAAGGATTAGTCTCTTAAGAAAACCTTTCGACTCTATCGGGGGCATAAAGGTCCTAATCACCTTAATTTTTCCCAGCCATTCCATCTTAACGGGTTTCCACCTATACTCTTTCGGTATTTTCCCACTGGGATAATGCGGAACAGCTGCAACAACAGTAACCCTGCAACCGTTTAGAACAAGACCCTTAGCTACGTTATAAGCTCTAGTTGCAGACCCTCCCAAGTCTGGAGGAAAGTATTGCGTTACAATAAGCACATTCAAACTAAATCACGTGTACACAAACTTTCTAGAAATCTCCGTAGTAGTTGCAGGACTATGGGCTCAATTTTTCCGATTTGGAATCTTTGTCAAAAGCTTCACTCTATACCTATCTAACACTTCGTCAACTTGCTCTTTCGTGACTTTGAGTTCCTTAAAGGTTCTCATAAGCGAAGGAATTCGTGGAGCGTTATCCGAAAGGCATCTTCTTAATGCTTCGTCTCTCGAAATCTGACCTTCTCGAACTAGTTTGCTATAAAACTCGTCAAACTCGTTAAATCCCACAAGCCTAAGATACATATAATCTATTAGCGGATATGCAGCGTCATCTATTCGCCAAGTAGCTGTTGTGTCAGAAGCCCCTTGCCAGCCCAGTTCACTCTGAATCGTCGGCACAACTTCTTTTTCATTCCAGTATATGTAATCATAAAAACCAAGCGGCACAACATCATTAGGCTTTGCCAATGATTCAAAAAGGTAGACATACGCTCCTTCCATATATTCGTTGAAAACTGACCAATGAAAATTATGATAATTCTTAACGTATTCAAGCCATAATAGAAAAGACAACTTGACTTTGTCATAAGTGGAGTATATTCCCCGCTCATTCGGAAAAACCCCTAAAAACCCCGTCTTAAAATGCTCTTGCTCAAAGCAACTGTTACCCACATTATTGCCACCAAGCACCAAGCCAATCCCATTCTCTTTGGCGTATCTGTAAATCCGAAGATTCATAGTCTTGTCACCAGCATTCAGCGTTGGAGCAATCGTGTGAATTGAGGGTTTCCTAAGCCACGCGCGAAACTTAATCTTCGTATTTCGTCGAGCAGTTTCAATCTGATCTTCATCGCGAAGCCAAACGTGTTCCACATCTAAAACGTTGGTCACTTTCTCTATGTTTCGATAACCTTCTGGAGTAATTGCACCACTATCAACTGTGAGAGCAAGAACCCTCATCCCATACTTTCTAACCATCTGATGAAGAACAAATGCGCTATCTCGTCCACCACTTATAGGAACTATACAATCATGTCTCCGACCATTATTTCTATATTTATTCAACACTTCTACGAGTGTTTTTGCTCCATAGACCTTAACTGGCTCATAAGTCCGACAATAGTTGCATACACCATCCTCATCAAATTCAATTCCTGGAAAAGTTTCAGGCAAAATACAAAGAGTACATCTTCTCAAATCAGAAAAAATTTCATTTATATCCGTTTCTCTCTCGACATCTATATCATCATTAAGTTTTATGTAGCTTTTCAATTTTTCACACATTCGTAGAGAACCATTAATTGATGTTAGCAGATTTTTTCAAAATGCATAGATAGTCTACGATAATCAAAATTTTCAAAGCTTAAACTTCGAGTAATTTTAGAAGATTTTCTCTTGTTATGTTTGCTTGCCTCTTCTCCAGCTTTATATGGCTCCCTTTTCTCCCAGCAACTCGAAAGCCAAACTTTGTTAAAGCCTTAATTACCTTGCGCCCTGAGACTACGGGTAGAGCCACTTACATTCACTTTAACTATCGTTACGATTGGAGCCTCAGCTTTAGAAGGCTTCTCAACATCTTCATCTTCAAGATATAGTTCAAGTGCTTCCTTAAGATTGATTAGAGCTTCTTCCACACTTTTGCCTTGACTAGCCACATCAAGCTCAGGACATAAAGCTACGTAAATCCCTTCTTCTCTCCAAACAACTGCTGGAAGCTCCATAGTTTTAGTGACCTGCATAAGCTTCTTCATTGCTGATACAATTCAACACTTTAAGATAAACCTTCTTTTCCGACACTCTGCATTTTTTGGATATGCTGTCGGTTTGTCCTCAACCATTCGTAGGTCTTTCTCAGCCCAGTTTTTATGTCAGTTCTCGGCTCGTATCCCAAGATTTTCCTAGCCTTCTCTATTGATGCTCTTCTCCTCACTGTCTTGTCCCAGTCTCTTCTTGGCCTGTAAACTATTCCTGCATCGTTTCTAGTGAGCTCGTTAACCCAATTAGCCAGGTCAATTACTCTCGTCTCCGTTTCAGACGCAAGGTTAATGGCTTCACCCACCGCTTCTTTGACAACTCCAATTCGCAGAGTTCCGTCGATTATGTCATCAACATACGTGAAGTCTCTGGTCTCCTCTCCAGTTCCGGTAATTGAGAGAGGCTTCTTGTGCAGAGCCCACCAGATAAAGTTTGGAATGACATTCCTATACTTGCCAGGCACCTCTCCAGGTCCATAAACGTTGAAGTACCTCGCTACGCTCGCTTGAAGCCCATAATAGTTATAGAAATAGTTGCAGTATAGCTCTCCAAGCAATTTATGAATCTGATAAGGTGTATCAAGATGAAGCGAAACAAAATCCTCTTTTAGCGGCAGAGGGGCTTGATTACCATATACCGAGCAGCCAGACGAAGCTAAAACAAACTTTTCAACGCCAGCAAGACGAGAATATTGAAGGACTCTCAATGTGCCCAACCCATTTACCATCAAATCAGTTTCCGGATGATCAACAGATTTCTGATTTGCAAAATGAGCTGCAAGATGAAAAACGTATTGAGGCTTCTCAGAAAAAGCTCTCTTCAAATTCCCTTTACTTAAGATGTTCCCGTTAACGAGAAATATTTCGGGATGGTTAGGCAGATTCCATCGAGGCGCAGAGGAAAAATCATCTAGCACTATAATTTTTTCTACATTCGCCTCAGCCAATGTTCGAACGAGATTGCTTCCTATGCAACCAGCACCACCCGTTACAAGAACCTTTTTCCCAACATATTCCGATAATGTCTTTTTAGAGTCCGTAAGTCAGACCTCAGAATCCCTGCTTTTCACGCACTATCTTCAGAGTGATGCCTTTCATGAACGAATTCCTTTATCACCTTCAAAAGACCGTCAACAGTCCTTTTAAGCTCTTTTCTTGTCTTAACGAGCTCTGAAGATATGGTATCATACCTCTTAGCCATCTCTTCAAAGCTCTTGCTCACGTCCCCATGCAAGTCCCTTATTTCGTTACGAACCCCCTTGGTCTCATTTTTAAGGTCCTTCTTCGCGTTGCTTAACTCCTCTCTGAAAACCCTACTCATCCCAGAAAAGTGTAGTTTGCTCCACTCAAGGCTTTCAAGCATCTCCTTCTCCGCTGGTCTAAACTCTCCTGCCCCATAGTCTATATCAAACCCGGAATACTCTCTCCATGCAGGTTGGTAACCTGACTCACCTTCCCAACAGAGATGTAGGTCTTCTATGTGAAGGCTCAATGGGTCCTCACTCCTTCCTTTGATAACGATTCCTTTTGAAAACTGCTTTATGGCATTCTTAGAACCTTCAGCAAATATCTCGACAGACCCGTCTTCAAGGTTTCTGATAAGCCCTTTAATCTTCAATCTCCTAGCGACTAACCTGACAAAAACCCTGTATCCGACGCCTTGTACGTTCCCCTTAACAATAACTATAGCCTTAACCAAGCGATTTCACCGAATCCTCGCTTTTCTTCTAGCTTCTGGTGTTATGACTCTAATTTTTTAGTTTTCTCAGTTTTTGGATGCGCATTTTCTTTACACAGGCTTAGCGGATTGATAAAGTTTCCTGAACCATTCAACGGTTTCTTGCATACCTTTCTCAATTGGAGTATCCGGATTGAAACCAAGGTCCTTTTTAGCCTTGGAAGAGTCTGGTGTCTTAATCTTAGTAGTGAAAGGCTCTGCATCTTTGTAGATTACTTTTGAGTCATCTTTCCCTAGAATCCTCAAGATCAAGTCTGAAATGTACTTGACCTCGTATTGTTCGTCTCCGCCAAGATTGTAGACTTCACCTGGCTTAAAATTGTCCATTATATTTCCAAGCGTTCTGCAAATATCCTCTACATACTCAACTGTCCTCTTGTGGCCAAGATAGACTGTGTAGGACTCATCATGAAGCGCCTTGTATATGAATCTAGGTATGAAGCCGCGATAAGATGTGTAGTGCTCCCCAGGTCCATAAACGTTGAATAGCCTCACTCTAACAGTTTTGGTTCTGAACATGATCCCTGAATTCATTATTTGAAGTTCGTTAACCCATTTTGCAATGGCGTAATCGTTCATCTGCTTTATGGGAATTTTATCCATCACGTCCTCGCTCATTACACCTTCATAGTCTCCATAAACCTCAGCGCTTCCAAAAAATATCATCTTAAATCCTTTCTTCTCCTGCATTCTAAGGATGTTCTTAGTGCCTACAACGTTTGTAAGCCACAAGTTCTCATAGTAGTCTTCGCCGTTCCATCTGCCATATTCAGCAGCAGCATGATAAACAAAATCGAAATCATGCTCCTCAAACAAACGCTCAACTTGGCGATACTTGCTTACATCGCAGCGAACGTAATTTGGCTTACAAGAATGTAGCAGATCACAGAGCCAAACTTCATGCCCTCGCCTCTCCAACTCCTGCGTCAGATTTGAGCCTATGAAGCCCAAACCGCCAGTTACTAAAACTTTCTTGCTTCGCTTAGCTACTTCTTTTTCGTTTCGATTCTTCGACACCTGAAAATCACAGTTCCACCTTGAGTATATGGCTGCCCTGGATCCACACATTGCATGTAGGCAAACTCTTTCTCTTTCGGTGTAGTTAGCCCGAGCTTAACTGGGTCTGCACCCTCATCTAAGGCAACCATATAATGCAACAACGTAGATAATGCATGAATGCAGGTAGCATTCGTCTTTGCTAGGATGATTTTTGGGCCGTCGATCACTATTTTATCTCCCACTTTATGAACCGGGCATTTTCCCTTTATCTCGCAAACCTCAATTTCCAACAAGCTCTCCCCTAAACCTCACTTATTGCTTATTTGTCCTTTGCGCTAGCCTTGAGATGGCATAAAGTGTTATTGCTGTCGATAGGCTGAAAAATCCTATGAGTATAAATGCTATCGAAGCTAGTGCAATATTTGTTGTAATTTGATGCTCAACAGCATATATCTGTAGCATCCAAACTCCGAATACAGTACCGATAATTAAGCATACTACTCCAGGGATTCCAAGAATTAGTAAAGGCCTATCTTCAACAACAAGCCTAACAATAGACATTACAACATCAATACCATGCCTAACAGGATTATGTGTAGAGGCTTTCAATTCTTTTCCATAATTACACGAAGAAGAAACCTCACAAACCCTTAATCCCTGCTTCCTTGCATTAATCAAGATCTCAACGCTAACACCCATCCCATCCTCAAACATATTTAAAGCTTCTAACGACTTACGATTATACGCTCTAAATCCGCTCTGCGCATCCTTAATGCCACCTTCTGATTCACTATTCGCAAGCTTCGTGATAAATTTCACACCAGCTCTTCTGTACCATGGAATAGTAGAGGCTAGGCGCTTGTCAACAAGCCTTGAACCAATAACAACATCAGCTGCTCCATCAACAATAGGTTGCACAACATTCGGAACTTCACTCGGATCATGCTGTCCATCAGCGTCCAAAGTAACCAAAACATCGGCACCTAACTCTCTAGCACGCTTGAACAAAGATTGAATAGCTGCACCATAACCTAGATTCCGCTCATGCCTAACAACGTCAGCACCTAAACGCTCAGCAATCTCACCTGTCAAATCCGTTGAACCATCATCACACACCACAACCTTATCCGCATGCCTCTGAGCCTGCAAAACAACCTTAGCAATGGTCCTTTCTTCATTGAACGCTGGAACACCAACAACAATAAATGGTTTGGCTCTAGCAAGCTCGACTATTCTACTTTCAGCCTTAATCAACTATAATCACTCAGCATACTCAGAAACCACTATAGTTGGAACAATTCCAAGACTTGTTTTGTGTAGTAGACTCTTCAAGATTTTTCTTGTCTTTCTCTTTGTCTCCTCATCCTCGGCCAAAAAGTGTACAATAAAAAACCGAGTGTCGATAACCGCCTTCATCTCAGTATCTATCTTCTAACCTCATTCTGTCAAAGATTTCAAGAGCCTTTTCTAGCTTAATTTTTCCAGCATCCGCTCCCGCAAGGTCTTCAATCCTCGGAACAACTTTAAAAATTATGCCGGCAGGGGAATCTTCAACAACCATTTTCGTACCCTCCACTATGCCATATTTCCTCCTTAACTCAACAGGAACTGTCACCTGCCCCTTACGAGTCACCATAACTTCCATATTCCAACCCTCATTCCAACTAGTACAAAATAGCAAGGTACTACACAAAGCTTATGGACTACATAATATCATAGAAGAGCATCTTGTCCAGTTTATTGCATCACTAACAAAAGCTTATGAAACTCTCTTGAAAGTTTTGTTGCAAGTGGTTATGTTTGAAAGATTTCAGGTGTATTCATCCTAATGACAGTTAGATATTTTACAAACCGATTGTCTTCAGCCCATTTTAGGGCTTCAAGGTTCCCCCATGAATAGGCTAGTGAAGAGATTTTTTGGGCGAGAGGGCGTCCAATGTTTTCGGATAGTTTTTCAACTCTGTTTGTCATTGAGTATGTTAGCTTTTCTACTATAGCCGTCATTATTTTGGCTAATTTCGAACTTTTGATTTGCTTTACACATTGCACAGTGAGGTTAAAAATCGCCCTTTCAGATTGGTCTAAGACTTTGAACCAGAGGTGTTTGCGCATCGCTTTTTGACGTTTCAAAAGTAGTTCAGTTTTGGAGAACACGCCCATGCACCTCAAATAACCTAATAGTTCGTTTGACTTTGGATATTAAATTTGCGAATATCTTTCAACAGGCACTTCTAAAACCAAATCCGAATAGAAAGGATAAGCCGCATCATGATTTTCAAACAACAACGTAATAGTGAGTGCCGTTTCTGACAAAAGGAGCTTTATCGTTATATCGATTTTCGATATATTGTGGTGCGCGTAGAAAGAATATTATATATTAATATACAATATTAAAACTAAAATTACACGAGAAGATACTATGTTTGAATCTAAAGCCTTTATGTGCCCTTATTTCCAGTGCAGAAAAACATTTAGAAAGCCTCTAATGCTTACTGACTCATCGAAAATACCTAGAGAAACCTATTATGCATGCCCTCACTGCCTGTCTAAAGTAGACGTTACCATAGACGATGCAGAAAATGTACACAAACTTTCTATCAAAGCCTCGGAAAGAAATGAATTAGCAGGACTTATAGAATGCCCTCACCATATTGGATATCTGAAAAATCTTCCAAAGGATTCAATCCCAGAAAAATGCTTCACATGCGCCAATCTTATGCAATGCCTATCTTAAAAGAAAGAATTATGAACCTTATCTTCTATTATGCGGATGTGGGTATCTCTTAAAATCACATATTCTGGCCAAATACAATCAAAATAAAATAGAACGCGCGCGTCTCAGAGATGCACACTTGCGCTCATAAGTTATGCTAAATCATTCATAATCCCAATCGAAAAGCAAAAATCTTTTACACTAAAAGCAAATCTATCTTCGGGTGCGTGTTCCAAATGCGATGGCGCGGAAAAAGAGTCTTAGTTACTGGCGGTGCGTCTTTCCTGGGAAGTCACCTAGTAGACAGACTGGTAGAGTTGAATGCAAATGTGCGCGTCGCAGATGACTTTTCAAGCGGAAAAACCGAAAACCTTGCCAAAAGCATAGACCACATAGAGGTTTTGAAAGGCGATTTGAAGGACAGATGCTTCGCTGAATCAGCCACAAAAGACGTTGACTTGGTTTTTCATCTTGCTGCTTCACATGGGGGCAGAGGATACATCGATACACATCCCGCAGAATGCTGCTCAAACATGATATTGGACGGAGTAGTTTTTGAATCAGCTTTCAAGACTGGAGCAGATAGAATATGCTTTGCAAGTTCCGCATGTGTTTATCCCACAAACTTGCAATCAAAGAATGCGTCAAAACGAGTTTTGCTCTTGAAAGAGGAAATGGCTAACCCGTTTTCTAGCGGAAACGCCTTAGCAGATGGAGAGTATGGTTGGGCTAAACTCATGGGGGAAATGACCCTAAGGGCATATCATAACGAATATGGAATGAAATGCTCAAGTTGCCGCGTTTTCACGGCTTATGGAGAAAGAGAGAACGAGACACACGCCATCATGGCACTCATCGCAAAAGCTTTCATAAGAATGAATCCATATGTTATTTGGGGAACAGGAGAACAGGACAGAAATTTCACTTATGTATCAGATATAGTCGAAGGATTCATCTTAGCTATGGAGAAGATAACGAATGGAACGCCAGTGAACATTGGAACACCAGAACACATTAAGATAAAGGAAGCTGCCGAAAAAATATTCGAGTATACAGGGTTCAGACCAAGAAACATGCTATTTGACACTTCAAAACCAGAAGGAGTTTTCAGCAGAGCCGCAGACATCTCAAAAGCAAAGAGAATTTTGGATTGGGAACCAAAAGTTTCTTTTGATGATGGATTGAAACGAACTGTCGACTGGTATTATGCTACGAAGGATAAGGATACTGTTGCACAGAAGTTGCAGATGTTATTGCATGAAAGATAAATGCGCACACGCAACCATGCTGATTGCAGTTGCTGCATCGAAAAAACTTCAGCATAGCAGCTTCTAGGCTTCGCAATTCTTGGAGTCGGATGACTCTATCTCTACAGCTATCTCTAACGTGCTGTTTAAAACAACTCCGCAAACAATTAACGCTCCTCCAATTAGTGAAAAATAAGCTCCCCATGAAACATTAGAATCTATTGCTACGAATACTGCTACTGCAAGAAAAGAAAGAAAACTAGAGACAAGAAGTACAACGCGTGAGAGGACAGCGTGTTTTTCGGCATATTCAATAAGGATTATTCCGATCCAACTCACAATCGTAGCTGCCCTAGCAGCAATAACGATTGAAGCAAACTCAACAGTTTCTGGGTAAATTAGTATAGTAGAGTCAAAGTTGATTATGGGGCTCCAAGGCAAGTATAAATCTGCTAAGGCATAGCCCCATGGCAGGAAAACTGACAATACATTAAAAAGCGCTCCAACAACTGTCAAGATAAATGCTAGATAACGCCTTGGACCAATCCTTAACGTTCGTACCCGATTGCATCCTAACGCAAAAAATGCAAACATGAGTCTCAAATCCACATAGACCATTAAAGGGATAAATAGACTTTTTGACAGACTAACATGCGCCTGCATGGTCGGTGACTTTGGTGTTAAGATCACTACAACAGTACATTGCCAAAACAATTTATACGTGGTTGTGGGGAATGTCAATACTAGGCGGTAAGGAAAGAGGTACTAAGATCTTCAATTCTGTCCTGACGAATATAAAAAAAATTACTCACATGCTATTTTTTGATATTGATGCTGGTGTCATAGTACCTTTTTGTGATGGAAAGTTATTCTTAGCTCGTGCCAATGGTTATCAATTGATTGTGCCAAATGATGATAGTCTTTTTTATGTGAGGGAGGTGGAGGAGGTTTATCTGAGACCAAGTTTAGGTGATGTTGTCATTGATGTTGGCGCTCATTATGGTTTTTATACGTTACTAACTTCAAAAATCATAGGCAAAAGCGGTTGTGTGTTAGCCTTTGAACCAAACCCTGCGAATTTTCAAGGGTTGCTTAAAAACATTCAGTTAAATGAATCGACTAATGTAAAAGCCATTAACGTAGCTTTAGGGAACTTTGATGGTAAGACAAAGCTATACCTTTGGAATGATACCGGGGGGCATTCGACAGTTTTTAAGCGCCAAAATTGGATGCTCGTAGAAATGCGGAAACTTGATGACATGATTGAAGCATCAAAACTGCGAAAAGTAAAAGGAATGCTAATAAAGATTGATGCCGAAGGTGCGGAACTAAAGGTTCTAGAAGGTGCCATGAATACGATTAAGGCTTTTAAACCAAAATTGACCATAGCTGCGTATCACTATAATAACGAGATCAAACAAATAATTCAGTATTTAAAGAGGACAGCACCATTCTATTGCGTCAAAATTACTAGACAAAAATTCTTGCATGCGATTCCCTGCCAGTAACCGTGAAAACATGTGAGATTCATAGTCTCTGTAACCTTAAGGCAATTTTCTCATGGAATGTTAGCGAATGTCAACGGGCATTCTTTGTAAAGTCTTTCCGATATCCCTTTCAAGTTAGAAGTTGCTGAACCGTGGCCCTCGCATTCTTGAGGGGCTATTACCCGCGGTAGAAATCACAAGCAAAAAATGAAATGAGAAATACAGAAATATAACATGGTGACAAATAGAACTTTCTATATCAAGCATAACCAAGAAGCAAGTTATTAGGAAATGGAAATTTATGAAATTGGCGGCATTCGTCGAGTACTTACCTCCAAGAATGGGAAGTGATCGAAGAATATACGAGATAATGAAGAGGTTATCAAGCAGACATGAAGTTCACTTTATCGTTATGCCCCCATTTCGCCTATTGTGTGGAAAATACTCACTGCAAGAAGGAAAATTTAGTCTACACTTGCGAAACAGACAAAAGAAGACTGAAATACAGGATGGAATAATCGCACATTTTGTCAGGATGCCTAAAATTCTTTTCAAGTTGTGGAAGATATCATACGAAGTAGCTTTTCTTCTAACATGGGTTATGGTTTTTCCTAAAATTGTAATTGCGATAAAGAAGATAAATCCTGAAAGAATCATACTTAACTACCCTAGCATATATACTGGCATTTTTGGCTTGGCAGTTGGAAAGATTCTAGGCAAAAGCGTTGTACTGGACTTCAATGATTTGATCGCTCAGTATACAGTAGATTTTCTCGAATTGAAAAAGCATAGTTTTAAAGCAAAACTAACAATCTTCGTTCAAAATCTAATTGCAAAGAAATCTAACAAAATCGCAGCTTCTACTAGATTTATACAGAACTATGCTTTAGCATTGAGAGTGAGTAACAAACGAATTTTTCTTATACCTAATGGAGTCGATACCACCGTTTTCAACCCAAACAGATATAGTGAAAGCGATCGATCTAGATTCAATGCCCAGAAAGAGAAATTATGCATTTACTGTGGGCGAGTGGAAGAATGGGCTGGAATCAACATGATAGTTGGGTTATCCAAGATGTTTCAGCAGAAACGACCAGATGTGAAATTTCTGATTGTAGGAGATGGAAAAAAGAGAGTTGAGAAACTTCAGAACGTAACTGTATTGCGAGAAGTTTCGTACGAGGACATACCCGCTATTCTAGCTTGCGGAGATATAGTTCTCGTCCCATTTCCAAGAAACGAGGTTTCTCACGCTGCCAGCCCGCTAAAGCTTTTTGAAGGCATGGCAATGGAGAAACCAGTTGTTGCAGGGGAGTTAAGTGGAACTAAAGAAGTCATTGTTAACTGTGAAAATGGAATCTTAGCGGATCCTGATGATCTTAATGATTGGTTCGAAAGCATTTTGCGTCTAGTTGACAATACTTCCATTGCGGAAGAGATCGGCAAAAAGGCAAGATTGACAGTTGAAAGAAACTATACGTGGGATTTTATAGCGAAACAATTTGAAAATATGCTTGTTGATAAAAATTAAATCGACTATTCGGTAACGCCGAACGCGCCAAATTGATATGCAAAAGTTTTTAGTTAGTTACTAAAGAATTACATTTCATGAGGCAACACTACGTACATGCTCTTTTCGTGGGCTTTACCGCTATGTACGTCTCTTCACTTGGCCTATTGTGGATTTTCAAGACATACTACTATCAATTCAATTTGTTATGGCTGATTGCTGCTTTATCATATATCCTTCTTTTTTGGTTTTTGAATCATGACGATATTTTGAGATACTTGGACTTTGGAGAAGAAAGGATCAGGCTTCTGACTGTGATCGGACTTGCTACTTTTTTGAGAATCCTCTTTTCTCTTGAACAACCAGTAATATCTACAGATGTTTATCAATATGCTAATTATGGGAAAATGCTACTTGGAGGATTGACTCCATACAAACAAGCATGGATACCATACCCCCCGTTTTTTACAATTGTGATTTGGAGTTTGGGATTAGTTTTCGGTCCTACATATCAGCCGCTTCGAGCATTTTTCATTTTGTGCGATCTTCTTGTAGTAGGATTAGTCTTTCTCTTAGGGAAAAAAATCTTTGATTCGAAAAATGCATTTGCCGCGAGTTTGTGCTATGCTTTGTTCCCATTACCGCTTATTGAGGTTGCGTGGTCAGGACATTTTGATGTGATCCCAGCACTAGTGACGATTCTTGCTCTTTTCTTTTCCTTCAAGAAAAGCATAAAACTTTCAGCTCTGTCTCTGGGTTCGGCTGTAATGTTAAAATTGTATCCTATATTGGCTTTACCAATAATTATTAAAGACTGGATTGATTCCAGATCTAGAATTTGGTATATCGTCTTTTTCTTACTTCCAATTGTAATTCTTGCCTTTCCTTTCTTTGTTATATCGCAGTCACAGCTTATTTCGCAAGTAGTGGCAAGCCGTGTCGTACAAGATATTGGAGTCAATAGCTTAAGCTTTTATTTTGCGAATATGGGCATTAGTCCATACGTTTTGGAATATTTACTCTTTGGCAGTATTGGATTTGTATACGGCATCGTGCTATCTAAGAATAAAGAGAAGGAGAATTCAAATATAGGATTGCTTCTTTACATCATGTTAGGAGCACTATATTTTGCCTTGGGTTTTCTAAACCTTCAGTTTCCAAGTCTGTTTCCTGGCGGTATTCCTCAATCTTGGTATTTTCCTTTTGCCATGGTTTACAGACCTGCCTTTTTCTATTCTCTTTTCGGACTGTTCGTTGCCTTATGTGGTATTGGTCTGATTGTCTACTCATTTTACCTATACTCAAAACGTATAAAGATAGAGATGAATACATTGTTTATGCTAGTTGTTGTTTTATTAATTTTCATTTTTTCTCTTAGAGTATACTTTAGTTGGTATTACCTGTGGGTTGTTCCTTTCATATTGCTTCTTCGGCAAGATAAACGAGTCAAAGCATTACTCCTTATAGCGTGCTTGGCAGTGTATCCGACCTGCTACTACATATACGACTTTCCAAAAATTGGACTAAACGAACACCAAGCATGGGGAGACGATTTTCAGAATCTTGCAAACTGGTCTTTTGAAACCCATATGTTTGGTAGTGCAGTTGAAGGTATTGACTACGGTCTTAATAAAACTGATTCCGGTGCCGATTTTTGGATGAAAAGTCATTGTTCTCATCAACAATACAATGAGTATGTTTCTATGATAAGTGACAAATTCCATATAGACTTAGAAAGTTATCCACTTCTAGTTGTTTGTGGACTGAAAGCAGGACTGAATCCAACGTTTGGCCAGCGTCAAGCCTTCGAGATCACTGTGGACGGTCTTAGTGTTACTGATCAAGAAGTTACTCAAGCCACTGCTTTTCCATTCTGGCCTCATTTGGGCAATGTATCTTCCCAGATTTTTGTAGGCAACTTGAAAGCATTAAACCTAAAAGTAGTGGAAAGAGTCAGGATTACATTGATATATTTGGGAGACAACTCAAATGAAACAATCCATCTATATCTAAACTCAATCTATATTACCGAAGGTACTGGAGTGAACGAAATTTCCTTGATCTTTGCTCAGTTGATTTTGCCTATTGGACTAAGTGGTATTTTGGGATTCAGTGCAGTGTACGCTTTTTCCTTTGGAGTAAGGAGGCTTAAAGCACATAGAAAAAATGTGAGCCCATAAGGAGTGATACATCATTGATTTGCCATATAAGAAATTCGAGATTAATTGAATATTTACTTGTTTTTTCTTTGTTTGCAATCGTTAGAGGGGCTCCCGAATTATTTGCTTCTTATCCTTCAGGGTGGGATCTCGTAAATTACTATGCGCCATGGACTGTCACATACGCTACATACGGACTTGCAAACATGCATTTCCTTGGTGCACCACCTCTTGTGTTCATTCTTCTAGTTACGCTGTATAAATTGCTGGGGGATGTCTTCTTGGTACTTAAGATTGTTGCGCCAGTCTTGTATGGTCTGATAGGGGTTTCGTCACTTTATTTTGCTAGTAACTATTTGAAATTCGAGCGCAAGAAGAGATTGATTGCCTCGATAATTCTATTATGCCAATTGAGTGCTTTGAGGATATCATCGGACTTGCTAAAAAATGAAATAGGAATTGTCATCCTCTTTTTCCTACTTGTATTCATTTCTCAGATAAGAAACTCCAGTGGCCACACTTCTAAAAGACGTACATATGCGTTTGTTGGAATGCTGTCTCTATTACTAGTGCTTTCACATCAATTTGTCTCTATTGTTTATTTCATTATCATAATCTTTCTCTTTTTGAAAGAGAGATTTAAAGGAAATTGGAAAAACGAACTCATTTTGGTAAATATTCCTGCTTTCATCCTTTTCATCATGATTTTAGGTATTAGTACTCAATGGCAACCAATTGTAGGCCCTAACCAAACTCCTTTCAGTGGAGGCCTCTTTAACTTTCATCGCACAATCTATTATGTTGACACCCCTACTCTTTCTTTTTTCTGCGATTATCTAAAGCTGTTTCCGTCTTATGGCTACTTAGCGCAGGACATCCTCACAATCTTCACTCTTTTCTACATCCCATATTTGCCTCTCGTTATTTTTGGCTTCTGGAACGACTCTGTTCTTACACCATTCACTATTTTTTTGATGGTTGGGGCTTTTCTTCCACTCATAAGTCCGTTTTTCGCTATCTCAGATTGGTATAGATGGATGTTCATGCTATGTTATCCATTTTCATTCTACATAACCAATGGTCTCTTTGTACTGAATTCTTTTTATAAGGAAAATAAGAAGAATGTCCATCGGAATAGAGATGTGAAGAACGTATTTTTAGACATAGTGAAATCACTTTCAAAGATGAAAATATATGTATTCTTAATTATTCTGCTCTCTTATACGGTTCTATTCGTCAGAGGCGATCTTAGCTGGGTTATTCCTTCCCGTGCTTGGGGATACACTCCTCCGTCTATGATGATCTCAGCAGAGATGGATCAAACAATAATAGCAGATGCCATCAGCAATATTAACTGGGTAAATAGTTTTTATCTAAACAATTCAGGTACAATTTTTCAGGATGATTTCTCTGAGTCAATACTTAATCGTACAAGATGGACATTTTTCGGAACAGGAAAACTCGATCTTGGAAACTCGACACTTACATTGGATACAATGGGAACCTACAGTAACTCGTTCATCGAACACAATTGGAGAGCGAATCAAAAAGGTGAAATCGAGATTAAAGCTAGATTCAATGCATACGGTCAGAGGGCAACCATTCTCGATTTCATTTATATAAGAGATAGCAACGGTTACGGAGGAGGCATCATATACTGCAACAATAATGGAAAGTTTAGCTACTGGGACGGTGAAAATGGATCACGCTATGACTTTAAATCGATTGACAACGAGTGGCATACATGGAAAATAGCGTGTGACGGGAACCAACGAAGAATTTTCTTGGATGGCGAACTCAGCTTAACACTTTCGACTGGCAAATTCTTTGGATACATCGCTTTGGGAGAAAGCTCAATGTTGTCAGTATATGGGGGTTCAAGTAGTTTCGATTTCATACGGTGCTCATTCAGCAACCCATCGAATGCATGTTTAATATTGACCCTACGCGAAATTGGGATAACATGGCTTAATCTAAATGAAGAGATTCAGATGGTCGTTTTCAACTCTAATATATCTAGGGCAATATCCTATGCTTTCGAAAATAAATTTACCTATGTTTTCTTCATTGGAAGAGGGGAATATTGGTTGAATCGTGCCAACGCAAGTTATGAGATATTGCATCATGGCAGCCACTATTCGGTTTACAGATTGATCTATCCTCACGACTAGGTAGATGACTACTAAATTCCTTCAACAATCTCTTCATAGAGTCCTAAAATCCGCATGGCAATTTTTCTCCAATCGTATTCTAAGACTTTTCTACTTGCAGACTTTGACAAATTTTTAGCGATTTTGTCATTTACCAGCACTTTCACAATACTATCCGCAAGTTGTTGACTATCTGCAATTTCAACGAGCAACCCGTTGCCCTTGTTTTCAATCATATCGAGTGCCCCACCTGTTTTTGTTGCAACTATTGGTTTTCCAGCAGCCATGGCTTCTAAGATGACTATGCCAAATCCTTCATATAGAGACGGAACTACTACAACGTCTGCAGAGGCCAAAGCCTGTTTCTTCTCCTCTTCGTCGATGGGACCCATAAAAGTAACGTGTTCTTTTACACCTAGTTCATTAGATAGTTTTCTTAGCTTATTTCCAAAATTAAATTCTGGACCGGCGATAACAATTTTTGCGTTTGGAACATGTTTCAGTATGTCTGGAACTGCTTTTATTAGATATTGAAAACCTTTTATTTCCTCAAGCCTGCCTATCGTCAAAACAATTCGCTCATCACTTAACCCAAATCGCTTTCTAAAAATTCTAGCATTGGGCATGCATTCATATTCGCTTAAATTGATGCCGTTTGGAATAACGCATAACTTTTCCCTTGGAATTCCGATTGCTAAAAAATCTTTAGCAACTTCGTTTGAAACTGCGATGAATTTTGCTGCACGTTTTAGTGTATGGTTGCCAACGCTGAATCTGTAAAGCCTATGTCCCAAGTTATCAAATCTTCTTGGGAAGCCGTGTAATGTAAGTATGATAGGGATATGTTTGAGTTTGCTTATTAGTGAAGCAATGTCTGACGGAAAAAACTGGTAACCATGTGCATGAAGAACTTCTGCATTTGTCTTTAATAGGAGTGGAATCAAACCCGGCGCTATTGAATACGTGGCGGTTGGAAAACCTACTGCTGGAGCTCGGAAGACAGAAATGTTGTCAGATGTCTTTTCCAGTTTGATCTTCCAAGGTTTAAATCTTGACATGATGTCTCCTACGAAGACGTTTACGTCTACTCCAATCTTGCTGAGTTGCAATGTGAGATTGTATACATGGTAACCTCCGCCGCCGAGAATTGGTGGTGGGAATTCTGAGACTATTTGTGCTACTTTCACTCTTCCAGCCTGCTGAATATCTATTCCTTGTTAAACCCTTTTAAACATATAATCGTACAATCAACTAAGCTGATAGAAACTAGTTGCGATTTGCATACATGTGAAGAATCAAATGTTAAACGAAGAAACTGAAGCAAATATCGGCAGACTGCCTGTTTCCGTGGTCATTCCAGTTAGAAATGAAGAGAAAACTGTCCTTAAACTGCTGGAGTCACTTGATTTGCAGACTGTTAAGGCATCCGAAGTTATTATCGTTGATGGCGGATCAACCGATTCTACTATTGATATTGTTAATTCATTTATTGCATCTCATCCTTGTTACAAATTGTTAGTTGCAGAAAGTGCCAATATTGCGCGTTCACGAAACATAGGTATATCTTCAGCTTCGTGTGACATTATTGCTTTGACAGACTCGGGAGTGGTTCTTGACAAACATTGGTTGGAAAATTTGGTCAAGCGTTTTGATAGAGCTGATTTTGTTGGTGGAGTTTATGTTGGCTCTGGTGACAGTTTGTTGCAACAGGCTATCGCTATTCTGCAATATCCGAAACTCGATAGACTTGATGAAAAAAAATTTCTTCCTTCCAGTAGGTCTGTGGCGTTTAAGAGAAAAGTTTGGAAAGCCGTGGGAGGATATCCTGAGTGGTTAGAGAAGGCGGAAGACACGTTTTTTGATCTCAAGGTTAAAGACTCAAAGTTTCAGGTCTCTATAGCGAAAGATGCCATAGTTTATTGGCAACCTCGATCTTCGCTGAAGCAGCTTTTTTCACAGTATCTTTCCTATGCTGAGTGGGATCTGAGAGCGGGTTTGCTTTTTAGGTTGAAGTGGTACAGACTGCTTTTTTTGGCCTACTTCCTAGTCCTATTATTCTTGTTTCTGAGTCTTGTTTTTAGTCCTTTGTGGTTTTTGGTTCTTGTATTTTTTGTTTGTGCGTATTTGGGAGCATCGGGTGTGAGAGTGTTTCTTAAAACTCGATGTGGCCCCTCCTTTCTTGTTGGACCCGCTATTAAAATTGTGATATTCATGGCTGAGACGGTTGGGATTCTCAAAGGAATTTTTCGAAAGATGCGAAGAAGTTAACTTTTATGACCTAGACTGTTTCAGTTAGGTTTTGTGCAGAAAAAAGGGAAAAAAAGAGGGTGTTTTTTGCTATGGGTCGGGGTGTATTGGCAGTTTCTCGCTGATTGGCGAGAGATGTTCAATTACGCTGAATGTTGGATGCTTTGGATCTGTGTAGTCGATTTCTAGTATGATGCTTGTGACGCATCTGTTAACAGTTTGTAGATAGTAGATGCCTGATTCGTGGAACCATTGTGTTGCGTAGAATGTGTCTCGGCCCCATATGCCCCATATGACGAGGCCGATGGTGCCGTTTAGGTCCATGTGTGTTCCGATTGTTGCATATCCTACATCTGCGGTGGAGCCGTATGCATTCTTGCTCCAGCATGTCAAAGCATCGATTTTGCTTTGCCATGGAACGTATGGCGTGTATGTTTCCATGTATGCGGGCCAATCGATGTTAATGCCGTAGAATGCGCTTGTGAAGTCGTTCATGTATAACGAGAACAGGTTTGCCAGTGGTCCACCAACGCCTATAATGTTTGAGCTTGCTACCGGCCATGTTGTGCACCAGTCGTCCTTTAGTGCTGTTCCTTTGCCTGGAGTTGTTGGGTCAGCTTGCCACTTGTAGTCTCTTCTGGCGCCTGGTATTGTTCCGAATTCGCGCATGATGTAGGGTACACTGATCTGACCTGCTTCGGAGAGTGCCATGTCCATTCCGGCGTTGCCGATTTCGATTTGTTTGTTCTTGAATGCTGCGGTTACGAGTGCTGCGCCTACAGAGTCAACTGAAGCTGCGTCTCTTCCTACTGTTGTCCATTCGTAGCGTCCTGGAATGTGTTCTGTGTAGAGTATATCGTCATAGAAGTATGGGTCCATGGATACCATGAGGAAGAATGTGTAATTTCCTGTTGTAGTGTTGAACGTTGCGGAAAGTGTTATGTTCAGCCAGAAGTCTAGCTGATCAATGTGAACATCCGTATGGGTTGGTGGCGTAATGCTCAAATCGAAGTCGATCTCGCTTATGGTGATTTCTGAGACGTTGCCATCCGCCGTGCTTGTCTGTGTAGGCAGATCAATGTCGTAGGCGTAGAGCCAAGCAGTATCTTCCTTGAAGACTTTGATATCGTAGTAGGCTAGATTGAACCAATCGGAGAATGAGAAGGTGAAGTTGCCTTTTATGGCCGTGATCTCTGTTAGGCTAGCATCAATCTCAATGGTCGGGGTGTACGTTACTCCCAAGGGATCTGTCCATGTGGTAGAAGTATCCCAGTTGTCGATTATGACATAGCTTCCTCCTCCGCTAGGTTTCTCTTCTCTCGCATCCATCATTAGTACCGGATATGTAGTTTCATTGTATGTGAAAGTTGTATCAGTCGAGTATAGGATTTTGATTAGTGTATCTACTGCAGGCACTCTGGCGGCTGGAATGCTTATGTATCCCCATCCAGTGGGTGAGTCCACGTATAGTTCATAGTGTACTCCTCCAGCTCTTATTGGCTTCTTAAGTCCTGTCGATGAGTATGCTGGCCAGATTACTCTCTCTGCGAAGCTGCCGTATTCGTCCCATGCGCCACGATACCATGGTGTTGTTATATCTCCGATTACTGGACGATTATCCAAGTAGATGTCTAGTGGTGTTCCTCCGATTGCGGCGGCAACGTCTTCAGCTGTTACTGTGTAGAATTGAACCCATCTTTCAGTGTCTTTATGTACTGCTTCATATAGGTCCCATGGGTTGAAAACTTCATCTAACTGGTACTGAACTTCCTTATCAATTGCCAAAGAACCGTACAAGTGTTCATCGTCAGCATCGTGATAGTCTGTGACGCCGTAGACGCATACGCCTCTGAATTGTTCGCCCCAGTCCAATGTGGCACTTTCATAGTCTAGCATAAAGTCCCATTCGCCAATTATGAATGCAATGTCTGGTTCAGTACTGAATGGTTGCGAGTCAGCTTCGTTTACAACTAGCAATGGAGTTAGCGCCCTGTCCCATCCGTCCACTGTATAGTCAGATACGATTGGCCAGAAGGCTTGCCAAGCCACATATTTTGGAGCGTAAACACCTGGTGTTGCTGTTGGATCAGCTGAAATCAATTGGACAACATCGTATAGGTGTGGTAAAGGCATTGGCGCATACCCAGTTTCAGGCAATTCCACTAGTTTGTGGAGTTTGTAGTAGACAATTACTGTGTCATAGTCTAGATCATAGTTGAATGTTATAAGACCCGTGTTCTCGTTGATTGTGTAGTTCTTTTGTGCTCCTTCCCTTTGAAACACACCGTTTACGTAGACTCTTGCAGACTGTGAGGCTATTGGAAATCCCCACGTCGGATAGTTTGGCTGTGTGAGCTGAACTGTTCTTCCGCTGG
>Ga0315314_1000460_pt1 | contig 44989 bp, 37 predicted proteins | sample TDP9_MG_FD_203631 | JGI IMG/M metagenome (GOLD analysis project Ga0315314, IMG submission 203631) | Freshwater sediment microbial communities from Lake Towuti, South Sulawesi, Indonesia - TDP9 | ecosystem: Environmental > Aquatic > Freshwater > Lake > Sediment | place: Indonesia: South Sulawesi... | reverse complement strand
GCATGGTATAGTAGAAGTCTAGTGTGGTTTTCCCTACTTTTTTGACTTGGAACGTGATGTTGCATAGGATTCCGCTTCCGGTCGCCCCTTCCGCTGGATAATACCAAAGTAGGTCAGAAGCTTTTACAGTGCCTGCATAGTTGTCTATTTTCGGAGGCATCATGCTCCACGAGGTGGCGTCAACGGCCTTAAGGAAAGGCCCCTCTAACACTTCGGTGCATTCTAAAATGTTCGGGTCGAAGCTCATCCAGAACTCCCAAAAATACAAATTGAAAACATTAGTTATGGCTATGTCAACGGTGAAGGTTTCGCCGGGCGCTGCTGTGCTGTTTGGTGGGTCCACATACACCCTCGGTACATTAGTGAAGTAGCCGTCGTATACCTTGTGGGCGATCGGATGTCCTTCGGAGTCGCTGAGTTTTGTGTCGCATAAGTATAGACAGGATTCACCATAGGAGTCAATGGTGAAGCTGATGGTCGCCAAAGTTCCGTTTCCGCTCACCCCCTCTTCATACAAGTCTTGGGTGACAGCGTACCATACGTAGCCTACGGCGTCGTTTATTTCATTTATCCATTCAATGTAGTCGGGCAGGAGGAAGGATCCAATGGTGACGCTGGTGGCAGTTAAAACAGCTGTATCGTATCTCAACGTGAAATCGAAGCCAAAGAGGTCAGTGACATCTGTCACCGTTATGTTGATGGTGAAGGCTTCGCCAACCTCTGCCGTGATTGTTGAAGGCTCCACGGAAAGAATAGACATCCGAGCTACGGTTACCATCTTGCTCATGAAATTGTTCGTCGTGACGTTCTCATAGGGAACGGGTGGAGCGTATGCTGTTACGTTGTACGTCGCCTCCAAGGTCGGGGTCCAAAGGTAGTCGATCGTGTAGGATGTGCCACTCGGCAACTCGGGGATGGTCACGTTGTCAACTATAGTGCCGTTGATCAGCAGAAATAGGTCCACGTTGGTCTCGTTGTTTAACCCAAGATTTTCGACGGTTGCATTTAACAGCGACAACTGACCAAGCTCGAGGAAAGCTGGCGCCTCCAAAGTCACAGTCAGCTCATGCCCGTATTGTATGCCCAGTAGCCAGTCGATCATATTGTTGGCGAGTCGTAGGTTGTCCTCCTGAACAATGCCGTAGTCCCATAGGGAGCCATCATCGGCAAAGCCAATAACCCTACCGACCTGTTCTGAGACGGCGAGCATGAGGCCTCCTGCAGGGTCTCTGACAAGGTCTTGGGCCGGAGCCGTCACCAGCATCTCAGCGATTGGTGAATCAAGATATACGGAGGTTACGCCCACGGTGACATCGTGGGGCGTGATGTCGTAAGTTATACCGCTTACCCCACCGCCTGTCCACGTTATGCCTGCAAAACTTGTTAGGTCGGTGTAAATCCATGGATTGTCGTCTCCTATGACAAGCAGACCGCCTCCATTCAACACGAAATCTTGTATAGCCGACAGCTCACCTGAAGAATAGTAGCCGTAGGCTTGAGGGATAACAAATACGCCGTAACCCTCCAGCAATGAAGGTGTGATTGGGCTAATAGTGAGGGTTTCAACCACGTAGCCCCTATCAGTGAGATTTGCCACCCAAATTCTGTAGTTGGTGATGCTGTCGGTTCCGTGGGTCTGATCAAAGAGAACATACCCTTTTACTGGTCTCACATCGACCATTTTCGTTGCAACGTTGTTTGCCGTGAAGTTTTCGCCGGACACAGGCGGAGCGTACGCGGTCACGTTGTATGTCGCCTCAACTGTTGGGGTCCAGAAGTAGTCGATTGTGTAGGACGTGCCATTCACCAGCTTAGGGATTGTAGTAGAATTAACCACAGTACCGTCAATCAGAAGCTGCAACTCCACATCAGTCTCGTTGTTCAACCCGATGTTGTAGACGGTCGCGTTTAGGAGTGATGATTCGTTGGGCGCAAGGGAAGTTGGGGCTTCTAAGGTAACGGCGATTTCGTGGTCGTACCTGACTCCAATCGGAATGTTTGTGGCGACTAGCATTAGTTCCACGCGGTAGGGAGCCATCGCATATTCCATGCCAACCCATAGTCCGGATGCCTTGTCATACCAGAAAGTGTATTCAATTCCATAGCTTTCCAGAAGCAGTTCCCAGCAGTCTATTAGGTATACACCCACCTGAATGATTCGACTTCCAACCACGGTTGCTATTCCATCTAGAAGGTTTACTGTTGAGCCAAGGGTGATGTTAGTCTCTATCCACCCAGGATACCACATGCCAGCCCAATAAATACCGCTATCCATTTCCACCCATCTGTTCATGATATTGACGACCATCCAGCCGACTTTAATATATCCGTACATGGGATCTTTAGACCATAACGTGATGTTAATCAGGTAAGGTGAAATATAGCGGTCGTAGGTAAAGCTCAATTCTTCTACTACGATCAATCTGTTAACCAGGTAAGATAAAATATGGTCGTAGGTAAAGTTCGATTCTCCTACTCCGATTGATCTGTTATACTCGAAATAGTACAGCGTGTAGTTTGCCCACTGCCCCTCAATTGGACGAATCAAGGGATACGTGACCGTTACAAGTTTTGTTGCCCTATTGTTCATGGTGACGTTTTCGCCGTGTACGGGTGGAGCGTAAGCAGTCACGTTATACGTTGCCTTAACCGTTGGGGTCCACGAATAGTTGATCGTGTAAGATGCTCCAGTTGGTAGCTCTGGAATCGTTGTACTGCTAACAGTAGTGCCATTGATCAGAAGCTGTAGCTCCACATTAGTCTCGTTGTTTAACCCACGGTTATGGACGGTTGCATTCAGCAGTGACAAGTTACCGGGCTCAACAAAGGTTGGGGCTTCCAAGGTCACTTTGAGCTCGTGTTCGTATTCGACTCCAATCCAGTTAAATATGTTTAGCATTAGTTGTGTGTTGTCAGCCATTCTAAGCCCCCAGTTATCCATGATATTGCTGTCGGTGATAACCACCACTTCTCCACCTGTTGTCGCCGATAGCATCGAGTAGAATTCCACGGTCCAAGCTAGGGTTTCAGAGGGCGATGTGACGGCGATCTCCCATGCTAGGTCGTAGTAGATAGAACTCACATCCTGCGTTACCGGGTGGCTAGCAATGTTGGTGGTGGTGCCCGTATACCATGAAGCGCTTCCAGTTGTTTGAACGCCGTAAGGCGCCATCAATTTGTCAATGGTGAGAGGATAACCACTGTCGACAATGACGAACATGGCGCCGCCAGCAGTAACCCAGTTATGAATATCCGTTATCTCAGACGATAAAAAGTCGATTTCCGGGTCTATCACCACAAGAATGTCGTAGTAAGCCAGCAACCCAATGTTTATTGTCCCGCTCGTTAACTCATCCACAATGAATCCGCTTGCAGTCAACAGCCTGTATAGTTCAAGGTAGTTTTCAGTCAAAGAGTCTCCGTCACCATCGTGTACATCATCCCATAAAACGAATTTCGCGAAACGGACAAAGACTCTCACTGAGTACACATTGTTCAATATGAACTCCTCACCTGGTACAGAAGGCGCATATGCAGTTACGTTATATGCCCCCTCAACCGTAGGTGCCCATAAGTAGTCGATTTTATAGAACGATCCAGTCAGCAGCTCGGAAATCGTCGTCGAATTAACTACTGAACCATCAATCATTAAATAAAGTTCTACATCAGTTTCGTTGTTCAAACCCATATTGTAGACAGTTGCATTCAGCATCGTGGATTCACCGGGCTCAAGATGAGGCGGGCAATTTAGACATACAAGGAGCTCGTGTTCTGGTTTCTGATATTTAGACCAGGTTATTGCGTTGTAAAGCAGTTGTAGATGGAAGTGATAGTACGGAGGTATTATTTCCAGCCAAGGAGAAATATACACGAGTCCTCTGTTCACGACAATCGCGCTTTCTTCGAAGTGGCCTAGCGCCACATATGTTCCTCCAAATAGTTCATTCGAATCCCATCTGTAGTCTGAAGGAACCACTGTTTCAACCTCTTTGAAGACGAAGGGATCTGGAATGTTGACGAAAAGTGGGTGGGTTTTGTTCTCCATGTGTAGTAGGTCGGTCAAAGTTGCGTACCATGTTGTGGTTTCGCTCAGCCCAAATAATGGTGCCAGCTTGTTGTTGTTAGGAACCTCATAGTAGAGTGTTCCAGCTGTGGCAATGAGTCCGTGGCCCTCAAGAACATACTGTGAGATCGCGTCGATTTCTGAGTCTGTGAACTCCCAATCGTACGCGAACGCGCAGGAGATGATTAATACGTCTGCATCTGAAGCCACAAGGTCATTATATGTGATATCGTCAATGTTCAAAGTCGTGTAGTCAATGTATATCATTGTGCTACCATAGATCGGCCAATTCGTGTTCAGCACTTCCCAAGCGCTGGTGTCAATGTCGGTGCCAGCCGAATCAAGCACAAAGGCTTTCAGTGGAAACCCAACGTAAACGTATGCCCAGACAACATTGTTTTCTGTAAGTGTTTCGTTTGGCACGGGCACCACATAAGATGTGACGTTATAAATTCCTTCCACGATTGGGTTCCATGAACAGCTGACCGTTGTCGATGCGCTGCTCGCCAAAAAGCTGATCAACATAGAATCAACGATGCTGCCGTTAGCTATTAGTTGTACTGTTATGTTACTTTCATGGTTTGTACCAAAATTGAATACGGTAGTGTTTATGCTGGCAAAACCTCCAGGCTCAACATAAGGAGGTCTCTCCCAATTTAAAATGAGGACCTCGTGGTCAGGCGGAACTTGTTCGACGGCTCTTCTTGCGTTGATCCTTCCGTATCCATAGAAATCGTCAAAACCTGGGTCACCCAGATCATCTGCAGTGAACCGCAGCTGAAGTCGCACCCAGTCTCGCGTCATGTTTGGAAACTGACTCCAGATTAGGGCGGCAACTCCAGCAACATGTGGACATGCCATTGAGGTGCCACTCATGTAAGTGTAGTAATCATTCCAAACTGTTGAGTAGATGTTGACGCCCGGCGCCGCCAACTCAACCCATTCTCCAAAATTTGTCCACCCAGCTGGGTAATCAAACTCGTCGGTTGCCGTCACGGCCACGACTTCATCGTATGCGGCGGGGTACAACTTGAGGCTTGTAGCTTCGTTTCCTGCCGCCGCAATTACCAATACGCCATGGTCGTAAGCGTATTCTACGGCTTCGTGAATCAGCATGCTTTCCTCGTAGCCGCCCCAACTATTGCTTAGGATGTCTGCACCTGTATCTACCGCATGGATAATTGCGTTGGCGAGGTCATCTTCAGTTCCCCATCCACCCCAGTCTAGACCTTTCTCGGCCATGATTCGGACTTGAGCTAGCCCCGCTATGCCTATACCGTTATTGAGCTCTGCAGCTATGATGCCTGCGCAGTGGGTTCCGTGGCCGTGGTCGTCCATTGGGTCCTCGTCTTTGTTCACCCAGTCGTAGCCCAGCGCAACATAGTTCGCAACCAGATCAGGGTGATTCCAGTCGATGCCTGTGTCGATAACGGCCACAAGAACCGAAGGGTCGCCTATCGTTGTGTTCCACGCATAATCTGCTTCTATCTTTTTGGGACCCCACTGCCACATCCAGTAGGGATCATTTGGAACAAAAGTGGCTTCAAACTTCAGGTTGGGTTCCATATACCTTGAAAGTCCAGTGGCCTGCACTTCAGCCCCAAAATTAGACACCGCTGCCAAGGGTATGTCAGCAACAGCAGCCTTAATTTCGCCCCCAATTGAAACCGTATTGACAATCTTGCCGCCGCTTCTGGTAGTAAGCTCCTCCAATTTGGCGTAGCTATTCGGCTGTACGTTGTTAATGCCAACTACTAACTCAACCGAGTTGTCATCACCATAAGCGAAGTCCATCCATTCATTTGCCTCATTAAAGTTCCATTTGTCACCAGTAGCAGAGCAGGGCCTAACATCATCTTCCGTCAATGCGTCTCGGTTAAAACTTTGGTTCTTAGAGTCATCAAACCAAGAGCTATTCTTAGATGTCACGCGATCCGTCAGGTGGCCTCCATCAACCTCTTGTGTGGTCGGGTAATCGTCTGGAACCCCGACAACATCAGTGTCTGCCGCTGTAGATGTAACAATGAAGGACATAGCCAGCATATTTACAATAAGTAGCGTGAGCATTATTCCTGTAATTGCCTTTAACTTCATTCTCCCTCTTCTCCACATTTTACATATATATTTGTCTTATATATGTGGTACGCATATAATTTACATCGTTTCGCTTGAAAACAATTTAAACCTTGCTAAAACCTAGGTTCCATCGCGTAGTTACCAATTAAAAATGACAATGATTGGAGACGACTGAAGGCCCGACTCCGGCGGACATGTCCACCACGGTTTCGCCTACGAGTGACTTGGGCTCAAGGGTGAAAAGGCTGTGGGTCTTTGAAGTCCCGTCGCCAAAATCGAGTCGCCCTCGTCGACAAGGAGAGTTCGGGAAAATAACTGAAAAATAGTTTAGGGGGGGTTGAATGTTAGTTCTCCCCTCCTCGGTTTAAGTTGAGTGGTAGGAGTCTTGGAAATGGCAGCAACTTCTTTCTTATAGTTAACTCGCTGTTTCGAATGGGGGTAGTCTAGATGTCAATGGTTGTTGTCTGTTCTTCGCTTCAGAACTATTGTGGAAACTGCGAGAAGGGCGAGTGTAAGTAGCAGAGGTATCGTTGTTGGGAACTCTGGTATGATGTCAATGCCCCATTCTGTGGTCACGATGTTGTCGGCTGTTTCGGTCTCTCCAGCAACAGGTGGGACTTCAGCTCTTATCGTATATTTGCCCAGAGTCACGCCCGCAGTGTTCCAAGTGAAGTTGTACATTTTTTCAGATCCTGCGGCTAAAGTGTCAGTTTCGGTTCCAATACGGTTCACATCAGCATACAAGTTGAGGGTGAACGACTCATCAACGTTACCCTTGTTCTTGACGATGACTTTGATGTCAACAGAGTCGCCCACATACACTTCAAGGATGGATGGTGGAACGACATTGAGGATGGCAATATCATGCACTGGAACCGGCGAAACGGTTACGTTCAAAGCGTCTGTTCCAGATCCGCCATCGTCATCCGTGACGTTGAGAATCACGGTGTAGACTCCAACATCGGAGTAATTATGTGTCGGCGTTAGGGTGTCTCTTGCGTTACTACCGTCTCCAAAGTCCCAGAAGATTGTGTAAATGTCTAACAAGCCGGGATCAGTGAAGTTGCCAGTGAAGTTTACGGTTTGATTTACGTACACGGCTTGATCAGGACCAGCCTCAACAGTGGGAGCAACGTTATAGACTGTTACCGACGTTGTAGCTGTGTCGTTTAGCCCGTCATCGTCTGTTACTCTGAGCCCGACTGTTCCAGCGTAGTCGTCGGTCCAGGTGTGACTGATAGTAGGTGAGGTGGTGCTGTTATCGTAGGTTCCGTCGTTGTTCCAATCCCACTCGTACAGAACTATTTCTCCACCATTAGGAGTTGAACCACTTGCATCAAATGTTATGGGCGTCCCTTCAGACCCTGAGTATGGGCCGTTAGCGTCAGCGACGGGGCGTTTCATGACTTTCACGGTTCCGTCTTCTAAGACGTTGTCGGCTGTGTAGACCTCGTCGGAGACCGCTGGCACTTCGACCCTGATGAGGAAGCTGCCCCCATCTGTGGTGTTCCAGACGAATGTGTACGTTTGATTGGCTCCCGCAGCTAACGTGGCGGTTTCGTTTCCAATAGGGTTCACACCAGCATACACGTTCAGGGTGAAAGACTCCTCGACGTCACCCTGGTTCTCGACGACGACGTCAATGTCAACAGAGTCGCCAACAAACACTACTGGGGCGGATGGAACGACGCTGATGACGGCTACGTCGTGGATCAATGGCGGAATATTGCTGAAGTAGCCGTCGTACACATCGTGGGCGATATATTCTGCATAAGAGTCGCCGAGTAGGGTGTTGTTTAGGTCTAGAGGGGAATCTAGAGGGGATGCACCATAGGGGTCAACGGTGAAAGTGATGATTGCCAACGTTCCGCTTCCGTTCAATCCTCCTCCTGGTGGAGTGCCTGGTGGCATGCAGACCATGTACCGTACGTAGCCTAAGGCGTCGTTTATTACCTTCTGCCATACCTTTGCGTTGGATGGGAAGAATGAGCCTAGGGTTATTTTAGTGGCGGTTAAAACTGCTGTTGTGTAGTTTAAAAAGAAGTCGAAGCCGTAGAGGTCAGTGACATTTGACACGTTTACGTTGATCGTAAAGTTTTTGCCTGGAGTCAGTGTGGGGTCCACGATGGTCGCTGGTTCTATGTAGATGGCGGGATATTCAACAACAGCTGAAACCATTATCGTGTTTAGGTTGAGTGCAGTGAATACGTTGAATGTAATTAGCAGGAGGATCAATAGAGACAAGAATTTTTTCCTCATCACTTTGTCCACCTTACTCCATCTTCTCAAGTGTTCTATGGACTTGGGCGCGTTTTTAAATGTTGTTCCGAAGTTTTCTATATCATTTTGCTCTCTGCGAGTCGCCTCGCTTCATCCAAAACTCGAGGCAAAGGTAATAAGATCATTTCTGTTGGCCAGACAAAGCGTATATCAGCTGATCGTCTTTCTCCCCAACAATACTAACGTGCCCAAACTGTCTTAGGGCAATCATGTGCATAACAACCTTGTCCGTTTCCAATCCCGTAGCCTTTGAAAGCTCTGGGATGGTTAAAGGTCCCCGAGCCTTCAACTCCCCCATAATGAGCTCCCGTATTTTTCTACGCTCATAAATGGGCTTCAGCTTCTCTTTGTCTATCTTCCGTTTCTCGCTGGACACAGGCTTTACCCTTCACCTTAAGAGAAAAATTAACTCACAAAACCTAGCTTTTAAGGTTTACTTCCTAATGTGGCGGGCCCGTGGGGAATTGAACCCCAGACCTTCCCGAAACAACAGATGTTCCTGTCGTTTTTACGGGTTAAGAGCCTCAGCCCCGTATCTTTGGTCCGCCGCTCTACCTTGCTGAGCTACGGGCCCACGCGATAAAGCGTATTTCAAAATCTCTAATAACCTTTCCTCTCTTTCGAAGCTCTCACAATCTTGGCACAGCTATCCTAATATTTTCGTTTACCAAGTAGAGTGTAAAATTATCAGTTGGGGTTAAGCGCTTGGGAGAACTACTCTTCGTAGGTTTAGGCTTGCATGATGAAAGGGATATATCGCTTCGCGGGTTAGAGGAGGTAAGGGAGGCAGAAACCGTTTTCGCTGATCTCTACACAAGTTTAATGCCTGCCCTTTCCATTCAGAAACTGGAGAAACTCCTTGGAAAGAGGATCTCGGCTGTTTCGAGGCAAACTCTAGAGGAGGATGGTGGACAGCTAATTCTACAGGAGGCTGAGAGGAGGAAGACAGCGCTCCTAGTGCCTGGAGATCCACTGATAGCGACGACCCATGTGGACTTGAGGATTCGCGCGGAAAAACGGGGAATAAGAACCCGTGTCATACATGGGGCTTCCATCATTTCAGCGGTGATAGGGCTGTCTGGCTTACAAAATTATAAGTATGGAAGAAGCGTGACCATTCCATTCCCTGAAGAAGGTTTCACTTCCGAAACTCCCTATATGGTGATTATGGAAAACAGGAAAATTGGGCTTCACACCCTATGCTTCTTGGACATCAAGGCGGAGGAGCAAAAGTACATGACTGTCAGAGATGGCTTAGAGGCACTTTTGGCTACAGAAAAGCAGAAGAGAAAACAGGTGATCACCCCAGACACGCTGGTTGTAGGCATTGCAAGAGCTGGCTCCAGGGAGCCCACAGTCAAAGCTGGCTACATAGAAGAAGTGATGAAATATAACTTCGGCGCCTCTCCCCACACCCTCGTCTTACCTGGCAAGCTCCACTTCATGGAAGCTGAGGCGCTCATCACCTTGGCAGGGGCGCCAGAGCAAATAAGGGAGAGAACCCGATGACAATCAGAGAATTGGTGTCCAAGTATATTCAAAACACCGAGCGAGTTTTGGCAGAGATGAAGGTAGTTCAGGACTTAACGCGCGTGGATGAGGAGAAAGTCAAAAGCGTTGTAGACCATGCTAAACGTTATTTGGAAGACGCCAAATATTATGAAAAGAGAAAAGAGTTTGAAACGAGCTTGGCGTCGGTTGCCTATTGCGAGGGGCTACTGGACGCCCTACGACTGCTCGGAGGCGTGGAATTCTCATGGTAAGTGGAAAAAGAAGGATCGTGTTAGCCTCAGGCAACTTCGACCTACTACATCTGGGACACGTGAGATACCTGGAAGAGGCTAAGAGAGCCGGAGGAGAAAACGCCGAACTGATAGTCATTGTGGCCAGAGACAGCACCGTTGAGAAAATGAAGGGGAAGAAGCCGGTGATGTCTGAGGACCAGCGAAGATCTCTTGTTGAAGCTTTGAAGGTGGTGGACGAAGCCATCCTAGGCTACGAAGAACTGGACATAAACAAGGTTTTAGAAAAGATCAGACCCGACATAATCGCTGTGGGACATGACCAAGAAGGCATGGAAAAGGCTGTTAGAAAAGCAGTGGCGGAAAAGGAGCTTAAAATTCAAATTGTAAAAATTGGAAAATTTGGAAAAGAGGAGTTGAACAGCTCCTCAAAAATAAAGAGAAAAGTCGTTGAGTTACACAAGAGGTAGAGGCTCCACCTGTTGGTTCTTTACGGTAAAATGAGGACCTCAACTTTTACCTTGTTTCCATCCTTCAGTTTCAACTGACTGCGCAGGAAAGTTGGAGCTATAACCTCCACCACAGAGGAGTTGTAGTGGCTTCGCAGAGCGGCTATAACCGCTCCCTTCACCTTGTTGTTTATTATGGCAGGATAGCATCTCACGGAGCCGAAGGTTCTGGACTCGTCCTTAAACCCCTCTATCTCTATACTAGGATAAGCCTCAAGCTCTGATCTGGTCTTCATGTCGTACTCGGTTGTAAGTTTCAGATTAAGGGTTCCGGGGTAGGGATCAAAACCGAGCTTTTCGACGAATTGCTTGCGGTAGCCGTCTCTCGTTACGTAGTAGGCTCCCTCGCCCAGCCCGGTGAACAGCACCCCCTCCAGCGTGACTGACGGAGGATACTCCGCTTCCATGATCACGCGCAGGCTGGAGTACAGCTTCTTCAACTCCGCCATCCCAGAATCGGTGATCTTAACCAAGCAACCCTCCGGCGTGACGTCCCTTCTGATCCAGCCAGTTTTCTCCAGTTGGATGAGGTAGCGGGAAGCGGTCTGCTGAGAAGCTTCCATCTTTTCGGCTAGGTACTCCGTGGAAACCTTCACGGTTCGAGTGCCCGCTCCCATCTCCGCTAGTTTGTAGAGCACAAAGAAGCGTTTCCACAACCGCGCGTCAATGTTCAAGGAGCTCATTTGAACCGCCTTAAGTGAGGAAGAAGGTTTTAGGCTATATAAGCAACTCGAAGCCATGAAAACAGGAAAGACGCCTGGTGCAGGGGTTAGGTTTAAACTTCGGTTTAAATTCTCGGAATTTGAAAACTCGACACAATGTAGATATCACCCAATGTGCTCTCTTTTTTCTATAAGTGCGAGTTATGAATGGAGAAAAACCATATTATACTCAGTTACATTGAATGTTTTCTTCAGTAGAATGCGGCTACCATTAGTGTTGCTACCATGAATAGTGGCATGATGAGGAATGAGGAGACTCAGTTTTCGCCTTAAAATTTTTTGGCAAAATATGAAATAGTATGGTCAATTTCGAACCCGATCTTTTTGTAAAGTCGCTCTGCATCTCCTCCCTTTGTTGTTTGTAATGTGTGAAGGTCGTTTCCTTCGTCAATAGAGTCCATGAGAGCATGAACTGTCAAAGTTGTTCCTATGCCGCGTCTTCTATATTCTTTCAATGTTCCAACACTGAATATACCGCCAGTTTTCATCAAGGAGAACAAAGTGGTTGTTCCTACTGGTTTTCCTTCAACATAAGCCAAGTAGTGTTTTGCTCCTTTTCGCCTCCATTCGAGAGTGATCTTGTCAAACACTTCCTTCCATTCAATTGGCATTTCGAAACTTGTGATCAGGAGCCTGTCAAATAGGTCTATTTCTTCTTCAGATATTTCTTTTACTTTGACTGCAGGGTTCAGCTTGTCTTCCAATGGTTCTTCTTGAAACACCATCACTGACTGCTCGTACCCTTGTTTTCTCTCAAATCCATAATGCTCAAGAAGAGAAGTGAACGACCTTGGATGAGTTAGTGGAGAAATTCGAAAGCAAGCAAATGGAAACCCTCTTGACGAGAAGTAGTTGATGACCCTATTGAGTAAATTTTCAGCCTCATCGTCGTCGACATTAATGTTTGTAGCATTATTAAAAAGAGGCACGGGCATCTCAGGGCAATGTATAACAACTGCTCCATTCATATCTATAGCCCAAGGAAAGGTTAAAACTAAGTTATGCCAAAACTGTTCCAGTCTCTTAACATTTCTCAAGCTACATCGTTACATCATATTTCATGCTTTAGTTCTTAGGATTTGTGGAGAACCTCCATCTGAATTCTAAAAGACCTATCAACCCTCTCTTTTTGGCGTCAAAATTTGTGTGCGTATTAGATAGTGCGGGGGGTGGGATTCGAACCCACGAACCCCTACGGGACAGCCGCCTCAGGGCTGCGCCTTTGACCTGGCTTGGCAACCCCCGCTCTTGGGCTAGGTTAGTTTACCCACAAGCCTTCAATTAAATGTTACTTGCCAGCCCCTATCCTTCAAATTATCCTGAAGTCTTCTTTGAGTGTGGTCAAAACTAGGTGGGTGTTGGTTCTCTCCACGAAGGGCATTGCGAGCAGAGACTTGGTGAAGCCGCTCAGCTCTTCTCTGCTCTTAAACTTTGCAAGAACCATGGCGTCTGTTAAACCGGTCACGTCGTACACGCAACAAACGTTCGGCAACTTCGCAATCTCCTTTTCCATCTCCAAAAGCTTGCCTTTGGATACTGTTATCTCCGTTACTACGGTTAATTCGTAGCCGAGCTTTTCATGATCCACAACCGCGGAATATCCCTTAATTACTCCTCCTTGCTCCATCTTCCTGATTCTTGACAAAACCGTGCTCACAGACACATCGATTCTTTTCGCTATTTGTCTACATGAAAGCCTCGCGTCTGAAAGCAGCATCTTCAAGACTTTAACATCCGTTTCATCCAACCTCACATTTCTCCCTCCCTATAACACATCCATCCAATTTACGCCAATTTTATTCTACAATTGTTTGATATTTAATCAACAATATTTATATTTTTATAAGAAATAAATCTTTTCGTCGAAAAATGTTGACAGGATACCTCGTATGACGCACAGAAAAACCGACAAAGGCTCGACGGCCCGCCTATCGCAAATCAAAGAAGTGAACTATGCAATACTGCACTTCGTGGATTTATCTGGACTCCTCAAGGGAAGAACCATCCCTGGGAGAGAAGTTGATCGCGTCTTATCCAGCGGCGCAGGCTTCGACGGCTCATCCATACCAGGATATGTCAACATTGAAGAAAGCGACATGGTCATGAAACCAGACCCAGCAACGCTAACAGTTTTCCCGAGATATTTCTATCACCGAGGTGTTGCAAGCTTTATTTGCGACATTTATAGACCTGGTGGCAAACGATTTGAAAGTGACCCCAGGTACGTGTGCCAGAAAAGCGTGGAAAAATTACGAGCCGAAGGATACGAGCCTGCAGCAGCTGCGGAACTTGAGTTTTACCTCGTTAGGAAAAATGACAACGGCGAAATATGTTCCGTAGAGGAGCACGTAATAGATCATCAAAGATATTTTGACATATCTCCAGGTAGAGACCTAACGGAAATCTATAGAATGGACCTTTCTGACACTTTGTCCCAGATGGGACTCGCAGTAGAGCGATACCATCATGAAGTTGGATCTGCCCAAAGTGAAATAACATTTAGCTATTCAACGCCGGTCGGAACATCAGACAACATTGTAAGGTACAAATTTGCTGCAAAAGCGGTAGCCGACAGGAAATATGGATGGACAGCAACCTTCATGCCGAAGCCTTGGTTCGGCAAGTCAGGAAGTGGCATGCACGTTCACTTAAGCCTATTCTCCAAGGGCGGCAAGAAAAACTCCTTTTTTGATCCTAATGGTTATGCGAGCGTTTCGCAACTCTGCAGATATTTTGTTGGCGGACTTTTGGAGCACGCCAGAGCCCTATCTGTCATAGTGGCGCCAACGGTTAACAGTTACAAGAGGCTGGTGCCCGGCTATGAGGCGCCGGTCTACATTATGTGGAGTAGAAGAAACCGTTCGGCTTTTTTGAGGGTGCCTGAATACTTCCCGAAGGAGGAAAATGAGGCTAGGGTGGAGTTTAGATGCCCGGATCCCTTGTGCAACCCATACCTAGCATATGCTGTTTTGTTCGAGGCTGGTTTAGATGGCATTAAAAAGAAGATAGAACCTGGAGACCCTGTTGAAGAAAATGTTTACCACTTTACGGACGCCAAACAAAAGGAACTTGGCATACAAACCTTGCCAACATCCTTAAAGGAGGCACTAGACGAGTGGAACAACGACGAAATCTGTGTAAAGGCGCTAGGGAAAGAGAACGCTGAAAAATTCTTGGCATTGAAGACTGAGGAATGGAGGGAGTATGAACCGCATATACCTAACAACAAAAATGAGGTAACACGGTGGGAAGTAGAAAAATATCTCTTTGCATAAGACCGATTCACTAAAGCAACCCGCACAAACAACTATTTAAATAAAAACGTTGAGAAATGCTGTATGAAACCTGACACCATTCTCGTCCTCGACTTTGGCGGACAGTACTGCCACCTCATAGGAAGAAGAATCAGGGAACATCAGGTCTATTCTGAAGTGGTCCCGCATGACATAACGACTAAAGAAGTCGAGGCTCTGAAAGAACGGTTCAACGTTAAAGGACTTATCTTATCCGGTGGTCCCCTAAGCGTTTACGAAAAGAACGCTCCTAAATGCGACCTAAAAATCTTGAATTTAAAGGTGCCAGTTCTAGGCTTGTGCTACGGACATCAGCTCATCGCTTATGTCTCTGGAGGAAAAGTGGAACCCGCAGGGAAAAGGGAGTACGGAGTAACCTATGCGGTGGTCGATAAGCCTATAGGTGTACTGAAGGACTTAGACAAGAGAGAAAGAGTTTGGATGAGCCACGGCGACACCGTTTACTCTCTTCCCAACGAATACGAGGTTCTTGCCCACACCGAAAACTGTCCAGTAGCGGCTTTCAGGCACAGGGAAAAGCCAGTATACGGATTGCAGTGGCACCCCGAGGTTGTTCACACAAGAAACGGAATGAAAATGCTAAGAAACTTCATCTTTGAGGTCTGCGGATGTGAAGCAAACTGGAGAATGGAGGATCTCATAGACAAGGCAGTAAGAGAAGTGACGCAAACGGTCGGCGACAAAAAAGCCATAATCGCCCTAAGCGGCGGAATTGACTCCAGCACAGCCACCGCTCTAGCTGCAAAAGCCATCGGAAAGAACCTGACCGCGGTTTTTGTTGATCACGGCTTCATGAGAGAGAACGAGCCCGAATTTGTTAGAAGCACATTCAAGGAGTTTGGCATCAACTTTGTTTCGGTGGACGCTAAGGAGGGATTCTTAAAAAAATTAAGAGGGGTAACGGACCCCGAGAGAAAAAGGAAAATCATTGGAGAAGAATTCATCAGGGTTTTTGAAAAGGTTGCCAAGAGGATTGGAGCAGACTATCTCATACAGGGAACAATCTATCCAGACAGAATCGAGTCAGGCTTCAGAAAGTTTTCGGACAAGATAAAAACCCACCACAACGTTGCGGGTTTACCAATCAAAATCGAGTTCAAAGAAATCGTTGAGCCGTTACGGGACTTGTACAAAGATGAGGTTAGGAGGGTTGCAGAAGCATTGGGGTTACCCAAGGAAATCGTTAAGAGACAACCATTTCCAGGTCCAGGTCTAGCCGTGAGAGTTGCAGGTGAAGTGACCGAGGAGAAAATCGATGTTGTTAGGAGGGCTGACAAAATTGTAACAGAGGAAATAGAGAAAGCCGGACTGAAAGATAGGTTGTGGCAGTACTTTGCAGTTTTGACCAGTACAAAAAGCACAGGAGTGAAGGGCGATTCCAGAGCCTATGGCTACACAATCGCTATTAGAACCGTCGAAAGCAAAGAAGCCATGACCGCCAGCTTTGCAAAAATCCCCTATAAGACTTTAGAAACGATCTCAACAAGGATAACCAATGAGATACCACAAGTTACACGAGTAGTATATGATGTCACCCATAAACCACCAGCAACGATAGAATGGGAATAGAAAAGAATCGGGGGAAACAGCCGTCAGGGTAGCAATAGTCAACTACAAAATGGGCAACATCAAAAGCATTCATAATGCTTTGAAATATTTTGGGGCAAAACCTGTAATTGCAAAGACCCCTTCTGAGGTAAAAGGAGAAAAAATAATAATCCCAGGAGTCGGCGCTTTCGGAAAAGGAATGACCAAATTGAAGCCCTTCATTCCAAAAATAAGAGAAACTTTAACTTCTAACATACCCCTACTCGGCATCTGCTTAGGATTGGAGATGTTTTTCGAGGGCTCTGAGGAATCTCCCGGAATAAAAGGCCTGGGGCTAATGAAGGGAAAGGTCGTAAGAATTGGAACTAAACTTAGACTGCCCCATATTGGGTGGAACTCTTTGGAAATTAAGAAAAGAGCTTGCCCTTTGTTTCAAGACATTGATAACGGATACGCATATTTCGTCCACTCCTATCACGCTTTGCCAGAAGAGGATCTGGTTGCAGCTACGACAAATTATGGTTGCGAAATAAATGCAAGCGTATGGAAGAAGAATATTTTCGGAACTCAGTTTCATCCAGAGAAGAGTGGAGCTTTAGGCTTGCAGATTCTAAAGAATTTCTTGGAGTTATAAAATGCTTTGCCACAGAATAATTCCTTGCCTTGATTGTGATCTCGCCTTTCCAGAAGGACGTGTAGTTAAGGGAATAGAATTTAAACAAATTAAGTACGCGGGAATTCCTTGGCAACTAGCTGAGAAATACTATGAAGACGGGGCAGATGAAATAGTTTTCCTCGATATAACCGCAAGCCATGAAAGAAGGGAAACAATGACCCATGTGATTGAAAAAACCTCAGAAAACGTTTTCGTTCCATTAACTGTAGGCGGCGGCATTCGTAGCATCGAAGATGCGAGAAAGGTGTTCAATGCTGGGGCCGATAAAATATCCGTAAACACAGCAGCCATAAAAAATCCTACTATAATAAATAAATTGGCAAGATATTTCGGAAGCCAAGCATGTGTAGTTGCCATTGACGCAAAGAGAAGGTACGTTACCAAGCCCGAAGAAGCCGACAATAAAATCGTTGTAGAAACGCCTGAAGGGCTTTGCTGGTTTGAATGCTCTATCTATGGGGGTAGAAAATTTACCGGTTTAGACGCGATAAAATGGGCAATGGAAGTTGAGGAGAGAGGTGCTGGAGAAATCCTACTTACAAGTATGGATAAGGATGGCACCAAAGAAGGGTACGACATCCCTTTAACTAGGGCAATAAATGAGAGAGTAAGTGTACCTGTGATAGCCTCTGGTGGTTGTGGCATTCTAGAGCATATAAGCGAGGTTTTTCAAAAAACTCAGGTCAGCGCTGCTTTAGCAGCCAGCATTTTTCACTACGGAACCTATAGCATAAAAGAAGTTAAAGAATTCTTGGCAACGAAGGGAATTGCAGTAAGGTTGGGGTAGAAGCGCACAAACTAAAGCTTATGTTAAAATCTATCCTAAGACTCTATCTTTCTTGATGTGGCGCACTTGAAAAGGTCTAAGGAGTATCCTCGCTTCGTCACTCCCAACTTCGAACCTTTCGACCCTGTAAAACTGGCTAGAGAAACTGAAAAGATAGTCACTAGAAGCGGACCCGAAGGTTTAGAGCGCAAATACGAAGACTTTTACGCCACAAGCGTGTACGGCGGCATAGCCACCGGATACTGCGTCGGATGCTGTTTCCGCTGCATCTTCTGCTGGGTCAGCTGGGGACGCGACTTCCCTGAAAAGTTTGGTCGGTTTTACTCGCCCAAGGAGGCTTTCAGCAGGTTGAGGGAAGCAGCTCACCAGTACAGGGTCGAGAAACTGCGCATCTCGGGAGCAGAGCCCACCCTTGGCAAGAACCATCTTCTTGGTTTGCTGGAACATGTGGAGCAATCTGAGTTCACCCTCTTCATTCTGGAAACAAACGGCATCCTTTTCGGCGTCGACAAGGACTATGTGAAGAGAATCTCAAGGTTCACCAAACCTCACGTCCGAGTTTCCCTAAAGGCGGGAACACCAGAAGCCTTCACAAAGAAAACGGGCGCGAAGCCCGAAGCCTTCGAAATTCCTTTTCAGGCCATTAAAAACCTGTCGGACTACAATGTAAGTTTCCATGTCGCAGCTATGAGCGCGGACCCGCGCATAATGGCGCCAGAAGAGCGGGAGAGCCTAATGCAAAAACTGGCTGAGGTTGATCCGCGCCTGCTGTTGAGCCTTGAAGAGGAGGTTATGGACGGTTATGATACGACGCTGGCGAGGTTGAAGTTCGCAGGCTTGAAGGTAGATTGGCCTCTGAAACAGGTTTACGCGCCTATTAAGAAGCTTTTGAGGGAAAGTAGATAGCATACACTTTTGAATAAGATTTTTACATGAATATCGCCAAGAATACAACTGCTTTCGGAGTGGCGTCTAATTGAAAGCGGTGATTCTAGCTGGTGGATTCGGAACGAGGTTGCGTCCGCTCAGTTGCACGAGGCCAAAGCTTCTTTTCCCAATCTGTAACAAGCCTCTGCTAGACTGGACGCTGGAGAGACTAGCTAATAGTGGAGTAAAAGAAGTTGTATTAGCCGTAAATTACATGGCTGAAGCCTTCATCCAACGTTACGGAGACTCAACGCGTGGAATGAGGCTCTTCTACCCTATGGAAGAGAAGCCATTGGGAACAGGAGGCCCCATCAAAAATGCGGAGAAACTAATCGGGCGAAAGGACCCATTTCTCGTCTTAAACGGGGACATCCTCACCGACTTCGACTATTCGAAGATCATGAAAAAGCATATTGAAAAGGGCGCGACAGCAACGATAGCCCTCTACAGGGTTGAATACCCCAGTCGTTATGGCGTAGCCGAGCTAACCGAGAAAAATCGTGTGGTACGGTTCGTGGAAAAGCCAGCTCGAGAGAAAGCGCCAAGCAACCTGGCAAACGCTGGGATATACGTCTTAGACCCTAGGATATTCGATTACATACCGAGCGGTCGACCAGTCTCCATGGAGCGTGAGGTGTTCCCAAAGCTGGCGGATGATGGAAAACTCTACGGTTACGATTTCGAAGGTCTATGGATCGATATCGGAAAATCAGAGGATTATCTGAAGGCAAACAAACTCTTACTTGACACAGCTAAAGAGAGCCAACTGGTGAAGAGCGTCCGCATGAAGAGCACCGTGAAAATTAAAGCCCCAACAGTGGTTGGCGATAGAGTGGTCATCGACGAAAAATCAAAAATCGGTCCTTACACGGTTATTGGAGAACGCGTAACATTGGGAAAGGAAGTTCATATTCAGAAATCAATAATTTTCCCTGGAACCGTAATTTCAGATTTCACATCTATAAAGGGCGCGATCATCGGCGAAGACGTGAAAATTGGGAGAAGAGTGAAAATTGGGGTTGGATGTATGATTGGCGACCAAGCTCTGATTCTGGACAACGTCGCCCTCACACGGGGCGTAACTGTATGTCCCTCAAGGGTGGTTTCCGAAAGCGTGCTTACACCCCGATGCCTAATGTAACCGATTTCGTCTAGCCAGAGGGTTTGCCGGAGACGTTGCACTGCTGCAACTAGCGCGTTCTTAGCTTTTAGATCAGTCTCATTTCGTTACGCAAACTATAACAAAGCAGTCAAAATACATACTAACAAACATTTAGGAGCGTGGCGTGAAGCGGAATGTCCAGGGCAATGAGTCTTGAAAGAAACGACATAGATACCCCTGAGAAACGTGGAGCGTACACGGTTAGTGTTGTGGGATGTGGACGGATGGGTTTGCCGCACGCCTGCCTCTTCGCCGAGGCTGAGTTTAAGGTTATTGGTGTTGACTCAGATCAACGCGTAATCGGTCTGATGAAAAGAGGCAGGGCTTCCTTCGCTGAGCCAGAACTCGATGCACTCATAAAGAGACACGTGAAGGACGGTCGTCTCACTACCACAAGCGATGCTAGAAAAGCCGCCTTAACAAGCGACGTTATCATATTTGCTGTTCCAACACCCATTGACCAAAAGAAAAAACCCAATTATTCTCGTCTTGAGAAGGCTTGTAAGGACGTGGGCATGGGCCTACGATCAGGGTCCCTAGTCATTTTTACGAGTCCCACTGGCCCTGGAGTAACCGAAACTCTGGTGAAAGAGACGCTGGAGAGTGCATCTGGCTTAAAGGCTGGAGTCGACTTCGGTTTGGCCTACAGTCCGATCCGTGCCGTCATGGGACGAATGTTGCAGGACATCGCTACCTGTGCGAGGGTGGTGGGCGCTGTCAGTGAGCAAAGCCTGAAGGCCGCCTGCCTGTTTCTGAGCACGATTGTAAAAGGAGAAATAATTAAGGTGCGGGACATAAAAACAGCAGAAGCCCTTAAGTTGTTTGAAAACGTGTACAGGGATGTTAACATCGCGCTGGCAAATGAATTTGCCCACTTTTGTGAAAAGGCTGGAATAGACTTTGTTGAAGCGCGGAAGGCAGCTAACACGCAACCCCAGTGTCATCTATTGACTCCCAAGACTGTTGGGGGACACGTCTCGAGAGATTCTTATCTTCTCCTTGATGAGGCGGATGCTGTGGACGTAAAGCTTCGTATGTTAATGGTCGCAAGAAAAATAAATGATGAAATGTTAGGCCACACGGTTCATCTGGTAAGGGACGCTTTAAAGTCGTGTGGAAAAACCATGAGGAGAGCCAAAATCTCGGTCTTCGGTGTTTCTTGTCGCCCAAACATAAAGGAACCCCGCGGTTCCTCAGTAAAGAAGTTTGTAGGCATGCTGAACAAGAAGGGTGCGCTGGTTAAAGTGTATGACCCTTTCTTCTCCCAGAATGAGTTAATTGAGATGGGATATCCCGCTGAAAAAACGTTAACAAAAACTGTTGAGGGGGCGGACTGCTTAGTTATCGCCATGGGGCACGATCGATTCAGGCGGTTAAACTTAAGGAAGATTAAGTTTTTGGTCAAAAAGCCTGCTGCAATAGTTGACATGGGACACGTTATCGTCCCTCAAAAAGCGAAAAAAGAGGGGTTTGTGTATCGTGGCGTTGGTAGAGGAGTTTGAACTAGATAAGTTAGCTGACCGGGAAAAGTATATAAAGATCGAAAAATCGATCAACTTGTACCTGAGTTGAGGCGTAACGATGATTCCCCCATGGGCTTCTGTTCTTGAAATAGTTGCTGCCGCGAGTGTTCTCTTGGTAAGCTTCTTTTGCACTTTGTTTTTCACAGACAAGTGGATTAAGTCAACGAAAAAGGCGAAACTTCTTGGAAAGGACTTGAACAAATACAAGAGGCCACCTGTTTCAGAGTCAGGGGGGATTGCTGTTGCCCTTGCAGTCTGTTTTTCGTTGCTGATTTACATTTCCCTGAAGACTTTCTACTTGAAAACAACAACGCATTTAGTAGAGGCTTTCGCTGTTTCGGCCATTGTCTTGCTAGGTGGTTTTTTAGGGTTTACTGATGATATTTTGGGATGGAAACGGGGATTAACTCAATTACAGAAGGTTCTGCTTACGATCCCTATTGCGCTTCCTTTAATGGTGATAAATGCTGGTCGTTCGGTTATGGATATTCCCATTTTTGGGCGGGTTGATTTTGGCTTAATTTATCCTTTGTTGTTAGTTCCGGTTGGGGTTGTTGGGGCTGCTAATGGGTTTAACATGCTTGGGGGTTATAACGGACTTGAGGCGGGTATGGGGTTTATAATTTTTACAGTTTTTGGGGTTACTGGCTTTGTCGTGGGAAAGTATTGGATTTCGTTGATAGCCTTTATTGTTTCGGCGAGTTTGTTGGCTTTTTTGTGTTTTAATTGGTGTCCTGCGAAGGTTTTTCCTGGAAATTCGTTTACTTATTCGGTTGGTTCTCTGATTGCTGCAGTTGCTATTCTTGGGGATATGGAGAAACTTGCTGTGTGGCTTTTTTCTCTCTACTTTACTGAAGGACTGTTGTATTTTAGGGCTAGGGTTATTGATAGGGCGGGTGATGTGCAGGCTTTTGGTAAGCCTAATGAGGATGATTCTTTGGAGATGCCTTATGAGAAGGTTTATGATATGACGCATTTTGCTTTGTGGGTGTTGAAAAGAGTGAAGAAGAGGGTTTATGAGAGGGATGTTGTTTGTTTCCTGCTTTTTGTTCAATTCTTGTTGGCGCTTTCTGGAGTATTATTGTTATTGTAGGGTTAAGGTGAAGTTTGTCTGTTGTCTCTCTTTATTTTTATTAGACCCCCCTATAGCCCCACTCTCTTCCACTTTAGCGCAAGCAGTTTTTCTGAAAAAACTGTTTTCAACATACCTTTTCCATATATGATCCAAATAGAATGGACCTATCCCCTCTAAGTTTCAACATCTTTTGAGTATTTGGAGCCAAATAGGGCCGAGCTATAAGGGGATTCTGCTGTTCTTCAGAAAACGTAAATAATCTCAAAGCCTTTTCAAAAGTAGCTGAAATCAGTGAAAAGTGGCCGGGGTGAGGTATTTTCATCTATGCTGGGTGATATCCCCCGCGATTTCCCCTTTTTTCTTTACCATACATATTTTTTTCTAAGTTCGTCCATTTGCTTTCTTGCGTGAAACGCCTTTCTTGCAAAGAATAAAACAGAGACGAAACAAACAGAGCCTACTATAGGTATTAAGATGCCAATGTAAGTCTTTGAAATAATTTCTTCTGGTGGCAAAGAGAAGTATATCTGTTCAAACCCTATCATAATTGCTAAGAACCCCGCTAAGAATGCAAAACATATAGTAAGATAAATCTGGATATCCGCTTGAAGTTCAGCAAGTTTAATTTGAAGTTCTCTGTCTTCATTACGCAACTTCATTATGCTCAATATAGAAATGCGTCTTTGACTTTTTTAGTTATATAGAAGTTTTTTCTAGAACAAACTAGATGTTAGGATCTGAAAGGCCCGCATACCTAATTGCATCCTCCGGCCTCTCTGGTTTTATGGAATATGATTGAGCGATACTAGACTCTCGCAGCTTCCTTATGAGATTGTCGTCGGTGGTCGCGAGAATTGCTTGGTTTCTTGCTGCCAACGTTACTATTGGGATGTCGTCATCGTGAAAGCTTCCTTCGGGAAAGTTGATGTCTAAAATATCGCTATCGATTTTCACTTTGTTTCTTTTTTTCATCGCATGATGTATTACATTAATGGCATTCAGAACCTTGGCTCCTCCATGAATTCTTTTCACTTGATCGGTCTTTTCGGAGTACTTTCTTAACAGATAGTTGTTGATTATAACCCTATGACAATTCTCAATGATATTCAGCAACAAAAGGGCGGACGAGTAGTCCTCCTGATTTCGCTCATTTGTCCCCAACCACGATTGAGGAATAATGTTTAGGTCGAGGACAAAATTCTTCTTCATCACTCTTGCTTCCGCGATATTGCTTCAATATACTTTCTAAATTCTCCAACATCAGCCTCGAAAAAGCCTGGCAACCCTTGTTCAAGTGTGCCCTTATCGTCAACCTTTAACTCCTTTGCATCTGTCCATCCGTTTATCTTGTCAAAATAGTAAATAGCCAATTGACTGGGGTCAAGTTTCTTTTCAGCCACGGTGGTAAGAAGCCTAAATAGTATGTGTTCGCTATGGGTAGCCATTATCAGTTGCTTATTCTCCTTTTTTGCTATCTCCACAAAAAGTTCAGCAAGTTCTGCTTGTGCTTTTGGATGCAGATGGATTTCAGGATCGTCGATGCAAATGGAACTTCCTTCAGGAGCTAATGCTATTTGTCCCATCAAATGAACTAGCTGGTTTGACCCGTATCCTTCATTAACAATGTTCGGCCTAACTTTTGGGGGCTTTTTTGGATGAGCCCGTATGGTCACTTGCGGGCCTGGTACTAATTCCGAACTAATCCTGACCCCTGTAATTCTTTCTATCCAATTCGAGATATTGTCTTCCAATTCTCGATGATACGCGACTGTGGATGCGAGCCTTGAGGCCTGTTCAACTGAGCCTGAAGTTGATGTTAGTTGAACCTCTGGCTGCTCTTTAAGACCGTACTGAGGCAAATCTTGACCGCGAAACGGAGGAACAATGAAGGTCATATCAAGTTGATTACGAACTGTCTCAATGATTGTCGTTATCTCTCTGAAAATGGATGCCTTCTCCCTCTCCACTTGGACGCCCTCTCCTCCACCTGATATTCCTACCACGGTAAATGGTGCGCCAATATTTGGTTGCGATTGATACTGAAATTCGAAATTTTTTACTACAACCCCTCCGGCTCTTGGCGTTTCACCCATAGCCCAAGAGCCTTGTAACTTAAATGATTCTGGACCCATAATTGCCGACATGGCTATTAACTGACCGCTAGCCGCGAATTGACAAGATATATCATATCCTAATTTAGACTCACCAAAAAACTCGAACTGTTTCCAAGTCAGATCGCCAGAAATCCTGAAGGCCAGAATGTTACTATCTTTGGAAATAAGATCTTCGCAATTGCCAAGATTGATAATTGGGCCTCTAGGTCTCAACATGTTAGTCTCAGTTGACTGCTTGAGTAGCGTCAATGCTTGCAGAACGCTCGATTTTCCAGAACTGTTAGGGCCCACAAGCACGGTTATTAAACTGGGGTTGATTGACACTTTTTTGAGGCTTTTGAAGTTGTTTATTCCGATTTTCTGATACAAAACAATCACCTAATGACACATAGAATTTAGTCTTTGAGCGCACTTAAAACAATTTGTATCCGAATATTGTTCTCAGCATTGTTTTCTGAGAAAAATTTGTTTTCAACATTCTTCTGTTATTAGGATCCAGATATGACCTTGTGGCCTACTTCCCCCTAATGGTCAGAGAATGCGGTAGGTTAATGACAAAAACCTAAGGTTGAAAAACCGTTGGTGACGTAGATAAATTAGGAGTTGCCTTGGCTAACCTTTCTTCTTTCCCAGCTCTTCTTTAAGGTTAAAGGGTTTTCCCTCTGAAAGTATTTTTCGAGGGATTTTTTCTTTCCATTTCCGTAGGAAGGGCAGTTCGTCTTTTTCCTCCCTCAATTCGTCTGGTAGCATTTCAGGAATCTCTTCTCGAATGGGATACCAGCGCAAACACTTGGGACATATAATCACGCCTTCCACGATTTCTTCCTTCTCCTCAAACACGTGTAACTCAAGGGGGTAATACTTGTCAATGGGACAAGCCAAAATGTCCATAAGTTTTCTCTTGATAATTTATCCCTCCTCATCAGTTGAAATGTTTAGATTGGAAAGGTTATAAAAGATTTGCCGGGAACTCTCAAAGTGGTGAGAAGGATAATCGAGTTCTTCAACATCTTCAACGGGAATGAACGGACACAAATCTTTCAATCGACCTATCGTAAGTTTCTTCAATTTCAGGCGGAAACAGACAGCCTGGAAGCTCATTTCTTTCCTTATGGTAGCGTATGCACTCACAGCACTTACCCCTCTTCTCACACGATACATAGGTGCACCCACAATCTTTCAGGTTAATCTCCAAATTGGGACACAACTTTCTCCCACTCATTTAATACCCCTTCCAGACATCGCTAAGCAACAAACACTCCTATTTTTATTTTGAAATCTTTATGTCAAGAGCTACTTGGTACCAGTTAGGCCCAGTAGGGCGCGCAACTCGACCAAAAGGCATTTCAAATTTAACACCGAGGTTTTCTAACTTTCCAGCCACTTTCATCTTGACCTTTTCGATGGGTTTTTCACCCTTTCCGGCGTGTTCAAAGTCGTAATAATGAATCCATCCCCCAGTTAGCTTGAGTGCCAACAAGGCGTAGTCAAGGTACTCAAACGCCCTCTCGGGCAGGGGCATAAGAACTCGATTTGCGACGTTCTGCAGGCTCTCTTCCACAATCCTTTTTGCGTCCCCCTCTAGTGGAAGGACTCGATCCTTAACCTTGTTAAGTTCAACGTTTTCCCGCATGTACTGAACCGCAACCGGGTTGATATCTATGGAGAAAATCTTGCTGGCTTCCGAATGTTTGGCAATTACGATGGAGTAGCAGCCTACGCCGGCAAACATGTTAACAATCGCCTCGCCTGGCTGAACTTGTCTGGCGATTCGCATCCTCTCATACGAAAGCCTAGGTGAGAAATAGCACCTTCTAAAGTCAACCTTAAAAACACAGCCATGCTCCCGGTAGACAGCTTCACTCCTCCTTTCACCCGCAACCCACTCTAACTCGCGCAACCGAAGATCACCGGAAACCGGACCGACTTGACGCCACACGCCTCTGACACGTTTATGAGTTTGCATGACAGCTTCAGCTATGATCGCGCTCTGTTGTTGGAGGGTTTCGGGAACCCGGATGACGGCGATGTCGCCGATGATGTCGTAGGATTTGTAGAGAAGCTTAAGCTGATCAGAACTAAACTTGTTTGCGAGAAGATGCTTGAGGGTCCTCTCCATTTTTTGGGCACCCCAAATGAAAGTTCACTCGACGAGTGCCACGCGGCCCAGCCAAACAGCCAATCGCTTCAGTCCTTTGGGAAGATACTCTTGAATCAGCTCCACATCATGCTTTTTGATGGCTTTCAGGGCAACCAGAGAGAAGAAGTAAACCGCTGCGCCGACGATCACGTAGAAGGGAAGTAGGTAAAGTTGGGAAAAGAAACTTTCCAGCGTACGAGAAAGTGTGACTACCGTTGCCATGAACAGGGAGGCCACAGAAGCTTTCCACAACGCTTCTCTGTCAAAGGTGATGTTGAGAATTCTTTTCAAAGCGTATGCTCCTAGTCCAAATCCTACGAATGCAGCTAGGAACCTTGCCCAAGCCGAGCCGACTATACCCATGTTCAGGTGGGCCAAAGTAATGTAGCTTGCGATAGTGTTGGAGATTATGGCAATCAAAGTGACTAATGACGCGGTTTTGGTGCGCTCCAGTGTCAACAGCGTCGGACTAATCCCGATTCCAAGCGTTCCAGGAAGCAAAGCCAAGCAAATAATGGTTAGAGGTAAAGCAGCTTCAGCGTACCCCATTCCAGCAAAAACAACCATCACGGGATACGTTAAGGCCGCGAGTCCAACAAGCATCGGAAAACCAATTAAAACTGAGTATCGTCCTGAAACGTGAAAAGCCTCCCTCAAGCTATCCGCCCCCCGTTTTGCGTACAACTCTGAAAGCTGTGGGAAAAGGGCAGTAATGATGGAGCCTGAAATCAAAGTTGGGATCGTGGCGGCTCTAACAGCCCAGCCGTAAACGCCGAGACCGGCTTCACCCATGTAGGGTAGTATGAACAGCTGGTCCACCCACCCTGCCATGAATCCGAGGACGCCTGAAATGTAAAGGGGATAGGAGAAATTCATGAGAGGTCTTACCGGGTGAGGTCTTTCAAAGGTGCCGAAAAATCTGTATGTTAAGATCATGCCTGCGAGGACGGCGATGACAAAGCCCACAAGCCATCCATAAACCACGGCAAAAAGCCCCCAGCCTAGGTAGAGCAAACCTATGGCTACGACGTGCGCCGCAACGGTTTGGCTCAGGCTTACGACGGCAAGTTCCCTGAATTTCTGCAAGCCCTGCAAAAACCCTAACATCTGAGGACTTAAAATTGCGAAAATTGAAGTGAACGCGAGAATGCGGAATAGTGGAGCCCATTCGGATGTACCAAATAAGGCTGTGGATACAGCCTCTGCAGAGATGAAAAGCAAAGCGCCTAAGATCACTGAACTCAGCAATGTTATCTGTAAAACGCGGCTGACCACAGATCTAGCCTTTTCAGGTTTTCCTTCTGCAATGTATTGAGCGATGTATTTTGTTGAAGCTGACTGTAAGGCGAATGTTCCGACCACTTGCACCAAACCTAAGACAAAGACCAAGATCCAGTAGATGCCCATCTCAGGATGCTCTACATCCGGAGGGGGAAGCCTAGTTTGGGGTATCCTAACTAGAAAGAGCAGGTATACTACGCTGATGATGGTGGATACGACCCCTTGCACAAAGATGTAGGTGGCGCCCCGTGCAACCCGCACCCCTGAACTCCGAGTTTCCGACAATGGATGTTTCGCCTCTTGACGAACAGTTGAGAATATGCGTGGTATTAATTAAAATTTAAGTATGAATGTTCGTTAGTTTGCTAGTTCTTTGATGTTCCCCATGCATTCTTCTGCTTTTTCACTCATATTTGACTTCGTAGATGCACACGAGCGCATAGACTTGTCCACCGATAGCCTCACCCTTAGAATAGTATACTAGGTCGAAGTGCGTGAGTTCAACGGTTGGTGAGCTCCCTAGCTTTGTTTCTTTCCCGTACGTCATCAATTTGTATATGGTGCAGTTTTGGCCTTTGACGGTCCACTCCCAACTGCTGGTTTCCTCATTGTATTCTACGTAGTCTGTTTCGTTTATGAAAGGATATTGCTCAGCTGCGATTCTCGCCATCCATCTCCACTTGCCCTCGTCACCAAACATTGCATCATTTCCGTTTGTGCCAAAAGTGGTGAAGACTAGGACGTGGGTTGAATCGTATGTTTTCAGCATTTCAATTGCTTCAGTTTCATTTGACATGAATATATATCCTAGGTTTTCTATCTTAATTAGGTCAATTGTGCCGTTGTCGGCGAGGCTTGTTTTGTTCCCCAAAACTGTGATCCAGTAGCCGTAGTCCCACCAGCTCGCCACGATAGCGTCTGGAGGCAGGTTTTCCCGCATCCAAGCTAGGGTGTCTATCCAGTCGCGAACTGTGTCTTCAGGCCTAAACGGAACACTGGCAGCTGCGATGGTTGTGGGTGTGTACGCGTGTTCGAAAACTCTTGGGTTAGGTAAAGCGAAGGTGAATGTGAGCAGGAGGAACATGAGGATTAGGATGGCTCCGCTGAACTCTTTCCCCACGTGAGTTGCAAAACGCGTCTTCCGCCTTGGAATAGCTGGGACCTCTTTCATAATGGTGATGAAAGGTCTTAACAGCTGAACCAAGGCTAATGCCCAGAGTAGAGAGACGGCTGGAGCTAGGATCAGGGTTAATCGTATCATGGAGCCGGCGAAATAGATCGAGGTTAAGCCGAAGATGATTAGGAAGATGTTGCGATTCGTGAGATTTCGCACTGCAAAGAACAAGCCGACGGGCATGAAAAAGGCGCCTATCCCAAGGTCATAATAAAAGGAGCCCCAAGCGGCAGGTCTGTGCTCTTGTACAGATTGTACGAATTCAACTCTCGTCACAGGATTCAGAACGGCTAGATACTTTCTCGGTATTGGCTCAATGTATCCGAGCCATGAAAGCATGAATAGTGAAACACCGCAAGAAACAAAAAAGAGAACCACAAAGATGGTTTTCATCTTGGCGGTTTTGATGTATTGAAGAACTTCGCGGGCGCATAACAACACGAAGACTCCAGCCCCGGCGAAAACAGAGGTGTCAATCAAGAATTCGGGGCCTAAGCGTGGTATGTTGGCAGCTATGAAAAGAGCTACACCAAACGTTGTGCTGTAGGAAAAAAGCAGGCGAGACGAATACCTACGCAACAGCAGCAAGACGAAAACGAAAACAAACATCATTCCCATTGGGTATCGTGCGGCTCCCCAAGAGGCGAAGAGGTATCCGAGGGATAGTCCTGCTGCAAGGGCGTAGATTAGACTGTCTCTTAGAGGTCTTTGGGTTTCGATGGATCTTAGAAAGAAGAGCATGAAGAGGAGGAGGGCGAAAATTCCCACGGTTTCATCGTCGAAGAATCCCCAGGAGGTGCGGCCGATGTGGGAGGCGTTTAGGGCTAGGAACAATGCTGAGAAGAGACCGACTTCTTTGCCGCCGAAGTCTTTGCCTAAGAAGTACATGACTAAACATGTCAATGCTCCCATGATTGCTGGGAAGACTACGCAGAGTTCGAGTAGGGTTATGGGCAAACCTAGCGCGTTTGAGGCGAGGTAGAAGCATGCGGCGGTGAAGGGCAACCCTGGATAAGAGGAGCGCACGATGTTACGCCCCCTTGGATACCAGCTCATGGGCCAGTCTGTGGCCGGAGTTTCGCGCCAATTGGCCCAAGAAATGAAGCCCTTTTCAACCATGCGTTTGGTTATACGGTATTGAAAGTAGGGGTCAAATTCGGAGAGGTAGGTGCCCCAGCGCATGGGGAGTATTCTGATTAGGAAGGCGAGGAGGAGTATGAGAAGGAGTAGAGAAGCGACCATTAAAGAAGAGTGGGAGACTCTGAAGCGAAGGGCCCCAAAGCTCTTTAAGGCTTTAACCAGTCTTTCTCTACTGAAAAGTTTTCTGAGTTTGACCATGAAGGAGTCCTTCTCTCGTCAAACAATTCAGAGAACCCTTTTATTTGATTTACGGTTGTTACAAACCAATAAATTTAGTGTTGTGCGCTCTGTTTGGGTTTGATTTAGGCTAAGAAAGTTGAAAATCGATTCGGCTTCTCAAGTGCTAAGAAAACTAGAGGATTAATTTTTCGTTAAATCCAATATTTCTCCTATGATTCGTTTTTCTCTAGCTTTTATTCCTTTGTCGGATTTTAATGCCTACCTAATTGCTTCTGCTGTTGCTTTAGGGTCATTGTAGGGTACATAAAAGCCCGTGTCACCGACAACTTCTGGAAGAGAATATTTTCGTGTAACGACCGGCACACAGCGCAAGACATAGCTTCTGCGAGGGCTACGCAAAAACTTTCATGAGCCGAAAGTTGACAACATACCTTTGTCTTTTGATAATAATACAACAAGGTCTCGTCTAAGACATAACCTTAAACTTTACGTTGCGCGCGCACGCGCCGTTATTGGAGCTAGAGCAATAATGTTGCCAAGTGTCGCCTTCAGCGAGCACTCCAAAGCTGCGGCTGGGGCTACGCTATTTTTGACATGTTCTCTCTATACCATTGAATGGTTTTTTTAAGTCCCTCCTCAAAAGATGTCTTTGATTTCCAACCTAGCTCTTTTTCTATGCGTTCTGTATTTAGCTTCTGGTAGGGGATCTCAATGCGGGTATAGGGAGGGGGTTCGTGGCGCTCGGCCTTCATTTCGGGAAAGAACTTTAGGATCCGGTTTACGCACTCTTCTTGATCCATCCACGCCCCGGAACCTACGTTATATGCTTTCCCTTGGGTCTTCTCAATATCGTCCAAGACAAGAGCCATGGCTTCGCAGGTGTCGTCCACATAGATGAATTCCCTTACATAGGTAATGCCGTTAAATATGATAGGAGGTTTTCCTTGAAGGCATCTCTTTATGGTGTTTGGTATGATGCGGCTGTTGGTGTCCGCGGGGCCAAAGGTGTTGCATGCCCTAACAATAGTTACGGGCACGTGGAAGCTGTGAAAGTAGCATCTACAACATAGATCTGCACAGGCTTTGCTGGCGTCGTAGACGTTCAACCCTGAAAGTGGCGTCTCCTCGGTGTAGGGCTCTTGAGAGGGCGAGTATCCGTATTCCTTGTCAGTACCTAGGTAAAGCATGCGAATCTTATAGCCTGAGAGCTTCTGTTCTTTAGCAGCTTCCAAGATGTTGATGGTGCCCATAATGTTAGTTTGAAAGATGGGTATCGTGGTTCTGGTTCCAACACGTACGATAGGGAGAGCGGCTAGGTGGGCTATCTCCTCAACCTCATAATGCGCGACCACCCTTTTCGCGAACGTTTCATCCAAAAGATCGCCTTTACACCATGTTATATCATCGTGGATGCCTAAAAGTTTAGAGCTGGTGATAGGTGCTTCATCGTGAAGGATACTTATCACCTCATAGCCTCTGCTGAGGTAGAGCTTACAGAGGTGGCTTCCAATAAAGCCTGAACCACCAGTTATGAGAATTCTTTTTTTCATAATACATCACGTCTCCTTTTGCGTGTTAGGAAGAAGCCGAACCATGCAACCACTGTATTCTCCCAACAATATATTTAACCACTAGGTAGATTGATTATGGCTTGCCTCTCTCATGGCTATTATTTATTAAAGTTTTAAAATATTTAAATTTATTTAAAATTTTAAATTCCCTTTCGATGAAAGTGAAGATGTCTGCCCCCATCTCCCTAAGTTTAGTTAGGATGCGCAAGCGCAAACTAAAAAGTCTCGGGCTGGAAACCAGAATTCACCATTAAAGATAGTTATTTTTGACATCAATTGTTAAAAAAGCACTTTGACTATTTTGTTAGGTCATTAATATGACGTATTAATTCTTTTTTTCTTCTCTCTAACGGGAACATTTTTTTGATTCTTCCTCTTGCGGCTTCTCTTTTTCCCTCCTTTGAACTTAAAGCCCTTTTGATTCCTTCTACAGTAGCTTCTACGTCGCCATAAGGAACGTAAAACCCTGTATCCCCCATTGCAGTTGGTATACCGCAATACTTAGTTCCAACGGCTACACATCCACACAGCATTGCTTCGCATAAAGAGGTAGGCAAGCCTTCATATCTGGACAACTGACTATACACTTTTGCCCTCTGATAAAAGTGAAGCAACTCACGATCCGATACAAACCCAGGAAAATCTACATTTGGAGAGGCAAATGATTTTAGACAATGTACCGAATCATCTAGATGCTTCCCAATGAGAACAAACTTTACATCTGGCAAGTATCTTGCTGCTTTAACAAATGTTTCAAAACCTTTTCTTTTCAGATTTGACCATTCCACAGCCCCAACCGTTATAACTAGGTTTTCTCTATCTCTGTTACCAGGTTTCCATTTGTCGGAGTCATAACCGGTAGGGACCACCTCAATTTTATTTTCTATATTAAGATTGGTGTTTTTTATAATATCTTTTTTGAGAGCTACGTCAACAACAAGAATTTTATCAACATGCTCATACACAAATCTTGTCTGCATCCTAGGCCAACGATGAACAAAACGACCATAATCAATTTCAGGTAAATATGCAGCATCATATCCTCCAACAATTACCACAGATTTTTTTCGTAAGAAAATGGAAAACAATACCGAAAAAAAGGCGTTTATATTGGCGAACCAACAAAAAACTACGTCAGCCCATAAAGCTCCCTTAAGCAGTCTTAGAAACACTAAAGGGTCTCTGCCTTTTCGGAAAACAAAAAACATCCAAACCTTCATTTCCTTAACATCAAAGTGTCTTTCGATTATTTCTAAATCCTTGCGAATAAATGAGGACAAGCCTGAATAAACGAAGAGAATTCTTGTCTTTCTTTTTGAACATGACACTATACATCACTCTGCTCCTGTTTTTATCATACATATCGAAAGGTACGCGCGCAAGTTTATAAAAAGTCTCTGAGAAAAAGTTCAAAAGTAACGATGTAAGCGATCATCATCCAGTGATCACGCTTTCCAGATTCATGTTCCATTATCAGTTTCTTCACGCCTTCTAATTGAAAGAAATTTCTTTTATAAATTTCAGAATTTTCATTCAGAAGCGTTTCTCGAATTACCTGTCTCCACCGATAGTCTTGCCTAATGTAATCATCAACATGAAGGTAGCCATGCCGACTCTTCAACAAGATACGTCCTTTACTCAGGCGCCATATGATACCCTTCATCTTACGGAAAACCCAATGCGCGCGCACCCCGACTCTCCATAGTTTAAATGGTATAATAGGAGGCAAAGATGTCATATCATAAGGTACTGTTACTGTTTTCGGCGCCACTTTCCTAAGGAACTTAAGGTAGATTTTATAATTAAGTCTAATGTTAGCTGGAATTGTAGCTATGAGTTCAATAAACTCATTGTCTAAGGTTGGCAACCCTTCTTCTACGTAATTTCTGTTGATGACTGACCCCATTAAAGTACGTCGACGAACATGGTTTACAATAGAGAAATAGTCAGCTTTATCTGCAAACGTCTTGCCTCTGGATTCTTTCAAAGCAGTTAACAGCGACTTCAACGCTTTACCCCTGATTTTTTGGAAACACTCTTCAGTCAATAAACTAGACAATAAACTCTCTGAAAAACGAGTTTTTCTTGAATACAGCAGTCCTGCCAGCTCTGCATCGGTTTTGACCTTGAAAAGACTATTGTCAAGAAGAGATCCTCCTAAAAGAAGATCTAAGGCAAATCCCTGCAGGTAAACGTCAGCAAAATTTCTGACGTTTCCAGAAACATAAGGCAAGAAACATAATGCGATATAATCCATGCCGTCATTTAAATGGACTACTTCATCAAAATACTTGGTGAGTAAACTTGGATCATATTCTATCGCTCTATGTCTAACATTTAATTTGTCCGCAACGGCTCTAGCCACTTTAATTTCATCACAAGATGGCATTCCAAACGTAAACGCGGTAACATCTTGACACTTCTTCGTTTGAGACACAGCACCAAGAACCGATCTAGAATCCAAACCGCCACTCAATGACACCGCATATTTATAGGGTTCCTTTAAGCGGTTTGAAACGGCATTCATGAATTTCTCAACAAGTTTGTCTACCATAGAATCTACATCTTCCAATTTTTCTCCACCGCGATAGGTTAAATCCCAGTATTTAGATATCGAGATCCCATTTCTTGTCCATGTAAGAACAGAAGCGTTCGGTAAAACCTTCACCCCTTCGAAAAAAGTTCCATCTCCTAAAATCTCACCAAAAACAAAAAAATTGCTCAATGCTTCATAATCCATTTTCTTAACGAAGGATTTATCCTTAAGAATAGCTTTAACTTCTGATGCAAAAAGAATACTGCCTTCTTTTCGTAAGTAATAAAGCGGTCTCGTTCCAAAACGATCACTTACTATGAGAACTTTCCCGTTTTCGATATCTCCAATGACCAAAAGGAAAGAACCATTAAGCCTCTTCACGAAATCCCTACCATACTCCTCATAAGCATGCAGACAAAAGTCGACATCATTACCCACAGAAAACTTATGCCCTAATTGCCTCAATTTCAGATAATCTATCTCATAATCATATATCTTACCATCCATAAATGCAAAGAGCTTACGATTCTCATTAAAAATCGGTTGCCTCTCAGGATTAAAGATTCCAAGATGAACACGACCAATATGCAAGAATGAAAAGTAGAAACTTTCCACTTTATACCATGGCTTATGTTTTATACTTTGCAACATATCCTTTAGGAGACTCCTATCTCGACTTTCCTTTTTAATGAACGCATAACCAGCTATACCTACCACTGGGCAATTTCTCCCTTTGTCCACATCTACATTGTCTTGAAAACTTCGAACGTCCTAATAGCCATTTCGACAACCTTAGAACCTCTGCTTACATGCCTCTTTTTTGGAAATGCTTTATCAATTTGGAACTGCCCTAATAATCAAGAGGCAGTGAATACAGTGGGGATATGCTATCTGACGAATGCTACAAGTGTTCACACTCATAGATGGGTTAGGTATTTTGTTGAAAATGGGCATGAAATCCATGTGATCTCCTTCGAAAAAGCCCAAATAGAAGGAACAACCGTACATGTTTTGAAACTCCCAGTGCTTGTTAAGAGTGCTACATTCCCACTTAAAATACCATCCATCTATAGAATAAAATCCCTAATCAAAAGAATAAAGCCAGACGTTTTGCATGCACATTACGTAACCAACTATGGGCGCGCGCAAAGTGTAATAAATGGAGGAAAACGTCTGTATTAACTGTAAAGAACATGAATCGATTCTGGGTCAAATATTGAACCCACATTATGCGGAGGATGAGTTACGTGGAGTTAAAACCTTTAGGAGTAGTGAAAAACACGGGAAGGGTGTTTTTGACAGATGCGAACTATAAGCATGCTTTAGCTGCTATTAGATCATTAGGGCAAAAGGGTTTAAAAGTCGATGTGGGTTCAGCTTCACCACTACAGATAGGTGCTTTCTCAAAGTACGCTAATCTAGCTTTAGTATATCCTGATCCCAGATTATCACCAGAAAAGTTTGCCAAATTTATCCTTAAAACATGCACAAGAAACAAGTACGATATGATAATTCCAATCGGATATACCTCCACTGTAACGCTATCCAAGTTTAAAAAGAAACTAGAACACGTGGTTAAAATTCCAGTCGCTGATTATGAACAAATGAGAGTTGCTGCTTGTAAGGATGAGACAATAACTCTAGCCAAGAAACTAGGCATACCCACACCGAATACTATCAGGCTTGAGGAAAATGATATAAATAGAGCAAAGACTTTGAGGTACCCACTCGTCGTTAAGGGTATAACTGAGTCCGGTAGAGTTTATTATGTTACTAATCCTGAAGAACTTACTGAAAAATCTTCATTATTACTAAAAATAGAAGGCAGGCCTCCTCTCATTCAAGAATACATCAGAGGCGAAGGATTCGGTTTTTTTGCCTTGTTTAATCACGGTGAACCCAGAGCGATGTTTATGCATAGGCGAATAAGAGAATACCCGATAACTGGTGGACCAAGCACCGTCGCGGAAAGCGTTTATGAACCTAAATTGAAGGAGTATGGTCTCAAAATATTAGATACTTTAAACTGGCATGGCGTAGCAATGGTTGAATTCAAGCGAGATGCACGGGACAATGAGTTTAAATTAATGGAGATTAACACAAAGTTTTGGGGTTCTTTAGATTTAGCAATAGCGTCAGGTGTTGATTTCCCTTATCTTCTTTATAAAATGTCCATTGAAGATGACATAAAACCCGTGTTCAGTTACAAAGTTGGGGTGAGATTCATGTGGCCTTTTCCAGATGACGTTCTTCACGTACTTGCCAACCCTTCCGCTTTTCCAGCGTTTGCCAAAGATCTGGCAGACAAAAACACTAAGAAAAATATCTTGCCTAGCGATCTAATGCCGAATGTAATGCTATTATTTAAAACGTTTGTTCTCGCGTTGTATAAACTTAGAAATTACACTGAATTACGTTACCCCCACGGCATGCCAAAAGGAACCTAAAATGATGCACCTTGATCTACATGTCCACTCCAAATATTCGTTTGACTCTTTAATGGGAGTCAAAACAATAATCAAAGTAGCTAACAAGAAAAATTTGAATGGACTGGCAATCACCGATCACAATACAATCATTGGTGGGAAAAAGGCACGCGAAAAAAATCGAAGCCCGCTACTGATAATCATTGGATCTGAAGTCGCCACTGATGTGGGTGATATAATTGGATTATTTTTAACTGAAGACATAAAATACCGTGACTCTCTTGAAGTACTAGATCAGATAGAGTCGCAAGGAGGTGTAAGCATTTTTCCCCATCCATTTAGGGGGCATAGGTTAACAGACAATAAGACTATGGAAATACTCAGAAGAGTTGATTGCGTCGAAATCTTAAGTTCAAGAGCACCCGTCACGATAAAGGAGTATCATCATCTTAAATCGTTAGGTAAACCCATGGTGGCCGGTAGCGATGCCCACTTTCCCTTCGAAATCGGATTATGCCAAACCTTAATCGATATACGCACCGACGATTTAGATCAAATCAAAAAGCATATTCTTTCCAATAAAATTTTCACGATTGGTACATATGGTCCCCCATATTTTAAAGTAATGTCACAGATTATAGCAAGAGTGAAACTTAAAAAAGTAGGATCCCTAATACCGCAAGTTTTTCACTATTCAAAAAATATCATAAGCAATAAGCAATTTAGGAATAAGCGATATCCATGACGACATGTGCTTGGCACGAAAGTCGCACCCATTACGGAATAGTCCTTAACACTTCGCCTAATAGATTTGATGGAGGTGCAGCTACTTTTGGCTCAATTTTCATTGATCAAGATGATCCTAATACTTTATTTCTGTTTTACAGTGGTGCTCAAGATACCAATTGGTCACATGCGGCTATAGGATTGGCGACTTCAAATAATGGATTGGAATTCAGAAAAGCTAGTAATAATCCTGTGCTTGAGGGAACCTTAGGATCCTTTTGCCAAAAGGAAGCGTTAACGCCTGCTGTAACGAGAATTAACAATTTATTCTTTATGATTTTTTCCGGAAGACCTCAGACCAAGTGGTCATCAAGAAGACTTGGTATAGCGTGGGCTGACGATCCTCGTGGCCCATGGCACATAATAGGCGAGTTGATTAAGCCCGCTTATTCATGGGAGGGGCGAGGTATAGACAATGGGCCTTCTATCATAAAACTAAACAATGAAACGGTTCTTGTCTTTTATAGCAACGTATCATCTTCATGGTTCGCCACCTTTTTACGACGCCTTCTGATTAGGCGGATAGGCATTCTAAAATTAAGAATTAGAGGAACGTCCATGTCCAAAATTGAGGTACATAGGTTTCCAGCTAATCCATTAAAACATTTCAATGGGCCGAAGGGTAGCTGGAATGAGTCGCTATTTTGCCCTGGCTATGCACAAATACAGAGTGCACACTATTTATTCCCTGCAGCTTCTACTTATTCGGCACGCTTTCCATACAGGCAGTACATCGGTATAATATCTAGCAACTCTCCGTTTTTCCGTGAGAATGTATCTCGTCTCAAGAAATTGATAGATGGACCATCAGAAAAGTCTCTTATAATTCCTCATATTAAAAGCGAAATTGCGTTAGATACGCCTGCACCTCTCTGGAGGGCTGAAGGTAAGCTCTTTCTCTATTACTCCGTCATGGATCGTGCCGATGGAGTGTGGAAAATCGCTCTCACAACGTTTGATCGCCAAGAATTGGAACAAGTAATGATGCGCTAGGGACTAGTTCAAGTTCCGCGTTTCTCATCAGCTTATAGCTTCTCGCTTCTTAACTCCCGCTATGATGAAATCCCACTTAGTCAAGGTGCAAATATCTTAAGTGTAGCGATCTTATTGAGGATCAGGTAAGCTTTTGGTGTTATTAGTCTCGTGAAAGCATAAGGGTCCAACACTATATACATCTGATGGCGGACCTCTATCCCCAGCTTTTGTAAAATTGAACCTATTTCATGAAGCGTGTATTCCCTTAACAAGAATATGTTTTATTATTTAGAATTGACTTATAATCGCGAGGCAGTGAATGCAATGCGGATGTGCTATTTGGCGAACGCTTCACTTGTTCACACCTATAGATGGGTGAGGTACTTCGTTGAAAAAGGGCATGAAATCCATGTGATTTCTTTCGAAAACGCCCAAATAGAAGGGACAAGTGTTCATGTTTTGAAGCTTCCAGTGTTTGTTAAGAATGCAACATTCCCGCTTAAAATGGCATCTATCTGTAGAGTAAAGGCCCTAATCAAGAGGATAAAGCCAGATATTTTGCATGCACATTACGTAACTACCTATGGGCTTTTCGGGGCACTATGTAATTTTAATCCATTCATAATCACCGCTTGGGGTTCAGATATTTTGATTATTCCTGAAGCGCGCTTTACATCAATGACAAAGAAGCCTATTGCAAAATATGCATTGAGAAAAGCAGATTTAATAACATGCGACGCCGAACACATGAAGTTAGCCATGAAAAGGTTAGGGATTGCTCCAGAAAAGATTACTATCATCTACTTCGGGGTCGATACCCGGAAATTTAGTCCGGGAGAAAAAAGTGAAAAGCTAAGGGCGAAATTAGGGATACATGACTCACCTGCGGTGATAAGTTTAAGAAATCTTGAACCCTTGTTTGATATCGAATCATTGATTAGGGCTTTACCCTTAGTGTTAAAGGAGGTGCCAGAATCACAGTTTGTGATTGCTGGAAAAGGTTCTGAAGAGAAAAGGCTGAGGGAATTAGCCAAATCTTTAGGAATCTCAGACAATGTAAAGTTTACAGGTTTCATTCCAAACGAAGAGCTCCCACAGTATTTAAGAACCGTGGACGTTTGTGTTTCCACATCTCTTTCAGACGCTGGAATTGCCGCGAGCACAGCTGAAGCAATGGCTTGTGGACTACCAGTGATCATTACCGACGTCGCAGACAATAAAAAATGGGTAGAAAACGGAGAAAATGGATTTCTTGTTCCAGTAAAAGACCCGAAATCCTTAGCAGAAAGGATTATCTATTTATTACAAAATGACGACATAAGAAGGAAATTTGGAAAGATCAACAGAAAAATAATCGAAGAGAAGAATAACTACTACAAAGAGATGGAGAAAATGGAAGACATTTACAAAGAACTCGCCCAGAGGAATGAGAAATGAGAATACTGATAACCGGCGGCGCAGGATTCATAGGAAGCCACCTATGTGAGAAATACACCAAAGAGGAGCACACAGTGCTCTGCCTAGATAATTTCTTAAGCGGAAATCTGTTAAATGTGAGACACCTCCTAGATTACCGCAATTTCAAACTGATAAAAGGCGACGTCAGGAATTTTGACCTCCTAGAGAGAATAAGTCAGGATGTAGACGTAATCTTTCATCTCGCAGCTCAGATTCATGTAGACAGGTCCTACGTCGAACCTAGACTTACTTACGACATAAACGTAATGGGAACACAGAATATCCTAGAAATAGCAAGAATATACGACGTTAAGAAAGTGATCCATGCATCTTCAAGCGAGGTATACGGCTCAGCTCAATACGTTCCCATAGACGAGAAACATCCTCTAGACGCTCCACATCCCTACGGGGCTAGCAAAATCGCTGCCGACAGAATGTGCAACGCATACGTCACAACCTACGGCATGAACATCTCCATACCAAGATTTTTCAACATTTTTGGTCCACGGCAAAGAGATATTGGATATGGCGGGGTGATATCCATATTTACTAGAAGAATACTCAACAACATGCCTCCGGTCATATATGGAGATGGCTTGCAAACAAGAGACTACACCTACATAGGGGACGCTGTTGGAGCCTTCAATCTAATTCTCAACCATAAATCCAGACTAGAGCCCACCAACATCGGCAGTGGCAAAGAGGTAAGTATAATTGACTTAGCCAACCTGATCATCGATTTATGTGACAAAAAGGGCGAGATAAAACCTGTCCATGTAGAACCGAGAATTGGAGAGGTAAAAAAGCTGATCGCTGACACAACGAAAGCAAAAAAAATCCTGGGATGGGAACCCAAATACAGCTTAAAACAGGGGCTAAGGGAATTTATTCAATGGTATAAGAAGTATGGACAAGAGGAGAGAATTAGACTCTGAATGAAAAAAAGAAACAAGATTCACCCGCTTCGAATATTCCCACTGACATTTTTCGCAAAATGTATGTGACGATGCTTAAGATTCGGAAATTTGAAGAAAGAGTGGCAGAACTCCTTCCCACAAAAGAAATCATCACACCCTGCCATTTGTATATCGGAGAAGAAGCTGTAGCAACGGGCGTGTGTTCTGCTCTGAAAAAAGATGATTACGTTTTCAGCACCCATCGCTCTCACGGTCATTTCATAGCTAAAGGCGGTGACCTAAAGGCATTGATGGCAGAACTTTATTGTAAGAAAACAGGATGTTCAAAAGGTAAAGGTGGTTCTATGCACGTTGCATCGTCTGACATAGGATTACCAGGAAGCTCCGCCATTGTTGGTGGAACAATACCTATAGCTGCTGGGGTAGCATTAGCATTTTCCATGCAAAAGAAGGATGCAGTTTCTGTTGCTTTCTTTGGTGATGGAGCACCGCACGAAGGAATATTTTATGAATCACTCAATTTCGCCTCACTTAAGAAATTACCAGTGATTTTCGTTTGCGAGAATAACCTCTATTGCACTCATCTGCCTATAGCAGCCTGTCTCGCAGACACCAATATTTACAAGAAATCTGAGGCTTTTGGGATGCCCGGGATTAGAATTGATGGGAACAACGTAATGCAGGTTTACGAAGTGGCAAAGAAAGCAATAGAAGATGCTCGTAGTGGAAAAGGACCCACCTTAATAGAGTGTATGACTTACAGGTGGCGAGGGCATGTTGGACCATACGACGATCTAGACAAAGGACTCAGAAGTAGAGAGGAGTTAGACTATTGGATGAATAAGTGTCCAATTAAGATGTTGGAGAGGTTTTTGCTGGAACATGGTATCATGTCTGAGTTAGAAAGAGAGCAGATACACAAAGCAGTTTTAGAAGAAATAGAAGAATCGGTTAAATTTGCAAGAGAGAGCCCTTATCCAGGTGAGAATGATCTGCTAAATGATGTATTCAAACCTCACAGACGCGTAAAAAGCTCTAGGCATATCATTGAAGCCAAAAGGTGAACATCCGTGCGGAAAATTTCCTATGCTGAAGCGATCAATGAGGCCTTGAACCAGATAATTGAAAAGGATAACCGAGTATTTTTGATTGGGCAAGGAGTCACCAGTCCATGGTATGTCGGAAGCACTACTGTCGGCCTTATTGATCGATTTAGTTCAAGGAGGATAATTGATACTCCTACGTCTGAAAATTGTGTAACAGGCGTGGCACTAGGTGCAGCATTAGCAGGAATGCACCCCATCGTTTGTTATCCAAGAATGGACTTTATGTATTATGCTATGGATCAGATAGCAAATCACATTGCGAACTGGCACTACATGTTTGGAGGACAACTAAGTGCTCCAATAACCCTTTGGGCGATCATTAACAGAGGGGGAGAACAGGCAGCACAGCATTCACAGGCAACGCACGCTATTTTTATGCACATTCCAGGCCTTAAGGTTGTTATGCCGAGCACACCGTATGATGCTAAGGGATTTCTGGCTGCTAGTGTAGAAGAGGATAATCCAGTCGTCTTCGTTGATGACCGTTGGTTGTATCAGCATGTGGGAGAGGTCCCCGAAGAGTTATACTCGGTTCCAATAGGGAGAGGAGCAGTTAGACGCGAGGGTGAGGATGTAACTGTGACTGCAACTTCTTACATGGTTCATGAAGCAATTAAGGCTTCTGAAAGCCTTGATAAGGAAGGAATAGATGTCGAAGTGTTAGACTTACGCTCGCTTAAACCTCTAGACGAGAGTCTTTTGCTCACATCAGTGAAAAAGACGGGAAGGTTGATTGTTGTGGATGGTGGGTGGAAAACTTGTGGAGTGGCTGCTGAAATCTCCGCTAGGATCGCAGAAAACGAAGTGTTTAGGACGTTAAGAGCGCCTGCCATTCGAGTTTCACTACCTGATACCCCTGCTCCTGCTAGTTCAGCGTTGGAGAAAGTTTACTATCCTGATGCCGAGAAAATAATTTTGGCTGTTAGGAAGATTTTGGAGATGTAATCATGGTATATAGAGTTCCTTTTGTGAACTATCCTGAACATTACCGGCGTATGTGGAATGAAGTTATTGGTGCAATCTCAGAAGCATTGTCTAGAGGTGACCTGTTGCTTCGTGACCAGTTAAGGCAATTTGAAAAAGACATGGCTTCGTTCATTGGAGTAAAATATGCGGTTGGACTTAACAGCGGCACTGATGCTCTTTTCCTATCATTAAAAGCTGCGGGAATAGGCCCAGGGGATGAAGTTATTACGGTTGCTTATACGTTTGTAGCGGTAATAGCAACCATTGTGCATTGTGGAGCCACGCCGATACTGGTAGATGTGAGAGAAGATATGAATATAGATGTGGAGCAAGTGGAGCAAAAATTATCCCCAAAAACGAAAGCCATTATTCCAGTCCATCTAAATGGTCGATCATGCAACATGGAGAAATTGATGGCAATAGCGGATGAATACAATTTGATAGTAATTGAGGATGCCGCCCAAGCCTTGGGAGCAAGCTTCAATGGCAAAAAAGTGGGTTCTTTTGGATTGACTGGTTGCTTCAGTCTTTATCCCGCGAAAATTCTTGGAGCAGCAGGAGATGGGGGATTTGCGACAACCAACAATGAGCAAATGGAAGAGAAGATACGTCTCCTGAGGGACCATGGTCAACAGAGAACAACGGGGAAAATCCTCTTCTATGGGTTTAATAGCAGATTAGACAATATTCAAGCAGCAATTCTTAACGTGAAGTTAAAATATCTGCCTAAATGGATTGAAAGACGCCGTAAAATTGCCAGAATTTATCAAGAGGGTCTATCCGATACAGTTGCGGTGAAGTTGCCGCCACAGCCCACTACGACAGGTCCCTACTATGATGTGTACCAAAATTATGTTATACGCGTGGAAGACCGCGATGAACTTGTTAAATTCCTTGAGAAGAATGGCATAGAGACGATGGTTTCATGGCGAATACCAAACCATCTCCAGCCTTCATTAAACTTGAAACATTTTAGTCTGCCAAAAACAGAAAGATTATCCAATGAAGTCGTTTCTCTGCCGATGTACCCTGAGTTGACAGATGAACAGATACATTACGTTATAGATGTTATACGTGATTTTTATGCATAGTATAATAACGGACAAAGATTGGTTTAATGAACGTTTTTATGATAGTAAAGGTTGGGAGAGCTGTTGGAGGTCACGGGACGATCCGCACAGGTCTTTTTTAGTTGAGAGGATAAGTAAATTTTCCCCAAACAGTGTTCTGGAGATAGGGTGTGCTTGCGGTCCAAACTTATATGGCATCGCCAAAAAGTTTCCTGACGCAAAGGTTAGAGGTATCGATATAAATCCCGTGGCTGTTCAAAAGGGTAATGAATGGTTTAAGGGAGAAGGTATTTTCAACGTTAAATTAGAAGTCGGCAGAGCTCAGGAACTTGAGCAATTTGGAGACAAGAGTTTTGATGTTGTATTCACAGACGCTGTCCTGTTTTATATATCTCCAGATGAGATCAAACACGTTGTAAAGGAGATGCTTCGTATAGGCCGCGTAATAGTGCTGAATGAATGGCACTGTTTCAATAAGTGGTTGGCATCGCTCTTGAATAAGTATCATTATCTCAAACTGAGATGCATATTGTCACGGCGGCGATTCAGGACTCTCAACTTATCTTTTAAAACAAAGTCGGCAGCCCTTGGTCTTTTCGTAGGACACTGGGTTAGAGGCTACAGAACTCTATTTGGACAATTCGTTCCAAGAGAAAAAATATACATCACTAAGCTTCCTAAAGAATTGTGGAACGACAAGCGTTGGCAAAGATGGGGAGCAATAATCGAGGTGGTGGAATAAACG
>Ga0315314_1000458_pt1 | contig 45252 bp, 46 predicted proteins | sample TDP9_MG_FD_203631 | JGI IMG/M metagenome (GOLD analysis project Ga0315314, IMG submission 203631) | Freshwater sediment microbial communities from Lake Towuti, South Sulawesi, Indonesia - TDP9 | ecosystem: Environmental > Aquatic > Freshwater > Lake > Sediment | place: Indonesia: South Sulawesi... | reverse complement strand
TGTGTCCGTTTCATCACGTCTCTTGCTCTCAGCCGTATTTCTTCGCCTTTCTCCGACAACTTGGCAACGTCGATTTTTATTCCCGTGATGTTCGAGAATTCTTTCAACGCTGCAGCCGCGGCTTCGGGGTCTGGATAGTTGTAGAATGATTGGGCAAGCAGGGCTATGGCGGGCATGTTTTTCTCAGCACAATAACGCAGAATGATTGCTTGTGGGCCTACTATGTAGCCTTCGCGTAGGATTGTTATTCCTTTTTTTTCTAGCGTTTCTATCAGGTTTGGTTGGGAGGCTACTCCGAAGACTTTTGGGGTTTCGATGTCTTGGCGGTTTTGGACTGGCATGCCGCCGATGGATATGGTTAGTTTGGGGTTTTTGGTTTGGCTCCAGTCGAGGAGCGTGTTCATGAGTTGTTGGACGCCGTTTGCTGGGATTGGCATTTCTGAGATTGCTGTGAGTAGGTTGGTGCCGCTGAAGATTCGCATGGGTGCGTGTGGTAAGCCTTCGTGCAAAACTGCAACTGGTGGCAGGATGTCTGATTCCATGTATGCGGTTTCGAGCATGTTGAGTTCGGCGATGAGGTGAGAAGCCGCGATGACTCCTACCAAGCCGACGTCGGGCAAGCCGTGCACCAAGATGGCTCCTGATGAGATGGGGTTTCTTTCGATGATTTTGGCGGTTTTCAACGGTGTTCCCTTCTTTGGTTTAGGTTGAATTTGGGGGGTAAAAAAGATTATGCTAAAAGGGTTTCGGGTCTCTGAGAGAAGACACACACGCCTCCCCCTCTATAGGTAGTTTTTCTGCATAGCACTATGTTGACGGGGCTTCTGGTTCTCTGTGTGTGTGTCGACGCTAGACCCTCCCCCGTTCACTATATGCTCCAAATATGTTTTGACCCTTTTTGGCATTTTTTAGGCTCTGAAGACGGTGTGAGCGCACACAGCAGTAGACTAGACCTTCCTAATAGGCTCCAATTAGGAACTTGTTGTTCTCATTATACCTCTGGATAAATCTGTGACCCTCACACAGACATACCTTACACTTCTAATGAAGAGAGCACAGAAAACAACCAACGCAAAAGCTTTTTGGCATCAACTTTGACATATGCTACTGACTCAAGTTGACATACTACCATGTCCGCATTGAATATGTCTCAAAAGTAACAAAAGAGATGCAAACATTGACTTGCTATAATACGTCTGAAAAGACCTTACGAGAAGGTATTGTGGAGCCCTATGTTAACAATGAAGAATTTATGCTCTTTGGCAGGCGTATAGACCCTCAACTAATCGAAGAAATTTCGATTTACGAAACCGAAAAAAATGTTAAGGAAATTGCCTCGTCTGCGTCTAAGAGCATTGATGAAGTTCTAGAAGATATGTTCGAAGAAGATAAAATAGGTAAGAATGTGCCAGATAAGTTCATAACCTCACCTCCTCATACGAAGAAAGGAAAGCTGAAAAAGTTTGGTAACAAAGTTTTCATAGTTCATGGTCATGATTACAAGCCAGTGAAAGAACTAAGAACCATGTTGACTGAATTTGGTTTGGAACCCATAGTTCTTCATGAACAACCGAGCGCAAGCAGAACACTTGTTGAGAAACTGGAGAAATACTCTGATGTAGGTTATGCTTTCGTCATTTTGACACCAGACGACGGTCTGTTTAGCTTCAAAGAATTGAGAGAATTAATAGACAAAATTGAGGCGATGAAGGTAGATAAAGGACAGCAAGATATGTTACTTCTCGACAGCTTTCTGAAAAGTATCAGCAAAGTTGCTCGCCAGAATGTCATTCTCGAATTTGGCTATTTTATAGGTTCACTGGGGCGTGATAGGGTTTGCTGTCTTCACAAAGGAGATGTCCAGCGACCTTCTGATATGCAAGGGATAGTTTACATTTCTTTCAAAGACTCAGTGAATGAAGCAAGAAACATGATAATCAAGGAACTTGAAGAGGCACGCTATGGGATAAGGAAGTAACTGATTGTTGCTAGTGGATACCTTTGGTAAACAGGACAATAAATAGGAATATCTAATTCTTGCTTGGCTCCACATAGGTTAGTCGTTGTCTTCTAGAAATCTCTGGTTTTCCCTGCGGCACCATTGATGTCAAAATTGTCAATTCTTTTTCTGAGGCTCATATTATTTAAGTGTGTGATGCGTTTTGTAGTGTTGGAGATTCGCAAAGTATGGCGCTTGAGCGTTTAGGTTCTTCGCTTTACCAAGCGTTGCGGAAGGTTTTCCGGGCAACGGTCGTCGACGAGGCAACAGTGAAAGAACTCGTGGTCGACATTCAACGCGCCCTGCTACAAGCCGACGTCAACGTACAACTGGTGCTCGAAATTTCAAAACGCATCCAAGACAGAGCCCTGCAAGAGAAGGTTCCACCCGGCGTCTCACGTCACGAACACGTGATAAAGGTAGTCTATGAAGAATTAACACGTTTTCTGGGCGAAAAACCAGAGCTTTTACGAGTCGAGCCGGGAAAAAGAAAAATCCTCATGCTCGTAGGCATCCAAGGCTCAGGAAAAACCACCGCCTCAGCAAAACTTGCACGATACTTCCAAAAACGCGGAATAAAAACCGCCCTAATCTGCACCGACACTTTCCGCCCCGGCGCTTATGCACAGATGCAACAGTTGGCGAGCCGAATCAACGTGCCCACTTATGGAGATGCAAATGCTAAAGACCCAGTGAAAGTCGCTTCTGAAGGACTGAAGCATTTTGCAGACAAAGATTTTGTCATCGTGGACACTTCGGGCAGACACAAGGAAGAAAAAAGCCTCATAAACGAGATGAAACAGCTGGAGAAAGCCATCAAACCCGACGAAGTCATGCTCGTCATCGACGGCACAATCGGACAACAAGCCTCCACACAAGCCAAAGCCTTCCACGAAGCCACCCCAATCGGCTCCATCCTCGTCGCAAAACTCGACGGCTCAGCAAGAGGCGGAGGCGCACTCTCAGCAGTCGCCACCACGGGGGCGCCGATAAAATTCATCAGCACGGGCGAGAAGGTCGAAGACATCGAACCCTTCGTCCCTTCACGGTTCGTCGGCAGACTCTTGGGCATGGGCGACCTAGAAACCCTGCTTGACAAGGTGAAGGAAGCCGAGATAAAGGTTCCAGAGAAAAAGGCAAAACAAATTCTAAGCGGAAAATTCACCCTCACAGACATGTACGAACAGTTCGAAGCCCTGAAAGGCATGGGACCATTCAAACGCCTGCTAAAGATGCTCCCAGGCATGGGCTACAACATCCCAGACGACCAGATGGAAGCCGCACAAGGCAAACTGGAAACATGGCGCGTCGTCATCCAGTCCATGACGCCCAAAGAAAGAGAAAACCCAAAAATATTCTCGCCATCCCGAATCAAACGCGTTGCTCGAGGCTCAGGCACATCAGAAAAAGAAGTAAAAGAACTGCTCAAACAATACGCCATGATGAAACGAATGATGAAAACACTACGCCGCAAACGCATGCCATTCCTCGCAGGCGCAAAAGGACAAAAGTTCCCCATAGACATAGACGAAGCATAAAACGTGAACTTGGCAATTTGGCATCAACAAGGAGGCACAACTGTATGGAGATTCTCGAAAAAGCACAAAAAATCCTAGAAAAACACCCCCTCTGCAACCGTTGCTTGGGAAGACAATTCGCCCTCCTCGGATACAACATGGAAAACCAGACACGAGGCGAAACCGTAAAACTGCTTCTAACCATGAAAGCCCACGAAAAAACTCTCGCAGGCAAAAAAGCCGGAGGGGCAATGCTGAAAACTTTGGCGACAAATGGTGCTTTTCCAACGGCTAGACAAATTCTGGAAATGCAGAAAAAACGAGCGAGTGAAGCCAAAAAATGTTATCTTTGCGAAGAAAAAGTTGGAAACATTGGCGAACTCGCCAAAAAAGCAGTTGAACTGCTGTCTGATTACGAGTTTTCAACGTTTCTCGTGGGCATTAAATTGCCGACTGAAATTGAGGAGAGGGAAGACGAATTCAAGGCAGAATTCGGCTTAAGCCTCGGCGAAGACATGCGGAACGAGTTCAGCCGAATCATCGGCCGAGAGATTTCGGGATTAACCAGCAAGGAAGCGGATTTTAACAAGCCTGACGTGTCGATTCTCGTAAACCCCTTCAGCCAACAAATCACGCCACAAATCAACCCGCTCTACATTGCCGGCAAATACAAAAAACTAGTCAGAGGCGTATCCCAATCACGTTGGCTCTGCCGAGAATGCAAAGGAAAAGGCTGCGAAGAATGCAACTGGACTGGAAAAACGTATGCTGATTCTGTTGAAGACTTTGTCGCTACGCCTACCTTAGAACTGACAAGGGGCAAAGCCGCAGAATTCCACGGCTCAGGACGAGAAGACATCGACGCCCGCATGCTGGGAAAAGGACGCCCCTTCGTCATCGAGGTGAAGCAGCCAAAGAAACGCTTCATCAACCTAAAAACACTAGAAAAAACGATCAACAAACGCGCCTTGGGTAAAGTTGAAGTACACGGACTCGAGCTTGCGGATAAAGGCGTAATAAGACGCTTGAAGAAAGGCGAGGTCATCGAGAAGGTCTATCGGGTTAATGTCGAATTCGGCAAAAAAATCTCAAACAAAGAACTCACAAAGCTGGAAGAAACCCTCAAAGGAACCGTTGTCCACCAACGGACGCCGCAACGTGTACTCCGTAGAAAAGCGGACAAAGTACGGGAAAAGTACATATATGAGGCTAAAGTAAAAAGGTTGACACCCAACCGTGCACAGTTGAACGTGAGGTGCCAAGGCGGCCTCTACATCAAAGAACTAGTCACAGGAGACGACGGAAGAACCAAACCAAGCGTAGCAGAAATCTTGGACACAAAAGCCACACCATCAGAGTTAGACGTGCTGGAAGTGATTGAGAGGAAACAAAAATGAAAGGCTCAAAAGGATACCGTTGCCGAACCCGCTCGTTGCTTAGTAAAGAGCCTCGAGAAAGAGGCAAAATCGGCTTAAGCAAGCTTCTCCGAGATTACCAGCCCGGCGAGAAGGTGCTGGTGAAGATAAACTCGACGATTCACAAGGGCATGCCGCACCGCCGCTACCATGGAAGAGTAGGCGTGGTAATCGACAGACGTGGCAGAGCCTACACCGTAAACGTCTCGCAAGGAGACACGACCAAAAAAATAATCGTGCGGTCCGAGCATTTGGCACCATGGACGGAGGTTAAAAATGTCTAAAAAGGCGTTAGAAGAAAAGTCCCTAACCTTGTCACAGGTAAAAGAATTACTCGAATCCTTGGGCGAGGAACACCTCGACCAGTTCCAACGTCGAACATTAGACTACACCGCAAAATTCTCAAAAATAACTGCAGGTAACGCGGAAAAACTAATCCAGAAACTAGTGAAAGAGTTCGAATTGGAACCCGACGAAGCCGTGGAAATAGCAAACTGCATGCCCGAAAGCGTAGACGAAATCCGTGTCTTCTTGGGCGGCGGCAAAAAAATCATCGAAACCGCAAAGATAGAATCCATACTGTCTCTCTTGAATCAGTACCGCAAAAAGCCATAAGTGTTTTTACCTCTATTAGCATACTAAGATAGGATTTTGTTGAGTGGAGGCAAGAAGACACAGTGAGCGCAGAGAAGAGGTACGAGGAATACGGGTACGTGCTAGACTTTTTGCCTCACGGAAGAACCGGAGCCAGAGCAGGATACCGCGCGGGCGCTTTGGTCCAACTTATAGGCGAGGAATACTTCACGCTTCTTGAAGCCACGATAAGAGAGGGGTTAACCGCCAAAGCCGGCGACAGACTCTACGTGGGAAAAGAGGAAAGAAAAGAAGTCACCTACATCATGGGGCGAATAGGGTTCGACGAACTAACAACCACAGCCAAGATGGAACTCCCAACCGTGATAGAAAAAATAATCCTGAATCGCGAAGGTTGGTTCATCAACTTCTTCAACACAGCGCAGGCGATCACGCCTCGTATGCATGCCCTAGAACTCATCCCAGGCATCGGAAAGAAGTACATGTGGCAGATAATCAACGAAAGGGAAAGAAAGCCCTTTGAAAAATTCGACGACCTCCAAACCCGAGCCAACATCCCTAGCCCTGCGAAACTTATCGCGAAGAGGGTTCTTGAAGAGCTGGAGGGCGAAAGCAAGTACCGTTTATTCACACGGGCTCCATAGTGAAAACCCGATGAACTTGGACAAAACCACGAAACAACTGCTTAAGCGTTACAGGATTTTTCCCAGAAAACGTTTGGGACAAAACTTCATGACAGACGAAAGTTTCTTACACGCTATGGTTTCCTACGCTTCTCTCACTCAGGATGATGTTGTTCTGGAAATCGGAGCAGGTTTTGGCGCTTTGACGAGGGTGCTTTCGCCACTTTGCGGGAAGGTTATTGCAGTTGAAACAGACCGTAGGTTAGTCGCGGCTTTGAAAGTTGAAACAGCAAACTTGCTCAACATAACTGTAATCGAGGGCGACGTGCTCAAGGCAACAATCCCTCCGTTCAATAAAGTCGTCTCAAACCCGCCCTTCCACATCTCGTCGCCCGTTCTCTTCTGGCTTTTGAACCGAAACTTTGACCGTGCAGTTTTGACTTTTCAGAAAGAGTTTGCTGAGCGGCTCGTGGCGGAAGTTGGCAGCAAGGATTATAGCCGATTGACCGTTGAAACGTATTACCGCGCCGAAGTGGAACTCCTCGATGTTGTGCCGAAAGAGACATTCTATCCACATCCGAACGTTGACGCTAGAATCGTACGTCTCAAGCCTCGAAAAACTGCACCGTTTCAGCTGAAGAATGAAGAAACATTCCATGAACTCGTACGGATGCTTTTCACGCAACGGAACAAGAAGGTGCGAAACGCTGTACGTGGTTTTCTTCGTAAAGTGGGAAAAGAGGAAGAACTTGCTGATTCGCTTCTTTTCCACGACAAACGGGTCCGCGAACTTGCGCCTGAAGATTTCGGAGCCTTGGCAAATGAACTGGCTCATTAGAAAGGTGTTCTACAAGGATTACGTTTTTGAAGTGCCGAAGGAAGTGTACGCCCCTGCTGAAGACAGTTTTCTTCTCGCCGAAAACCTAACCGTAAAGGCTGGCGACTTGGTTTTGGACGTGGGCACGGGCTGCGGCTTTATTGCTGTGTTGACGGCAAAGAGAGCACGTAAGGTGGTCGCCGTAGACGTAAATCCGTTCGCTGTACAATGCACAAGGCAAAATGCGAGTTTGAATAATGTCGCCGACAAGATAGAAGTACGGCAGGGGGACTTATTCGGACCAATAAAACAAAAAGAGCGATTCGACGTGATTCTCTTTAACGCACCATACCTGCCCTCAGAAGAGTGGGAAGAACAAGATTTGGCCAGTAAAGCATGGGCGGGAGGGAGTATTGGAAGAAAGGTCATCGACCGTTTCATTCGTGAAGCACCAAAATACTTGAAGAAGAATGGACGGATTTTGTTGGTTCAGTCAACCTTGTCAGACGTCGAGCAAAGTCTACGAATGTTTTTTGAGACGGGCTTGGATGCGAAAGTAATTGCCCAAGGAAAGGTTGAGTTCGAGACAATAGTCGTCATTGAGGTGGAACGTTCGGGCTAGTACTCATATATGCTTACGTCTGTTCCAGTCCATTGGCTCACGTTTATCGGTGTTACAACAAAGTTTTGGTTGTAAGTTTCACCTGCGTTGATGGAAGCGTTGAAAGAGTACGTGGCGAGCAACTGATTTAGGACGTTTTTGTAGTACAGCGTGGAGTTGCAGTAGATGGTTTCTTCCCCCGTGTTTCCTATTGTGATGATTGTTCTGATTTTGCTACTGCTTTGTATTTGATGTCGAAGCGTGAGAATTACAATGTGTGTCGCTTCGACTCTTCCCTCCCAAAAGCCTAGCTTGATAGAGACAACTTGGTATAATTCGACGCCCAGCACTATTCCAACGAGTAATCCCGCGACCAAGCCCAGAAGCATAAGTGATCCTATGAATTTTTTGGGGTCTGCGCAGTCGTTTTTACTCATTTTTGTTTTCCCTTCGAGTCCTGTTTCATGAAAAGACGAATTGGACGTTTGGGCATAAGTGTCTTGTGAACTTTCTATACTAACCGTTGGTATCACTGATTCAGATTCGGATTACAAAATGAGAACGAAAATTACATAGAACTACACATTGTTGGTCTAATGCTTCTTGGCTCTTCGCTGTGGAAAGAATCGCCCAACTTCTTTTCGATATGCTTGGTATTCGTCGCCAAACCTCTGAATCAACATTTCCTCCTCTGCCTTCACGATTTGCACGTAGCCCGGAATCGCTGCCAACGGAATCAGCGCGATCCATGTGAGCCAGATGAAGAACAAACCGAAAAACAACATGAAATACGCAAGGTAAGAGGGATGACGCATGTAACGGTATGGCCCCCACGTGACCATCTTGTGGTTTGTTGGCATTTTCCAAGCAGTCGAATAAGGCCCTCTTGCTACAACACTCCAAATAAAGAGGAAGTAGCCAAAAGCCGACAAGGCAACGCCGAGTATTTGCACGTAAGAATCGAATGGAAACCTCAATGGAAGAAGAATGTTGTCCAAGAAAGATAGAACGCTTGCGAATACAAACAGCACGTAGAAGAAAGAACTAAACCAAAAAACCAGAGTCCCAAACATTGCCAACGCAGTGAGAACGGTTTTTGGAGGCTCTAAGGGTTCGGATGTCGCACCTGCATCTGGTAATGTCTTCTTTTTTCCGCGACTTCTGATGAAATTGAGCAGGTTCACGAAGTAGAAAATTCCTAAACACACGCCTAGGAATGACGCAGTGAGAATTTCGGGAAGCATAATCACTCATTGATGTTGTGAAGATATATCATTTACACCCTAAGCTTCTTCGCAACATAATCTGCACACCAACCGACCAATTTTGGGCAGATCTTCTTTCTAGTCTCTTGCCTGTAATACTCGTCTAAGCCTTCTTTAGTTCTGAGATTGCATCCTGTAAGTATCTTGCATTGGCTGCTTCCGAACTCCTTTTCAAAATCATCAACCATGCTCAGCACATCCCTGTAAAGGGCTTGTCGTTTGTCTTTCTCTTCAGCTGCCTTGTCGCAACCACCCTGCAACCCCATCGCCATCACAGCACCGCTTAAAGCACCACAAACGTCACCTGCCCTTCCAATACCCGCGCCGAACCCTGTGGCGATTCGAGGAATCATCGCGTTTTTCTGTCCCAATTCTTGGCTTAAAGCAATCAACACCGACTCTGCGCAGTTGTAGCCCGAATTAAACAAGCCTACTGCCTCTTGTGCAGTTTCTGTTGACATTTCATCTTCAACCCTTTTTCGCATTTTACTATATCAAAGAACGGATTTGTATGGTTTTCTTTGACTATTCAGAAAAGCACGTAAAAAGAATGGAAACGCAATTTAAGACAGTTGCTTCGTTGTTTGGGCAGTTTTAGTATCTTATGTATACTTTGCCGCCGAGCTCTTCTACGACGAGTTTCAGTCTCTCCAACGCTTGGCTCATCTTATCGTTCACAACGTCCTGCCAACCTTCACACCCGGAAGGCACCTTCACTTCGATGAAGTAGTTATTTTTTATAGAGGTCCTGTTTTTCAACATTTTTTCCCACAGCCTCCGACAACATTTCAAAGAATGATGGCTGACGATATTTAACAAGTATGAAGTTGGAGTATGGATTGTATGTATTCGAAAGTCAGATTCAGAATAAACATTCGCAATGGCATCGTGGTGCAGGGGGTGGGATTCGAACCCACGAACGCCTACGCGACAGGCTCCTGAAGCAACCGCGTCGCTTTTTATGCGACTCTGCGCCTTTAACCTGGCTCGGCTACCCCTGCGTGTTTGGGTTAGTGTTATTTTTGAGAAGGTGTTGCTTAAGTTTGTTTCGCGAGAAGGTTGAATAATCTTTTTATCGCTGTGGTGGGGTGCATATTGAAGAGTGGAACCCTTGGAGAACGCCATCGAGGTCAAGGAGTTAACCAAATCTTTCGGAAGCCTGCTCGCAGTCAACCACGTCAGTTTCGAGGTTAAGCGTGGGGAAATCTTTGGTTTGCTCGGACCGAACGGCGCAGGCAAGACGACGACCATTCGCATGATTTGTGGCATGCTCACGCCGACGAGCGGAACGACCGTTGTCGCGGGTTTTGACGTCTCTAAAAAACCGCAAGAAGTAAAACGCAGAATCGGCTTGGTTCCTGACATTTCGAACCTGTTCGGAGAATTAAGCGCCAGAGTAAACCTCGAATTCGTGGGCAAACTCTACGGCTTGGACAAGAAAACGCGGCGAGAACGCATCAATCAGGTCTTAGACTTGTTCCAACTGAAAGAACGCCAAAACGACTTGGTCAAATACTACAGCAAGGGCATGCACCGACGCCTAACCATCGCCGCGGCGTTGATTCATCAGCCCGAAATCCTGATTATGGACGAGCCCACCAGCGGGTTGGATGCTCAAACCTCTCGTCTCGTCAGAGAAATCATTGTTAGCTTGAACGAAAAAGAGGGCAGAACGGTTCTTTTGACGACGCATCAAATAGACGAAGCGGACAGACTTGCGCGGAGAGTGGGCATAATCGACCGTGGTCACCTAATCGCCTTAAACGCTCCAGAACAAATCAAGAACGGCGTTGAAAGTTTGCATGCGCTTGAGGTCAAGATTCGCGGAGACAGCGAAGACCCGCAGAAATGGGTTCGCATCGTCAGCAAGGCTGAGGGCGTGGAGAAGGCGGTCTTGCAGGAAGGTAAAATCCGAATTCTATCCAAGGATATGTCGCAGATTATTCCGTCTGTAGTAAACCTTGTCGACAAGAATGGAGGAAAAATCGAGAACATCTCGGTTTCGCAGCCCACGTTGGAAGACGCGTTCATCAACTTGACGGGGAAGAGTATTCGTGAGGAGCCGTTGTCGAAAGAGGACGAGGTTAGGCGAAGGATTATGAGGAGTGGGCTCAGATGACAGTGTTAACCTCTCTTATGCACGCTGTCTGGATTGCAGAAAACGACTTGCGACAATCGTTCAAATCCGTACGTCACATTGTCTGGAGCCTGTTGTTTCCCATTTTTATGCTGTTTACTTTCAGCTTCAGATACGGTACTAGTGGACCCGATGTTAGCTTTTTGAATTTTTTGATTCCCGGCGTCGTCGGCATGACAGCGATGTTTGGGGCGATTACTGAAACCATGAGCATCGTGTGGGACAAGTCGCTGGGCGTGTTTGACAGAATCTTGGCTGCTCCTGTTTCGTCCACAGCGATTGTGGTGGGAAAGACGATTGCGGGCGCAGTCATGGGCGTTATCAGTGCGCTTGTTTTACTGGTGATTGGCAGTGTGCTTTTCGGCGTTTTTTTCGTCAACATAGGCGTGGTCATTCTGCTAATCGTGCTTGCGAGTTTCTCTTTCACGGGCATCGGCACGATAATTTCAGGACTAGCGTCTGAGCCCAGAGAGGCGATGATGCTGTCGAATTTGCTTAGGTTTCCCATGATGTTTTTGGGCGGCGTGTTCTTTTCGATAGATGCTATGCCTTGGCCGTTGCCTTTTGTTGCCAGGGCTTTGCCGTTGACTTACGCGACTGAAGCCTTGCGTGCAGTCCAAACATGGGACACTTTCACAATCTTGGTGGATGCTCTGGTGCTCCTCGCTTTCACTGTCGGGACGATTTTGATAGGCTCGAAGATTTTGATGAGAATCATGACACGCTAATCATAAAAGGAGAAAAAATTGGAGGTTATTTTTCAGTTTTCTTCTTGCATGTTCATTTGTCGCCTAATCTTTCCAGCACGGCTTTTACGATTAATGGGAAAGCGATTGTTGCGTCGCAGTAGCATGCAACGTATGCGCCTGTGTGTTTTTCTTTGCCCCAGCTGATGCCCTCCTTGAACGTGCATCCTGACAAGCCTCCCCATTCGGGTCGGTCGGTGGTTATCTGAAAACCATAATCGTGCCCCCGATTGGGAAGGTCGAAAATCTCCTCCAAATATGCAGTTTGCTGGATGTAGTTCTTGGGCACGCCTCCGCCTATGTAGATTACGCCAGTTTTTTTGGAGTTTCTTTTGATTTCAAAGATTTCGCGGTTGTCTTTGATTTGGTCTATCGTGAGAGGTTTGAGTCCTTTTTTTGAGTAGTTGATGTGATGCTGAGTCACCGCCAAGCCTATGGAACTGTCGCAGAAGGCGGGAACGAAGATTGGGACTTTGTGTTTCCAGCAGTTCCAGACAAACGATGCTTTCTTTTCTTTGGGTACTCCTTCTTTGTCGATGAGGCCTCCGAGTTCGTACAGGAATTCTCGGGAAGACATGCTGGTTTTTTCTGGGTTTTTTGTTCTAATTTCGTCTGCGAGTGCTGAGATTCTGTCGTCGACTTTTCGGTATTTTGTGTCCTCGGCTAGTGTGTCGTAGATTCTGTCAATGCCCAGCTCGTATAGTTCTGCGTCGTCCATGTCCGGCGAGCCTTTATAGTGCAAATACCCAAAAGTCTCAACTATGTCGTGGTAAGGATTAGAGCCAGTCGAAACGATGACATCCACCATTCCTTTCTTAACCAGTGTTGAAATGACCTTCTTCATTCCAGCAGGGATGATGGCACCAGCCATACCCAAGAAAATCGTCGGCCGGGCTGGGTCTTGTAGCATTTTTACGTATATGTCGGCGCATCTTGCCAAGTTTCGGGACTGAAAGGAAGTGTTGTTGAAGGCGGATAACATTTCGGAGATTGAATTTGTTTTTTCTACGTCGATGGGTTCTACTCTTTTCTTCAAAAACTCTTTAGTCAGCAGGTTTGCCTCCATTCTTGCAAAGGCTGTTCTCTCTGGTTTCTTTTTTCTCTACAGAAAACTATTGTAACGCTTTTCTTTGTTAAATAATTTTCACTGTTGTGTTTTGTTTTTAGCCGAAAGGTTTTTCTTTTTTGTCGCAGTCGCCTTTTAACCTATGCGGTGGCTTGTTGGCTTTATCCTTCACGAGATGGCGTTTGGACTGCTTTCCGTATTTGTTCCCCTCTACGTGACGGGTGTTCTAGGCGGAAGTCTCATTGAAGTTGGCTTAATGGCTGCTGCGGCGAATTTTGCGGCCGTGCCGTTTTCTTTCTTTTGGGGCTATCTGAGCGACAAGACAAGGCGGTATCGGTTTTTTATTCTTCTTTCTTTTTTGGGTATGGCTGTTCTTTTGTTGCTCTTTTCTCTGACCCGCGTTATTTGGTTGCTCATCGTTGTGTATGTGCTGGTTGCGATTTTTCATATGGCTCACGAGGCGCCCAAGAACGTGCTGATTTCAGAGTACTATTCGCGGGCTGAATGGGAGAAGAGTTTTGCTTCGTATGAGGCTTTGACAGAGGTTGGATGGCTTCTGGGTCTCGTGCTGGGATTTGTGCTGTCTTTGTACGGTTTGGGCGGCGGTTTCATCATAATCTTCTGCAGTTCGCTGAATCTTCTTGCCCTCGTTTTCTCGTTTTTCACGGTGAAAGACCCCGTTTTCGTTTTTGAGCGTCGGCTTGTTTCGATTGAGAAGGCGCTGGATTTTGCGCATCGTGGCTTCTCTATTGCGTCGAGAGCGTTTGATGGTTTGCAGGTCAATGAGAATCTAAGGCAGGAGAGTGTTTCGGTGTTTTGTGGTGGTCTTCTGGTCTTTTCCATGGCCACGAGCATGCTGTTCACGCCCTTGCCCGTGTTTTTCTCCAACAGTCTAGGGGTTACCAGCAGTTTGGTCTTTGGACTTTTTGTTTTTAACACGTTCGGGGCTTTGATGGGCTACTTAATGGCTGGAAAGAAGGCGGAAGTTTTGAACGGACAAAGTGTTGTGAGGAAAGTGGTTTTGCTGCGGAGTTTTTTGGCTTGGTCTTTGATCGCGACCACGGTTTGGTTTTCGGTTTTCACTCTGGCGTGGGCGGTTGTGGCGCTGATGCTTATAGGCGTCGCCTATGGGTTCTTTCTGATTTCCACTTTGTCATTGTCGATGGAGCTGATTCCCGAGGGCAAAGCAGGTGCGTATAACGCCATCATCGGTTTAGGCGGCGCTGTAGGATGTTTTTTGGGCACTTTCTTGGCGGAGAATTATGGTTTTCCGACACTATTTCTGGTTGTCGGAGTGGAGTTTATATTGAGCTACATTGCTTTCAAGGCGTATTCGCAATGAGGGTAGGTTCTCTGAGGGAGCACGCATGCCTCACTTTGTCTAGGACTAGTGCAGAGACGGTACTAGACAACGTGACGCCGATTGAAACTGAAACAAAACCTAAAAAGTGGCGCCGGGAATGGGATTTGAACCCATGAGGCGCAAAGCGCCACCGGCTAGCCCGTCAATCTTTGCGTCTGAGCCCCGTTTAACTCGCTTCGAGCGATCTCGAGGCCGGCACATTGCCGCTCTGTCATCCCGGCAGTTTCGTTTGTGTCACTCGTTTTCTCGCCGATCAACCTATTAGCCTTTGCTTTGCTTGAACTTTCAATTCTCTCCTCTTGTCCGAAGCCTTCTTCGCAAAGTGTTCTTTCAGAGACCTGAAGCCCGACCCGCATTGTGCTATGCAGAAACGATACTAGACTAGGGGAGGGCGCGTGTGTTCCCTCACAGAGCCTTGAAGCCTAAGGAGTGACAAGAAAGGTCTAAACATATTTGGATCATATAGTGAAGAGAGAGGCGTGTGCACACACGGTAGGCACAGCCAAAACTCACAAAACCACACGCTCAGGACTCACATAAACATTCATTCGGCTCCCCCTCACAAAGCCCGCCAAACAAACGCCCAAACGTTCCGCAACCTCGACCCCTGAACTTAGAGGCGCAGCCTGCGACGCAACCACGGGAATCCGCATTCTACCAGCCTTCAAAACAATGTCCCCACTCAAACGACCACTCACCGCCAAAAAATGCCTCCCAAAATCCGCACCGCCCAGCACACCTGCTCCGATCACCTTGTCAACGGCGTTGTGGCGTCCAACATCCTCCGCGAAGGCTACTGACTTTCCGTCAAAAGTGTTCAACGAAGCAACATGCACCCCGCCAGTTTTCCTAAAAACCTCCGACAAACTGCCCAAACGCCTGATACACTCAAGAATCGTCCCAGCCCTCACCACGGCACGGCTTTCGATTTTCACGGGTTTAATGCGGTCGATAAGCTTCGACAACGGCCAATAATCAGCCGAACCACAAGCTGAAACAATCAACCGCGCGAAAGGCTGCGACAAACTAACACGCTTCTCAACGTCGATTCCTTTTTCCAATCGAACCACGCATCTTCCTTCTTCTTCCAAGCGCACTTCTTTAACCTCGTCCAAAGAGTGTAGAACACCTTCTGAAAATAGATGTCCCACAGCCATCTCCTTCAGCATGCCCGGAGAGCACAAGATGGTAACATAGTGAACGTGGTTCAGAAAAACGTGGAGCGGTGTTTCTTCGGCTACAATGTCCTTTCGTCGCTCAACCTTCCCTTCAGCAACATTCGCACGCACAACTTCAACCTCGCGCACTCTATCTTGTCCCATCTTACTTCTTCACCTCAGACAAAACATACCGCACAACCTCATCCGCAACGTTAACCTTCGTCACAGATTGAAGCCCCCTCCAGCCGGGCTGGCTGTTCAACTCAACGATTACTGGACCCTTTTCGTCCTCGAGAATATCAACGCCAGCGACTTTACAACCAATCACTCCTGCGGCCTTCGCTGCCAAACCAGCCAAATCATCGTCCAACTCTAACGAAACCGGCTTAGCACCGAGGCTCACGTTCGTTTTCCACGTTTCCGCAACCCTTCTCATTGCCGCAACAACGCGGTCACCGACCACAAAAGCGCGAATGTCTGAAAACCCGTGTCGAACAAACTCTTGCACATACAGCACCTGGTGATAAAACCCGAGTGCCCGAAAGACGCGAGTGGCAACTTCCGAGTCAGAAATTCTTGTGGAGCCGATTCCTCTTGAACCGAAAATGGGCTTCACCACCACATCACCACCCAACACGCGAAAAGCCTCCAAAGCCTCATCAACATCCTCCGTCACAACCGTGCGTGGCACGGGCAACCCAGCCTCCTCCAAAAGAGCAAGAGTATAAAACTTGTCCACAGAACGCTCAACCGCGAAAGGCGGATTAACAATAACCAGGCCCAAACGATGAAGCTTGTGCAGAAGGTCCATCCTGAAAATTATTTCTTCCAATGACCCTCTGCCGATGGGACGCATAATCAAAGCAGCCAACTCTTTGACAACGTCTTTTCCGTCAACTGTCACAGAAGGCAAAACCCCAACATGGGCAACGAGCCTCGAAAAACTAAAACACACAGGCGTAACCCCCTGTTTTTCCATGGCTCGACGCAATTGGGTGGAGCACCAGCCCTTTTCGTTGCGCGTTAGTATTCCTATTTTCACGTCGTTTCCCTTCGTTAGGGTTTACTAACATCTAGATTCTCAAAAAGGTTTAGCTACTGAATAAAGCATGCAACCCAGAGAATGCAGCCTAGAATCGACGAATCCACGGCACCAAGGCTTCAGCGTTTTTCGCTTCGGGTCCGAGGTCCATTTTCAAGTAAGCCGCTTGTTCGTTATAGTATGGCGTGCCTTTTCTCGAGAAAAGAGTCAAAACTTTCCCATCATGGTTCAGTTTGAAGCCTTCCATGCTCGGCTCGTGACCGCGAACCAACATGTTGACTTGGTACATCTCTAGAAATTTCGCTGTTACATCGTTTCCAAACAGTTTACCAACCCCACGAGGCGAAGCACAGGTTCCCGTTATGTTTTCCTCTGGGTCGTTCCACAAGATTTCTTCAAAAAAAGTTTCCCTAGGATGTTTTTCATGAGCAAAAGCCAAATCATCAAGCGAACCGGCTTTCGTAGGAAAACCGCCATGAATCAAAATATACCGATTTTTGACCAGAACTGCGTTGAATAGTTGATTGAAAAGTCGTCGCACACTAGCATAAGCCACGTCACTGTCTTTGCCGAACTTCTGCTGAAACTGAAACGGCAAATCATGCGGCGACGCGAGCAAGTCTTTCGGTCCCTCGTGGTTGCCTCGCATTAGGATGACGTTCTTGGGGAACAACTGCTTAAGCGTAAGCGCAATATAGTAAACTTCGGCAGAGTAGAATCCTCGGTCGCCGTAATCTCCCAGAAAGATTAACATAGTTTGTTTTTGTCGTTGTTGGGCGTTTTCTATGAAGTTGCTGTCTTTTAGGATGTGCACGAGGCTTTCGAGGTCGCCGTGAATGTCGCCAACAATGATGGCTTCGCCTTTCGGCGCAAGCGTTACTAATTTTCCCCTAATCGACATTCGACCAACCTGCCTACCCTCTTTCTCAAGCATACCCGTAACATTCTCAACCAAATCAACAAACCTGCCAGCATCCACCTCAAGTGCCGCTTTAGCCAGCTCAAGAACTTTTCGCTCGTTGCCCAAAGGCGCCATCATTCTTCCTCTTCCCTAACAACAACTACTTTCCACTTAAACGCTTAAGAGTTAAGTTTGTTTTACTCTCTTTTGGGTAGTTACTCTTAAATAATTATTGTCTGGGTTTTTAACTCTGAAGGCTTGATGAAGTTGGATTCGAAAACCATTGCTGCAACGATCGTGTTTGTCGCGCTTACGTTGGTGCTTACTTTGTCGCCGATCAAAATTCCCGCGCCGTACGCGACGTTTCTTATCTACCAGATTTGGGAGATACCCATTGTTGTTGCGTTTCTACTGTATGGTCCAAAGGTTGGAGTAACCGTTTCAGTCGTAAACACCCTCGCATTACTTATTATATTTACTGGGCAATTACCTACCGGTCCGCTGTACAATCTTGCCGCCATCCTGAGTATGCTACTGGGGATGTATGTGGTGTACAAGGCTAGTTTTGTGTTAAGTCACAAATTTGCCGGAAGCGAATACGTGACTGAAGTTGCAGTTTACATAACGTTAACCATACTAAGCATCACGGGTGCTTTGGTTCAGACTTTGTGGTGGCTTTTCCCTGCGTGTGTGTTTGGTTTGCTGTCGATCACGGTGATAATCGAAGGGCTCTACAAGAAAAGTGAATATGAACCTTCTGCACCACTGCCCCCTACGAAACGACAGAATGCTTTGATAGTAATTGCCTCAACCGTTGTTGGGACATTTTCAAGGGTGCTCATTATGAGCATAGTGAACGTGACTTTTCTTCCCTTTCCTCCGCCTGTGGGATTTGGTTTGCCTCAAGAAGCCGCCATCGCCATACTCCCAATAATAGGCTTTTTTAACGCAACCCTCGCCCTCTATACAATTCCCTTGGGCCACATTATAACGAGAATTGTGAGTTTAGGCGTCAAAACTGCGGCTTGGCATCAGCGAAATTAAAGTCCCACGCAGTCAACGAGCATATTCGGAGTTTTTTTTGGAGCAACCTGTTGATTCTTCACTCACAGAACCTTGCTATTGTTTCTTCTTTTTTGCGGAAGAGAAGGTGAAAACGAATCCGACGATGTCGTGGGTAATGTGAGCCACTATAACCGCCAGCAGCGAACCTGACAAAAAGAAAACAACACCAAATAAAACGCCACCGTAGAACGATAAAAGCGCATTGTAAATGCCCTGATAAAGCTGAGGCACAAAAGCAAAAACCGCCTGAACAACGACGGCAACAACTGGCACGGTGAGGAAAAGAAGGTGCCCTAACAAATACCCTCTAAAAATGATTTCTTCCAAAATGCCCGCAAGCACAGACGCAGTAAATACGTTAAAGAATAGATGCGTTTGCGGGGTTGACATTGAAGACGCCAAAAGCTGTCCCAACTCGACTTCGCGTTTAGTTTTTGGAATCGAAAACCTACGCCTCACTGCGACAATCAGAAAATTCACGGGCATGCCGCCGAAGAATATGAGCACGCCGCTGAGCACGCCTAGGAAAATCAAAGACAATGAGACAGCAGTTGTGTCAAAACCGAAGACCACGAAAAGTTCTCTCTGCGGAACCAGCGCGAAAACAGCGAGCAAAAGCAGCAGAATTGACTTTTCAAACGAAGACAACCATAGAAGCCGTTTGAACGAAGGGGGCTTTTCATAATTGAGCGAGTATCTCGGGTCGGTCTTGTATGTAAAAAGCATATAGATTGCATAGGCGATTAGGAAGGCGTAAAGCCCAAGATACGCAAACCATTGGCTTTCCAAAATTTTTCGCCTAAGCCTTGAGCCCTATTGACCGTTTAAGAACGTCAACGTCGATTTCGCCAGCTCGGAAAACCCTGCCAGTTTCCAAATTGTTTATTACGAGAACTGCGGGCGCGAAAAGGCGCGGGTCGATTTTGTAAAAGTCGCTGTTTGCTTCTTTGAAGATTTCCATGAAAGGTTTTCCGTACTGTTTTGACGCTTTTGACGGCGCCTTGCTTATTAATTGTTCCAGTTTCTCATCATCTCCATAACGCAACGCGTAATACGCGAAGCCGCCGTAAAGAATCACGTCATTTGTTCTTCCCATGGCATGGGCAAACTTCGGATGCACCGGCGCTATCGGAGCACAACCCCAGGCATAACTAATCACCGTCGGGTCTAAGCCCAACTTCATCAGTTTATGTATCCCCGTTTCCACGATCCGTCCAGAAACCTGCACTGAACCAGCGACACTTGCGGTTGATGTTAGGATTATGTGGAGTTTGTTTGGTTTTATTTTGCATTCCGAGGCAAACTGCGTCGCAAGTTCTTCGGGCGGTTTTTTGCCTGTTTCTAGTATCACCGTTGCGGTATCAGCTTTGTCCTTGTAGCGTATCTTTTCGTAGATGTCCTTTGGCTTCAAAGCAATCGCACGCGCCGGACCCGACCCAATCGCAAAAAAGTCTCCGCTGGTAATCTGCCACCCCGCGTACTGAGAACCTAAAGTTGCTAAAGCCGGATGGTCGGTTCTCACAAAGATTGTGGGAAGCTCCAAATCTCCGTATTGCTTCGTGAGAATCTCAGCGTTGCCCAGGCCTCCCATGCAGATTTCCGTGACGATTTTGCCTGCCGAAAACCCTCCAGATGCTTGGACTCCAGCGTCGATTAAAGTTGCGCCTGACTTCATCTTTGACACGGTCACGCCGTATTCTTCGGCGTTGTCGCAGAGTTCTTTGATAAGTTTGTAGGCGTTACGGTTCACACTTAGCATGTGTGGTATTAAATGGCGAAGCGAATATAAAATAAACGGACTCGTCGTCTTTTTTCGCTCAGTTAGAGGTATTTTTCGTAAAAGCCTAGATGAGGATTTTTCGCTTTTGCGACGTAGAGTTTTCCGTTGCCTTTCTCCGCGATGTCGCCCGTGAACAGGTAAAATGGTCCTTGCACTTCTTCGCCGTTTATTTTGACCTTTTTCTTAACATCGTCGATGGTGAAAGTGGGAAGCACCGATGCGGCGTTGCCGAGTATCACGATTTTTCCTTCAGTCATGCTTGCCCCAGCGCGTCCTTCAGTGTCGCCTTGGACAAAAATCGTTCCGTCATGCATGTGCATGCCCACGAATTGTCCAGCGTTGCCGTAGATTTTGATGATGCCTTTCCGCATGAAGCAGCCAACTTCGCTTCCGGCATTTCCATGAATGGTTATTGTTCCGCCCTTCATGCCTTTTGTGCTGCCTCGGTAAGCGGCGCCCACGTAATCGCCCACGTTGCCCTTGACTGTTATTGTTCCCCCCCTCATCATGGCGCCCAGCCAAGAACCTGCATTGCCGGCGACTGTTATTGTTCCGCTCTTCATTTTCTCGCCCAAGTGCATGCCAACATCGCCTTCGATTGCAATTTCTCCACTAGTCATGGCTTCGCCGATTCTTTTGACTTTAAGTAAATCGCCCGTGATTTGGATGCGGGTTTCTTCGAGAGATTTGCCGTCTTCGCCGGTTATTTCGAAAAGTTCGCCTAAAGTGCGCCGTTTGTTTCCCTCGAAAACTTCAAGCATCTTGATTTCTTCGATTGTCTTTGATACGAAAGCGTCGGGTGTTATGTTTTGGGCGTTTACTGGAACCTTAAATGCATACTTGGGGCGCAGAAAAACCGTCATAGCTTATACCTCTGCCTGCACCTGAATCGGTGCCGAAAACGCAAGATTATGCTCTGGCACCAGATAATTGTCGTATTGCACAGTGTAGTATTTCTCAAATTTCTCTCTCAGAATGCGGTTCTCAACAGAAACTTTCTTTGTTTCCACGTTAACCCAGAAGGTTCTGCCGTTCACGCTTTTGACTATCTCGCCGTCTTTGACGACAATCTGGCCGTCTTTTATAGTGTAAGCCGCGTGCTTGAAGGCTCTCCGAATCATCCGTGGATTTTTGCCCAAGTCAGTTTTTTCAGGGTTCAAACCGTATATTGCGATGTCGGCGTCTGCGCCTATGCCCAAGTGACCTTTATTCTTTAAACCCAATGCTTTTGCCTGTCCTGCGCGGGTTGCGATGGCGATTTCGTAGGGCGTGTATTCTCTGTCGATGGTTGGGAGAAGGCTTTTTCTTCGGGCTTTTTTGTTGATTTTCTTCATCACTCTTTCTCTTGCTTTTTGGCTCATCAGCCATGAGATGATTTTTGGGTAGGCTATGAATGGTCCTGCGTTGGGGTGGTCGGTTGTGAGGAGAATTTTCCAGGGGTCTTTAATGAGCAGAGCAAGTTCTAAGCCTATTGACCATTGTGTGGCATGGACATAGCTGGAGCGTTTGTAGTGGAAGGGTACGATGCCGCTGCTTGTTTCGGTTTCTACGTCGCCGTTCACCCACTTGTTTCCGGTTAACTGATAAAGAATGAATTGGAATGGACCGTCGGCAGTCATCGTGGTAGTGTCGGAGAACACGACTTGCCCCATATCAAGCGTTACATGATTGTGGGCGTTGACGTAGTTCGAGATTTTGTCTGCAGCAGACTCAAAAGTTCGCCAATCACTGCCAGCGAAGGCGCTGAATTGGCAATGTGTGATGTGTATTTGTGGTCGGCTGTCGTGCGCCAAGTCTTCGACGCACTGCATCGTTTTAAGGGTGTTTTCGTAGTTGCCAGGTTTGCCTAGGTTGTTTGTGTGCACGTGAATCGTGTGTGGTAGATGTAAGAGTTGGTTAACCTTGCATAGGCCTCTGACTATTTCTCGGGGTGTAATGTTGAAATTTGGAACCGCGTCGTCTATGTTGCGGACGTTTCTGCCGAAACCCCACGCTTCAAGTCCACCTGGGTTGACGATTTTAATCGCGTACCCCTTTGTAGCATTCAATTCCCACGCAATGTAAGCAGCACACTCGTCGATTCTACCATCACTCAAAGTTTCCATTACTATCCAAGAATCACCCAAAAGCGGATACGTCGCCTTGTCAAGGATTGGTATATCGTTTAACTCCTCGTGCGTGTGCCTTGCTTTAAGCGGCGGCATCGCCGGATCCATCACCGTCGTCCAGCCCATCTTCGCATAGCGATAACCTGTCGTAAACGTGGAAGGAATCGAGTAACCAACACCTGAACGTGTTTTGGCAGTTTTTGGTTCGACATCCTTATAATGGTCTTCGGGGCGAAGCATTCTGCCCAAATTGACCTTCGCTCCAGCAACATGAGTGTGGATGTCCACGCCGCCGGGCATCACGATCATTCCAGAAGCATTAATCTTCTTTACCCGTCCGCCCTCAACCTTCTCAACAATCCTCCCATCCCTTACGGCAATGTCCGTTTTTTCGCCGTTGATCTTGTTGAGCGGGTCGTAGACGAATCCATTTTTGATTAAAAGCTCTGTCATGGCTAAGCCTTCCTTGGTTTCTTTTTCAGTTTACGAACTTCTCGAAGAATTCTCCGCAGAATCTCTTCGTCAGAAAGTAGGCTTCGGGGCGGTTTGACTACCTGTTTAAGGGGTAACGGCACGCCGTCCATGCGGTAAGCGATTCCTTCGGCTTCGATACCAACAAAAGTGCTGGGCAACACAACATCCGCCATGAGTGCGGTCGCACTTTTTTCAGGGTCGATAACAATGAGCGGGTTTTTTACGAGGTTTTGCGCGGCGTTTTTCGGGAAATTCGCCACTGGGTCAGAGGCTATGACCAATGCTGCGTCGGATTCGTCTCGGGACAGTATATCCACCGTCGAGGTTTCGCCCGGATTGTATGTGGGATAGCCTTGTGAGAAATCAACCGAGAAAGGATAGCCGGTTTGCCAGATGGAGACCATGTTGGCGCCGGTTACGTTGAAGTGTCCACGCATGGGCATGATGACGAATTTCGTGCGGAAGTTCAGGTCTCTTGTAAGGGCTAAGGCTGCGTCAATGTTTCGAAGTTTGCCCGAACTCATTGTCAAGCCCACGCCGAAAAAGAGAACACCAAACTTACACCCAACCATCACGTCAACAATTTTTTCCAGCACATCTACGGGGACGCCTGCGACTTCGTCAACCTCCAATTCCTCGTTCTTTACGAGCATACGTAGGGCTTGAAGAAGCTCGTAATCCCTGTTGGGCTCCACTTGAATAAAGTAGTCTGCGAATTCTGCTGAGTGGGTTCTTCGTGCATCGATTACGATGAGTTTTCTTTCTTTCTCAGTTTCTAGGGTGGGCGGGATTTTGCTTCCCGTGATGGGCGGGACTGAAATCTCTTCCATCAACGCCAATTGCGAAGCACGTTCGAGTTTCTTCTTTCCTATCACTCCCCGTAATCGCGAGACGTAGCGTTTCCATTCGCTCGGTTGGAATCTCCCTTCAGTAAAGGCTGTATACCGTTCAAGATGACGAGGATGAGCGCTGTACGGGTCGCTTCCCCAGTAAACGATGAGGTCTGCACGGTGACGAATTTGTCCAAGCGTGCATGTGGAGATGCCTTGGTCTTGTATGCTGAGTATGGATGGGCCATGGCACACGGAGGAGGTGTTGTCGATGACGCCTCCGATTTCTTCCGCCAACTCGATGCCGACGCTGATGGCTTCGCAGCTTGTGGAACTCCAACCGTAAAGAAGCGGGTACGATGCTTCAGCCAAGATTTGGGCGCTTTTCTTTATGGCCTCGGTCCAAGAAGTTTCGATTAATTCGCCATTTCTTCTTATCAGTGGCTTCAAGTTTCTGTGATGCGGGTCAGAATAGCTTAGGAATTTTGCCTCGCCCATCGCGCAGGCATTCTTTACGTCTATTACTTTGTTGTTTTTTATTTTTAGTTCTATGTCATCGCAGAATGTTCCACAAACCGGGCATGTAACGTTTTTTATGGTTGGCATTTTCTACTCTTTCCCGAAAGTTTGTTTTAGCAACTCTTGTAACGATAAAACCCGTTCTGTTGGCGCCGCGGGTTCTATGTCGGCGGGTATTCCTTTGAAGGAGGGCATTCCAGTGCTATGTGTTTGGGGGTTTGCTACGATGTTTATCCATGGACCGTAGGGCATGTACACGATTTTTGGATGTGGTCCGCGCATCGATTTTACTGCTTTCACTACGACTGAGCCAAATTCGGTTGAAACTTTGAGGTTCGTGCCTTCTTTTATTCCCAGTGTTTCCAAGTCGGCTGGGTCAACTTCGCAGATTGCGACGCTTTCGTAGTATTTCTGCGAGGTTTTTCCGTGTTCTTTGCCCGTGCCTTGGTCTATTGTGCGTCCGCTTAGGAGTGTGACGTTTATTTTTTGCATTTGTTCTCCTCGATGGGTTAACTGTGAAAGTTATTTTTATCAAGTTGCAACCTATTAATGTATTGACAAACCGTGCATGTTCGTCGTCGTGCAGTCGGTTTTGTATGTATCGAAATTCGATATATGTCGGGGCGGGAAATGTGGCTTTATCTATTTAGCTTCTATAATTGTTTTCTAGAAGAAGCTTCTCTGTTTGGAGAATGATGGAGTGTGTGGGTTTGGGTAAACGTGTTGCGGTTTGGATTTTGGGTTTTTTGACGTTTTTGGCGGTGCTTCATGTTTTGGAGGCGTTTTTCGCCTTGACTCAGAATGCTCCGATTAGTTTGCTTTGGTTGTACCCGTTTAGTGGCTTGTTTGGGACGGTGGACGTGGCGTTGTATTTTTGGGGTTCCTTAGGAGCTGTTTTGGTTCTTTGGGGTGCCACGTGTTTGGTTGCTTTTCGGAGTCCGTTGGACATGTTGCTTAGCAGGATTCTCAGGGATGCGCAGTTGGAGAATGAGGAGGAGGTTAGCATTTTGAGTGCGAAGGGGAACTTTTTGGAGATGATGAACGAAAGCTTGGTCAACAACACTGTCGAGTTGGGCAATGTCAAGGATTTGCTTTTCAACGTGCGCACTGAGGTGATAAACTTGAGAGGCTTGCATGACGTGGTGGGCGGTTTGAAGTCGGATGTTACGCACTTGAAAACGTCGTTCAAAAAGTTGGAAACTAACTTGACAAAAAACCTCGTGTGCCCCGCGTGTGGGAAGGATGTGCAACCAGATTTTCGCATATGCCCATTCTGCGGCGAGGATTTGTTGAAAGGGAAGATAGTGTTGGCTGAGCAGGCGGCGCTTCAAGTGCAGAAGTAAAGGTTTCCTGCTGATTCTGTGCTCTTCTCGACGCTGTTCTAGACCTCGTTCACTGTACGATCCAAATATGTTTAGACCTTTCTTGTCACTCCTTAGGCTTCAAGGCTCTGTGAGGGAACACACGCGCCCTCCCCTAGTCTAGTATCGTTTCTGCATAGCACTATGTGGATTTGGTAGGCATGTTTTTTTGTTATGCTGGCTTGGTATTTGCCCTTTGGGTTTCTTCTTCTTTTAGTTCTCGGCGTAGGATTTTGCCGACGGGCGTGGTTGGGAGTTCTTTTCTGAATTCGATTTCTCGGATGGCTTTGTAAGGCGCGACGCGGTCTTTTACGAATTGGATGAGTTCTTTTTCTGTGGCTTTGGTGTCTTCTTTGAGGACGATGAAGGCTTTGGGGATTTCTCCTGACGTTTTGTCTGGTTTTCCCACGACCGCGCATAGTTTTACTGCCTGATGTTCGTGCAGTGCGTCTTCGAGTTCGCGTGGGTAGACGCTGTAGCCTTTGTATTTGATGAGGTCTTTTTTGCGGTCGGTGATGAAGAAGTAGCCGTCTTCGTTCATCCTGCCCACATCGCCCGTGTACAGCCAACGATCCCTAAGCACGGCTTCAGTATCCTCTGGAGCGTTCCAGTAGCCCCGCATCACCTGTGGACCCTTAACCACGAGTTCGCCGACCTTGCCGGGCGCTAATTCTTTTTTTCCAGTTTTAGCGTCGACGATTTTTGCGTCAGTGTCAGGCCATGGGATTCCGATGGAGCCGATTTTCACGGTTTTCATCGTTGCGTCTAGTGGGTTGCAGTGTGTTACGCCCGAGCTTTCCGTTAGCCCGTAGCCTTCGACGAGCACGCCTCCCGTGATTTCCATGAATCGTTTCTGCACCTCAGGTGAAAGCGGCGCGGCGCCGGAGATGCAGAATTTGATGGTTGAGAGGTCGTGTTTTGCGATTTGGGGATGGTTGACGAGTACGTTGTACATTGTTGGTGCGCCGCAGAAAATCGTAACTCCGTAATGTTCAATAGCCTTTAACACGTCTGTTGGGTGGAATCTTGGGAGCAAGACCATGGTGGCTGCGAGGTAAATGGCGGCGTTCATGGATGTGGTCATGCCGTAGATGTGGAAGAGTGGGAGCACGGTTAGGAATACTTCTTGGCTGGTTCTTGCGGTGAGCCATTCGGTGCACATCACTGCGTTTGCTACTAGATTGTAGTGTGTGAGCATGGCGCCCTTTGGTATTCCTGTGGTTCCGCCTGTGTACTGAAGCGCCGCGAGGTCCAATTTTGGGATTATTCTGACCTTTGGCGGGTTGGGCGGGTGTTTTTCCATCAGTTCTTTGAAGAAATAGATGCCGGGTTCTCGTTCGACTTTGCGACTGGGCACTTTGCCGAGTAAACCGCTGAAGAGTGCTTTGGCGGTGGGCATGTATTCTTTTAGTTGGGCGATTATGATTTTTTTCAGGGTCGTGCTTTTCCAGACGTTTTTCACTGGGGGGAATAAAACGTCCAGTGCTACGATTGTTTGGGCTTCGGCGTCGTTGATTTGGTGCATGATTTCGCGTTCTTTCGCTAGTGGGCTGATGGCGGTTACGGTGGCGCCTGCTTTTAGCGTGCCGTAGTAGCTGATGATGTATTGTGGCGTGTTTGGGAGGAAGATTGCGACTCTGTCGTCTTTTTTGATGCCCATGTCGTTGAGGGCTGTGGCGAATTTGTCGGTTAAAACGTCCAGTTCTTTGTATGTGATTTTTTTTCCGTAGAAAACTATGGCGGTATTGTTTGGGTACAGGCGGGCTGTGCGTGTTAAGAGTTCATGAAGCGGAACATCGGGGTATTGGATGGATTGTGCGACTTTTTCTGGCCAGTTCTTGTGCCAAGGTTTAGTCGTCACTTTTTCTCTTTTCTCCTGTTTTTCTTGTTTGTTTGTTACAGTATATAATAGTTGATGCGAATCGCAGTTTGCAGCGTTTTTCGACTATGAGTGTGTGCACACGCCTCCCCAAGTATAGGTAGGTTTTCTGCATAGCACTATGTTGAGAGGGCTCGAGGTTTCTGTGTGCGTCGACGCTAGACCCTCCCTCGTTCACTATATGATCCAAATATGATTAGACCTTCTTTGTCACTCTTTAGACGATACCCCTCCCGCATAGACCACTAGATTTAATGACGCCGGTGTTCAATGCTTTTTAGAAACGGCGTATCACAACATAGAGGAAAGTGAATATATCTTGAACACGAGAGTCGGCATCGTAGGCATCGGACATGCACGATTCGGCAAACGCACAGATGCTACCATCCGCGAACTAGCCCACGAAGCAGTTGCACCTGCTCTTGAAGACGCAGGAAACTGTGCTGACGAAATCGACGCCGTCGTGGTCGGAGTGGCTAGTGACGAATTCGCGGCACAGGCTTCCTCGGCGGCGGTGATAAACGATTATGTCGGCATGGCGGGCAAACCCGTGTTCCGCGTCGAAGCAGCATGCGCAACAGGAAGCGCCGCAGTCAGAACCGGGTGGGCTTTAGTCGAGTCTGGCTTGGCGCAGGTGGTTCTTGTCATTGGCGCGGAAACCATGACCCCGGTCGGCTCTGCTCGGGCGCAGGAGTTGATGGCGAGGGCAGGCGACACAAGGTGGGAGTACCCCTTCGGCGTTACGTTTCCGAGCAGTTACGCGTTGATGGCGACGGCTCACATGCACGAGTACGGCACGACGCGTGAGCAGTTGTCCATGGTCTCGGTAAAGAACCACAAGTACGGCGCACTCAACCCCCACGCTCACCTCCAAAAAGAAGTCACATTAGAAGAGTCGATGAAGTCACCGATAATCTGCCACCCGCTTAACCTTTATGACTGCTGCCCAATCAGCGACGGCGCCGCCGCCATAGTCATGGCAAACGAGGAAAAAGCCCGAAAACTCAACGACACACCCGTCTGGCTAACCGCACTGGACGCAGCGTCGGGCGAGATGATGATGAGCGAAAGACCAGACTTAACCAGCATCAAGGCTTCCCGAACCGCGGCGGAACAGGCTTACAAGACCGCAAACATCACACCAAACGACATAGATGTGGCACTGGTTCACGACTGCTTCACGATCGCCGAAATCATCGCATATGAGGACATGGGCTTCTGCAAAAAAGGCGAAGGCGGCAAACTCGTCCAAGAAGGACAGACCCAAATCGGCGGAAAAATCCCAGTCAACATCGACGGCGGACTGAAAGCCAAGGGACACCCGCTGGGCGCGACAGGCGTTTCGATGGCGGTGGAAATCGCACGACAACTGCGCGGCGAGGCAGGACCAAGACAAGTAAACAACGCAGAAATCGGATTAAGCCACAACGTAGGCGAAACTGGGCAGTACTGCTTCGTCCACATCTACACGAGGTGACTGTCAAAGTGAAGTTTGGCTATGTTTCAGTGCTGCCCGAAACCGAAGTCGTCACAAAATTCGTGGAAGAACTCAAGAACAATCGACTAACGGGCACAAGATGCAAAAAATGCGGAAAAAAGCACCTCCCTCCCCGAGCTCATTGTACTTGTGGTTCAGGTGAGATTGAGTGGTTTGAAGCACCTAAACAGGGCAAACTCTTAACCTACACTATAGTGGTGTCTCCGCCCGAAAGCATGACAAAACAAGCGCCATACATAATTGCCCTCGCAGAACTCGACGAGGGAAGCAGACTACTCGCCCACATCACCGACGTCACACAAAAAAACCTCAAACTAGGCATGCGACTGCAAGTTGTGCCGCGTCAAATCGATGCTGACAGAATAGCCTACGGGTTCAAGCCACTATAACGACGCCAGATGCTCTTCTTTCAGATGCTTCTCGTAGAACTCTTTAGCCTTCGCAATGGCTCGCTCAGGAATATTAATAATCGGATACGGATAGTCGGGGTTTAGTTTGGCGCTTCGGGTGAAAAACTGCTTAACCTTCACAGCGTTACCCTCGTAAATTGCCAAACCACCGGCGATGTCGTAGTAGATTCTTGCCTTGTGAAAATTCCTTTCTTTCTCGAACTCTTTCGCTTTTCTTTCTGCCTCGTCTATGGTCAGGTGGATTTTCCTAGGGTCAAGGTACATGGTCTCTTTCAAAGCTTCGTAAACGTCCCGGTCTTCGCCACACATGTCTTCGAGTTCGGTTAGTTTTTTCTTCTCCATCTCTCTCACGCACTTTACAGATAATCTTGAACAGTCAAGGGTTCTCGATGTTCTGGAAATGCAAATAATCGTCAAGATGCTATTAAAACTTATTCATCCAGCCCCGAATGTTCAGATAGGCTTAAAGGCATGACCAACGAATTATCATATCCATGCCGTACCGATTCAACTTCGACCTCTCCAAAGTTTCCAAACACTTCTTCAAAGAAATCGCCAGAGTCGCGGGAGAAAAAGACGTGCACAAGAAACTGGGGAAGAGGGCAATAGAATTAGCCGACAAGTTGAAAATCGAACAAGCCACAGGACTGAACGTAACTGACGCTATAGTGCTTCTCGAGGACATGGTAGACATCCAAGTAAGAAACCTGTCGCACAAGGAGAGGTTCCAGAAAGCCGGCAAAAAAGTGCTACTGCTTCCACACTGCGCGCGAAAGTACATGGACAGCCGCTGCAAAGCACGCTTCGACAAGAGCATTCCTTCTTACGTTTGCGCCCACTGCTCGGAAGAATGTCTTATCAATTATGCAACGAAACTGGCTGAAAAGAAAGGCTACGACGTCTGCGTCATACCCGGCGGCTCCTGCGTCGAAAACATCCTGAAGAACAACCGTTACGACGGCGTTTTAGGCGTTGCTTGCACAGAAGAATTAAGACTAGGCGGCGTGTTCTTGGAAAAGGTAGGCGTCGCTGGACAAGCGCTTCCTCTGCTCAAGAACGGCTGCGCCAACACCAAGTTTAACCTCAAAAGCCTGAACGCTTTGATGTAAGAAAAGAGAGAAAAGACTAGTTTTTTTTATTAGAGCGCTTGGCTTGCTAGTTCTATGACGTCGTAGACTTTGAGTTTTGAACCGTACTTGGTCGCCGCGTCGCTTATGTTTCTACAGCAGAACGGACACGCTGAAACCACCGCGTCGACGTCAAGTGCCTGAGCCTCTTTCACTCGTTCGCCCGCGATTTCCACAGCCCAATCCGGATAACCCGACTTCACACCGCCACCAGAACCACAGCACCACGCGTTCTCTCGGTTTCTCGGCATCTCAACCAATTCAATGCCTGGGATGGCTTTGAGTACGTTTCGGGGCGCGTCGTAAACGCCCGTATGTCTTCCCAAGTGGCACGGGTCGTGGTATGTGACTCGCATTTTGATGTCTTTTTGGAATTTGAGTTCGTTGTTCTTGACGAGTTTTTCCAGAAGTTCCGTGGTGTGAAGGACTTCGAAGTTGTGGCTGCTTTCAAGAATGTCCTTATACTCATGACAATAATCCAGCTTCCAAGCGCGGTAGCAGCCAGCACACGCGGTGACGACGCGTTTGGCTTCGGTTTTCTGGGCTTCCGTGACATTGTGTTGGGCGACGTTTTTGACGTTGATCCACGGTGTTTCCCATTGTCCCGTGCGCAGGAGCGGCGAGGAGCAGCACCATTCGTCCTTCATTATCGTAAAGTCTACGCCAACCCTTCTGAAAACGTCTACCGTGGCTTTGGCTATCTCCTTCTGTCTATAAGCTGCGGTGCATCCGACGAAGTAGAGGTTTTCCGCCTTTTCGGGCAGTTTCAAATCATTCGGCAACCACACCAAGCGGTCTTTTTGCGTTTCGGGATAGTAGGGGTTGTGTTCTCGTCCGACGTGTTCGCCGAAGATTCTCTGCTTCTTGGGCAGTTCCAGTCCCGCTTTGACGGCTTCGGCCCTCATGGCCTCAATTAGTGAAACTATGCGGTGCCTGTAGCCAACTTGTGGCTCTTCCAAAGTGCACTGCTGCTGACAATTCGCACAAGTGGGGCAAGCGAAAAGCACGTCCACCAAAGCGGGGTCTTTCAAGTCAATCTTGCCCTGCAACATCGCCCGTGCCAGCCACGAGCGCCCTCCGCCGTAGAAGGCTTCAAACTTAAACTTCTCGCCAGAAGGGCACGACGGCTGAAAGCTCCCCTCAGGCCACGTGTTGGGTCCTGTGGGCCAGCTCCACGTGAAAGTGCATAGTCGGCAGTGGAGACAGTTGTAAGCGTCTTCTTTGAGCCTCTCCAAATACTTCAACTCAGCCATCTCTAGCATTCCTCCGTCAAGAGCGCCAACCTACCCGGGTGCATGATGCCGTTGGGGTCTAATGTTTTCTTTAGCCTTTGCAGAAAATCGAAGTAGCCGATGGATTTTTTCATGGTTTTCGGCGCGTGTATGTCGGCGTTTGGTCGGTACGGGATTCCGCCCATTTCCAAGAACTTGTCCGTCATCTCGGCGTCCAAGGCGTTCACCGCGTCAAATTCTTCCTTAGACTTCGGGTCAAACAAGACGATGGGCATAATCAAGCCCTGTCTACCGTGGTCGACGGCTGCCAGCCAAACAACGGGTGAGAACTTGTACTTCTCCATCAGTTTTTCTGCTTCCTTGCCGAATTCTGCCGATTCTTTCCATGGCACGTACCATGTGATGAAAAGCAATCCACCGCCTTTATGCCCAGCATAGGGCACGGAAATTCTGTTGGGTTTTGTTAATCTGGCACCGATGTTTTTTGCGTCGAGTTTCCATTCGAAAAGTTTCTCTTCGTTGTAGAAACTGAATCTCTGATATTTTTGCAGTACGCCTATGATTCTGTTTTTTATGTTGTTTAGTTCCTCTTGACTTTCTGCGCCAATCTCAAAGTTCATCCAAACAGTCGGCAGAAATGATGGCTTTTCAGGCGGTGGCCACTTGTATCTCGCACGTCTGCATGTTGCAAGATAATGATTACCTCCTTGAGCCAAGTCCACTATTTCCATTTTGAGAACTTCTAGACACGGATCGACAAGGTATTCCCAGTCGCGTGCGCCGAATGCGACAACATCTCTAAACTTTGGCATTGGATATATTTTGACCGCCATCTTAGTAACCACACCAAGAGTCCCTTGTGCACCCAGAAAAATTCCTGTCAAGTCGGGGCCAAACATCCACTTGTAGAACCACTTCGCCGTCGGCAACGCGCAAGAGCCTGTTCGCACGATTTCGCCCGTCGGCAAAACAGCCTCAAGCCCCAAAACAGCATCCGCCGCAGGGCCATAGCGTGTGGAGAAGAAGTGGAAGCCTCGGTCGAGGTGGTCGCCCATGACGGTTGCTGATGGGGGTGCGCCGTCGGGGACTCCGGCTCTGTAGTTTGGATGGTTCGCTTGCATGTATCGCCATGCTTGGGCACTGGTTACGCCGGGCTCAACAATCATGTACCTTGCGTCGGGGTTGACTTCGATGATTTGGCTCATTCTGCGGAGGTCTAGGAGGATCTCGCCTTCTTTCATGGGTGTGGCTTCGCCGCCGCTTAGTCCGCCGGAATGGGGCACTACCGGAATCCTTTTTTCGTTGGCCAAAAGCAGCACAGCCCTAACTTCTTCGACGTTTTTAGGTCGAACAACCACGGCTGGCGCGGTGGATTTTACTTCCATAATACCACGGGTTACGTAGGCTTCGGTGATTGGTTTTGCTGCAGAAACGTTCTCTGCTCCGACGATGTCTGCTAAAGCCTTAACTATGGCAATGTCCATAGAGGTTTTCTCCCATCTAACGTAAGAAGTGTATTTAGTGGCGTTACGTCCTTAAAAACCACACTGAAAACCAAGCCACAAACCAACGTGACCCGAATGAAGGAAAAACCAGCCACAATCACGAAAGAAAGCCGCAGAACAATAACCGTCTTCTCCATAGCCTCCTTCCTCAACGACTTCGGCTCAGACATGATATACCCCGTCTGGCCTCTGTTCGTAGAAGCGCTACTAATCGCCCAACCCACCATCGTGCCTGCGGTCCTAGGCTTTGTGGACGGCGTCGGCGAGGCAATAGTTTCCATCTCCCAAGCCGCCTCAGGCTACGTTTCAGACAGAATAGGCAAAAGAAAAATCTTCATCTGGACCGGCTACCTTTTCGGCGCAACGTCAAGGCTCGGTTATGCTTTTTCGAGTTTCTGGGCACATCTGGTTCCCCTCAAAATTTTGGACCGTGCGGGAAAAATGCGCGGCGCGCCCAGAGACGCGATAATTGCTGACATGTCGACCCGAGAAAATCGTGGGAGAAACTTTGGACTGCTCAGAGCCATGGACAATTTGGGCGCAGTTTTCGGCATAATCACGTGCATCTTACTGTTTGGCTATTTGGGCTATCAAAACCTTTTCATACTCGCCGCCATCCCCAGCTTTATTGGCAGTTTGCTTGTTCTGATTTTCATAAAAGACAGAAAAACAGGGAAAATTTTCCACGGCATATCTTTCAAAGACATGACGTCGAACCTCAAGCTTTTCCTGTTCATAAGCGCCGTTTTTGCTTTGGGCGCTTTCAGCTACTCCTTCTTGCTGTTCTATGCTCAGGATTTTGGTTTTCAGACAGCACTGATTCCTGTATTGTATCTCACGTTCACCGTGGTTGCTTCGATTACTTCTTTGCCCTTCGGTAAACTTGCGGACAAAGTGGGCAGAAAAACAGTCTTGACTCTGTCGTATCTTTTCTGGGGAACCCTCTGTCTGGGCTTCATCTTGAACCAATCCTACCTCGAAATAGTCCTGCTCTTCGTGCTCTACGGGCTGCACAGAGGAGCGCTAGAGCCGGTGCAGAAGACTTTCGTTTCAGAACTCTGCCCCGAAAACCTTCGCGCAAGTTTTCTAGGCGCTTTTCAAATGGTCGTAGGCTTGTGTGCGTTGCCTGCCTCGTTTCTTGCGGGCGTTTTTTGGACAAGCTTCGGCAAGTACGTACCTTTCTATTTCTCTTTTGCGCTTTCGTTGGCGGCGATTGGGCTCATGGCTTTCTTGAAGGAACAGAAATAAAGAAAAAATGGAGGGAACGGCGAGATTAACTTGGGAGCCGTTTACTCTTTCTTTACTTTTTTAGTCTCCTTCTTCTTGGTAGCCTTTCCGCCACAACCGCAAGACATTGATGATTCCTCACTACCTAATACCCGACATTTAATATTTAATCGTTATGAATACTCCCTAGATTGATGAGAAAACACTCGAGCCGACTTTTTTTTGAAGGTTTCGACTATGGTGGGGTAATTTCGGCGAAGGTTAGCACGTTAACTTTTAGTGGCTGTTTCACGGCGTCTGAAACCCGTGCAGCGATTAGGTATTTGATGTTTTTTTCGTTGGCGAGGTCCACCATTCGTTGAGTGACGACACCGTCAAAAACTACCATGTCCACGCCTGATGCGGTTTGAAGCTTCTCAGCCAATTCGCTGACAGGTAAGCGTTCGATTTGTTCCACTTTTTCGTCGAGCAGAATCGCTTCCAACGTTCCGTTTAGCCCTTGAACCAGCTCTGTGACTTTCTTGGGGAGCATGACTTTGCCGCGTTCGCGTTTGCCTGCTTTGAGTTTTTCTATTGGAACCTTCTGCTGGAGTGCGTGGAAGATTTCTTTGCAGCCGATTTCTTCGACTTCTTTGCCCGCTGGGGCTCTCGTAATGTATCTTACGTCTGTGACTTGTAGCAGTTCCTTCAGAATCAAGTCTCCGCCCCTGTCACCATCGAGAAAAGCCGTGGCTTCCTTTTCTTTGCTCAGTCTTATTATTTCGTCTGGAACTTTGGCGCCTTCGAGGGCGATTACGTTTGAGATTCCGCATCTCAGCAGGTTAATAACATCTGCTCTGCCCTCGACTATGACGATTTCCTTCGCGTTTTCGATGTCCGGGCCGGCTGTTAATTCTTCTTCGCCGTATTGGATTACTTTTGTGGGTTTCAGGGTCTCTGAGACTTCCTTGAAAACTTCTTCGGTGCTGGGTAGGGTTTCGATGTTCCATTGGTGAAGAATCGCCTTGGCTCGGTCGACGATGAGTTTTCGTCTGGTGTCGCGGATGTCCTCGATCTTCTCCAGCGTAACCTTTGCTTGGCACGGTCCCACTCGGTTTATGCTTTCCAAGCTTGCGGCGATAATAGCCGTAGAAACTCTGTCGAGGCTGGTGGGGATGATGATTGAGCCCGTTGTTTTGTCCTGTTTAGACTGCAAGTCGATTTCGATTCTGCCTATTCTGCCAGATTTTTGTAGTTCTCTTAAATCTAGTTCTGGTCCGAAAAGTCCTTCGGTTTGTCCGAAGACTGCGCCTATGACGTCGGGTTTTTCGACGACGCCTTCGATTTCGAACTTGGCGCGTATTTCATACTTTACTGTAACGGTTTGTGATGATCCCGTAAGCTTCACCTCCAAGTGAAGAATTTTTTGTTATGTTTGATTTGGTTATAGAACTCGGTTTGTGAATGTGAGTTCGTGTATGTGCTTACATTGGAGTGCCTATTATAGTTTACGAATCAATACTCAGCCTCTGTTTTCCTCTATGCGTGTTCTCGGCGCTGAGTCTAGACCTTTCTATTAGACTCCAAATAGACGCAAGCTTCTGAGAGAACACACACGCTTCTCCCTAGTCTAGGTATCGTTTCTGCATAGCACAATGTAGACGGGCATAGTCTTCGTGGGGGTTCGTGCGCCTTCTCTAGATGTTCCACAATATGATCCAAAATATGCTGCAAATCACGACGAGTGAATGGTAGTTCTCTCTCGAGTTTAAGGTGTTAAGCCTCTGGTTTTTCTTTCCTTTGTTGTTTTCTTCAGCATTCGTTCAACTTGTTTGACTGCGGTTCCTAGGTAGTTTCTCGGGTTCAACGCCTTGGCGATTTCTTCCTCGCTTAATAATTCGCGTACCTTTCTGTCTTCTAGTAGCACTCTTTTGAAGGGCTGGTTTTCTGTTTCGCTCTTAATCGTAAGCACCCGCAGATGCTCGTGGGCTTCCTGCCGGCTCATGCCCTTCTTCGCCAAGGCTAGCATCACAGCCTCAGACATGAATCGTCCTTGGGTTATGCCGATGTTTTTCTTCATTCTTTCCGCGTCTACAATCAGCCCCGACAAAACCTCAGTCATCAACGCAAGCAAGTAGTCCGTGAGGATGCAGGCTTCAGGGATGATGAACCTCTCAGCCGACGATTGCGTCAAGTCTCTCTCGTGCCACGTGACCACGTTCTCCAAAGCAGGCATCACCAAACTTCGCACGATTCTTGCAAGCCCACAGACCTTCTCCAAAGTAACCGGGTTGCGCTTGTGAGGCATGGTGGAACTGCCTACTTGCTTGGCTTTTTCGAAAGGTTCGCAGAGTTCTCCGATTTCGGGTCTCTGCAGCTCACGGATTTCGGTGGCAAAGTTCTCAAGCGACGAAGCGATTAGAGCGAGAAGCGAGACGAATTCGGCGTAGCGGTCGCGTTGGACGATTTGGGTGGAGATGTCGGCTGGTTTTATGCCCAACTTTTCCATGACGAGTTCTTGGATTTTAATCGCGTTCGGTCCGAAGCCCGCTTGTGCCCCCACTGCGCCGGTCATTTTTCCAACGACTAACCGTTCGCTGCATTCTTTGAGATGTTGGATGTGCCGTGCGTTTTCCCGCATCCAAACTGAGAACTTGAACCCCAACGTAATCGGCAGGGCGTGTTGTCCGTGGGTTCGTCCCATCATAACAGTGCGCTTGTGTTTCTCGGCTTGTTTCAGCAAAACCTCCTCAAAACCACTCAATCGCTGTTCAAGAACCTTCACTGCTTCTTTCAGTTGCAGAGCGGTTGCTGTGTCGAGAATGTCTGCGCTCGTGGCTCCGAGATGCACGTAAGCCCCGCTGGGTCCGCAGGCTTCTGCCAAGATGCGCACAAGAGCTGTGACATCGTGCTTGATTTCTTTCTCGAGAGCCTTCACTTTTTCGAGTTCGACGTGCTTCGTCGAAGCCATCTTCATGATAACTTGTGCATCTTTCTTTGGAATGTTACCCACCTGAGCGTGTGCCCATACCAGCGCGGCTTCTACGTCTAGGGTTTTCTGCAGACGGTTTTCTTCGGCGAAAATCCGCAGCATCTCTTTCGTTCCGTACCTGCCCGTGTCGATGGGAAGTATTGGCAAACTTCTCGGTTCCTCCTTAACGCATCAGTTTATTATGCCTATTATCTTTTTATTTGTTTTACCCGTAACTACTCATGTGTATTGGTGAAGTGCATGTTGAATGATGTCTTTTTCGAAAGACTGAGGGATAAAAGCGAAGATTTCTTTCGACTTTCGCATCATGACAGGTCACACGTGGAAAGAGTCTACAACCTAGCCCTACGCATAGCAAGAACGGAAAACGCCGACTTGGACGTGGTTAAAGCCGCAGTTTTGCTCCACGACGTAGCCCGAGCCGTGGAAGACGAGGGCAAAATTGACGACCACGCCCGAGAAGGCGCCAAGATGGCGAGAAAGATTCTGGAGGAAGTCGGCTTTCCTAAAGAAAAGACAGCCAGAGTTATTCATTGCATTGAGGTGCACAGGTTCAAGAAAGGCATGAAAACAGAAAGCCCAGAAGCCCAGATACTCCAAGACGCCGATAGGTTGGACATTATCGGCGCGGTTGGGATAGCCCGAGTGTTCACGCGTGGCGGCTGGGGCAACAAACCCATACACGACCCTCGAATCAAGCCCAAGAAAAAGTACGACGGCAAATCCGAAACCAGCGTCAACCACATCTACGAGAAGATTCTAAAAGTGAAAGACACGTTCAACACGAAAGCCGCAAGAGAAATCGCAGAAGAAAGGCACAAGTTTGTAGAAGTGTTTCTGGACAGGCTGTTGAAAGAATGGAGAGGAGAAATGTAGCCGATTCAACTGGCAAAAATGAGGTGGAGTGATTGAACCATGAGGAAAGAGTTCGGTTGGCCAACAGGCTTTCGGCGATGTTTATTCACAAGTATGGACACGAAGTGCTCCTAGGGGGCATCTGTGGCTCAACTGCCAGAGACACGGACACGGAGTTTTCAGACCTTGAGATGCTCTTCATCGTGAAAAACGAGTTAAAAGCGAAAACCTTCGACTTTGCCTATGAGGGTATGCCCGTAGGAGTCACGGTTCTGAAAGTGTCCGACATTGAAAAAGACATCAACGAAATCAAGATGGATTGGCCTCTGAAAATGGGAAGACTGTTCAACCTTAAGGTCATCCATGGCGACTCGGCTATCTTGAAAAGGTTTAGAGAAATCTTAGAAAAAATCCCCAAAGAAAGATTCGATGAATTCTTGGCTAGGCATACTCCGCTCTGTTATGAAGGACTTGGTAAATTAAAGGCGGTTAAGGTGAGGGGGAATATGCATGAGGTAGGCTTGTTTGTGGAAGAAATCCTCGAGGAGTTTATGCTGTTAACTGCGATATTCAACAGAGAATTCATCAATTACGACTATTTCGGCGGACTCCCAGAATCCTTCAAATTCAAAAACCTGCCTAAAAACTACGAGAAAAACGCCAGAAAACTAATGCGATGGCATGACCTTACAGTCGACGAAACGATTAATCTGGCAGAGGCTTTGTTCGCAACTTTGTACGCTTATTGGCTGAGAACGGCATCGTGGTAAAAGAACACACTCCTCTTGAAGAGGTAGACATGTGACTAACATGAACGGCTGGAGCCTGCAACTGCGATGGGCGCTATAGTCGCCGTGGTTCATCGAGAAGAAAAAACCGCTGCAAGCACAGTTTTAGCTATGCTCAAAGAGCTCTCTCATCGCGGCAAGGACGTCTACGCAATTGCTTCTGCAGATGACCAGACTCTCTCAGGTTCAATAGAACAGCTGAATTCAGAAAAAATACGGTCCAACATTGTTTTAGGCTATATTTTCTCCAAGACTCTTCCAAACGGCACGCAACAACTCTATCAAACGGATAACTTCATACTAGCATTCGAAGGCAGAACATACCCGCCGTCAAAAATCGTAGAAGAACTACTACCAAACCCAGAAAGAACCGCCGAAGAAATAATTAAAAACTGCGACGGCGCCTATGTTTTTGCAGTCGTTACCACGGATTCTTTGATTGTCGGCAGAGACACTTTGGGCTTGGCTCCGCTTTATTTTGCTAGAAACCAATCATTCGTCGCCTTTGCGTCTGAGCGAAAAGCCCTGTGGAAACTCGGCTTAAGAGCTGCTGAATCCTTCCCGCCCGGCAACATTGCCGTCGTAAAAAAAGATGCGGGTACCTCCTTTAAACGTGTCAAAGCAATTGCACAACCCCCATTAAAACCGTTAAAAATGGATTCTGCTGCTGAACAGTTGCAAAAGCTCTTACTGCAATCAATCAAGGCTAGGGTTTCCGACGTGAAAGAGGTTGCAGTCGCGTTTTCTGGCGGTTTGGACAGTGGTTTGGTCGCTTTTCTGGCTAAGAAGTGCCGTGTCGAAGTGGAATTAATCACCGTGGGACTAGAAAACATGCCCGAAACCAGACACGCCGAAGACGCCGCCAAAGCCTTAGCCCTTCCGATTCACGTGAAAACCTACACAGTCAACGACGTGAAGAAGGCACTTCCAAGAGTTTTTTGGCTGATTGAAGAGCCAAACATCATGCAAGCCAGCATAGCCATACCGCTTTATTGGACCGCCGAACAAACCAAAACGCGTGGGTTTAATGTTTTGTTGGCTGGTCAAGGCGCGGACGAGCTTTTCGGAGGCTACCACAGATACTTGGCAATATACGCAAAAAACGGAGCAGAAGTGTTGCAGAAAATATTGTTTTACGACGTTGCACGATGTTATGCGATGAATTTCCAGCGCGACAACCAAACCTGCGCGTTTCATAATGTGGAGTTACGCCTTCCTTTCGCCGATTTGCGCCTGGTCAACTTTGCTTTAAGTTTGCCTTTATCCCTCAAAATCGAGTCCGCGACCGACATGCTAAGGAAAAGAGTGCTCCGTCAAGCCGCAGAAAATATGGGCATGCCCATGATGATTACACAAAAGACCAAGAAGGCGGTTCAATACGCCACTGGAGTCGATAAGGCTTTGCGGAAACTCGCGGAAAGAGAAGGCTTAAACCCCGCGGATTATGTAAGAAAGGTTTTCCGAGAAGTGTATCCAGACGTGAAGTTGGAATGACAAAAACCGCGATAGTTTACACCCCAAAATACCTCAACCACAACCCCGGACCAACCCACCCCGAAAGCCCAAAACGACTTAGAGTGATTATGGAAGAGTTAAAATCCAGTCACATCATAGACGAAGAAAACTGCAAAATCTTCGAACCCGAACCCGCACGCATAAAGGACGTAGAGCTTGTTCATCACCCAGACTACATCGAACTCGTCAACCGCACCTGCTCCCTCGGCGGTGGGCTTCTCGACCACGGCGACACCGAAGTCTCACCCGACAGTTTCGAAGTCGCGCTTTACGCTGTGGGTGGAGCAATAAAAGCTGTGGACTTAGTTTTGGTGAAGAAGGTTGAAAACGCGTTTGCCTTCGTTCGTCCTCCGGGGCATCATGCTGGTCCGTTCACGGCTTCGGGCTTTTGTATATTCAACAACGTCGCTGTTGCTGCAAAATATCTTCTGCGAAACTTTAGTCTTGACCGTGTTTTAATCTTGGACGTCGACGCTCATCATGGAAACGGCACTCAGGAAATCTTCTACGACACAGACAAAGTGCTGTACGTCAGTTTGCATCAAGACCCCAGAGGGTTTCCGGGCACCGGGTTTGTGGACGAGATCGGCGAAAAAGCCGGCTTGGGCTACACGGTAAACTTTCCTCTTCCCTACAGGACAGGCGACGAGGTCCACGAGAAGGCGTTCGCAGAGGTCATAACGCCGATATTGGAACAATACCGTCCCCAATTCATACTCGTCTCAGCAGGGCTAGACGGACACTACAGCGACCCTGTGGCTTCGCTTGCGCTCACAGTGAATGGTTATGTGAGAACCTTCCATCGCATCCGAGAATACGCCACAAGGCTCTGCCAAGGAAAACTCGTCGCCCTACTCGAGGGCGGCTACAGCTTAAAATTCGTTGGAAAAATCGCGGCTGGCGCGGTTGCTGAGATGACTGGGACTAAATTTTCCTTTGCTGACAATCCTCCACAAATCAATGGCAGCATAGCGAAACAGGGTGAGAAAGTAATAGAGGAAGTAAAAAAGATTCATTCCGCGTATTGGAAGTTGGGCTGATTTCTGCCGCGTTATTCGGTGACTTCTATGGCTGCGTTTGGACACTGTGCCTCGCATGCTCGGCAAACTAGGCAGTCTGCTTTTTTAACAGGGATGGATTTTTCGTCTTGTATTTCGAAAACCGCCACTGGACAAGTGTCGACGCACGTTTTGCATCCGTTGCACTTTTCCAAGTTAACTTTGACATCGACCATTGCATTATCAACTCCTGTTGCTTAGTTTTATTTTCAAAATGAGAGGGTGGAATAAAAGGGTTTAGGATTTTTTAGGCGATTCCCTCGCTGAGTCTTAGAAGCGCGCCGTCGATGATTGTTTTGGCTCTTTCCTTTCTTTTGTTGTTCTGGTCGAGAAGCCGCTTGTATGCTTCTAGCGAGAGTTCTCCGCGCCTGTATTGTGCTTCAATCCTTCTCGCCTCTGCTTCAATTCCTTGCAGTTCTGATTCTGCGATTTCGAGTTCTCTAATGATGTCAGCGTATTTAGGACCGGCCGATTTGACCTTTTGCTTGAGGTCAGCCATGTCTCTGTTTATTCTGGAAAGTTGGCTTTCAAGCATGCGTCTCCGAGCCTTGTACCTTGCGCGCGGCAGTCTTCCCTTCCTCACTTGGCTTTCAAGCGAATCCAATTCTCTGAGAATCCTTGTTTTATCCTCATAAGACGAGACCAAGGAGCTGAGCGTCTGCGTTTTCACACCAACCCCGGGCAACGGTGCCATAACCGCTGGTTTCGGTGCCCGCCAAACCAAGGCTACAACCACGGCAACTGCCACTATCGCTGTTACCCAAAGCGTTGGGCGGAAGGACTCCCAGAACAAGGAATAGGAATAGGCTATGGTAAAGTCCAAGTCGTTAAGTACCGAAACATTGTACGCCGTGAAGACGATTTTTTCTTGGAGCACCCCACTCTGACGGGTGTATTCCTTGACGCCTTGTGACGCAAACTGCTTCAGGGAAGCGCCTTCAGGAAGCGAAATGCTTGTCGTTAGCCTTGCTGCGACTCTGTTCAGGTTTCTAGTCGATGGAAAGTCTAAATCAAAATCGCCAAGCCCTGTTTCGCTTAGATAGTCTGTGCGAGGTAGGCGGTAAATCAGCTTGAATTCTGTCGAGTCGCCCAGGTCCAGAGTGGTTCCAAAGCTTATGGTGTAGGTAGTTGTATTTTTATCTGCCAGGGCTACTGTAATGGCTTTTCCTCTTATGTCCCATGCGGAGACGTTCTGAGCACCTTGTGGAAGCCTCACTCGTATGCCTGTCAGCAATTGTAGCATTCCGCTTGTTATTTCGTAATCTTCAGTCACGAGAATGTTGCCCCAACCATCGATTTCTACACGCCTATCTAACGCGTCAATAGTGGCTACTCGGTAAATGTTGTCTTGTGAGGTAAAGTTCATCCACCCCAAAAAAGAGGCAAGTTCTTCTAAAGAATCCTGCGTGCGGACGAGAATTTGTCCCGTGTCTAAGCTGCCTCTTATGGTTAGGAATGACGGGTCACCGTCTACATAGGGAGCTTTCGGAGGGCAAAAGATAGTTACGTTAACAAAAGACGCGTTTTGAGGCAAACTTGGATACGCGGGGTAATCCAACGTCAAAACGGGTTCTGTTACGTTTTGTGCTGGCTGTCCTGGCTGAGCCTCGCGTGGATGCGTGTAGGTTGAGGATAGTATGGTGTTTGAGAACACGAAGACTGTGGTGAAACGGAAGGATTGGCTGTCTGTTAATTGAATTCCGCCCGATGGAAAGACCACGGTTACGCCGTAATACCCAAGAGTGCTGTTTAGTCCAGTGTCCAATGTGACATTGAACTGTTGGGGTGGGTTAGCCGTGTTAAAGGCGAAAACGTAGGCTAAACGGTACTTGTATCTGTATGGGAAACCCAAGGAATAGTTAGCCAGCGTTGCAGTTTTACCGGGTTTTGCCGACAGTTCTATTGTGTCGTTTATGACTACTGTTCCGGCGTCCAGAATCGTGACAAAATGGTCTACTTGGTTCACTTGCACATCGTCGAGCACGGTGGCTTTTATCACTGTTGTTCTCGTGGTGGTTGCTTTTGCGACCATGAATACAAGGGCTGACAGTGCGAGGAAAGAGAGGATGCATATTAGCAGGATAGGCTTTGTTTTTCTCATCGAGACCCTTCTTTACGAGTTTTACGGAACGGTTTGAATTTGTCTTCGTATCTAATAACCGTTTTTCCTTATAACCATTAGTTTTCTCTAAGGGCTAAACGACCGAGAAAAGCGCCTTCTTCTTCAGGTTTCTTTCTATTAGCCTAAGCGTAACAGCGCCTAAAGCGACAAAGAAGATTCCAAGAATGGCAAGCGCCACAAGATCGCCCGTTGCGTCGTAAGTGGTGATTCCAAACAGTGAAGCCCGCATCATGCGAATCCCATAAGTCAACGGCAACGCCTTCGAAACCCACTGCGCCCAAGCGGGCATAAGTTCAACAGGGCAGACGATGCCGCTGAAAACCATGAACAATACCATCAGCGTGTTCGCCGTGTTCACTCGGTCACGGAAAGTCAGAGTTACGGCGTTGGTTATCAAGCCGATTCCGAACAAGGCGAAAGCGGTAAGCAGCATCGCAGACAAAAACAAAGGCACATTAAAGGAGGAGGCTTGAAAGCCAAACAACGCGCCTATGAAGAAAACCGCTGTGAAATCGACGACGGAGTTTATTCCCGCCGCGGCCATGACTCCTGTCATGTATGCTAAACGGTTCATCGGCGTCAGAAACGTTGCTTCTATCGTGCCCATGGTGCGTTCCCAGAACATAACTCTTCCCACGACGAAAGAGGCACCGAAAACGAAGACATAAAAAGCGTTGCCCACCGTAATGAACGACAAGTAGTTGGGTGTTCCGACGTTGGGTGCGCTGTTGGGATAAACTCCATTGAATAACACCCACGCTGCTCCGAGAGTCATCAACGGCGCGAAGAACCTCAAAGCGAAACCTCCCCAACTGAAGTACCGCCAAGTCATTACCAGATTGATTCTGGCGGTGGACGCGATGACTCGGATACTGTGAAGCGCCATTTTTTTCACCTCAAAACGGCGTCAAAGTCGCCCTCTTCTTGGCACTGCGTTCAGCATGACCTATGAGCCACGTTGCCAAAACAAAAAAGACAACCGCCATCGAGGCAAGCACAGCAAGGGGAACCGCAACGTCAACCATTGTTGCCCCTCCGAGCAAAGAAAGCCTCACTGCAACAAGTCCGAAAGTTAACGGTAACAAGTAGCTAAGCGGCAAAAGAACCATCGGCATCGACTGGAGCGGAAAAATCAAGCCCGAAAGAAACATAATCGGCTCCTGCAACATAGTCGCATACATGCTGCCCCTTCTTGAATGGAAGAAGAACGCTTCAAAACACATCCCCAACGCCACAAGCGAAAGATACGAGAGAACGACGGACGCGAAGAGGGCGACGAGATCAGTTACCAGTATGTTTATGTTAAGAAACACCACCCAAGAAAACACCACGCCGAACAAAAGCCACGTGTAATTCAACGCTCCTGCGAAGGCTCCGCCTAAGAGAACCGCCATGCGGTTAGCCGGCGTCAGCAAGACTGCTTCGAGACTGCCCTGCTCCCTCTCCCAGACGAAGGTGTTGCCCACGAGCAGCATCATGGTGAAGAACGAGTAGAGCAGCTGTCCGATGAGAGTGAAGCCTACGAGGTCTAGCGCAAAGGTTGCAGCGTTAAACTCGAGATTGACCGATTTCGCTGCGAAGGGCAAGTACAAGAAATACAAGTAAAGCCCGTTTCCAAGAGGCAACGCCAACGTCCAGAAGAGGGTTCTGGCTGTGAAGAACTGTTGTTTGAGGATTTTCTT